>ENA-OWPA01000090-OWPA01000090.1-bioreactor-metagenome-genome-assembly--contig:-NODE-90-length-174033-cov-8.052134_pt1 | contig 174033 bp, 136 predicted proteins | sample MGYA00238139_ERZ651803 | MGnify/ENA primary metagenome ERZ651803 (study PRJEB26909, sample SAMN07631231) | bioreactor metagenome | isolation source: Switchgrass digestor | place: USA: Dartmouth...
ATCTATATAAATTTTTTTAAATCAAATTTTGTTTTCTTCAACAGTTCAATAATCACTGCAATAAAAACTACTCCTGTCAATGCACTGACAGAGTCAAGAAACACATCGCTTAAAAGAGGTCCTCTGCCAGGTACGAACATTTGATGAAGCTCGTCTGTAGCACCGTATACTGTAGCAGCTATAAAAGATATTAAATAAGTTACTATGTTTGTAAATCTTGTGTTAATGATGGACAATACAAAAAGTATTCCTAATGTAAAATATATTATCTTGTGCGCCCACTTTCTAATAACTCGCTGTAAACTCAGGACCTCATAATTGTCCACTGTATTTATGTCGTTTTCTTGAATTAGGTCCATCTTATGGAGAATCTTACCAGATTCCATTCTCGATACCTCTCCCGGCTGGTGAGAGAAGTAAAAGATCATACACATCCATAATACAGTTATAACCCAAATAAGTTTCTTAAATATGCTATATTTTCTCATGATACTTAATCACCCTCGCAGGAACTCCAACAGCTGTACAGTATGATGGGATATCCCTTATAACTGCCGCTCCAGCTCCTATAGTTGTCCATTTTCCTATGTTTATATCGTTTATTATTGATGCTCCAGTTCCTATGAAACATCCTTCTCCTAAATACACATGGCCTGCTATGTTAGACCCTGGGAGTATGGTAGCAAAATCATCAATTACAGTGTCATGCCCAGTGTTGCAATTTACATGAAGACCTACATGTTCCCCAATTTTTATATTAACAGTCAAAACATTGCCTGCACATATAATTGTACCTTCACCAATTTCTACAGTTTGGGAAATTCTTACACAAGGATCTATCAGTGTAGCAAATTTGGCACCTTTTTCCTTTGCCTTATGTACCATAGCTTTTTTAGAAGTAGTACTACCTAGGGCACAAACACAATAAATTTCATCTTTCCCTTCCAACCAATTCAGGTCTCCAAGGACTTTGTATCCGTTTAGGATACTGCCATGCTTGCTTAAATCTTCATCAATAAACCCCAGCAGATTCCATTGAGATTCTATTTTATTAATTTCCTCTATCAGCCAGGCTACTTCTCTTCCAAAGCCTCCTGCTCCAAGTATAACTATATCCTTCATATTTACTTCCATCAATCCTTAATTACAAAGTTCTCTTTTTCTCCGTATATACCATCATGGGACAATACAACCTTGACGGTCTTCAATAATATCTTCAAATCAAAAAATAGTGAGTAATTATTTACATAATAGACATCATATTTTATTCTCTCAGACCAAGGTATGCTATTACGGCCATTTACCTGCGCCCAGCCTGTTACACCCGGTCTCATCTTAAGCCTTTGCATTTGAAATTCATTATATTGGTCTACCTGATATTTCAATGTTGGCCTAGGTCCTATAAAGCTCATTTCACCTTTAATAATATTTATTAGTTGTGGTAATTCATCAAGGCTGGTTTTCCTGAGAAACCTGCCTATTCTAGTAATCCTGGGATCATTCTCTTCCGTATAATATTCATCTATTTTCATTTGCTTATTGTTTTGATACATCGTCCTGAACTTATATACTTTAAATAACTTGCCATCTTTTCCTACTCGCTCTTGTATAAAAAAGGCACTGCCCTTTGAATCTAATTTAATTACTATAGCAATGATAACAAATATAGGCAGCAATATAATTAGAAACAGCAGTGAAAAAATAAAATCCAATATGTTTTTGACAATAATCTGAAACCTCATTTTGTAACCTCATCCATAACCATCTTATATACTTCTAACTGCTTCCTGATAGATTCTTCTTCATTAAACATTTGGACGACTCTACATCTACCTTTCTTTCCCATTTTTTGTCTAAGCATTTTATCTTCTATAAGGCATGATAATGCATATTTCAAGCCCTCAATATCTCCCTTATCATACAATATACCGCATTCATCATTTACTTCTTCTTTACACCCTCTAATATTTGTAGCAACAACAGGTATTTCCATTGCCATGGCCTCAAGAAGGGAGACAGGCATACCTTCCCTGTATGAAGGAAGCACAAAAATATCGATTATTGACAAAAGCTCAGGTATATCCTCTCTATAGCCTGTAAAAATAACTTTATCCTCTAATTTATTTTCAATGATGATACTTCTTAACTCATCATTTGCAAATTTATCTCTTTCATCAAGATCTGAAGGCCCTGTTATTATGAGCTTTAAGTTACGGTACTCATCGGCGATATCCCTGAATGCTTTTGCCAAATCAAGAATACCTTTTTCTCTTACTAATCTCCCTATAAAGCCTATTGTGATATCTGATTCATCAACATTTAATGAGTTTCGCATCTGAATCCTATCTTCGGTATTAAAATTAACTGGATTAAATCTCTTTATATCTATACCTACGCTATTGATGTTTGTTATTTCATCCTTCCTTGCAAAACCGTTATTTAAGGCAAAATCATAGTCTTCTTGGTTTACTGTAAATACATGGTATGTAAAGTATCTTGTCAATATCTTCTCAACATTATAAAAAATAGGATTATCCACATAAAAACCATGTACTGTATAAAATACAACCTTCACTCCTGCCAATTTTGCAGCTACTCTACCCAACGCTGCGGCAATTGGAGTATGAACATGAAGAATATCAACCTTTTCTTTTTTTAATACTCTATATATCTCTATGACACTTCTAATGTTGCTTATAATATCAATTTTTCTATCAATATTTATTTTATATCCATCAAACCCTTGTTTCTTTATCTCATCATGAAAACCCATGTCCTTACAAGCAAATAATACTTCATAATTTTGTGATTTCAATGATTTCATCATAGGAAGTATAAATTTATATATAGTTATATCTAAAGAAGATAGCTGCATAACTTTAAGAGACATGTTTGATTACCTCATGCCTTTATGGAATTGTTATCAGTAGAGCTTGTGCTAGTCCAATATTCCTTGAAAAATACTGCAAATACACCAATCATCAAACCAAGTACTGCTGCTATAGCCATGTTAAGCATTTTTCTAGGTCCAACAGGAGTAAGTGGCTCTACTGCAGGTGAAGATATAATTATACTTGCTTCTCCTATGTCTGAGGATTTTAATATCCTGGTTTCTTCATACTTATTGAGAAATGCTTCATAGGTAGATTGGGCAAACTCAACTTTCTGCTTCATTATATTATCTTGATGCTGTTTCTCTGCCAGCTCTACCTGCAATGTTTCCAATTCGTTTGCAGTTTCTTCAATAGCTTTAGATAAGGCTTCTTTCTGCGCTCTTATCTGAGAAAGCTGTATTTCATAGTTATTCACTTGATTTTTCAAATTTATATATAAATTATTCAACTCTTCAGATTCTAAATCTATATTAAGAACATCTTTTATAGTGTTATCATTTTTATTTTCAGCATATTGTGTAAGCAATGGGTCATCTGCTATCGATTTTTTTAGTGTTATTCTTTCCGGAGTATTTGCCAATTCCTTTTTCGCAGCTTCCAAAGATGCTGTTATCTTTTTCTCTTCTATCTCTGCATTCAGCAAATCATTTTTATATTGAGTTATGAGATCTGTCTTTGAATTTACTTCTTTTTGCAGTTCTAATAGCCCTTTAGGTTGTGCCAGATAATTCTTGTATTCCAGCAATGCTGCATCAAGATTTTCCTTCTCTATATCCATCTGGGTTTTTATATAATTAGATGATTTATCTGCCTGAGCCTTGGCTATATCTGATATATGGGCAGTAAATTTTTTCGCCACAGTATTGGCAATATCTGCAGCCAATACGGGATCACTATGTTTAACTGCTATTGTAATCAAATTAGTATCTTTTATAGTACTTAGACTCAGCATGTCTCTCAACTGTACTCTGTTAATACCCTTCTCTTCCAAGTTAAGTTCTTGGATTACTTGATTTAATATATGAGGATTACTTATCTGCTCTTTATATGTTTCTATGGACATCTGAGGATATCTGGACATAGTATCCAATAATTCTTCGATTCCCTGCGATTGAGATTGAGTTTGTACTTTTGCATTTACTCCTGAAGCAATAAGTATGGTTTTTGCTTCATATACAGGATCTAAGATCAGAAAGCTTAATATTCCTGATGCTACAATTGCTACAACCGTTATTATCGCTATGAGTTTTTTACCTTTTAGCAGTATTTCTATTAATTCCCGTAAAGTTATTTCTTCCTGCATTTATATACACCTCTCCTATATAATTTTACTCTCTGTTCTCAATCCTGTCAGCTTGTTCCATCCAACTTATAGCTGTTTCTATTTTGGTCTCATATTCTTGAGACAGTTTTATCGGTTTCGCTAATTTGCTGTTTGTTTCCTCCAGTTGCTGTTTTGTTTCAAGAACATTCTTAAGGTAAGTTATTGAATTATCAACCTGATCATTTTCTATAAGATATTTGGCTATCTGATAATTTACTTCTATCTTTTGATTATACCATTCCGATAACATAGGTTCTTTACTAACTTTAATATTTGCCATGCTTACTGCTTCATCAATGTGCCCACAAGATAACATTAGATTAATTATTTTCGGAGTGTAAACAGCATTATAAGGCTCATATTCAGTTACTTTACCAATTTGGTTCATTACCTCATTATAATATTTTTTATCTTTTTCTTCATCTAATTTTTTGCTCATTATTTGTGCATAGTCAATCCTATAGGCCCCATTATACTTATCATATTTAATCGCTTTTTCATATAACTCAATCGATCTGTTTATATCTTTATTTATAATCTTTGAAGCTTCTTTTCCAATGTTTATAGCATAAACTCTAGTGGAAGAGAAAGTAAATATAAGCAATGATAAAACTGCTAGAGCAATATGGTTCCACTTTTCACACTTAGGGATGATTTGCTTTAAACTACTATCTGTGTTTAATATTCCTATAAGAAGCCATAATATATATGCTACAGCTACTAATGACAAGTTAAAGTCTATTGATGAATGCATAAACATTAACAGTACTGCCAAATATATGGATAAATAATTTGATCTATTATTAATAGCCTTTATACATCCTATTAGAAGCTGAACTAAAATAACAACCAAAGGAATTAGTCCTAACAAGCCCACTTCTATGGCATACTGGACATAAAAATTGTGAACTTCTGTTGTGTTGTATGGTCTTGACTGATACTGCCTATATAGATTTTTCCAGCCGCCTCCTCCGGCACCTATGATTATATTATCTTTAAATACTTTTATACCATCTTTTATAAACTGTATTCTGCTTGAAGCATTATTATCATCCAATTTTATATTTGTAAATCTGTTGGCTATTGTATCAGGTAAATATTTAAAGCGATCCTGCTTTTTAATGATATTTCCCATATCATCTTTAAGAACAATGTTAGTATAAATAGTATAACTATCGGTTTCATAATTGTAAAATAAAAGAGCCAAACGATACGTATCATTTAAAGTTGTAAACTCTATTTTCTTATGTTCAAAATCATTCCCAACAGAATTAAACTCTTTATATATCTCTTCAAATTCTTCTTTTTCATTATAGCTTCTTATTATTACTCCATAGCTATTAGGATTCTCCAAAGAAGACTTTACATCAAATTCAAGAGAATAGTCTTTTGATTTATTTATATTTTCCATATATATGGTCGTATTCTTCCATGACTTTTCTTCTCCGGTTAAATGTTCAATTTTATACTCTATTGGCTCTTTTGCTGATAATATAAACACCATAAAGCCAGCAAAAATTAACACTACAAATGTAAAGGCTATATTTACAGCCTTGTTTGATATGTTCTTTAAAAATTTTTTGTACAATAAATGTAAAATACTGGTCAATACTAGAGCTATAACAATGCTTAATATATATTCTGTCATTATATTGTTGTACTCTGCTTGACCTTCCGTATAGTATTTAAATATAAACATTAGGTTTGATAAAAATGATATCATTAAATTCAGAACCAACTTCAATTTCCCTTGTCCATCAACCACTAGAAAATAAAGGAGCAATACAACAGCTATGGCCAAAAAAGCTCCTCTAGATAATGTAAATATAAACGTTGACAATAGCGTGGTGAGGACTATCTGATATATAAGTTTAACTTTTATGTCTTCAGCTCTCATCAATGTATTTATTGCAAGTACAATTCCAATTCCCAATACTGAAGCAGTAGTGTTAGCGTATTGATATAAACCATATAATCTGTCATAAACAACTACTCCATTTAAGTATATGACTTTCGCCAACACGAGTATGGAAGTAAAGGCTGTGACAAAAGTACTTAGTATTATAACATTTATTAATGTGCTTCTTATCTTCTCATTTTTACTTGATAACCCAGAAGCAATTCTGTATATCATAAAATAACTAGCATATATAAGGACAGCATCAAAACCATCTTTTGCATTAACTCCGAATAGAAAAGATATGAAATAGCATATGGGAATAGCTAGTACAGCTAAGTCGAGATATGTATTTAGAACTTTATAATCTTTATTTATAAGCTTGTACACTAAAAAAGCTAAGTAAAGTAGGCTTACAAAGCTTATGGCAGGCATATAGTTTTCTCTAAAAAATAACCCTCTGTAAAAGGGGATGATTATCATAAAAGCTGATAATATAACTAAAAATGTGTATTCTATGTATTTGCTTTCCTTCATGAGCTTTTTTTCATTCTTTACTGATTTTTTACTTGACGCTGGTTTAGATGTTGCTTTAACCATTTACTGCACTCCTTGTCCATATTTGCTACACATATATATAATATACCAAAGATAGAAGTTTTTCAAACATTTTTAGCAACATATATAGTATTAACGCCGTATTATACCATGTAATTTTTGAGGTTCTATGATAAATGTTGGGGTGATAGTACTCCAACATTTATTATTACAAAATAAATGCACTTATTTGAAATGCCTGCTAAAATATAGTTGCTCACACCAATATTAAAGGAGGCATTCAATAAGTGCATAATAATCATATCAATAATTTATTAGATTTAAAAGGGGTTATTGTAAAAAATATTGTTTCTAAACCTTCTTTTATTGAAATTCACATTCAAACCAAAGTAAAGACTCATAAATGTCCTGCTTGCGGTTCCCTTACTAAAAGGGTTCACGACTACAGATATCAAAGAATCAAAGATATTCCTATTCAATCTAAGAATACTTTTCTTGTTCTTAGAAAGCGTCGCTATCTTTGTCACTGTGGTAAAAGGTTTTATGAGAAATTAGATTTTCTTCCTCGTTATCATAGGATGACTAATCGCCTTTCTGCATATATCATAAATGAATTAAAAAGCAACTATAGCGTGACTAGTATAGCTAATAGGTTAAATATATCCACACATACTGTAAATCGTGTTTTTGATCACATCCAATATTTTAATAATACTTTACCAGAGGTTTTATCTATTGATGAGTTTAAAGGTAACTCTGGGGGAGCAAAATATCATTGCATCCTTGTGGATCCTAAATCTAAAAGAGTCTTAGATATTCTTAAAGATAGAAAAATATATGTTTTAACCAGTTACTTTAAACAATTCAAAGATAGATCTAATGTGAAATATTTCATAACAGATATGTGGCGTCCCTATGTGGATATTGCTAAAACTTATTTTAAGAATGCTTTAATTGTAATCGACAAATTCCATTTTATCCGTCATAATATCTGGGCAATTGAAGGTGTTCGTAAACGTATCCAAAAGAGCATGCCTGCTAATCTTAGACGCTATTACAAAAGGAGTAAAAAACTTGTTTTAGCTAAATATGATTCTCTAGATGAAGAATCAAAAAAACAGCTTGAGATAATGCTTTTATATAACGATGAATTAAGACAAGCTCATTATCTTAAAGAACACTTTTATGAATTTACACAAGCTAAATCCTCTAAAGAAGCTAAGGTATTATTAAGAAGATGGATCGAAATGGCATTGAGAAGTGAAATAAAGGAATATGTGTCATGTGCAAAAACCTATTCTATCTGGTTTAATGAAATATGTAACTCATTTGATGTTCCTTATACCAATGGCTGTACTGAAGGATTCAACAATAAGATTAAAGTAATAAAGCGTAATGCTTACGGTTTTAGGAACTTTGATAGATTTAGAAACAGGATTCTACATTGCTGCAATTAATTACAAGACAATTGAACAAACTCCTACAATATCAACATCCATCGTTGGTCTATTTCCCTATGTCTATTTTTTGGGATTTTCAGATAATATTAAAAGAGCAACTATATATTTTCCATAAGACAAGGAAAGGCAGGCATTCATAAAGAATACCTACCCCAACAATTGACATAGAGCAATTAAAAAGAACCGGTTTCCCGGTTCTTTTTAATTAAGTTAAGATTCTAGTTACTCTTCTGCATTGGCATCTGCTGCTTCTGCTGCTTTTACTACCACATCAAATTTTATATCTTTTGATTCTTTAGCGTCTTTATCTTTCTTTATTGTTGCTGTTAGCTCAACTTTAGCATCTGGTTGGCCAGCTTTTGGCTGAGTAACAGTAACTTCTTTAGTGTCATTATTAATCTTTACTACATCTTCTTTATTACTCTTCCAAGTAATTACTACACCATAATCATTTGCTGCTTCAAAACCAGCTGCAACTGCTGCTTTAATTCCGTCAACGCTTGAGTCTGCTTCTAATACTGCATATACTACTTCATATACAGCATCAGCAACCATATTAATATCTTTATCTACTTTAGAAGTTTCACCTGGTTTAACTGTAGTTCCGCCAACTTTGATATCTTTATCTGATGCATTGTTGACTTCTACATTGCTTACACTCTGAATTGTGATAGTATCCCCAGCATTTTTAACAACTATAGCTGATTCGATAGTTCCATTGTTTACAATCTTAACTGCATTCTTTGTATTAATAACTATTCCACCAACTACACCGTCGTTATAGAAAGTAGAAGATCCAACATTTATGATTGTAACGTTATTAATTGTTGCATCGTTAGTAAAATCAAGTGCAGTGTTATCTAGAGTTACAGTACCGCTTATATTACCATTTTTGATTGTAACTGAACCTGAAGCAGTAACTTTTATGTCACCGTAAACTGTATATCCATCTAAATCTAGTGTTAATGCTTTATCTATTACTAATTCACTTACAACTAGATTATCTTTTAATGTGTAATCCTCGCCCTTTTCTATTGCTTTTAATACTTTGTCAAGTTCATCATAATTTGATTCTGGTGTTGCTCCATCTGCTACATAGAAGTATAAAGTAACTCCATCTCTTTCAACTAAGATTGTCTTAACAACAGTTTCATTGCTTAAGAAGTAATCTACACCAATAACATTTCCATCACTATCTTTTTCAGGTATAGCTGTTGCTTTTACACTGTTTACATATACATTATCTGATAACTTCATATCGTTGTAAGTAATCTGCATTCCTTTAATATTACCGTCATCATCCATAACTTCATAGAATGTAATACTGTCGTCAGCTGTTCCTTCGAATACATACTTCATAGAGTTAACTTCAGAGTTAACTTCTACTCTATAATCAACGCCGGATCTTAAAGCAGTATTACTTAAAACTATAGTTACTTCTTTCTTATAATCTGGATCCTTTGTTACAGTAATAGGAATTTGTTTATTTGTATCATCATAGTATAATTTTACTGTTGCTGTTGAAATATCTTTATATGCTTTTACTTTAATTGTCTTTGCATTGATTATTTCTACACCTAGGATATAGTTGTCAGGTGCAACTAAGTCTGTTCCTGGGAAGTCATATTCTTCATCTTTTTCAGACTTATTGTTTGCTAAGTCCTGAACAGGTGTAACAACCTTTAATGTGTAAGTGAATCTTGACTCTAATGACAAATTGGTCAGATTCAATATAACGCCATTGTCATTATCTGGGTCTTTTGAACCATTTACAGTAACTTTCTTTAACTTTCCATTTGCATCATAGTAAGATATTTCATATCTACCATAAGTTTGAATATCTTCATTAAAGTATACTCTTACTTTGTTTCTGTATTCTGCTTCAACACTTTCAATATATGGAGCATCTGTATCTTCCATACTTGCAACGATTGTTGTATATCCTTCTTTTTCATCATCTGTGTTGTTTATCTCTATACCATGGTTAGTCTTGAATTTACTATTAATATCTGCGTCGAAAGCCTTCTTATCTACAGCAACTTTCTTCTTCAGATACCAGATAGTATCCATATCTAAATCATCAGGATCATCAGCTTCAAAATTAGCATCTGCTGGATTCTTAAGTGCTACTTTCTCTGAGAAAGTAAGTCTGTATTTTGCAACATTTACTTGTTCCCAAGAGAAATCAACATTTTCTTCTACGCTGTTATCGCCCCAGAATGTGAGCTCACCATCTACTACAGCTTTGTTACCAGCTTTATCAGTTACATTATTAAATCCAACTAATTCATATTCTACATCTTGGAATTCAAACTTAGGATTAACTCTTGCGAATTCAAGAACTGTGTTGTTTTCATAAACTGCTCCAAGTTTTAAAGTTATATTTGAAGTTTTATCATCTTCTTTAATTTCTTTAATTATTGCTTGGATATCGCTAACACCTTTAACTTTTATAGCTTCTGAGAATGTTACTCTCAAAACTTTACGATTTAATGATGTGATATCTAATACCTCAGGAGCTTCGATATCATTTTCAGTAGTTAAAGCAACGAAGCTACCACTTGTCTTCAATGTATTTCCAGCTAAGTCCTGAACACCATTGATAGTTACTTTATAAGTCTTGCCTTCTGTAAGTTCATTTACAGTAAGAGTAACTTTCAATAGATCATCGCTTACTTTAGCTGCTACAGGAGTTCCTATATCATTGTTCAAAGTATAGTTAGCTACATCTTTAGCTGTAACAGGATCAATGTATTTGCTAAAGTTAATTTCAACTTTAGTAGCAGATTTAGCAACTACACTCTTAATCTTTGATGCATCTAATTGACTATTGTTATAGTTGAATGACTTTTCAACTTTCTTTATTTCATTGCCGTATTCATCAGCAACACCTGTAATAGTAAGCTTATAAGTAGTCTTATCTGCCATGTCTGATACAGTCAGTATAACTTTCTTAGTATCAGCATTATAATCAGGTGTTAACTCAGCCTTCTCAACAGTAATGTCTTTGTTTATTTCATAGTTGCTAGCATTTTGTACTGTTGCAAAGTCAAGTCTTGAAGCATCGCTGAATGTAACCAATACTTTGTTTCTGTTCAATACTTCTACGTCCTTAACAGTAGGTCCAGTCTTATCCTGAGCCTTACCTGTGAATTTTGCAGAAGCTTCTTTAACTATTTCATTGCCTAATACGGAAGTATCCTTTACACCTTTAACCTTTACAGTGTAAACAGTTCCGGCTTTTTGAGGTGAAGTAGTAAGTTCTACCCATCTCTCTACTTCATCAGCAGAATCATCTGCAACTAATTCAGCTTTTTCAACTGTAAGTTTATCGATAGTGTAGTTTTCAACATTTTCAGCTGTTTCTTTGTCTAATTCTTCATTGAACTTAACCAATACTCTTGTATAAGTCAATGCCTCAGCCTTTTCTACCTTTGGAGCTACTTTATCGCTCTTGGAGTAGAAACTCTTTGAAACTGACTTAAGAGCTACACCGTCAACAGACTTAACATTTGTAACTTTTACTGTGTAAGTCTTGTTTGCTACAAGGCCTTCAGTAGTAAGAGTAACTTTTGTTCTATTAGAATCTAACGTAGCCTTTACAATCTTAACATTTGCTATGCTGTAGTTTTCTACATTTGTAGCTGTCTCGAAATCAAGAACTTTATCAAATTCTAATTTTACTCTTTCAGTATCGGTTCCTGTAACTTTTTCAAGTTCAGGAGCACCTGCTACTTTTTCTTTACCACCGAAGTTAACTTTAACATCGCCAACTACTAATGTATAAGTCTTACCGGCTGTCTGGGCTGATGTTTCAAGAAGAACTTTCTTAGTTCCATCTAACAATGCTGATTTGATTTCAAGTCCTTCGATTGAGTAGTTAGCAAGATTTTCAGCTGCTGCTTTTTCTACTTCAGCTTCAAATTCAACTTCAACTACTGTGTTACCGATAGCTTTAACTGATTTAACAGCAACTTCAACAGCTTTAGCTTCTTCCAATATGCCAGCTGCGATTGCCAAATCCTTGTCTATCTTGCCAGCTTCAACTAAAACCTGTGCCCAAACTTTACCGTCTTTAGTCTTAGCTTTCAAAGCTGAAACTGTAGCTTTTGCAAGTCCATCAATTGTGAACTTGTCAGCTTTAGCAGGTGTTAAACCTATGCTTTCAGCAAATGTAAGAACTTCTTCCCAAGCGAAATCTCCAGCTACATCAGCTGTAGTCTGCTTGTATCCTAAGTTCTCAAGCAATACCTTGTAGTACATTTGCTCGCTTAGAGTATCATATGGACCAAATTCACCTTTTTCATTGCCGCCGAATCCGATTGGATTGTCTTTTACATAAGCAAGAATGTTTTTGCCTTCTGCCCATGCTACTTTGTCAGCGTCAACGAAATTGTTTGTTCCTTCATATTTCACAGCGTCTTCATAAAGTCCTTTAAGCTTAAGGATCATTATAGCAGCTGTGAGTTTGTTAAGGTCTTTGGCTGTGTATTCCACAGTCACACCATTGCCGTCGCCTTGAAGCATGCCGATTGTGGCAAGTGCTTTAGCTTCAGCGCTAACTTCTGTATCAGCAAATGCTACTGGAATTGATGTGAAAACCAAAGCAAATGCTAATACGAGTGCTAGAACTTTCTTCATTTTTTCTCCTCCTTATGATTATAATTTCTTGGGAGTATATTGTAGCGTCAACCCCCGTATGTATATGCATCCCCAAGATGGGGAGGGCTACCTTAATTTAGTCGCTAGTCTCTGGTCACTAGCTTCTAGTCTTCAGTTATCCCTCTCGAGTCTTTTCTTTTAGACCCTTGAGAAATCTTCCATGGTAAACAAGGTATTATAGAGCAACTTTGTACTCTGTTACACATTATAGCAAGTTAAAGATGTTGAGTCAATTAGTGGTAAGTAAGTGTAACATTAATGTAATATTTACAGCCGCTAGTCTCTAGTATTTAGTAGCTGATCACTTGCCACTATCCAAAGGTTTCTTATAAATAGCTGCTAGCTTTTGTGACATATTTAAGATCAAAATGTTCTTTTTATTGATCTCACTAAAGCACCCGGCTTCTTTGCTATATTCAGGAATCTTACAAACTCCTTATCACTATCCCTTTCACAGCCTTCGGCTATATTGCTGGCAACGCTTACAACTGATCTCTGAATCTGGTCTCTAAGACTATAGTTCTTATTAAATGTATCATCATTTGTTACATTATATATTTCGACTGCTAATTGCTTTGCATCTTGCCAGACTTTAAGATCTTTAAAGCTTTTGCTCATTAATATCCTCCATGCTATGTATATGGCCAGTTAGCCATAAAATGGACGAAATGATATATTCGACATAATTGGGGAAATTCCTTGTGGATAGGTTGTGGATAGAAAAAACTTTCACAGAATTTTTATGTGAAAGTTTTTTCTTCCATATTAATATTAATTTTTTTATGTATAACATCAATACAGTATGAATTTTGGGCTAGGATTGGACCATAAATTTGATACTTTCTCTTCTTATTTAAAATACGTCTTATATTCTTTCCCCTATTTTTTAGGTTGCATGCCTGTATTATCTATAACGTATCTCATGTATTCATCATAGGCGTAAAAAAATTCTATGTCCGTTGATGATTGGGGCACGGTTACTACAGTACGGCCTTTGGGAGGTATATATATGCGTGTATAGGCAATTTCCTTGTTAGATACGACTTTTCCATCTTCATAGTATATATCAGCATCATATAGTTTATCGGGACCAAAATCATTCTCCAAATATATATCTAATTCTGATTTATTTATAAACTCATAGGTCTTTCCTGATTTTAGTACGCTTACATATAGTGCCGGATCTTTTACCTCTTTTATTTCTATATTTTGAATAAATTCATTATATCCATAGTAGTATTCTATATCCAATGAGGTAGATGGTACAGTGACTACAGTGCGACCTTTCGGCATCAAAAGTATGCTGGATTTGTCCTTCTTTCTGGAAACTGAAAGATTTCCATCGTTATAATAAAGAGTTTGATCAAAATATCTTTGTTTACTATACTTGGCTTTCATTTCTATATTTTTGCCGGATTTATTTGTGAACTCATAGCTTTTCCCCGGCTCCAGCACTCCAACATATAATGAAGGGCCTTCTACTTCCCTTACTTCTATCCTTTTGTCAAATTCATCATAACAATAGTAGTATTCTATATCCGGAGAGGAGGATGGTACGGTGACTAAAGTGCTTCCGCCTCCAAGAATTGATATGGGTGTATAGGCAGATTTTCTTTGATAAGTTTTTATATCAGATTTAATATAACCTGCTTCATCAAAAAATTTATCTGCACCGGGACTGGTTCCTATATCTATTTTTGAATAGGTAAGATTTTTGAATTCATAGGTTTTTCCCGATTTTAAAATTCCATAATGAAGTGCAGGATATTCTATTTCTCTAATTTCGTAATTTATATCATTTTTTATAACTATAGGTTTTGAATTCTCCCACACAGTGACCACAGTACGGCCTTCCGGATATAATTGTATATGTGTATAGCCTTTGTTTCTGTAATATTCAACTTTCCAAAAAGAATCATAAGAATTTTCCTTATAATATGCAGCTTCGTCAAAATGATCGATTTCCTTGGACTCTTTATATATTCTTATTTCTTTGCGTGATTTATTTATTATTTCATAGTTTTTTCCAGGCATAAGGGTATAGTAATAAGTTTGAGCATTTACCAATCCAGTGAAGCTTAACGTTATGGCTATAATCATTACAAACGATATAAGTTTTTTCATCCTTAAACCTCCCGCCTTTTAATCATTTTCCATAAATTCTGCCTGATAAATACTTAGTTTAAGCATTTAATGGCAAGATTGACAGCAAAATTTGTGGATGGGTTTACATATTCGACATAATTGAGGAAATACCTTTTGCTTAAATTTTGGTCATAAAAAAACTTTCATGACGCTTTCCATGAAAGTTTTTAAAGCGGTAAGAGGGACTTATTAGCGTCCCTCTTTGTATTTTATTGTAGCTTTTATGAAATCCTTGAATAGTGGGTGAGGTCTGTTGGGTCTGGATTTGAATTCGGGATGGAACTGGCATCCTACAAACCATGGGTGGTCGGGGATTTCCACTATTTCAACCAGTCTTTCATCCGGTGAAAGACCGCTGAGTACAAGGCCCTTTTCCATCATCTTTTCCCTATATTCATTGTTGAACTCATATCTATGTCTGTGTCTTTCGAATATCAATTCATCCTTGTATGCTTCGTAAGCCTTGGTGTTTTCCATGAGCTTGCAGGGGTATAATCCTAGCCTCATGGTACCTCCTAATTCGTCTATATCAGCTTGTTCAGGCATAAGGCTTATTACGCCATAAGGGGTTGCCGGATCCAGTTCGGTGCTGTGGGCTTCTTTCAGACCCAGAACATTTCTTGCATATTCTATTACTGCAATCTGCATGCCAAGGCAGATACCGAAGTAGGGTACCTTGTTTTCCCTTGCAAACTTAGCAGCCAATATTTTTCCTTCTACTCCTCTTTTTCCAAAGCCGCCTGGAACAAGTATGCCGTCTACATCCTTAAGCATTTCTTCATAGTTTTCATTATTAAGATCACATGAATTAATCCATTTTATTTCCACTTCCGTATCATTGGCTATTCCACCATGGCTTAAGGCTTCTGCCACAGACATGTATGCATCATGGAGTTCCACGTATTTGCCTACCAAGGCTATTGTCACTTTATTCCTTGGGTTAAGTATTTTATTGACCATGGACTTCCATTCTTCCAAATCTGGTTCACTGCATTGAAGTCCAAGCTTCTTTACCACCAATGAATCCAAACCTTCCTTATTTAATAGGAGGGGTACTTCATATAGGGTGTCTGCATCTGTGTTTTGAACTACGGATTCCCCATCCAGATTGCAGAATAGTCCGATTTTGTCCTTCAGTTCTTTGGATAGAGGTTTTTCTGTTCTGCAGACGATGATATCAGGCTGGATACCTATGCTTCTGAGTTCTTTGACGCTGTGCTGGGTTGGCTTAGTCTTAAGTTCTCCAGCTTTGCTGAGATATGGTACTAATGTGACATGGATAAAGAGTACATTTTCACTGCCTACTTCATATTTTATCTGTCTTATGGCTTCCAAGAAGGGGAGACTTTCAATATCGCCGACGGTGCCGCCGATTTCGGTGATGACTACATCAGGGCTGCTTTCTTTGCCTACCCTGTATATCCTAGACTTGATTTCATTGGTTATGTGAGGGATGACTTGTACAGTTCCACCTAAGTAGTCGCCTTTTCTTTCCTTATTAATAACAGACCAGTATATTTTGCCTGTTGTTACACTGCTGTTTTTGGAAAGGTTGTTGTCGGTGAATCTTTCGTAGTGACCTAGATCCAGGTCTGTTTCCGCTCCATCATCGGTGACGAAGACTTCTCCATGTTGATAGGGTGACATGGTTCCTGGGTCAATGTTCAAGTATGGATCTATTTTTTGCATGGTTACTTTTAGTCCGCGGTTCTTAAGCAGTCTTCCCAAGGATGCTGCTGTGATGCCTTTGCCGAGGGATGAGACTACGCCGCCGGTAACGAAGATGTATTTAGTCATTTTTTTACCTCCTGTATTCCTTTAGGGTTTTGATTCGTGATCCGAGATTCGTGATACGTAATATTTCTCCTTGGTATTGCTCTAAGGTCTTGTTGTGATTCGGTTTATTTTGGGTTTTGACTCATAAATCTGCGCTGCTTAATTTAGTTTTTACTTTGACTCTTTTTAATTTCTTGTGCTTTGAGAGTCTTGATAAACGCTCCCAGCATATTTCCAACCTTAACGCAAGATGATTTTAAAGCTTCATAGTCATCACTAGAATATCCTATTTCTTTACCTATTTCTATTTGCGTCATAAGTTCAGCTAAAGATCCTTTTGCAACATACAAAAACCTTATAAATTCTTTAGTTGTTTCTCTATCATTTCCTTCTGCGATATTAGATGCTACACTTATTGCTGCATGCCTGACTTATTCCTTAAAGCCAAAATCTTTTGAAACAGGTTCTTTATTTGTAGATTTGTAAACATCAACAGCTAAAGTTTTAGCTTCGTTCCAAACATTAAGTCTTGTAAAATCAACTCCGCTCACTTTAACCATCCTTTGTCTCATTCATATTATAACTTTTATATTTTACATTTATAAAAAAGAAAAATCAATATGAAATGGTGAGTTTCATATTGATTTTTGGTTGTTAGTTTTTTAATAGTTTTTGGAGCTCGGTGACGGCAGCTTCAAGTTGAGTATCCTTGATGTATTTGGTGATGTCTTTGCTATAGATTTCAAGGATTTTCTTCTGGGCATCCTTGGTTAGGACTTTGACTTCCGGAAGTTTGTTGTCTTTCAGGAATTTATTTATAGCGTTCAAAGTAGCTTGGTTCATGACGCCGTCTGTGCTCATCTGATAGCCCATGTTTTTAAGCCTTTGCTGGATGCCGTATACATCCAGTCCTACAGTACCCAATGTGATGTCCCTGTCCATCTTCACAGGAGCCAAATCTTCCGAATCAGGCAGTTCTACCTTCACATCCGGTTCTATACCTTTACCGTCTATATTTATTCTGTTTCTGGTGAGATATTCGGCTATGGTCATCTTGATACCGCCGCCGTTGGTGAGGTACATTACGTTTTGAACAGTACCTTTGCCATAGGTTTTGGTGCCTACCACCACGCCTACTTTTGAGTCTTTTACTGCTCCTGTAAGTATTTCTGCTGCAGAGGCAGAGCCTCCGTTAACTATCACTGCTATTTTAAAGGGCGGGTTTTTCAGGGTTGAGCTATAGGTTTCATCATTTTCTTCCCCTTTGGCATCTATGTGAACTATAGGTCCTTCAGGTATGATTTCCTCACATATTTCAACAACGCTACTCAACAGGCCTCCAGGATTGTTTCTCAGGTCTATTATCAATCCTTTCTTCCCTTGAGCTTTGAATTCTTCTATGGCATCTTTGAAGTCGTCGTAGGTGTTTTCACTGAATTCTGTAAGCCTTATGTATCCTATGCGCGAATCTTTTATTTCATCTTCGCTTTTTCTGTCAAAGGGAGTTTCTCTTTTTACAGATTCAACTTTTATAAGAGCTCTTGTGAGTTCTATATATACAACATCTGATGTACCGGCCTTTATTATCCCCAGTTTTACCCTAGTGCCGGGATCTCCTTTTATCAGGCTCGCGGCCTTTCCCAGAGTATAGTCTTTGATGTTGGTACCATCTACGGATACAATTATATCTCCTGTATCCAGACCGGCTTCCTCTGCAGGGGTATCAGCTATGGGTGCAACTACTGTAATATTGCCGTCTCTTTTTTCTATTAAAACACCTATGCTGCCGTATTCGCCGCTGGCAAAGTTCATTAGTTCCTTGAATTCTTCGGCATCCATGTAAGTACTGTGCGGGTCCAAGGTTTTGAACATGCCGTCTATGGCTCCGCGAATGAGTGTCGTTTCATCTACATCTTTATAGTAGTCGGATTTGATGATTTCCATGAGGGATTCCACAGTACTTATAGTTTCTTTATAGTCATAGGTATCTGCTGACACTGCTCCTGATATTGCCAAAACTATTATCAATATTATTGCCAGAAATCTTTTTTTCATTTTACCAACTCCTGTTCTTTTGAGTATGGCCTCTTGGGTCTGGTTTCCAGTAGTTATCGGATTCCTTTTGCCGCTAGATTCCCGTTAATTAAAGTTTACAACTCTTTCACGGTAATCTGTTTTGATTTCTTTTTGAAGATATGTTATAAAGCGGTTTAACATGTTTGCAGCTTCGCTGCGGGTGAGACCGTTATTGGGCTGAATCATGTTGTATTCATTGGGGTCTATTATATCCAATTCTTCTGCCACATAGATGGCCTTTCTTGCCCAGTCAGGTATCTGGTCTTCATCGGCAAAGGTTTTTCCCAGATTGAAGGTGCTCATATTCTCCAGCCCCAGGGCTCGTATCAGTATGGTTACCGCCTGGGCTTTCGTGAGGTTTTCATCAGGTCCAAAGGTGTTGTACCCTGTACCGTTCATCAGTTTCAGTTCAGTAACTTTCTTTATGTAAGGGTAGTATGGGTGATTGGCATCTACATCTGAGAATATTATGTCCTCCTGAACTTCTTTTCTGGATCTGGGTTTTTGCTTTTCCGTATCTATTTCCAACCCGCAGGCTTTTATTATGGCTTTTGCAAATTCTGCCCTGTTGATTGGAATTCTGGGATTAAAGTATTTACCATTGCCATCAATTACTCCAAGACTGAAAAGCCTGTTTATATCCTCTTCTGCCCAGTATCCTCGGATGTCCTGATATTGGGGTATGGGCAGGGAAGTAAGTTTAGGCATGGTGGTGAGCTTGAAGCTTCCTTCTCCTGTTTTTCTGCTGGTTGTTTTCCCATTGGTTATAACAGGCATATCGTATTTATATACTACTGTATTTTCTTCCTTTTCGCTAATCATGTAGCTTTCTTTAAAGCTTATCTGATTAGGCAGGCTTTGTTGAGATAGTATTTCCTTCTCCCTTATGTTTGTCACACCGTATTCCACTGTTCCGGTGCTTTCTTGCACAGTGCTTGATGTTCCCACTTTATTCTGGTATGTGATGATATGCCTTATCATGGCTGTCTCAACTGTACTCCATGTATTATCATATTTATAATTCTCGCCGTATATGTCAACTATTACTTTGTTTTGTCCTTGGGAATAGGTCTTCCTGCCGTTCCAGGTTCCGCTAGTGTATTTAATGATGCTTTTGTCCTGGGTTATGGAAGCCTTGTTGAGTATTTGCTCTTCCAGCACATAGGTTTTATCGCCTATGGTGATTTTTTCGGATACTTTTGCTTTGGGGTCCAGAGTGAGACCTGTACTGATTTGCTTCAGTTCAGAGTCTGTATTTTCATTGACTACATATATCACTTTTCTTGTAAGGGTAGCTCCGTTGGGACCCGTAAGGTTATAGTCGTAGGTGTATTTAATCTGGTCTCCTTTGCCCGATTGCTTGATTTGCAGCTTACCGGTAAATTCCACAGGAGCACCTGACAGGAATACTATTTCTTTGTATTGTGATTCATTGCTGACCCCCGGTTCTATTATGTCTGCATAGGAGGCCGTAGAGATGAGCAACAGGACTATTAAGGTTGTGATTAATTTTTTCATAGAAAGTCTCCTTTCAGGTATTCCTTTAGGGTCTATTTTATAACCACTAAAAGACACTAAAGGTTTCACTAAAATACACTAAAGGTTAATATTGTGACTAAGCAACTAATTTCATTCATTGTTTAACATACCTTTATCTTTTTTTATATACCTCGGAATCTTGCTATAAATTATAGGTAAGTATATTGGGGATTCTTTTAGGGTAGGGAACGGTTGAGAACCGTTCCCTACTTGTTGTGCTTATGGGGATTACTCCACAAATATTATTATACCGTTGTTTTGGTCTGTGATGGCATAGATTTTGTCTCCAACATCCAATTGGCTAAGGGTTACTACTTGTTCATTCTTGATTATTACAGCTTTCTTGGTATTGATGACAGTATTGGATTTTGTCGGTTGCCATTGGTTATAGAATTTGCTGTATTCCTTTACATCGGTGAGGGTCAACTGTGTATATGTTTCGTTGTATTTTACCACTTCTCCGGTTATTAGGTTTTCCGTAAAGGTTACATTTTCTTTTCCCAGGTTTCCATCTCTCTTGTAAATATTGATGGCTGTTGCTTCTCCGTCTTCATTTATCACAGCATAGGCCAGCATGTGTTGACTCTTACATTTTTCATAGTGAGGCCCTCCCTCGTCCACATACAGCAGTGGATCGTGGATGGTGTATTTATTCTTGTCAGTTGATTTTAGAGGTTTTCCATTGCTGTCTCTCTTCCAGAACCTGCTTTCCAAGAAAGTATCTCTGGTTATATAGTTGTTTTTGACTACATTGTCCAGGATTTTGCTATCCTTGCTGACGTAGAAGTATTTTTCTCCGCCATAATGGTAATCCCATTCATTGTTGATGAGATCGGCATAGCTTTCAAGTGAGAAGTTGTCTTCTCCCATGTCGTGGATATATCCTCTCACCACATTCCTATAGTCAAAGCCGTTGCCGTTTTCCATGGATACCAAAGCTGCATAGTTTGTTCCTCCCGGTAATCTGTTTTTCACTATGAAGGCTTCGTCATTGTAGGTGAGGTCTGTTGTATCAAGAAGTCTTCTATCCTTGATTATTATGGTTCCCTCATCAAATTTCAGTTTCTGTCCGTCTGCAAGCTTTATGGCATTGTCTGTCCATTGGGTATCGAAGCTGCCGCTGAAGACTGAGTCTTCGCTTACGCTTTTCAGTGTCATTTTAGCTATGGTTTCTTCACCGAAGTCCTTGACGGTAACAATATAAGCTTCTACATTTCTTTGTTTGTCCAAATCTTCAAGGGTCAGTTTCCTGCCATCCTTGTATATTTCCGCATCCCTCTTTACGGGGAAGGTTCTTTCGTCATCCAATTTTGACCAATCCGGATATTTATAGCTTTGCACGTCTGACAATGCGACTCTGTTTTGAGTAGGCAGGGTATTGAGTATCCTTGCCTTGTATATTTTCTCCACTCTTTGTCTTTTGGTCATGAGCTGGATTTCGTCAGCCCTGTCGGGGCTTGTTCCGTCGATTTTTATCTTCACCATGTCTCCCGTCTTTATGTTATATAGCTTTATGGGATAGCCAAGGTAAGTTATAGATGTAAAGCTGTCGGTTTTGAAGGTCATGGGATTTTGCCTGTCGTTTATCTGACTTACTTTTATGGTGTTGTCGCCCACATCTCTTACCCGCAGTATAGCCTGGTACTCCTTGCTGGCTTCTTCTCCCGGCGCGGTGAAGGCTTTTATTGCTTTAATGGTTCTTCCTGATATTTCAAATGTGGCATCCTGCTCATTATGAAGGCTGTCCAGGTCCTCATAATATTCGTTTACGGTGACTATTACCCTGTCATCCAAGCCATAGGTGCGGAGGTTTCCGTCATAGTCCTCCAGCTTCAGGATTCTTCCTGCCTTATCGATATACTTGATTATTCCATCTATATATTCTGTATCTGCATAGTAGTCTACGCTTTCTTGTATATCCAGTCGGGTTATAAGGCTGCCTTTGTAAAGGGCTTTTACACTTTGGCCCGGGATTAGGCTTGTGTCCTTAGCAGGCTTTCCAAGGGCAGTTATGACTGTGTTGTTGCCAACTTTTAATTCTGTAATTTTCTTCTGGCTATCTTCTATCCTTAGATTGCCTTCCTTATCCACATAGCTGAGTGTTCCTTGAAGGAACTGGTATTCATCCAGGGACCCAAAGATTACTTGGTCGTCTTTCTTTGTATATTCCAAGGCGTCTCCCTGTCTGAGAATTTGATGATCATATATTCTGTTGTTCTTTATGACAGGCAGTGCCTGGTTTCCTTGTATCTTTATTTCAAAGCCCGTGCCGTCGAAGTTTTCCATGATGAGAGTCAATTCAGTATTAGTGGCTCCAGGTCCATCCACATAGTTTCTTTTGGTTTCCATAAGTCTGGCTACACCAGTTTCTATGCCTATCTTGTCAGGGTATTTGTCAATTATGTTGGTCATTACTTTTGCAGCTTGCCCCCTGGCAACTCCTAATGTAGGCGAGTATTTATCCTTCGAAGCTGAGGGTAGTATTTCCTTTTGGAGAAGAGTTTCTACCGCCATCAATCTGTCGGCTTTGATACTGTTATAGTCTTTATATTTGTATACATAGCTTACGTTATTTGATGGGATTTCCTCAAGCTTCAGGGCTCTCGCAATCCATTGGGCAAGGTCCTGACGGCTTATGGCTTTTTTCATATTCCTGTTTTGTTTCAGTATGGCTTGTGTCTTTTCTTCTCTTAGCTTATTTCTTTTATCTAATGGCATCCATTGTTTCTTGTACGCTTCTGTAACTTCTTTTTCTATGGCATCCTGTTGTGCCTTGGTGAGGGTTTCCATTTCCCTAATGTCTGCCGTTGTAAGGATTCCTAATTCTATAGCTTGTTCTATATAGCCCAGAGCCCAACTATCTGCATCATATACCGGCTTTGTCCCCTTTTCCGCCAGATCAGCCGCTTTTTGCAGTGCTTCTTCTTCAAACCCCAGGAGTCTTATCAGATAGGCAGCTGCTTCCTGATAGGTGATGTTGTCATTGGGCCTGTATTTTGTTCCTGCACCGCCTTGAATTATGTTAAGGAGACGCAGTCTTAGGATGTCCGCAGCATAGGGACTGCTGCTTATGTCGCTAAAGACTCCTTGTTCCACAGTTGTCCTGCCGTAGGCAGGTACTGTATATGTAGGGCCTTGGGCAAATATGGTTGTAAATAGCAGTGATAGTATAAGTATTATGGATATATGTAGTTTTTGTTTCATAGTGATCAGTCCTTTCAGGTTTTAGAGAACACTGATTTACACTGTGGAATCCACGGATTTTCATATAGCAATCCGCGGATTCACAGGATTAATTTATTATCATTTTTATCTGGGCATTGGTAGCCCCAAAATTAATCACAAGCCCTAATTTTTTTCTCGTCGCTTTAGATAATTTAACATTTGAGAAAAATGTCTTTTTTCTAAGTCAGGCATTGCTTTTATTTCTAGTATAACTTTATCTTCAACTATAATATCTGCTATATATTGACCTGCAACATAATCTTTATAGTACACTTCCAGAGAAACCTGCTGCTCACATCTTAAACCTCTGCTTTCCATCTCTCTCATAAGGGCATTTTCATATACCTTTTCCAGAAACCCTGGACCAAGTATCTTATGGACTTCATATACTGATTTTATTATAACATTTGTAATGTCTTCATAAATCAACATATGAAATCTTCCTTCTCATGCGTGCTCTGCCCAAGGCTCTAGAGGCTTAAGGCTAGAAGCCAGGGACCAATAACTAATAACTTACTATCACATATTGTCCTGGTCGGGTGAGGATCGTTTCTATGAGCTTTTCGCCGGTTTCTTTGGTGAAGTCTACCATCTCCAGTTTATTAGACGGTACGTCATAGTAGTAAAGTTCCAAGTTTTGTGCATTAGCGTATTTTGAGTCAAGGACTATTGTAGCTTCGATAGGTTCTTTAAATTGTCTTATATCGGTGGTCTTGTCCTTAACTTGGAGCTTGAAGTCTATGCCTATGAGTTTCACCGGTTTGGTTCTTCTATTCAGGAGCATAAGTATTTCATCGTATCTTTTTCCCGTAGGCGAAGATAGTTCTATTATGGCTGCTGCATTGTCATAGTCTGTATTTATGCTCATTATTTCTGTTGTGGCCAGCGCATTTGTGTGGAACTTAATGGATACATCTTTATCCCATATTGTATAGTTCTTGCTGTAGTTCTGAATAAGTTTAACCGGTATTTTTACCTGTCTTGAAACTCCTGACTCTATGTTTTTGTTTCTCAATTCTATCTGATAGTATTGGGACGCCTCTTGCAGGCTTTTTTCACCTACATTGTATACAAACTTGTCCTTGGTGCTTTCTGTCCAGTCCATTCTGGAATTTGGATTAATATATTCATTATTGTATTTTGCTTCAGAATGTACTTTATCCAAGGTTTTTACTCTTTGAGTCTGAGCATATTGCTGAGATACTCCGAAGTCATTTACCGAATATATTCTAAATGCGTACCAGGTATCTGGTATGAGGCCCCTCAAATAGTATATATGTTTTCCTTTTTCTGTGAACTCCGGTTCCACAGTCATGATATAGTTAAAGTTGTTAAGTTCCTTGGCCTCTCTCTTTTCTCCAAAGGAAGCATATATCTGATATATTTCTGCACTGCCTGTCCATTCCAGTTTTACCGTATCTCCATCCACAGGTGTTGCTTTTGCATTGGAAGGCCTATCAGGCAGAGGGCGTATTACTGTTATTTTATATTCTTCGGATACTCCACCGTCAGGGTTTATGACTATTATTGTGCTTGATCCTTCCGACATGCTTGGAGTCGTCACATATATCATTATGCCATCTTCTACCTTTGTTGCAGTGGTTTGTGTGCCACCAACCACATAGGCTTCTTCATCATTTATCTTAAATACTTGAATGCCTGTTTCCCCGGAATCCAGCTTATCCTTTATGGTTCCACCAAATATGACTCTTGCGCCTTGCTGGAATTCAATACCTTTTATTATTATGTTTTCTCCTCCTGTCATTCTGAAGGTATCACTGCTGTACAAGCTTCCATCTTCAGCCAATAATTCTTGTATTTCAGGAGAGCTTATGATGGTTAGCGCATCTTTCTTTTCGTCGGAGCCATAGTCCGAATTTTGAACCATGACGGATACTTTGCCTGCTGTCAGTCCTAGTGGCACTTTGACCTTGATTTTCTCAGTGCCTTCTATTTCTAATACCTCTGCTTGTATGCCGCCTATAAATACCTTCAGTCCAGGTCTGAAGTCGCTTCCTATTATTGTAACTGTGTTTTGTCCTCTGCTGGAAGTTTTGTCGGGTATTACACTTTCAATAACAGGACCGCTGAGTCCCTTTTGATATACTACAAAGTATGGCTTGCCCATCTTATAGTATTCATTTGGTTCTCTGGTGCTGGTTACGCCTCCGTCCTTATTGTCCACGGTGATTGGCTTTTTCAGCCCGATTTCGCTTTCGTCAGCAGGAGGTATTACAACTAAGAGACTGTCTCCGTTGGTGCTTCTGTCCAATATCTGAAGCTCCTTATCATCCAAGTAAACTTTAGCAGTCCTCTTAAAATTGCTTCCTTTTATGGTAAGGAGAATTCCCCCGTTTACTCCTACATAGGTATAGTACTCCTGGTCATCGTTTTTAGGAGTTCCTTCATAGTCTTCTACAAGGCCGCTGGAGCTCTTGAGAACCTTATTTATAGGTTCTATTGAACTTATGACAGGATAGTCATAGGGGTTCATGTACTCAAAGGTAGCAGTGGCCTTTCCCTTATCAGGGTTTATAAGTTCTATAGGTATATTGGTACCTATGGTATGATAGGTAGGTGTAGTGACGAAAATCTGGTTTGAGTCCACATATCGTACATTTTCAGAATATCCGGTGTCAATCAACAACCTTCCGTCTTCTAATTCTACCCTCACAAGGCCTATTCCCTCGAAGGAATTTCCTTGGGCATCTTTCATAAGTTTTAGTGGAATATATTTTACTGTGTTGTCATATCCATTTATGACTGCCTTGTATATTTTGTCATCTACCACTTTTGTCATGGTAAGCTTTGTGTTGGTGCCTGATGCATCATATTCAAAGGTCATATTGTTTTCTGAAAATCTCACCGTAGTTCTTTTGTTGTCTATTCTTCCAGAGTTCTCCAATTGCCTATCTATATTTCTGTTTGTAAGGCTTCCGAATCTCACAGCCACCATTTGCTTAGAATCAAATTGGTTTATTCCATTATCCACCTTGCCATTATATACATCCATGGCAGATGTAGCGAAGCCGCTTCCTCTAAGTTCTACGGTGTCTCCCCCCTGCATTTTGCCTGTCTTCGGGAACACCCTTGTTATCTTGGGGTTAGAACCTTCATAGGTATAGGAGAGTTTGTTGGATGTTCCTGCATCATTGTTTACCAAATATACATCCACTTTTCCGGCAGTTCCTTCAGGAGTTATAACCTTCAGATATCCTCTGGAGAATTCCACTATCTTTGCCAATTTATCTCCAAAGAATACCTTGGGCAGTATAGGCGACTCTAAGTATTTGTCAAATACAGGGTGATTTAAGTCTTGTTCCTTCAACCACTCATTTAAGTTCGCTTCACTATCCCATACTTTGTTGCCGTTTATGTCTCGGAATGGTTCATCATCATTTCTTACTCCATCCCTGTTTTTATCTTCATAGGGTTCGAAGAATCTGAAGTCAGTACCGGTGATCTCCACCACCTCACCGCCGGCAGCGGTTCCTTTTGCAGGTACTATCTTTATCAATTGAGGATGGCTGGTAGGTACTATATAGGTAAATCCTTTTTCCATGCTGTCGCTTCCACCGTCAGGATTTACTACTACCACCGGCACGGCATATCGGCTTGTTCCCTTTTCTTTAAACAAATCTCCGGGATAAGCAGGTACTTTTCTTACAGTTATTTTTTTGCCGTTTGGGCTCACTTCTATATCATTAGATGGAACTTCAATGCCGTTTATATATACCTTGGCCTTATCTATGCCTATGTCCATGAAGTCATTTCCTTCAATGTCTATAGAATATCCTCCGTCAGTAGTGCCTTCATTTGGCACTATTTTTTCTATTTTGGGTTTGCTTTGGGGATGAGAGAAGTAGTAGAATCCATTGGTGCCTGTTTTGCTGTCTCTCTTGGTGTCCGGGTTCACTACTGTCACATCATAATATCCGTCAGCAGGAAGAGCCGGCACTTTAATGTATATGGTATTTTTGTCCACTACCTTTACCCTGTTGCCTATTATTTTCTTATTTGCATCAACCTTGTACGGAGTCTCCATGGTCAGCTTGAGTATTTTGGTTCCTTTATCCGTTATGGTGATGCCTGTTGCATTGGATTCAAAATCATATATGAACCCATCTTGTTTGTCTGCCTTTATATCTCCACCATCAATAATCAATTTATAGGTATTGTAAACTCCATCGCTCAGGATTACATCACCTGAGCCGTCGATGGTTAATGTATAGTAGTTTCTGTTTTCATCAACAAATATGACGGAATAATAGTAATCCCTTACTTCAATGCTGGTCAGGTCTCCATCCTTTTTCAGACTAACAATCTTTTTGCCTTCTGGATCTTCATAGGGTTCTAATACAATCTTCTTTTGGTTGTCAAGATTATAATCGTTTATATCAGTATTTCCCAGAAGTACTCTTGTACCTATAAGCCTATACCTTAAATCCGTCCTGTCTGTCGGATCCGGTGGTATAAAGTTTTCACCTTTAATTACAACCAATGTTCCCGTATTACCGGATTTTGGTTCAAAATCTGTTATCTTAGGATTGGTATAGGTTGTCACATAATTAAAATGCCATGTGGCAGAGCCTCCAGTTGGGTTCATAACAAGTATCTGGGTTGTTCCCTCTCTGCCTGCCGGAGCAATAAAGCTAATGCCTTTTCCGTCTTCATCTCTTTTTATATTGGTTATTTCCTTTCCGTCCAAGAAAAGCCTTACACCTTCCATGAAGTTGTTACCGGTGATTTTTACTTCCACTCCACCGTCAACAGATACAGTGTCAGGATTTACACCTGCAATGATAGGTTCTTTATTTTCTTCCACTGTAACAAATTCCACCGCATCAACTTTCATGTTGTACAAGCCTCTTTCGTTGGAATTCCTGATAGGATTTATAACAGTTACATAAGTCTTTCCAATATTTCTTACTATACTATTGGCAGGAAGATAAAACAGTATCTTGGTACCTATTTCGTTGCCTGAGGAACCATCCAGTTCAACACCTGTTGAGCTTAATACTTTCATTTCCAAATCTTTAGTATAATCAGCATCTCCTGCATTTGGATTCAGTGTCAAATCAGGTCCCAGTTCAACTATAGGATATCTAACCACATCCTTGCCGGAAGCATCTGTGTATTTATGAACCATGAAGTTTTTGCCGTATATGGCTATCATTATTCTTTTATCGGCTGTACTGTATCTATTTACATCTAACTCTTTGACTTGTATTTTTTCCGGTACTATGCTTTCAACTAGAGGTTCTGTCTTGCTGGGTATATAGGTATAGCCATTGGGCAGAACAGCCCTATCTGTAATAGTCTGGATTACTTGGTCCAATGAATCCATGATGACTGTTTCCATTTCTATTACCACATCTTTTGTGGGATTCACATCTGCATCAGTAACCTGAGCTGTCCTGATGTTTATGATATCCAGATTGTTTTTGAACTCGACATCAGGATTATCATTAGAGTCTTTAAGAAAAGTAGCCTTGTCTCCAATAATTATTCTAATGGTCCTTCTGGCCTTGTATCCAGAAGAATTGTTGTAAGACCCAGTTGCATAATCAATTACCAATTCTCTATTGCCGTCTCTAAATGTGTATTTTTTATCATCAGAATTCGGTGTAAATTCAGGTATATTCAATGTGCCGACAAACTGAGCTGATATGGTAGCTTTTGAACCGGTATCAGGTCCGGTTTTGGGATTGATGCTTATTACCTTTGATTTGATAAAAGCGCTTATTACAGTAAACTTTTCCGTCAATATTTTTTCCTTAGTAACAGCATTCATAGGGTCTTCACCGGCTGATACAGCATTGGTGAATACAACATAATATTCGCCTACATCTATGTCAGGAACTTCTACCGTCAATATATCCTTTCCATTGACATTCTGCTGGAAGGTTTTATTCTTTCCTTTGTTTGCTTCTTTATATGGATCAGTACCATCGGTTTGTCTCAGGAAATATACATCATAGGAATCCAATTTACCTGCAGGCGCTTCAAAGTACACCTTGTCCCCTTTCTGACCTCTATTGGGATACATTTTCAGGTCTTGGACCTCTATATCTTGATATAACCTGAATTGGTCTTTGTATGTATATATGATTTTAACAGTTACTTCAACATCCTTGTTATTTGGATTAAAAGTTTTTGTTATTTTTTCTGTTTTTTCAAATATTATGTTTTGAAGTCCTAAAGGACCAGTAGGATTTGTAATCGTAAGCCTATTAGGATCAGTTGTAGTTGCCGATATAGGTGTATAAGCTCCATCGTGTTCATATCCTGCTGTTATGTTAGTAGATCCACCTATATTGTTAAGATTTGTACCTTGTATTATTAATTCCTCTTTTCCTTCTTTGACTCTGCGGTTTACACCAGTCAATGTAGGCATTTGATTTTCATTCAACTGTATGTGAACTCCTTCAACTACCACTTCGTTTCCCAATTGATCGTTTTCCAGATCAAATTGGAGTATGCCTTCAGTGTTTACAGTTCTCTTGGTAAGAGGACTATATGCATTGGCATAGGTTAATATTCCTACTGCTGCATCTTTAAGATAAGAACCGGTTATAAGGAGCTTTCGCTGCTCTATGTTTCTATTGGAATCATATATCTTATATATTGTTACAGTTTCTATCCTAAAATTGCTAGGGTCATAGGCATGTACTTGCAAAACACTTATAGGCAGCATATTGAATATCATTATAAAGGCCAATAATATAGCAGCTTTTCTTTTCATTTTTGACATTATGTTCACTCCTTTTTTGCTTTTAGTCTACAGTATCTAGCATTGGGGCATTCCTTTTCCGTCCTGCTGCTTGTTATAAGTTGTAAGAGCTTAGGTATCCCTCGTTCATAACACATAGATCAGAGCTGACTTTTATATATATTTCGGCATATTTATCCATAATTCTTAGTGGTAATAATTTCATTATATCACAGTCTTGGAGTATTTAAATAGGCTAAAGGTACAACTTTACTTGAGTTGACTTTTATGCTGTGATAGGATATAAGAAGCAAGTTATGGTTGATGTTGAAATGGAGGTAAAGGATGAAGCGTTTTAGTCTGGTGTATAAGATAATATTTATATATATTGCTGCCAATTTGTTGATTTTTGCGCCTGTAAATAAGTACATATACAATAATGTAGGCAAGTTCTATACCATCTTTCGAGATAATCAGAGATTGTTCAAGTATGACAGGATGCCTGACTTGTCCATGAAGGGCCATTGGATAAATAAATATTACAAGGATAACCATAGAAACATAATCATGGTAGGGGACTCCACAGTGGAGGACTTTTATGTAAAGTATGAAGATTCCATAGGATTCCTTCTGGACAAAAAGCTTTTTGGAGAAGATGACAGGCCCAATGTATTCAACTTCGGCAGCAGTGGTACCAAAACAGTCTATGTGATGGAAAGGATAAAAAAAGCGGCAGAATATAATCCGGATCTTATAATATGGCAAATGGGTGCCGGCAGTTTCACCGAACTGCATTGGATTTTACCTCCCACCCCTGAAAGCTATGACCTAAGCTTGGGCGGAGGATTGGCCGGTGCTTATAGGAATATACTGAAAATGAACAACGAGAATGCTTATTTCATATCAAGGGAGCTGAGGAGCAATCTTGTTCCTCTCCATAGATACAAGGAGTTTTATGAAGAACTGGCAAAGGGCATCAAGGCTAAAGCCACAGGAACTCCTCTCCCATATCCCAATGACAGGCATATGAAGGTGCAGATTGGGGATGTGAAGATTACTGAGCAGTTTTATGGCATACCCTTTGATGCTTCCACAAGATATTTTGAGGCAGTTGGTGAGATTTGCAAGTATGTATCCCAAAAGGGTATTCCTATGATGATATATCTGGCTCCAATAAACCAGAGCATTTTGGCTAAAAAGTATGAGGGAGGCTATTACGAGAAAATGGTTGCCGCCATCAAGGCACAGGCAGATCCCTATGGGGTGCCTCTTTTAAACTTAAATGATGCGGTGCCAGATGAACTTTTCATAGATGGGGGACATCTGAAGGAAGAAGGAGACCGCATAGTGGCAGATAGATTATATGAATTTATAGTTAAAGAATTCCCGGAACTCAGGGAATAGTCAGGAGGACACCGTGAAGGAAAGCATTAAACTCATAATCCGATTTTTACCTATACATTCAATAGTTCTATTTACATTGACAGGCCTGTTGTTTTATCATATAGCCTGCAAAAGAGACAAGGGTGACGGTTCTTTTTGTCCCACCAAAGCTATAATACTGATTATATGGGGCCTGGCCTTTGCCTCTTTGTACGGTCATCCCATCTTTGCTCTTGCTACAATAGCCTTAACTGTGATCATTTATGGTATATGCAAAACACTTATAAAAGTACAGGATAATAGGCTTAAAAAGCTGCTTTTGTATTTAGGAGTGGCCCTATCGCTTGGAACTTTGGCTTTATTTAAATACCCTGTTTTGAAAAACCAATTGCCTTCGATGTTGCAGGTGAAGGCCTTGGGTATTTCTTATTTCACCTTTAAGTTTCTCCATGTGGTTATAGATACATATAGGGGAAGGTTAAAGGACCTGGATCCATTGACCTTCGGTGCCTTTATATTTTTCTTCCCAACCTTTTCTGCCGGACCCATTGACAGATATGGCAGGTTTAGCAGGGAATTGAAAAGCAATCAGAGCCTTGGCAAGGAATATGTGGATGAGGGAGTTACACGGGTCATAACCGGTCTTTTTAAGAAGTTTATCATCGCAGATAAGACAGGAAGCCTCATCAGTGCATTGGCTCCGGATATACTTGCTGCTTCAAAACCTGTGCTTTGGCTGGTAATGTTTCTTTATTCCATCAAGGTTTATTATGATTTTTCCGGCTACTCTGATATTGCCATAGGTTTGGGAAGGCTTTTTGGATTTAAGGTGCCAGAGAATTTCAATAAGCCATATCTTAAACCTAACCTGGTGCTTTTTTGGCAGAATTGGCATATGACATTGACTTCCTGGCTGAGAGAATATTTATTTATGCCCCTAGGGAAGCTATTGATGAAAACTGTAGGCACCAATCACCCTTGGCTCATAAACAGCATCTGTCAATTGGTGACCATGGCTGCCGTAGGCATATGGCATGGCTCCACCATGAGTTTTCTCATTTGGGGATTGTATCAGGGGGCAGGTTTATCCCTGTACAGGATATATTCGGATTTACTGAAGAAGTATGGTTCCGAAAGATTGCTAGAGTGGATGAATGGCTCCAAATTGGTATACTGGTCAGGAGCTTTTGTGACTTTCGTGTTTATGAGTGTTGGATGGACGTTCTTTATATATAGATGGGAAACGGCAATAAAGATTATTGTTAAATTATTCTAAGAATTCCTGATTAAATTTGTCGCTGGTGGCTACTCTTTGGCATTAGGGTATTCCTCTAGGATCTTGCCATGGCACATAAGACCCGTAGCACGAAGCACAAGAAGCATGGAGGTAATATTGTGATGAAAAATGAGTGGATAAGGGCTATAATATTGTTTATAATGCTATATGCGGTGCTGGCCTTTGGAAATTTTGGCACCGGATTTCAATATGTTGGTTTTTAGAGCAATGATCCATGAGTAAGTGTTGGGCTTTTAAGCTTATCTGAAAAATTGGAGGTAGTAAAATGGATAAAAGAGAAGCTATTAAGGATTTTTTATTGAAGAATATTATTAAAGGCAAAAAGGATTTAAGTTATGATGAGTCACTGATAAACAGTGGTTTGATCGATTCTTTCGGCATCTTGGAGTTGACTTTTTTCATAAACAGGACTTTCGGCATTAAAGTTGAAGATTATGAAATATTGGATGCTGAGGCTGATACAATAAATAAGATGGTGGCATTGCTAGAAGAAAAGTCCAATTGATAGCAGGGAGTGATTTTTATCAATATTGCTGATTTCATATTTGATAAAAACAAGGACAACATGGATGAGAGGGCTTTGCTGTATGTAGACAGACTAGGCAGAGAGGAAAGCTGGAGCTACAAAGATCTGGATTACATGTCCAACAGGGTGGCTAATTTGCTTAAGTCACACGGTATAAAGAAAGGGGACAGGGTGTTCGTCTATCTGGATAGGTCTCCTGAAACCTATTTTTTCATACTGGGCATCTTCAAGATCGGTGCAATTTATTGTCCTCTCTTTCCTTCCTTCGGTCCTGATGCTGTGAGGGAAAGATTTTCCGACTGCCAAGGCTCTTTAATAGTTGCTGAAGCTAAGCTTTCAGAGAATGTAGAGGGCTTGCCGAGCATATTGGTTGACAGGGAAGGAGAGTTCAGGAGAAGGCTTCTATCCATGAGTGAAGATTTTGAATCAGTAAAAATGTCCAAGGAGGATTATGCGATAATTCATTATACTTCCGGTACCACAGGCAAGCCTAAAGGAGCTGTCCATTGCCACGGTGCTATAATGAGCCACTGGAAGACCTCCAAGGACATAGTAGGATTGAGACCTGGCTTGAAGTGCTGGTTTACTGCTGATCCGGCCTGGGTAACAGGAACCTCCTATGGCATATTGGGGTCATTAAGTACAGGAGCCGATATATTGGTGGCAGAGCCTGGCTACAGGATGAATCAGGTATTGGGACTTCTGGATAAATACAAAATAGAAATATGGTACACTGCTCCTACTTTGCTGAGGATGCTCATGCGAGAAGATCCGGCCAAGGCGAAGGAATATGATCTTAGCCATCTGAAGAAGATATTCAGTGCCGGAGAGGCATTAAATCCTGAGGTATGCCGCTGGGCAGAGGATAATCTCGGCCTGACGGTGTACAATCATTGGTTTCAAACAGAAACCGGTTCAATAATAATTGGATATGATGGCACTTTTCCCAAGAAGGGTTATGATACCATGGGAAAGGTGTTGGTAGACGTGGAAGCAGAGATATTGGACGATAATTTTAATCCTATGCCTCCCGGAGGCAAGGGTCATTTAGCTTTAAAGCCGTCTTGGCCTTCCATGTTTCTGAATTATTGGGGGAACCCAGAAAAGTATGCTGAGAAATTTAAGAACGGCTGGTACATAACCGGCGATTTGGCTTACAAGGATGAAGAAGGCTACTTCTATTATTTGAGCCGTGAGGATGATGTAATAAATACGGCAGGGCATTTGGTAACGCCATTCGAGGTTGAGAGCGTCCTCATGAGCCATCCTTCAGTAGCTGAGGTGGCGGTGAAAGGCATGCCGGATAAATTGATGGGAGAGGCTGTAAAAGCTTTTGTGGTGTTGAAAAGCGGTTATGAACCTGGTCCCCAATTGGAGATCGAGTATAGATCATTGGTACGAAACAGGGTATCTCCTTTTGCATCTCCTCAGGAAATTGAATTTATGGATGAACTGCCAAAGACGGAGACAGGAAAGATTATAAGGAGGATATTATAGCAAGCATAGGGCATTCCTATGGGGTGAATCGCTGACCTCTGGCTGCTGGTCACTAGCACTAAAGATTACCTGAAGCATATGGTAATAAAAATAAGTATTGTTTATTTATACTTACTATATTTTATGTCATTATTGTTTAAAGTAATCATATAGCTGATTGATATATGATTACTTTGCATTATTATGCATCACTTAGTATATTTATCCATTCATGGCGTATATTGTCGTTATTTGTCATTTTATGATTAGGTTAGCGATTGCAGCACTTTTATGCTTATAACATTTGATATATGTCTAACCTATCATCTATAATTCTACAAATTTTTTATGTTTTTTTCTAACCCTATTGCATATTAATTCCTGATGTAATATAATTAAATTGTATTTAACCCCTGAAGTCTCATATTATAGAGACACAATCGTTAACCCCACTCAGTATTGCACCCTGTAAAGGGTGCCTTTTTTATAATAATATTTCTAAACGGAAACCTTTCTTAAGATATGGGATTTGAATTAAATAGAACAGAAATGAAAGGTTTGCCATATTATTTGAATATTTGCACAAATAATCCTTTATTATGGCTTTTTTTACGCAAACCTTGGTATATATTGGAGGAAAAATTTACTTTGTGTAGAATAGTATAGATTGGGGGTGGATTACTTGGAGCAAAGGATTATTAATGATAGATACGTTATACTAGATACTCTTTTTTCTGACAAGTATCAATCTCTCTATGCATGTCAACTGGCATATAGCGACATAAAAGATAAATTTATTTTAAATGAATTCATCGACAAAGATATCATTGATATTGTAAAGAACAACTTTTACTATAGTAATGACGGTTTATCAAAAATTCTCATGGATTCCTTTGAAATTGATGGAGTATTTTATGCCTTATTTCCTTTTCCTAACGGAACCCCCATGGAGGAGTATCTCTCCAAGCACAACCTCACCATTGCAGATAAGATGTTTATTACAGAGCAGCTTTTGAAAAGATTTATGGAAATTGATAAGTCTATTCCTTTAATCCAATACATCTTATGTGACTTGAATAACTTATCAGTGATCAACGGAAAGTATTTGAACTTTTCCAATCTGTTTTGCTTTGATAAGGATAATCTTAATATAGATTTCAGTCAGGTAAGCAAAAGGATGGGACAGATCATTTGCTGCATATTCGCCAACACTCCTCAAGGAGACATGGAAAAAGACAAGGATGCCATCCCTCCTGCCATATTCCCCATAATTTCCAAAGCCATGGCAGGCTCTTACAATTCTACAAAGGAGATTTATGATGACTTTAAGAATACTCTTCTTTATACAACCTTTATCGAAGATGCTTCCTTGGATGATCAGATAAGAAAAAACCTGATAAAAGCAAAGAAGAGATACGTAGTGTCCTGGCCCAGATTCATAGCTTCTATGATGATCTTGGCAGCACTTATAGGAGGAGCATTCTGGTTATTTGGAAAAGCTATTCCGTCATTTATATCCAGAGGAAAAGATACAGAAATTGTACATAAAAAGGTCAGCAACAATCCTCCGGTAGCAGAGTTTTCCATAAGCATAAATAAGGTCTATTCGGGAGATGATGTGGTTTTTGTTGATAAATCTTCAGATTCAGATCCGGAAGATTCGATTGCAGCAAGGCTTTGGACCATAGAAAAAGACGGTACCGTAATTTACAACTCTGATAGAGAAACTCTGAATTATACCTTTGACGTACCGGGAAATTATAAAATATCCCTTGTGGTGCAGGATTCAAAAGGGGCTCACAGCCAACCTTTCATACATAATCTTAAGGTTCTTGAAAAGCCGGATATACCTGATGATAAACCCGGTGATGATTCACCGAACATTAAGTAGGATAAAGGCTTATATTATTGCAAAGACAAAAGGATCAGAAGCAGATATATCTGCTTCTGATCCTTTTTATCATGCTGTTTTTCATGAATATCTGTACTGACACATATTATTTGAGCTTAAATTTACTGATTACATTCATCAAATCATCAATTTTTTCTTGTGCATCCTTCATTTCATTAATCACATCGTTGGTTTTCTCAATAATATTCGTTGATCTTTCTGCTATGTTTGATATAGCTTCAGTTTCTTGATTTGTTGACATGCTTACTTCTTCTATGGCTTTTATCATGTTCATGACCATGTCTTTCAGCGTGGAGAATGAGCTTGAAAAATCACTGACCAAATGTTCGAAATACGTAGCGTCATTACTGTATTGCCCGGATGTGTCAACCAGTATTTCATAATCCTTAATTACCTTTTTATCTACAAGATCCAGGACCTCATTTGAACTCATTACCAGCTTGTTTACGGATTGCAGAACATTCTCCGTTATCTTCTGTATTTTTGCCACTGCATTTTTTGATTCTTCCGCAAGTTTCCTGATCTCATCTGCCACAACTGCAAATCCTTTTCCTGCTTCTCCTGCTCTGGCTGCTTCTATGGCAGCATTGAGGGCCAGAAGGTTGGTTTGTTCCGTTATAGCCAATATTGATTCTGACAGCACGTTTATTTGTTCTATGGTCTTAGATTCTTCTATGGCTTCCTTAAGCTTATTTTGGGATACATCATATATGTCATTGACATTCTTCTTTGATTCTATAGCTTCTTTTTTTACTTCCAAAGCCCTATTATATATGTCTTTTGCCGATATTACTCCTTCTTCTGCTTTTTGGGCTATATCATCAAGAATTTCTGTAATTTCGTTAGATGTTGCATTCATTTCTTCCATTGATGCTGAGGTCTCTTCCATACCGGCTGCAATTTCTTCCGTAGTGGCTGAAACGTCTTCAATGTTTTTATTCAAATCATCCATATTGTTCTTTATGTTATCAAAAACATTAACAATGTTTTCTATCGAATCAACCACATTGTTTATTATGTTCTTTTGTGATTCAACCATCTTGTTAAATCCATCGGATAATAATCCAATTTCATCTCGGACTTTTGTGTTTGCCCTGACGGTCAAGTCTCCTTCTTCAGCCATTCTAAAGGCATCCAAGAGAACCGGTATATGCTTTAATATGCCCTTAACCAGTATAAAAATAACCAGAGATTGGAATGCCAATGCAATTATTATGATTGTAATGAAAATTGTTCTGAAGGAGTAAAGTTCACTATGGGCTTCTGTCACTGGCACCAGCAAGGCTACTGCCCAGTCACTCAACGGTATTGGACTATAACTTATATAATATTCTGATCCATCAACTGTGATTGCTTCTGTTCCTGACTCCTTTGAGAGCATTTTTCTGCCTACAGCTGATAAGTCTCCCTGGATTTCTTCTATCGAATCTCTCATAATCAACTCTTCGTTGGGATGATATAAAAATCTACCAGTATTGTCTATTAATATTGCATAACCTGAATCTTTATATTTATAGCTACCCATTATTTTTGATATATCGTCAATTGAAATATCAACAGCAGCGACACCTATAAGATTGCCATCGCTGTCATTGATAGGCGTTGCCACGGTAATAACGAGTAGGTCCGTTCCTGAATCTATGTAGGGTTCTGTTATTGCTATTCCATTATTTTGCCTTGCTCCCACATACCATGAACGGCTTTTGGTATCATATCCTTCCGGAGGTTGAAATTCACTGTCTGAGATTATGTGGTTTACATTATCCAAACCAATAAATACATTTAAAAAGTTACTATCTTTATCCTTTATATGATTGAGAGTCTTTAACAGGCTTTGATATCCTTCCGTTGTCTTTGCTTCCTCTTTCGAAGGAACTCTCTTTATGTATTCCTTGATATAGTCATTATGATTTATTTCTTCCACAGCCTCAACTGCAATATTTAGAATTTGTTCAATGTCATTAATTGTAGATTCTTTGGCTGTTACCATATCATTCTCTATAGCATCAACAATAATGTTTTTCGTTCTAAAATATATTTGAACTGACATAATTGACATAATTAGAAGAACTGATAAAGAAGTAAATATGAACATCTTTAGCATAATACCATAACGAACCTTTTTCCCCATAACAATTACTCCTTTCTCTTAAAATTTGGAGTCCACGTCATATTTAATCGTGGTTTTATAATAAGTATAGTCTCAAAAACTAAAAAATGCAAATATTTGTCGTAATATGTTAATTTTCTGTCAATTTTTGAATTATAATGTTATTCATTTATTTTTATGATTTATAGCTAAAAATCTCCACAAAAATGATATGCTATTGCATCCCGTCATAACCATGGTCTGTTTCAACTCTTCTCCTATCTTTTCTGTATAAAAAGCAACTCCTTCTTCCCCTCCGCCGTAGGCAGCCACAGTATATGGCCTGCCGATAAGAACTCCGTCGGCACCCAATGCCAGCATTTTGAATACATCTATGCCGCTCATGATGCCCCCATCTAAGTATGCTTAATCTTGGAAAATTCTTAAAATTAGATAGATTTAAGCTTTGATTGGAGAAAATGTATCTAATGAAGCATTAAAAACACAGAAGTATTTCGTCTTACTTTTACCCAATCAAAACTGCAAAAGAGAGACATGGAGAACCGTCTCCCATGTCTCAAAATAATTCACAGAAATTTAAATGTTTAGTTGATAATAATATAGTAAAATAATAATAGTTTGCTTCAACTATAAGGCTACACACAGTATGAGGCAAAAGAGATATTTAGAAAGGTGTGGAGGATTGTGTCAAACCCAATAAAAGGAAAGAACATTTATGCTATTATAATAGGTCTATTGATCCTATTGGTATTAGCAGAGACTATTTACTACAATTCCAAAACGGGAGATAATGAGATTGTCGCTAAGGTAGGTAATGAGAAAATCACAAAAAATGAATTATACAATTTCCTGGTTTCTCAAAACGGACAACAGGCTCTTGATTACATGATTTCCGAAAAAATCGTGGAGATGGAAGCCAAGGCTCAGAATATTGTAGTTCAGGATGCAGAAGTAGAAGCAGAAATAGAAAAAGCTGCTGAACAGTATGGTAGTGTTGAAGCTTTTGAGCAGGTTGTAACAGCCTATGGCTATTCAATGGATTCCATAAGAAACGATGTGAAGAAGAGCTTATTGATAGAAAAGCTTTTAAGACCCTCCATTGAAATTACCGAAGAGGAAATGAAAGCATATTTTGAAGAGAACAAAGCTTACTTAGGTGAGGAAGAGAAAGTTAGGGCAAGACATATTTTAGTAGACACTGAAGAAAAGGCTTTGGAGGTTAAGTCCAAGTTGGAATCCGGCGGAGATTTTGCAGAATTGGCTAAAGAGTATTCAAAGGATGATAGCAATAAGAATAATGGCGGAGATCTTGGATTCTTCCCAAGAGGCCGCATGCTTCAGGAATTTGAGGATGCAGCTTTTTCTTTGGAAATAGGCAAGATAAGCGATCCTGTAAAGACAGATTATGGATATCATATCATTAAAGTTGAAGAAAAGAAAGCCGGAAAAGAAGCTACCTATGAAGAAAGCAAAGCGGAAATAATTGATGCTTTAGTAGAGGAGAAGTTGCCAGAGGCTTACGACACTTGGCTTGAAAAGAAATATGAATCCTATAATATACAAAGTTTTCTCTAAAATAAAAAAGGGTTCCTTGGGACTTTAAGCGACTAGCTTACTTTTATGCTGGGCGCACTAAAATAGCGAAGCAGTCTTAACTGCTTCGCTATTCAGATATATTCAATATTCCAGTCATATATAAAAAGGCTAATCAACGACTATTTCCACAAAGCGCCTTAGAATTGTAGCTGCTTCTGCTTTTGTGACGTTGCCCTTTGGATCGAATTTTCCATCTTCCTTGCCAATCATAATGCCCCCTGTGCAATGCCTTTGACGGCATCTTTTGCCCATGGGCCGATGTTGCTCCCATTTGAATTCAGTTCAATCACATTGTTCAAAACACTCTTCAACACCAGCCATCTTATGTCTACTTACAATAGATGGCTTATTTTGTTATACCATTTTTACCTTAAAAAACTAATAAAATTTTTGAAAAATATACTTGACTTTAATTAGCTGTTCTAAGCCTTTATAACAATCAAGAGAACTATGGGGGATAGTCCTCCATGACTTTTTTAGTAAGACATCGGGGACGGTTCTCTCTGTCTCAAAAAGTTAGACAGAAAGAATCGTCCCCGGTGTCTCATCTATATGAAAGGCTTCCCTGCCATATCTAAAAGTCTTTCTTTCATTACTGCTTCTTCTTTCTCATTTACAAGGAGAAGCAGATCATCTCCCGATCTTATCAGTGTATTTCCCCTTGGGATAATTTCCCTATTGCCTCTTTTTATGCCTACAATCAGGCAATTCTCTGGCAGTTGAATATCTCTTATCATTTTATTATCCATTTGAGAATCCATTGATACAGGCACTTCTATTATTATTTTCTCATTGCTGTCGCTTTTCATTTCAGCTTTTTTGTTGTTTCTAAGAATCCTTTCCAGCAAGGATTCATAGATAGGCTCAGATCTGAGAAAATCTGCGGTTACATAAGCCACCATGCTCACTAAGCTCAAAGACAGCAAATTGGATAAAGAGCCTGTCATTTCCGTAATAAGTATGCTTCCGGTTATAGGTGCTCTCACTATGGCTGTGAAATATCCTGTCATAGCTAATATTATGAAGTTCTCCATGTATCCTTTTTGAAAACCAAATATGCTTTCCAAGGCAGAGCTGTAAATTGCCCCTGTCAAGGCTCCCAATACCAACAAGGGAAAGAAGATACCTCCCGGTGCTCCGGAACCGAAGCTTATCATGGAATAGGCGAATTTCATGATAAGTATGAGCATCATCATTTTCATCCCATAGCTGTCCTGAATCAGGGAATCAATGATACCATGGCCTCCTCCCAAAACCTGGCGCAAAGTCATCAGCAGTATGCCCGCCAAAATAAATGGGATTATGGGGCGATAGTGAGCCGGAAGCCATTTGATTTTAGCATACATATCTTGAGTTTTCAGCAGTGTTTTGTTATATATTACACCGCAAATACCTGTTATTATTCCAAGCATTATTATATATCCATAGTATCTTAGGGGCATGGGTGATATTTTATGAAAATTAAAGACCGGCCTCAATCCAAAAAATTGTTTTGATATGAAGTCAGCAGTTAATGAAGCCGACATGGCAGATAATAATATTAGTGGAGAAAAGTGTCTATGTACCTCCTCCAAAGAAAACATAACTCCTGCCAATGGTGCATTGAAGGCTGCGGCCAAGCCTGCACTGGCTCCGCTGGTTATCAAGTATTTTTCTTCTATCTTAGGACATTTTAATATCCTGCTGACACCTTGTCCAGCCGCGGCTCCAAGTTGTATGGAAGGCCCTTCTCTTCCCAGGGAAAGACCTGCTCCTATGGATATTATTCCTCCCAGCACTTTATTGATGATTATTCTCAGCCAATTCATGCTAAGTTTTCCTTGCAGTACACCTTCTACCTGAGGTATTCCGCTTCCGCTAATCAAAGGTTCCTTTTTCAATAAGTAACCCACCAAGAAGGCTGCCATTATCAAAAACAAAAACCAAAGCCATATGAGATTTGGTTTTTGTTTTATCATTTCCATAATCATGGCTCTAAATTCTTCGGCTCTTTCCAATGCGATTCTGAAAAAAACTACTACCAGCCCTGCAAAAATACCTACAAGAATACCCTCGCCCACCAGCTTCATCTTGAAGTTTCTTTCGTGTACTATAAAATTATGCAAGTATCTTTTTATCATTTATGTATCCTCCTGTTGTCCAGCTATAATCCAATATAGACCCCGTCCACTGCCAGATCCTTGATCCAGAGTATTTTCTTAAGATATACCCTAATGCCGCTGCTGTGAGGCTTGATAGTTTGCGCCACATACACATTTATGCCATCAATGTCATGTAGTATAAAGCTTTCTTCCAATTGGGGCTTACCCATCTTAACAGCGGGTTGTTTTACTGCTCTTCAGCCACAACCGACCCTTGCCATATGAAGTATGATCGAGTTATCCATGGTATTTTGTCTTATATATTCTGCAGCTTGCGGAGTGATGGTGATGTTCATGCCAATTCCACCTTTTATATGTGATGGTTTTATTATACCATATATAAAAATACATAGAAGATTGCCATAAGAAATACCTCATATGGGACCATTTGAGAATTCATTAAACCTTTCCTGCAATTCATCACAGAAAACCAGCAGCAAAGCACTTATAGATTCCTGCAGAAAAGTTGAGCCACCGGGAGAATTGCTCCCGGTGGCATTATATTATTTCTTTCTTCTAACTATTTCTTGTGCTATGAAAGATGCTACATCATCTGCATAGGTACCGGCTCCAAAGCCTGCATCATAACCCAATTCTATTGCAAGTTCATGAGATATTCTAGGTCCACCGCAGCACACGATGAATCTGTCTCTTAATCCTTCCGCTTCCAGAAGTTCGATAAGGTTAGTAAGGTTTTGTATGTGTACATTTTTCTGCGTTACTGTCTGAGATACCAACAATGCATCTGCATTCAGTTCAACAGCTTTCTGGATGAATTCTTCATTGGCTACTTGGCTTCCAAGGTTATATGCATCTATCATTTCATATCTTTCGAGACCATAGTGTCCAGCATAGCCTTTCATGTTCATTATGGCATCTATACCTACTGTGTGGGCATCAGTACCTGTTGATGCTCCTATTACAACCAGTTTTCTTCCGATGTTGTCTTTGATGTATTGATCTGTTTCCTCCATAGACATGGTTGTGGATTCAACCTTTGTAACTTTTATGCTGGTTACATCTATAGTATGAATGCAGCTACCATATACTACGAAAAATGTATAGCCTACTCCCATGTCCTGGGCCAAAACCACATTGGGTTCTTCAAGTCCCATCTTCATGGCATATAGTCTTGCAGCTTCTTTTCCTACTTCATCAGCCTTGATGGGCAGTGTAAAGCTGAGCTGCACCTTGCCATCATTCATGGTGTCACCATAAGGTTTAACCCTTGTGGGGTCAAAGGTGGTATCAAAATCTTTTTTGCTTGTGGAATATAAACCTGAACTCATTTCACTACCTCCTCTCGGCTACCGGCTTAGCATCATTGGAATAAAGGGGTTCATGTATTTGTCGTCTTTTACAACAACACCGTCCAGACCCTTTCCTCCGGTTCTGCTTCTCTTTACTCCGCCAAATTTACCTTGTTCTATAGTTGCGAAAAGCCCTTCTTCTTCTATTTCTAACAGCATATCGGCAGCTTTCTGAAGAACTTCTGCTGCTCTTGTCTGGATTATTCCGCCTTCTTTGAATTCTACTTCATCTCCAATATTTTTCATGTTATTGAAGATATATTTTGCATTTTCTATGGACAGGGCTCTGTCAGACATGAAAGGTGTGTGTATTGCTTCTGTCATCATGCCTAAAAGCTGGATTCCCTGGTGAGTCCAAATGGATATCATGTTGAAGAGTGCGTCCTGTAAATGGCCCCTGAAAATATTGCCTGTCATAAACTTTGTAGGAGGCATGTATTTCAAAGGAGCATTGGGGAATATTTCCCTAGCCATCTGAGCTTGAGCCAACTCCATTAGGAAGCCGTTTTCTAATGATGGATCCATTTCAAAAGCATGGCCTAAGCCCATTTGTTCTTCAGGTATTCCGGCTTTCAGTGCCAACTGCTCATTCAAGAACTGGGAAGCCAATACAGTATGAGCTTCTTCTACAGCATCAGCAGTAGTGAGGTAATTGTCCTCCCCTGTGTTTATGATAACTCCTGCAAAACCGTTTATGGTTCTTGAGAAGAATTGGTCAACAAATGTTCTTTGCATGTTTATATCTCTGAATAGTATGCCGTATAGGGCATCGTTTAGCATTACATCAAGTCTTTCCAATGCACCCATGGCTGCTATTTCAGGCATGCAGAGTCCGGAGCAGTAGTTGCAGAGTCTGATGTATCTGCCTACTTCTTCTCCTACTTCATCCAATGCTTTTCTCATGATTCTGAAGTTTTCCTGAGTTGCATAGGTTCCACCGAAGCCTTCTGTTGTGGCTCCATAAGGTACATAGTCCAAAAGACTTTGTCCTGTGGTTCTTATAACAGCTATAACATCTGCGCCCTGTCTTGCTGCTGCCTGTGCCTGTACCACATCTTCGTAAATATTACCTGTAGCAACGATTACATAAAGATATGGTTTTGGTCCTTCTCCCAATTTAGATAGATATTCGTCTCTTTTTTCTCTGTTCTTTCTTATTTTTTCTATTGCTGCCAAAGCCATTTCTTCTGCTTTTGCTTTTATTTCCGCTTCAGGCTTAACAGGAAGTTTTGTAATGTCTAACTCACCTGCTGCTATTTTTTCAGCTATTTCCTGAGGAGTCAGTCCTGTGTTGAGAACTGCATTTGCCATATAATATGCAATACCGGTAGATAATCCGCCGGCTTTTTTCAGATTGTCCACTACTATATTGGGAAGTGGAGTACCTATTTCGTCTACACCGTCAACTCCATAGAGTCTGAGTATGGTTCTCTCCACTGCAACAGTTGTATGTTGATCCACAAATTTTTGGACATCATCTGCTATTTTCCTTGCAGAGTTTCTGGCCCTATTGATCAGATTCTGGTCAAGGTTCAACTTACTTCTCATGTTTTACCTCCTTATATTATGCTATTGGGTATTCCTATTGGGTCTTGGCACGTGAGCAAAAATAGCCGTCCCTGATGTCTTAGTTTTCTAAGATGCTTTCCGCTTCTTTTAGTATTTCCTCTGGTACGCCAATAAGTCGGGAAATATTTATGGCATCTTTGGGCACTCCTGTGTTGCCCACTATTTCAATGAGTGTATAGTCCATATATTGAGATATGACATCCGGATCGCCAAGTTTTTCATAGTCCACATTTCTCAAGCCTTTAACCTGAAGGTGCTTCACGCCTTCCCTCACCAGTCCGTCAAAGTGGGTGGTGATTATGGTTATGCAGGGTTTTTCCATAAGATAACTTATGATTCCATAGGATATAGCATAGCCTTCCCTTGGGTTTGTGCCTCGTGCCAGTTCATCTATGAGAATTAAACCCCGTTGGTTGCACATGTCCAGCATTTCTTTTATTCCCTGCATCTCGGCTCCGAAGGTGGATAGTCCGGAGTCAAGGGATTGCTCATCACCGGCTGATATGAATATGAAATCCCAAAGGCTTGCTTCCATATATCCGGCAGGGACGAAGAGACCGTATTGCACCATGGCTGCCAAAAGCCCTATGAGCTTTAATGAAACGGTTTTCCCCCCCATGTTTGCTCCCGTGATTACTGCAACACCTCTTTGAAGATTCACGCTGATAGGCGTAAAATCTTTGCCTTTTTTCTTGAGGCCCGCTTCCACCACAGGATGTCTGCCGTTTTTTATGGTACAGCATATTCCCTTAGATATTATAGGCTTTACTGCATTCATGGCAATAGCCAAATAAGCCTTGGCAACGAGCAAGTCAAAATGTGCTATGGCGTCAATGTTTCTCAGTATGGCCTGTCCCTGTGAAGCAACTTTTTGGGACAATTCTTCCAATACCTTCATTTCTTCCAGAGCTTCCTTTTCCTTCAGATTCTCTATTTCCTGCATCAGTTGAGCCATCGATTCATCAGGTCTCACTTTGAAAGTAACATTGATGTAGGTTTCTGAGAAAACCTGAAGTTTTGGACAATCTATAAGCTTTTTAATCAAATCCGCCTGATTTCTGCTTATTGTTATGTCTCCAGTGGATCTCAGCTTCAAACCTGTCTCTGATTCCACATCTCTGGCTTTTTTCTGCCTCATTTCTTCCAAAAGGTGTTCTGCCTTAGTCCTTTCGGCTCTCAAGTTTCTCAAGGCTTCCGAGTAGCAATCATAGATATAAAAGGTTTTTAATCCGCAACTTTCCGGATCAAGAAGCTTTTCTACTTCCTCCAGCACATGTACTTTATATTTTTCAGGAATCTTCCAGTGAAGAGCCGATTGGCTTTGAGATATGGAGCGCATGATGGATATGAGGTTTTTTAATTCGAAAAACTCTACAGAATTCAAAACCCCGCCTTCCATGCATCTCTCTACGGATTTTCTTATATCTTTTATACCCCTCATGTGGGTTCTGATTTCTACAAAAACCGCTCTTTGAGTATCTACAAGCTCTCTTATTTTCTCCACTCTGTCCAATTCTTCCTTAAGTTCCTCTTCTTCTGCCCTGGTATAAGGCTTCATAAGGCTTTTGAGCTTGATACCAAAGGGGGTTATAGGGTGCAGATCGCTCAGCACCCTATCTATATCAAGAATTTTGTATGTCCTATTGTTAATATTCATAACCATTTCCCCCTTGCATTACATCATACACCGGAATATCAGGTATTGCTCTTCTCATGTTTTCCAAGAAGGCCGCTGAGTCAAAATAATAGCCTTCGGGGGAATAGGGATTAATTGTAACTGCAATAATATTTATGGCATCTACCACATTGAGCTTGAGACCCATTTTCTGCAGCAGATGAAGCTCTCTTTGAGGGATGAAAATACGTGTTCCATCCTTCACCAGTATAGTGATTTCACTTTTGGCATTTTGCATTATATCCTTCAGGGTATCAGCAGTGGCAGATCCGGAAAGAACCACATATCGAGTATCTTCTGTGAGGGCTTGGGCAATTAAGCTGCCGCTTCTCAAGGATGTAAGGGTATCCACATAAGTTATTGATAGATCCTCATTTATAAGTCCAGTCTTGCCCTCTTCGATTATGCCTTCTGCCAGATCACGGATCTCGCCTCTTTCTGCCTGAGGTATGGAGTATGTGTTTATTATATGCAATGTCTTATCTATGACCAATTCCTGAGATCTGGCTAAAGCCGCTCCCGTAGCCAATATGGTGCCGTCAGATACAAAAGGTGCAGCTGAGGCTCGTCTGTCCAAGGAACCATCAATGAGGACTAATTCTGCTCCAAAGCTCATCATTTCTTCACACATGGCCTTTATAGTTCGGGATGAATAGGGTCCGGATATTTCCACATATCCATCTTCAACAACCCGACCTATGACAACTCGTCCCATGGGCGTATTGTAGTCTGTTACAGAGTATATCTCTATGCCGGCATGCTCAGGTTTTATAGCGTTTTCTACAGTGGTTATTATGGTTCCCTTTCTTACGAAAACCGGCGGCTTCTCAGTCTCTGTAAGCACATCACGCCTTTCGCCGTCTCTTCCGGTAGATATAAGGCCAATGGGTATGCCTTTTTCTCCTGCCTGAAGAATTATTTCGTTTAAGGTTACGGTTTTGCCTGCGTTTTTGCATGTGCCCACTATGGAAACTATTCTATTTTTTGGATAGATAAGATCTATAAGTTTCATGATGATCTCCTTATATTAATTAGTCGCTGGTCACTAGCATCAGGGTATGCCGTTGGGGTCTATATTTAACCACCGTTCACTGGCTGCTAGCTACTAGCATAAGTATAGGCCGTTGTTGTCTAACTTAATACGAGAAACTATTTCTATTCTTTATTAGTGAGCCACGGAGAACCGTCCCCAGTGGCTCACTTGATTTGTTCCTATTTCTTTCTATTTTTTGCTCTTTCTTTTCTTAACATTTCTGTTGGTTCAAGGTTCATTGCATTGCCTTGAAGCAATCCTGCTACACCGCTGAGTCTATCTTCTCTTTCCTTCTGGCATACAGGACAGTTGCATGGTTCTTCTATATACTCAGGTTCTGTGTAAGTAGTGATTACACCTTCGAAGTTTCTGAGTATTACTTTCTTCTTGCTTTGAGATATTACATACTGAGGCATTACAGGTGTCTTTCCGCCGCCACCAGGAGCGTCAACAACGAATGTTGGTACGCAGAAACCAGATGTATGTCCTCTCAAGCCTTCAATGATTTCTATGCCTTTTGATACAGTAGTTCTGAAATGTTCTATTCCCAAGGACAAGTCGCACTGGTAGATGTAGTATGGTCTTACTCTCATCTTTACTAGTTTGTGAACAAGTTCTCTCTGGATATGAACACAATCATTTACGCCTCTTAGAAGAACTGACTGGTTTCCTAGAGGTATACCTGCATCAGCCAACATGTTGCATGCTTTTATAGTTTCTGGAGTAACTTCCTTTGGATGATTGAAATGAGTATTCAACCAAATAGGATGATATTTTTTCAACATGTTTACCAATTCAGGAGTGATTCTCTGAGGCATAACTACTGGTGTTCTTGAACCAATTCTTACTATTTCAACATGAGGAATTTCTCTAAGCTTTTTGATGATGTATTCCAATGTCTCATCTTTTACTAATAGAGCGTCACCGCCGGAGAGCAATACGTCTCTTACTTCTGGTGTGTTTCTGATGTATTCTATAGCTTTGTCTATTCTCTCCATTGGAAGTGCATCATCATGTTGTCCCGCAAATCTTCTTCTTGTGCAGTGTCTGCAGTACATGGAGCACTGATCTGTGATGAGGAGAAGCACTCTGTCTGGATATCTATGAGTAAGTCCTGGTGTTGGTGAGTCTTCATCTTCGTGGAGAGGATCCAATTGGTCTGCATCTGCCTTATTAAGTTCCAAACTGGTTGGAACAGCTTGTTTTCTGATTGGGCAGTTAGGATCGTCCGGATCCATGAGGGAAGCATAATATGGTGTAATAGCCATTCTCAATGTTTTGAGGCATTCTTTGATTCCCTCTTCTTCTTCAGGAGTGATGTTTATAACCTTCTTAAGTTGTTCAACGGTTGTGATTCTGTTTGAAACTTGCCATTTCCAATCATTCCATTGCTCAGGAGTAACATCTTTCCATAATTCTATTTCAGTATAATGTCTCATTAATCAAACCTCCTAATTTTTAATCATCAACATTGCCTGGAGTATTTCTATTTGCCCTTACTCGTAATTCGGGTTGCGGAGCGGTTATGAACCGCTCCCTACATCATATTAGTCACCCTGAATCATATCTTTTAGTTCATAATTCTTAGCTCTTAGTTCAATTATGCATAAAGTTCAGTGAATATGTCTCTTAATTCTTTGGATTCTCTCAAGATTTGGAGGGTTATGTCTGCATGGCCTCTTGTATAGCCGTTTCCTATTATCATTGTTACGTCGCTGCCAACACCTTCTGCTCCTAAAGCTGCTTTTGTAAAGCTTGTAGCCATGCTGAAGAAGTACACCAAACCTGTGTTCTTAGTGCAGAGTATGCTTGTCATTTCTGTATCAGGTACATTTACGTTGTTGATTGTTATGTCAGCCATTTCTCCGTTAGTTAATTCTGAAACTTTCTGCATTACTTCTGTAGGCATTTGAGCATTAGCTGTGAATACTACATCGCAGAAACCAAGTTTTCTAAGTCTTTCTGCACTCTTTTCGCTGTGGCAGAGTCCAAGAACCTTACCTGTAACTCCTGCTCTCTTTTTAGCTTCGTAGCAGCAAAGCATACCGGATTTACCGCCAGCACCTATTATAAGTACAGTGTCACCTGGTTTAACTAGTTTTGCAACCTGAGCTGGTGCACCTGCAACATCCAGAGCTGATAATACCAGCTTTTCAGGCATATCTGATGGAATCTTAGCATATATTCCGCTTTCGAACAATATTGCCTTTCCTTCTATGTCTACCTGGTCTATATCTTTTCTGATTTCTTTGATCTTGTCTATACGAAGAGGTGTCAATGAAAGAGAAACTAATGTAGCGATTTTGTCTCCAACCTTGAGGTCAGTTTTGCCTACCAAAGCTTCGCCTATCTTTTCTACTGTACCGATAAGCATTCCGCCGGAACCTGTAACAGGGTTCTGGTGTTTTCCTCTTTCTGCTACAATGCCCATCATGATTTCAGCGATTTTTGCCTCATCGCCGCCAGCCTGCTCTTCTATCTGAGTGAAACTAGCTGAGTCTATGTTTAGAGTCTGAACATTTATAAGAATTTCATTGTCGTAAAGCACATCCATGTTGTTGTCTATTTTTTTTGCAGGCTGTGGTAATACTCCTTTTGGTTCAATTACTCTGTGTGTACCATATTTGCATCCTTTTAGCATAATATTCCTCCTAACATCGTTAATTTTTTAACTTTTATAATCATTTTTAAAATGACAAAAAAATAATATTGCAAGAAGCATGCCATATTAAAAAAAGAAGCAAATAGCTTGATTTAGCTTATATGCTCCTTTTGTATCGCCGAATTTTAGGCTCTAAATTTTTATTCCATATTTGCTTATCTTATATTGAAGAGTTTGTCTAGGTATTTCCAGAATCTCCGCAGCTCTGGTTATATTGCCCCCTGTCTTCTGCATGGCTCTTTGAATCATAATACTCTCAACTTTGTTCAGGGTTTCTGTGAGAGGCTTTATGTCAGACCTTCTCATTTTTGATTTATTTTTAACATATATGTCCTGGAGATAATGTGGCAAAGCCTTTGGAGTTATCTCATTTCCCTCCGCCATATTCATGGCTCCTTCTATAGCATGTTCCAATTCCCTTACATTTCCGTGCCATGGGTATGACATAAAGAAATCCATGGCGCTTTGGGTTATTCCTTTAATATTTTTCCCCAGTATCTTATTGTATTTTTCTATAAAGAACTGGACCAGAACGGGTATATCTTCATAGCGCTCCCTTAGAGGAGGCATCCTGAGAGATATTACACTGAGCCGATAAAACAAGTCAGCTCTCATGCTTTTGCTTTCCAAAGCTTCTCTAGGATCTGTACCTATAGCTGTCATGATTCTTACATCCACATGGGTAACCTTTGTATCTCCTACCCTTCTTACATTGCTGTCCTGCAGCACCCTCAGAAGCTTAGCCTGAAGGTTTGGTGACATGGAGTTCACCTCATCGAGAAAGAGAGTTCCTCCATTTGCCAGTTCAAATAAGCCCGGTCTGTTTTCGGCCCCTGTAAAGCTTCCTTTTACGGTGCCGAAAAGTATGCTTTCCAACAGCGTATCAGGTATGGCTGCGCAGTTTTGAGCTATGAAGGGTTTGTTTCTTCTTGGACTCGCATTGTGTATGGCATGAACCAATAATTCCTTGCCTGTGCCTGTTTCTCCATATACCATTACTGGAGATGGGGAGTTGGAAACAGATAGCGCATCTTTTTTCAGCTTAAGCATGACTTCTGAAGTCCCTATTATATCAGCAAAGTTATAAACAGCTCCTCCGCTTTCCTTTTTCTTCCTTGTATGAACCTCTTTAAGAAGTTCTGCTTGCAGGTCCACAACCTTTTCCGACAATTTTTTGACTTCAGTTATGTCTTTGGATATCTCTACGGCGCCTATTATCTTTCTTCCTGATTTTATTGGAATAGTTGAGTTTAAAGTAGTTATAACCTGCCCTCTATAATTTCTGAATGATTGTTGATGATTCAATATTGGAGTGCCGGTTTTTATGACTTGCAATATTGTGCTTGTTTCGGCAGTAAGGGATGGGTATATTTCAAGTATGTGTCGGCCAATGGCCTCTTCCGGATTTATAGCATCCAACTCTGCAGCAAACTTATTGTAGTATATGATTCTTCCTGAGCTGTCTACAATGTGTATGCCATCATCAATGTGGTCTAGTATTTCCTCGATGTTCTCCTTGAAGAGAGAGTCTATCATCGTCACCCACCTCCAACTTCATTGAAAACTATTTTGCCAATTATTCGGCACATGTTGCTTTTAATTAGCAGGTATCACTACCTGCCAATTTATTATAACATTAATATGAAATTGAAACCACTATTAACTCTAAAATTCAGAAAAAACTAAAAAGATGCTGGATATGGGGATGCGTGATCCCTGGCACGCAGCAAGACCCTAAAGGAATACCCTAATATTTTTCTATATCCACCTTCTCTACCCAGCCTATGGGTTTGCTTAGGAAATTTTCTCCCACTTTTTTGAATTTTACCGGATTGTCGCTGGCGTAATATTTGTATTCAGCCTTGTGAGGTCTCTCATTTTTCAGCCCGTTGGAGTTTATCATCTTCTCCAGCACCTTCGCTGTTTCATAAGCCGGGTTCACCAGCCGTATATCTTTTCCCACCACTTCTTCAATTGTTTTTTCCAGTAGAGGATAGTGGGTACAGGCCATCACTAGTGCATCTATATCGCTGTTTTTGAAATCTCCCAGGTATTTTTCAGCTGTGAGCCTGGCTATATCCGTATCCTGCCAACCTTCTTCCACAATAGGTACAAATAGGGGACAGGCCTTGAGTATCATTTTTACATTGTTGTCTATATTGTATATGGCCCTTTCATAGGCTCCACTGGAGACGGTGGCCTCTGTGCCTATTATGCCTATTTTCTTGCTTTTGGTCATCTTGCAGGCGGTAACAGCTCCCGGCTCCACAACCCCCACTATTGGCAGATCGAAGCTCTGTTGAACCACGTCCAGGCTTGCCGCACTGGCAGTATTGCAGGCTATGACTATAGCTTTTACTCCCTTTTCCAAAAGAAACCTGATACATTGAAACGTATACTTTATGACTGTTTCCTTTGATTTGCTTCCGTATGGTACTCTTGCAGTATCTCCAAAATATATTATATCTTCATCAGGCAAAACTTCCATAATTTCCTTCACTACCGTCAATCCGCCTATTCCTGAGTCAAATACACCAATAGGTCGCTTATCCATAATTACCTCCACATTACAGCATCAATTTTTTCAATTCTCCTTCATCTGCTGGTTTTACTCTTACAAGTTCATATTCGCTATCTTTTGGCTTCTTGTATTTCACCAGTACTGATTTTTCATCCTTTGCTTTGCTGTAACGGGCTGCTATGGAAGCAGCAAATTCTATCTCATCCTTGGTTGGTTCATAACCCTTGGAAGCCTTTAATACCACTGTAGAACCGCTGTATTCTGCAGTGTTGAATACAAGCATGTCATCTGTGATGAGTTCCCTTAAGGCTTTGTACTCTTCTTCGTTTCTCGTGCTTATAGCTTTTGCTTTATCAGACAGGCGGAAATGTCTCCCTACCTTTAGAAGTTTTACATCATGGGCATCTGTATTTTCTTTGTCATGTTCATACAGATCTTTCAATCTGGCGGCAAAATTAGGATCTGTCAGGCTGCATCCTCCTGCAGGGCTTGGATATTCTACCAACCCCAGCTTCTCTGCCAAGGCCATTTGAGGCTTTCTTGTCTTGCCGCTGAATCCCATAAGCTTGCTTCTGTCTACCATTCCGCTGAGTTCCATTTGTGTTGGAGGGAGGTTCAAGGCGCTTAGAGGCCTAAGGATTTTATCCTCATAGCCTGATTCAGTTTTTACAATTTCCAGTGATTTGTAGTTCTGGGACATGGGTCTTTGATTCAAAACTTCTCCTGTTATAAGAAAATCATAGCCTTCTTCTTCCATTATCTTTCCTGCATAATTCAGCATCATTGCATGACAGTCTATGCAAGGGTTCATATTTTTGCCATAGCCATGCTTTGGATTTTTTGTCATAGCCAAATGTTCGTCAGTAAAATCCACTATTTTAAGAGGTATGCCTATTTGAGCCGCCATTTTCTCTGCGTTTTTGGTTCCAAAGAAGGCAGACTTGAAGGTAAGCCCCGTAACTTCGATGCCTTGATCCAAAATAAGCTTTGCTGCCAATCCGCTGTCCAGTCCTCCGGACATCAATGCTAATGCTCTTGCCATTTATATCAAATCCTTTCGTTTTTTAACCTCTTATCCATTTTACATTATTGTGTAAAATATCTGCCTTAATCATCTGTTCATCCGTCATATATGATAAGTAAGCAGACACTGTAGACAAGGTTAAATAATATTGGCTTATATTTAGTTTAACTTTATAGCGCTCTACTAAATATGCGGTGATTTCTTCCCTGGATCTGGGTTCACTGCAATAGTTCAAAATATTATCTGTTATTTCATATATCTTCTTCATGTTAGCTTCTATGGTAGGCATGGGGTCCTCCAGCACATCTCCATGACTGGGGACAAAATAATCATACTGTAAGCTCTTTAAATATTCAAGGGTATTGAGGGTATTTTTTATATCAGTATAATATGGTAAACCATGTTTGTCTAATATGTATTCCGAAAAGAAAGCATCCCCAGCAAATAGTACACCATCTTCTGAAGCTATGCCTATCATCCCCGGTGAATGACCGGATAAGGACACTATATTAAGCTTCACTCCTTGGATTTCATTTTCTCCTTCTTCTATAGTATGATTTACAGTGCTTTCCTTTGCCATTAGAAACTTATTTTTCATATCTTTTAGAGGGTTTGCTGAGAATAGATAAAAAGGTTCAATGATTGGACATTCAATTAACTGTCTCTCAAATTTAGAGGCAAATACGGGTATACCTGTCCTTTTTGCTATAAAGTTATTGCCTCCGCAATGATCTGCATGAGAGTGGGTATTAATTATAGCAGATGGCATAAGATTTTGCTCCCCCATAAGCTTAAGTATCTTTCTTCCCATATCATCGTCTAAACCAGTATCAACTATTATGGTTTTACCTTCACTATCGCTAATCAAGCCTATGTTTACGGCGCTATTTATATAATATGTACTTCCTTTTAGCTTTATAATGCTTTGGGGCATTTGCATCATCCTTTCTTTAAACCCATTAATTCAAGTTAATATCTAGGCAGAATTGTACTTCTCCATGGATTTTAAAAAGGCAGTCTAGCCATGCCAAACTGCTCAAATTCTACACCGGTGGTTTCTATAAATTATTATTTTCTGTATCAACGCTTGATATGATTTGAACTCCCTTCTCCCTTAATTTGTAGATATTATATCATAGGATTGTTTGATAATGAATATTTTTGTTCTGGAATCAATAAGAACGCCATTGCGGAAGTTTATATCAAGGTGGAATTATATTTTCTAAACATTATGAGAAAAGCTTCCGTTGGAAGCTTTTTAGCAATCAAGGAAGCCTTTCTTGAAACCCATTACGGAAAGTTAATATTAAGGTAGAATTATACTTTCTATAGGTTATAAAATAGACGGTGAAAAGCTCACCGCCTATCTTACTTTTAGATGTTATTGTCCGCCAACTTTTCTATTGGCAATTTCTATAGCCTTTGCTACGATGTTACCACAGTCTCTGGAAGAGACTCCACCCCAGCCCTGCGTGCTCACGATATGGTCTACGCCAAGTTCCTTAGCAATTTCGTATTTTAGTTCCTCGGACATAAGGCCTCTTCTGCTCATGGCCGCACCTCCTGTTTATTTAGGCTGTAATAATATTGTGCGTAATTTTTTCGCTTTTACACATATAAATTTTGCCAAACATATAGCCTTTGGACACTAGCCTCCATCAAAGTAAGACACAGAGAACCGTCCCCCATGTCTCACTGAGTGAGGATACCGTTTTCTTCTTTGATAACTCGCAGTATGTTTTCTTCATTGCCGTTTTCTGCATTTATATAGACAAAGTAGTCATTTCCGTTGTAGGTTCCCTTGAATTCATAGCAGAGCTGTTCTTTATCGCCGGGCAGGGGTATGATGGCCAGCTTCACTCTGTTTATCTCTATTTTCTTATTCACTTTTTCTCTGGCTTCAGCTTCTGTTATGGATGGCTTCAGCATATTTCTATCATGATGAGCCATCAGATACGGGTAAGCATCAAAACCTACTATATCTCCATTGTCCAAGGCTATCTTTACTTTCATCTGGTCCGGGTATACCAGCACACCATCGCCTTCTATTCCTACAAAGGTTACGGTAATGGTGTTATCATTCTTATAATGATAGGTGCTGGTGAGATTGCCAAAGCCTTGTTCCTTGAGGAAGTTTTTTGCCTTTTCTATGGCCTCATCGTCTGTCAGCTTCTTTTGCCCTACAGCCCTCTGGTCAAGCATCCAAAGGACATGACCACCTTTTTTGGTTACATCTATAAATATGGATTTGCTCCTGTCTCCATCCTTGGGAATAACCTCAAGTCCAAAGGTGTTTATCCTTCCCTTGCCGGAGCTTGCTTCTACAATTCTTCCCACCCTCTGACTACCAACAAACTTTTTGGCTCTTTCCTTGGCAGTTTCCATGTTAACATCTTCTTCCTTCTCCAACCCTTTAGGTTTGCCTTCTATCACATTATCAGAGAAGGGACCGTCATATATCATTGACGGATATTCGGAAAATCCCTTTTCAAGCTTTCCGAATTCTGAATCCAATGCATTTCCGGCAGCTTTTTTCAAGAAAAAGTTGCCCTTCTGGGTTATCTCCCCAAATTTTATCTTCCCTTCATTTATACTGGTCTGCATGGCTCTCAATTCATTTACCAGTCCATCAGCCAGCTTGTTTAGTTGCGAAAGGAGATTTAGCTGCTCTTCAGTCATCATCTTATCAGATGCATTTTGCCGTGATATGGACAAACTAAAGTCCGATACTTGGTTGAGAAATTTATGGGTTTTTTCCAGCACCCCTTGGGATATGGGTATCTCACTTAGGCTTTCTGCCGCAGAATAGCCGTTTTTCCATATTTGATTCATCAATGAATTGCTTTGAATATGGCTGCCTGTAACTTCTGCCTTGTCCAGCAGTATCTTCAGATTTTCCACGTCGGATACCATATCTCTGAAGGCTCTTTGGTATTGGTTCTGAAGGTAGGTCTTGTAATAATTTTTTTCATTGTTAACCATGTATCCGAAGGTACCTGTTCCAATTAAAGCTATGGCCAAAACAGCTGTTATGCTCTTCCATATTTTAAGGCTTCGATTATAGTCTCTGGTAATTTCGTCCAGTGTATTGTCTTCATGTCTTTTTTTCACATTATTATCTTCCACCAACTCCACCTCCTACTTAGCAAAATAGTGCTTGCCAATGACTTTTATGACGGGTCTGCTCCAAATCCAGCTGCTGGTGGTCTTGGCAGGATTGTAATAGTATAGGGCTCCGCCGGATGGATCCCAACCATTTAGAGCATCCTGAGCAGCCTTTAAAGCAGTTTCTCCTGGCGGTTGAAACATCTGACCGTCTGATACAGCCGTAAATGCTCCGGGTTGGAATATTACACCGGCTATGGTATTTGGAAACAGAGGGCTTCTGACTCTGTTCATTATTACTGCTCCTACTGCCACCTGGCCTATGTAGGGCTCCCCTCTTGCTTCACCATGGATGCATTGGGCCAACGTATATAGTTCATTTCCCCTGGCTCCACCGCTTCCTTTTGAAGCTTGTTTGCTTCCTCCGCCTCCTCCTGGTATGTTAATGCCTAATGCTTTTGCCGTCTGATCTCCCACTATGCCATCAGCCTTCAACCCATTTTTCCTTTGAAACTCCATCACCGCTAAACGGGTTTCATTGCCGTATATGCCGTCTATATTTCCTTTATAATATCCCCATCTTTTCAGTTTGTCCTGAACCACATATACATAATCCCCCCTTGAACCCCATTTGAGAAGAATGGTTTCTGCTCCATATCTAAGGGGATTTACAATATATCCTGAATTGATAAGCACTGTTAAAATAGCTGCACATGTCATGCCAGCTATGAGGAACTTATATTTCTTTAGGAATTTTAACAACATAAAAACACCTCCTGTTGTTTGATTTTATTTTTTGCAACAGAAGGTTATTTATTCTGTTTATATTTATATATGTTTCTTCCAAAGGGTACTAGATCCATTTGCCCAACTACTCTTTTCCTATTATCTTGGCAAGGTTTTTGTTAAAATCCTTGGCCATTTCCACCAGCTTAAACTTAATTTTAACCGTTTCTTTTTCATCATCTTTTTTGCTTTTTAATAGTTCCAGTTCATTTTCATCCAATATTTCCTTAAATTCTTCCAGAGTCTTTTCAGATACTACGCCTTGGGCTATGTCCACAAAGCAAAGGGGAGGAAACATTACACACCACCAGTTCTTGCCCTGGGCTTCACCTATCTTTACATTAAGAGCCTGGTAAGTTCCAGCGGGGAAGCTTAAATCACCGTAGACCTTTGTTGGAAACTCAAAGGTTCCAAACTCTATTTGAATAGGAAAATTCTTTCCTAATGTCGCCATTTCTTCTTTTGCCGCTGCCATAAGATTATCCATATTAGCTAATATGATACTCTTCACTTCTTCTTGAGTTTTAAGATCCTGGAGTTTTGGTTCCAATTCCTTTATTATGGCATCCCTTATATGAAGCTTAATGGACTGGTCCTCTGGCGAATCACTATTGGCTACCACATGAAGTCTTATTATTTTGTCCTTTATGTTTCCAAGAGTAGAATCATTATTAATATGTAAGTTCATAAGCAATCCAAATATGAAGAATGTAATAAGTATAAAGGATATTATTTTATATTTCATGTGAATCCTCCTTATAGAAGCAGGTATATGTTTGTATTCCCTACACTTAGATTGTTACCATATATTTGACCTATTATACAGATAATGTCTCATTATTTAATCTTGCCTATTCTTCTAATGGAAACATCCACTTTCACATCAATGATTATATTTTTTTCAAAGTTTTCATCAAAATTGTCCTTTATTTCTTCATATACCCTGGGATGATATTTAAATAGATATTCTCGAACACCCAAAAGATCCACTTTGTATTCCTCCTGCATTTTCTTCACCAATTCCAACGAGTCTTTCCTTATCTTTTGTTCTATTTTTGATTCAAGTGAAGCCAGCTTCTCCTTTTCCATCAGGTCCTTTTCCAAAGTATACTCTTCTATAGAGCCTTCTGTCTTCATGTTATATATGAGATAAATTTTCCCATCTTCAATCTTATCCAAGTATATTTTCCTTGAGAAATGAGAGAAATTGAAAGGTATAGAAATACTTCCATCCTCAATTTCTATTACCCCTCCCCTGGCTTTACCGTTGAGCCATTTCCATGCTATTGCCTCTGTTGTATTAAGATGCCCTATATGTTTGTAATCCTTTATAATCCCCAAATTTTTTGATATTAATCCGTCTTCATGAAGCTCAATATCAGGAATAACCCCATCCCCTTCATTGTCCAGAAGCTGTCTGGCAAAATCCAAAAAACTAACATTTCCAACACGAGTAGCATATTTCTCATTTTCTACAATCCCTGTTATATAGTAGGCCAACAAACTTTTCATCTTCGGTTTTGCCTTCAATATATCCGCAGCCTCACCAAGAGTCATGAACACATACATACTGGTATTAAATTGGGTTCCTCTTCTGAAGGCGTCCAGTATGGCTTTGAACAATACCTCGTCCTCCAACAATTCTTTGCCGAATATCAATGCCTTTGTATGTTCATAGGTATGGTATTGGGCAAATCTCTGGAGGAGCCTGGTTATAGCAATGTGATATGAAGGAGCTTGAACTTCAAAGGTTACATAATCATTTACCTTGCCTTCCTCAGCCTTTGCGGTATCTGGATTAACAAAGCTGAAGCTATATTTGTCCAGAATTCCTGATTCATTATCCTCGCTTTTTCCATCTGCCTTATCCACTCCTATTGCAAGTACAAAGGCTCTATCTTCCAATTCTACTTTGTCCCAGCATCCTGTCAACAACAGCATGCAAGCCATGAGCATAGAAAGGATTCTAATCTTTTTCATGATACCTCACCCCTTACCTTTCTTATCCATGCAATAACAAGCAGCACAATTGGAATGAGAAAGATCAATATTATACCCAAATACTGGAATAAAAAGTTTTCCATTTCCTTTAGGTAAACTATGTTTTGAGGCAACAGAGCCATATAATATATAATAGGTACCAAAGGAAGAACAAATTGTTTTTGCTCTTTGGTTCCCAATATCTTTGAAATTGAATAGGTTACTACAAAGTACAAGGACACTATGGTGGTATATACGGTAAAAAGCCATATGGCCAGCATAACCGCATCCAGCCTTTCTAAGAACAAGTCGGGAAGATCTATGTCCCTTACATATCCCAGAAGAGGCCATATAGAATCTTTAAGCATGGTTACTCCAAACATGGTGAGACATAGGATGATGATAACCATATAAAGAACAGTGACAAAAATTATCCCTATGTTGGCGCTCTTGTATGCTTTCTTAGGGTTTTCCATAAAACCAACATAAAACATCAAAACTTCATAACCTGCAAAACTAAGAGCCATGTTAGGCAAAGATACTAAAATCTTTGATGATAGATTGTAAAAAACAGGCATAATATTAGTTAAATCCAAGTCTGCAATGCCTGGGATCATGATGAGAAACAAAGGTATAAACAGCAAAGGAAAAAACATTTCCATAACCCTGGCTACACACTCAACTCCTCCTCTTACCGCATATGTTGCTGTCAGGATCATGGTCAGCATTATAACCTCGGAAGGAGTTCTCAAAAGCAAAGAAGACTTTATAACCTCATTGATGATTCTTACTTCATAGGCTACAAATATGATGAAGTAAATGGCATAGATCGCAGTAATGATTTTACCTGGCACCTTTCCCACTATATCTTGAGCATACTCAGGCAGAGTTTTATTTGGAAACCTGTTGTTTATCATCAGTATGATGTTCAAAGGCATAAGGTTCAATAAACCTCCAATGAGTATTACAAACCAGCTATCGGATCCTGCTGTATCAGCCAGTTGGGCCGGCAGAGAAAAGATGCCTACACCTACTATTGTCATGATGACTATCATGGTTATTTGGTAAGGGCTTATGGTATCATTGTTTTTTATCATTCTTGGGACCTCCTTTTGCCTTCTGGTTTATTATACCCCTGTTGTTTCTCAACCTAATTTTGTTTCTAGAGGTTAAAGAAGGCCGTCTTACCATCTTGTATATAGGAGCCCTATACACTGTATCCTTTAAATCTGTAGTTCTCATGGCTACAAAAGGCGCAAGGTATGGTACATTAAAGCTCTTCAGTCTTGTCAAGTGGGTTATTATCAATATAAACCCCAAAGTCAAGCCATATAATCCCAGCAGCCCTGCAATAATCATCAGTCCAAACCGCATTATGCGAAACCCAATTGATAAGTTATAGCTTGGGTTGGCAAAGGAGGCTATTGCAGTCAAGGCCACTACAATGACCATTATGGGGCTTACTATGCCTGCCTGAACCGCTGCCTGACCGATTACAAGACCTCCGACAATGCCTATGGTGTTGCCTATAGGAGCTGGCAGTCTTATTCCTGCTTCTCTCAAAAGCTCTAAAGTCATTTCCATTACGAAAGCTTCCACCACTGCCGGAAAGGGCACACCTTGTCTTGAGGCTGCTATGGATAGCACCAGCCTAGTTGGTATTATTCCTGGATTATAGGATGTAAAGGCTATATACAACCCTGGCAAAAGCATGGCTATGAAACTGGCTATGATTCTTATGAATCTAAGGACTGAGGCAATAAACCATCGATCGTAATAATCTTCAGGAGATTGGAACATACTGTTTAAAGTGGCAGGAACAATCAGGGCAAAGGGGGTATTATCCACCAATATGACTACTCTGCCCTCATACAGCTCTGCAGCTACATGATCCGGTCGTTCTGTTATAGATATCTGGGGAAAAGGAGAATAGGGATCATCTTCTATAAACTGCTCTATATAACCGCTGTCCAATATTGCATCGATTTCTATGGACTCAAGTCTTCTCAAAACTTCATCCACTAATTCCTTTGTGACTATGTCCTCTATGTAAAATATGCCCACATCTGTTTTGCTTCTTACTCCTATCTTCATCTGCTTCAACTTCAACCTAGGGTCTCTTATCCTTCTCCTCACCAAAGCCGTATTCTTTCTGAAGGTTTCTACAAAACCATCTCTGGGACCTCTGATAACAGATTCTGTATTAGGCTCATTGACTCCTCTTGTAGGCCAACCTTTTGCTCCTATGGTTATCAATGTGGCAGTGCCGTCTATAAATAATACTGCATCTCCGATCAATATATCCAATATGGCTTCATCCAAATCTTCAGTCCCTTTCAGTTCTGAAGCAGGCAAATTGCCATAACGCACCAATTCATAGAGCTTATCAGCAAATTTAGAAGCATCGGGCGCTACTTCTCTGGCGCTGATCATCAATGACTCCAATACCGTCATGTTAAGTAAAGTTGTATCACTCATTCCGTCTATATACACAAGGGTGAATCGGAGTTTTTGCTCTTCCCCTACAACAAATTCTTTGTAGACTATATCGTCACAGTCTTTGAGCGTTTCCTTTACTTTTCCAATGTTTATATCTAAAGAGTCAGTGGTCCTGTTTTTTATTTCTTTATCGTTGTCAGAGCTTTTTTTGTTTCCATTAAAAAGTGACACATTACCACCTCGCAGTATTATTTATGATAGCCATTGCCACAGCTAATATTATCCAAATTATGCTTACAAAGGATGTTATTTTTGCATCCCTCATAAGACCTTCACTTTTGAGAGCAGGCCTGTCAACAAATAACTCAAATATTGATATAAGGACAATAAGTACGAATACCGGAGCATCCATAAAATCTTTTATGCTTAATAAGAATTTTTGTAACAAAAAACCACAGCCTTTCTGCAAACATTCTTTAGTTATATTTTGCAGGCTGTGGATTTATTATACATAGGGATCATTCCTTGCTTAGGTATGTCCCCGGCGTTATTATTACAATAGGAGATGATTGATACAAACTCATTAATCGGTAATTATAAAGCTGATAAATATTTTTCTACCAGTTCTATGTCCGATGTTTTATCAACATCGTTACCTATTTCGGGATAGGGGGATATGACTACTCCCGCATTTATATTCAGAAGGCTATCGCATTTTTTCTTTATCGCATCTATAGTCAGCATTCCCAACGACAGCTTCAGTAAAAACATTATGCCTAAAGTTCTTGCCATCTTGGCTGGATTTTTTCTGTGTTTGAGCATTTCATCAACAAATTCTCTGCATCTGTCCCTTATCTCCGGTTTGAAATAGAACACGTTTCCTCCGGTAAATTGGCCTTCCTTTAGTTTTGCATAGGTTCTTTTGGCTTCCGGATACTTTTCATCATTTGTACTTTTTTCTACTATAGAATAACACAGGTCCACATTTTTTTGCTTTGCATTTTCTATAAAGTGTTCTATGGCCTCAGGAGTTATCATTGGAATATCACAGGTTAGCAGCAGTATTTCCTCATCTTGGGAGAATTCCTCCAATGCCAAAATTATATTATCCACTATGGATTCTGTGCCCTGGATAATATAGTCTGCCTTGCCCTGAAGGGCCTTTGACAATTGCTCCTTGTCTCCTACCACTGCTATTTTATCTATGTAGGATACCTTTCTTACACTATCCAAAACATAATCTATCATATATCTGTCGTTAATCTTCAGCAGAGCCTTGTTTTCCAATGCTTTGAAGTTTTCATTCTTCTTCTCTCCTGCCAGTATGATAGCATTCATGTTCCTCACCTCTTGATATCACATGTTACAATCACTGGGCAAGGGCTTGACAACAAATATTTCATTTACCATTTGTTTTATATGTTCATAAGCCATATAGGCTTGGGATTGATCCTTAAATAGGCCAAATACCGTAGGTCCGCTTCCGCTCATGACACTGCCCAAAGCTCCATATTCCATAAGCTTTTCTTTAATGTCTTTAATCAGAGGGCATTTTTTAATGGTTACATATTCAAGGACATTCCATAAGTTATCACCTATTTTGTTAAGATTGCCTTCGTTTATTGCTTCTATAATGGCATCTATGTCCGGTCTTCTGGTGATTTCCTCCAGATCTATTCCCTCGTATACTTCTTTGGTGGATATGTCCATATCAGGCTTGGCCAGAAGTATGTAACATTCCGGCATAGATTTGAGATTGGTAAGTTTTTCACCTAGCCCTTCAGCAAGCGCAGTGCCTCCCGTTATACAGAAGGGCACATCAGAACCCAGCTTCTTTGCAGCTTCCAGCATCTCTGTCTTGGTAAGCTTCAGATTCCAAGCTTTGTCCAGAAGCTTCAGCACTGCTGCCGCATCTGTACTTCCTCCTGCCAGACCTGCAGATATGGGAATGTTTTTCTCTATATGAATCTCTACGCCTGATTTTACATTGTATTTGTGCCGGATATATTCAGCGGTTTTATATACAATATTCTTGCCATCTGTAGGTATGTTCTTTGAGTTGGAGGTGACGGTAATCCTGCCTCCGTGAACAGGCTTTAGCGATATTACGTCATATAAGGCTACAGATTGCATTATCATCTTAACATCATGAAAACCGTCGGGCCTTTTGCTCAGCACATCTATAGCAAGGTTTATCTTTGCAGGTGCTTTTTGTATGTATTTCATGTTATCACGCTCCGATTGTATTCTACAATAACATTATAATACACGGATTTGCTTTTGGGTATTCCTTATTCTGTCCCTAGTCTCTAGTTGCAAGGGTTTTTCTCCAGGGTCTTTTAGGGAACACGGATGTAAACGGAGGGTATCACGGATTGACACGGTGGTGGATTTTTTAGAACACTAAAAGACACTAAAATTTCACCAAAATACACTAGAGTGGATATTTTTATAACATGATAATCTTAAAGAAGTATGTATACTGCATCGATTAGGGTAAATAAGGTATTCCTTTCCCGTCCTGATACTTGGCTCGCGGCACGTAGCACGTAGCTCTAAGCTCAGAGCATAAAAATAAAAGCTAGAGAGTGCTGTTCCCTAGCCAATTTATGAATTAACTGCCTGTTGACTATCTGCCTATTTTTTTGATAGTCTCATATTTTTCATTATGAGTATCTTATCCCCCTCATTGATTTTATCCGGATTTTCTATGTTATTGACTTTAGCTATGGCGTCTACTGTGGTGTTATATTTCTTCGCAACTTTCCAGAGGGTATCGTTCTTCCCTACCACATATACGGTTACTGCCGGTAGAGTATTATAATCCAACACTATTCCTTCCTTTTCCTCTACCTTGTCTATAAGTTTTTTGGTTCTCTTGTTATAAGCATCTACTATGGTGATTATTATTATTCTGAAATCTACTATAGTATTGCTTATGGCAGAGAAGGTTATGCTGTCAATATTGCATGCCACTCTGGCATTCATTTCTGTATTGACTCCATACAAATCCAGCACTGTTCTGAAGGGATACTGATCCTTGAGAGCATTCATGGGTTCACCGCTGAAGGATGATGCATAAATACAGTCTACATCCAAGGTACCCTCCACCGCTACCTTGTCATCCATGACTTTGACTTCATTTACAATTACCCTGGCATCCATTGAGCATACTTTTTCAATTTCCGGGCTTTTTGGGTTAATACTCAGGCTTTCCTTTATGACTGTGCTGTTTATGGCTCTGCCCATGAATTCGTCAAATACATAATCTTCCTTTTCCATCTCCAGCTCTGAAGTAGGGCTATAGAGATCATTGAGAATATCAGGAGCCAAATCCTTGTATGTCTTGCCTATTAAGTCCATATTGGCATTGACGGATATTTTTTTGTTCTGTCCTTCGTCGTTTTCATATACATCCAAATAGCAATCCTTTAGTTGAAGATCTGCTATGCTTTCCATATTGCTTTCTGCTTCAGGCATTTCTATGTACTCGGTAAAAGGAATTTCTCCCTCGAAGTTCTCAATGGATCCATCATTGGAAGACTTGTATAGCAATGTAAAGCATAGGCTACCGCTTATCTGGAGCTTGCCATCCATTGTGACCAGGTCTTTTATCGCTGCCTTAAAATCAGTTTTTAGCACTTCGTCTACAGCCGGTTTTTCCGGACTTAGTTCCATTTCCTCCTTTATGGTGTATTTATCTTTCATGAGTCCTGCTAATTCCTTTACTCCGAAGCTTTCCCTCAATACCTGTATGTCTGCCGCTCCTCTGGCATCTACAGGCAGCTCCATATCAAATATATCTTCAACCATGCAGTTTATGTCCATTATTACTCTGATTCTTATTTTCCTTGAGTTGATTATTTCAGATTCTACATGTTGTATTACTACATCCACCCATTCCTTCATGCGAGGTTTTGCACCGGGCACTTCAATGGAGTGGCTGAAATCCGCAGATATATTGATGCAATTAAGGGGTCTTCCTTCCATATCTGCAGCATATAAAACGTTCATAAGCACTTGGCCGTCTATCATTACTTTATCTCCTGCAGTTTCAGAGTTTTTGATTATTACTCGGGCAGAGGGATATAGTATCTTATATACATCCGGACTGACATCTGGTACATTTATGTCCTCTTCCACCACAGTGCTGGATATTTCTTGCCCAATTATCCTGCATAGCTTTAACGGATTCTTTATTAATTCAACAGGCATCCTTTTCCTCCTCCTATCAATAATTTGGCTTTTCCCACCTTTTGGGACAGCTAAGTTCTATATATATGTATATGAGGAGGGAAAGGTTTTATGACAAAAAAATAAATAACTGGTCAGCCTGCATTAGCCTCCAGTCTCCATAACAGGGTATTCCTTGGCATAAGAAATATGACTGTATAAGCCTTTATGCTTATACAGTCATATAAATTTAAGTTTCGAGCTATGGATTACAAATTCCCAGTGGCCAAAAATCTCCGCAGCAGCATGCTGTTGCGGAGATTTTAACCTATTCCATAATTCTCTTTTCCAATATCTGATCCATGCTGAAGTTTTCAATCTGGAGATAGTATTCTGCACAATCTATCAGCGCTTTCATAGGCAGCAGACCTATAACTTCGCTTCCAACCACCGGCACACCGTATCTCTGTGCCTCCATTTTTACCATTTCAAAGGCTCTGTATACAGCTGTCTTTTCATAGTTGGTGAGGTTCATGGATACTTGAACAATGTTTCTTTCTTCCAGTTTCACGCCCATGGCTTTGACGAATCTCAATCCCCCGCCTATGTGCCTTACGGTTTTGGCAATTTTATCAGCTATTTCTATATTACTGGTACCAAGGTTTACATTGAATGCTACCAATGGAGCTCTTGCCCCTACCGCCGTTGCACCGGATTTTACATTCATTTCGCATGGGCCGAAGTCAGGTTTCCAATTTTCATCTTTTATCTTTTCAAAGAAACCTTCATATTGTCCTTTTCTTACATCTGCAAGGTTGGTTCTTTCTGGCCTTGTTGCAGCATTTTCATATAGATATACAGGAATGTTCAACTCCTCGCCTATTCTCTTGCCCACTTCTCTAGCTATTTCAACACATTCGTCCATAGTAACATCGGATATGGGTATAAAAGGAACCACATCGGTGGCACCCATTCTAGGATGACCTCCTTTATGGACTGCCATATCAATTAACTCTGAAGCCTTCTTTGTTAGATTGAATGCAGCAACCTTTACTGCTTCAGGGTTTCCTATAAATGTTACAACGGTTCTGTTATGATCTGTGTCCGATGAGTAGTCAAGGAGCTTCACCCCTTCTACCTTTCTTACCTCATCAACTATTTTCTCAATGACTTCTTTGTTAATACCTTCACTGAAATTAGGTACACACTCTACAAGTTTTGCCATTTTTATCCCTCCAAATGTTATGGTAACATTACTGATGCTCAAATTCAACCATCAGCAAAGTGTGCCAATTTTTATATTTATTTGAAAAAGTTTATAAACCAAATGATGTTTGGAATGTGTATAAGGTCTACCAGGAATGCACCGACGAGAGGTACTATGAGCATAGCCCTCGGCGCAGGACCAAACTTTTCTGTTACTGCACCCATATTAGCCATTGCATTGGGGGTAGCTCCTAGACCATGGCCTGCCATCCCTGCACACATGGCTGCAGCATCGAAATCCCTTCCAAGAAGTCTGAAGCAAATAAATATCGTATATATGATAATAAATATCACCTGGCAGATTAATATAATGAGCAGCGGTATGGCTAGACCCGCCAATTCCCATATCTTCAATGTCATCAAGGCCATTGAAAGGAATATTCCTAAAGATACATCTCCTATCAAATCCACAACATGATAGTCAAAGTTATATAATTTAACGTTATCATTTATATTTCTAAATATAACTGCTATGAACATAGCGCTTACATATCCAGGAAGAGCAAAATCTGTGACGTTTGTAAACCATGTTCCAACTATTGTTCCTAATGTCATACATACAGTTATAACCGCAAGGTGACTCAAAAAAGATTTAGCTGTTATTTCCGAAACAACATCTCTTTCTGCTGCTTCTTCAAAGGACTGTACCTGGAATTTCTCCGTAACAGGCTTCAAATTATTCTTTTCAATTAAGTATTTAGCTATAGGACCTCCTATAAGTCCTCCAGAAATAAGTCCAAATGTAGCAGCAGCAACAGCTACAGCAGATGCACCTGTAACACCCAACTGCTCAGCAGTGGCTCCGAAAGATGCTGCTGCGCCATGACCTCCTACCAGAGAGGTTGCACCGGCCATAACACCCAAGATGGGATGTATGCCTGTAAGTTTTGCCAATAGTACTCCTATAATATTCTGAGATATGGATAATAATGCACTAAGAGCCCAATATATTACAAGTAGTATTCCGCCTTTTTTCAACAATTTAAAGCTTCCTCCCAACCCTACAGTTGTAAAGAAAGCAATCATAAAAGGTGATTGGAAGGTTGTGTCCATATTAAATGCAATTATATTGGTCTGCCTAAAAATAAAAGCCAAAATAGAAAATAATAGACCACCGATAACAGGAGCTGGAATACAGAATTTTTCAAAGAAAAATACTTTCTTTCTAATCTGATATCCAAGCAGCAACAATAGTAAAGCCAATGCCAAAGTTGCAATCATATCCAGTTTTAGGTTCATAACTCCATCCACTACTTCAAATGCCATAAAATTACCTCCCTTTATAAATATTAAATATTTTATGGCATCATTGAAGTGCAAATTTCATGCCAATGGAAACCCTTGTCCAATCTTTGAATTAAGCAGCTTCCAATAGATACATATTCATAGGACCCCTGCAAAAATTGCAGAGCGGCAATATTTGCAGGCCATGCTATTACAGGTTATACTCCTTAATCTTGTATCTTAATGCTCTTTCGCTTATTCCTAATACTTCAGAGGTTTTCTTTCTGTTGTCGCCATATTTCTTCAATGTATGCATGATAAGCTTCTTCTCTACTGATTTCATATTCTCTCCGATATTTATTCTTATCACATCATCTTCTTGTTGAATATTGATGTTTTTATCAAAAAAATCCTTTGGCAAGTCTTTTATAGTTATAAAATCTTCTCTTGTTAGAGCAATAGCCCTTTCTATTGTATTTTCAAGCTCTCTTACATTTCCTTCGAACTCATATCTTTCGATGGCTTCCAAAGCTTCAGAAGTAATACCTTTTATGTTCTTATTGAGCATCATATTGTATTTTTTTATGAAATAGTCTACCAACTTGGGTATATCTTCTCTCCTTTGTCTAAGAGGAGGCATGTCAATATTTATGACATTAAGCCTGTAGTATAAATCTTTCCTGAAAAGATTAGCTTTCACCATTTCCTTTAAATCCCTGTTGGTTGCGCATATAAATCTCACATCGGCTTTTATGTCGTTAATGGAACCCACCGGTCTTATCTCCTTATTCTGCAGGACTCTAAGGAGCTTTGTCTGTAAGCTTATATCCAAGTCCCCTATTTCATCAAGAAAAAGTGTACCTCCTTCGGATAATTCGATTATACCTTTACGATCTTCATAAGCACCGGTAAAGGCTCCTTTTTTATAACCAAATAGTTCACTTTCCAACAAATTGGCAGGAATAGCGGAGCAATTAATTACATTAAAGGGTTTATCCTTCCTTTTGCCCTGAAAATGTATGGCTCTTGCCACAAGTTCTTTACCAGTACCACTTTCTCCTGTTATCAGCACATTGCTATCTATATCTTTGACTCTGTCTATGAGGTCATAAACTTCTTTCATCTTTTTTGAGCTTCCTATTAAATTATAATATGCGCTTCTCTCATATATCTGACTGCTCAGATCTTGTATCTTGTCGTTCAGCGCAATGTTTTCCAGCGCCTTTTCAAGTAATAACAGCAACTCATCGATGTTTATGGGTTTCGTTATATAGTAGAAAGCCCCTGACTTGATGGCTTCAACAGAGGATTCTATACTTCCATAGGCTGTCATTATGATAACCGCAGTCCTCGGACTTAGGGACTTAATTCTCTTTAAAAGGCTTATACCGTCAGCGCTGCCAAGTCTAAGGTCCAACAGAACTATTGAAATATCCATACTGGATACCGTTTTCATTGCAGATTCTTCATCTTCTGCAGTATATATCTCATATTCATCTTCAAGAGCAAAACTCAGCGAATTGCATATTGATATCTCATCATCTACAATAAGCAGCTTCTGCATATATATCATCTCCGGCCTTGTTAAATGTGATGGTAAATGTTGTCCCTTCTCCTTCTTCAGTATCTACGGTTATATTTCCATTGTTTTGTAATAAAAGCTGATAGCTTACATATAAGCCAAGTCCTGTACCGCTTGCCTTTGTAGTGAAAAACGGATTGAATATTCGATTTAAAATACTTTTATCAATACCGCAACCATTATCTTTTATACAAAGATTAACATAATTTCGTCTTTCTTCAGCCTGAATGGCTATTCTTTTTTCATTCTTATTCATGCTTTCAACAGCATTCAGCAATATATTGATAAGTATCTGCTGAATATGATTTCTGTCGAATACTACTGTAATATTCCTTTCAATATCTATTTCCATTTTAATTGCCTTTTCTTCTATATGCTTTTTTAGCAATAGCAAAGCATTATCAACAGCTTCATAGAGATTTATCTCTTCCATAAAAGGTTTTCTTGGCTTAGAATACTCCAATAAATCTCTTACAAGCTTGTCCAGTCTCTCTATCTCCTGAGGTATGTCCTTAGATATCATATCCCTGAACTTTGCATCATCTATTTTTTTCGGTATGAGCTCGGCATAGGCTTTAATAGCAGTCAATGGATTTCTTATTTCATGCGCTATGCCTGTTATCAAATTTCCAAGGGATTGCATCTTGTCCTTTGTTATAATGTTTTCTTGTATAAGCTTTTCTTCTGTTATATCTCTGAAAATTAATATTATCTCCTCGTTGCCATCTATATTATGGATCAATTGTGCCTTATAATTTATGAACACCTTTCTGTCATTTATTTGAATTTCTTTATCTACGCTTTTTCCGGAAAGTTCATCCCTTGAAAATAGGTCTTTTATATAGGTTTGCCTATAATCTGAACCAATGAGTTTATCATGTTCCATATCCAGTATTTTTACCGCAGGTTCGTTGGCAAAGGTGATTATATTATCCTCATTAATAGTTACGACTCCGCTGAAAATTCTGTTTAAAAGCTTTTCCCTGAAATCTTTTTCAAGCTTTATCTGTTCAGTTCTCTTATCTACTTCTTTTTTCAACATACTATTCCAGCGGAGAAATAATATCATAACTACAGCAAACACCAATGTAACTGCAATTGTAAGCATAACATATTTTCGAATTTGCCATGTAGGATAACTAACGGTCCTTCCAAACCATTTTCTATATATAATGTCGTAGGTTCCATTTCTTTTTATCTCTTTAATACCTTTATTAACTATATCAAGAAGTTTCGTATTCCCTTCCTTCACTGCCATGGAATATATTGTAGGATTAAGAGTCTTTCCTACTATTTTAATCTCATCCCTGATTCCCATTTTATCTATCAGGAAGACGCCTGTAAGTGTATTTCCTATGAAGGCATCAGCTTTTCCTTGCATTAAACTGTGTATTGCTTCTTCTTGATTTTCAGCATATACGGATGTATAATGCCTTAATCCGTATAGTGTGGATATAGCAGCATCTCCCCTTTGGAGAGCGATTCTTTTGCCGTTTAGGTCTTTGAAATTCCTGATATCATCATTTGCAGCCAACACAAAAATTGACTGGGAGTTTTCCAAGTATTCATCGGAGAAATCATAATACATATCTCGTTCTCTGCTATATTTCATGCCCTGAATAATGTCTACTTCTCCATTTTTTAATTTTTCACATGCTTCGTCCCATGACATGGGATAGAATTCTATCTCTATTCCGGTGGCAAGAGCTACGGCCCTCATAATATCCACATTAAATCCTGTATAATTATTATTATGATCTAACCATTCATAGGGAGGAAAATTGTTATCACCAGCAACCTTAACTACAGTATTGCTATATTCTTTAGTTGATAATCTATATTCGGAAATACACAATACTACCATAAAGACAGCTACAATGGTTGCCAAAATATATATGATTATTCTTCTTTTTCCCATATTCCCCACCGCACTTTATAATTTTCGGAGAAAGGCATTTATTATTTGTGATATATGTTTGCTATAACAACTTCAGCATTATTTTCTGCCATGTTTCTTATTTCGTAGTTTATGCCATGCCAATCATGGTCATTTCTAATTAACAGCATATCTCCCTGTGCCAGCTGGATAGATTGCTGTCCTGGGAACCTCAAAATTATGGAACCTTTCACAGAGTATATTGCTTGTACATGATTCTCAAATGTCTCTTTTCCTTCAAAGGTTATGGTTCGCCATTCATGTTTTTCAAGTACCAAAGCTTCCAGTTGACCTTGGCAACCATCTCTCATCATCAGATTAAAATCTGTAGCTTGTCCTATGCTTCTTGTAGTCCAGCTTCCACTGAATGAATCCTGCTGGAATTTTCCCAGAACTTTCTTATAATGCCCCTCGTGTTCCAGTATAATTTCCCCTTCAAGAATCATAATTATCCTTTCTATGCCCGGCAGTGAAGTAAAGACAGACTCATCTGCCTCAACGGTGGCAGAGCTTAAACGCCATATGAAATTTCTCATTCCGTAGTCTGCATTCTCAGGATAGATGGCCAATTGGGTTGTAGTACCCCCTGACCATGTGCTGGTTTTCTGTTGTTCCTTGGTTATAAGTTTTATCTCATAATTCATTTTTACTTCATCCCATTTCTACCATAATAGAGATTTCTTATTTATAGTGTAAATTATAATAATATGGCATGCAAACATAATTTACATATTTTATTATGCATTTTCATATATTCTGCTAAAATTCCAAAACTATGGATACAGCTTCAGTCTCTTTCCCTCATCATGGTCTGAATGCTTACCTGCCAATGTTGATTCCGGAATTTGAAAGAATCCATGATTTAAAAATAGGCCTTACCTCTGAATATGCGAGGTAGGACCTATTTCATTCTTAGAATTTACATTGTTACTACTGTACCAGCTCTTCCCTCTAATGCATCCACAGCTTTATAGAGAGAAGTGATTATTGCCTTTTTGCCAGGTTTGGATTTTGCAAAGTTAACAGCTGCCAAAACCTTAGGTAGCATGCTGCCTGGCGCAAAATGTCCCTCTTCGATATATTTTTCAGCCTCAGCAACTGTCATGGTAGCTAAATCCTGCTGATTGGGTTTCTTGAAGTTTAGTGAAACCTTCTCTACTTCTGTGAGGATCATAAGGATATCTGCATCCACGTCTTCAGCCAGTCTTTCTGCAGCCAAGTCCTTATCTATTACTGCTGCAACGCCTTCCAAGGTTCCGTCTTCTTTTTCTATAACAGGTATGCCACCACCGCCAACGGTGATTACTATAGTTGAATCCCAAAGTCTCTTCACAGAGTCAAGTTCCACAATCTTCACAGGAGCAGGTGAAGCAACTACTCTTCTCCAACCTCTGCCTGCATCTTCTTTCATTACATAGCCCTTTTCAGCAGCGATCTTTTTAGCTTCTTCTTCTGTATAGAAGGGTCCGATAGGCTTTGTCGGATTCTTGAATCCTGGATCGTTTTTGTCTACCACTACTTGAGTAACCAAGGTAACTACAGGAATATTCTTTCCCCTCTTAGCAAGTTCCTGTCTCAATGCCTGTTGTATATGATATCCTATATATCCCTGGCTCATGGCTCCGCATACATCAAAAGGCATTGCAGGTGTTACATTGGATGCGGTCTCGGAAGCAAGCACTATTCTTCCTACCTGAGGACCATTTCCGTGTGCTATTGCTATTTCATAACCTTTTTCGCTTATCTCTGCTATATATTTCGCTGTCTTTTTTACAACCTCCAATTGGGCTTCCGCAGTCGCAGGTGTGCCAGCCTCTTGGAGGGCATTTCCGCCTAATGCTATAACAACTTTTGTTGCGCTCATGTTTTTCTCTCCTTGTAATTTTTATAGTAAATATATCCTTAGAGTATAGAAGATTTATGTTCTATGAAAGAAGCTTTTTCCTTTTGCATTGCATTTGCAAAATCTCCTTATGTTACAGGTATATATCACGATTTTGCCATGATACGGATATTATAGTGTAGCTACAAGTACTGCCTTTATTGTGTGCATTCTGTTTTCTGCTTCATCAAATACCACAGAGTGTCTGCTGCGGAATACTTCATCGGTAACTTCTCTGATATCGTAGCCTTTATCCATCATTTCTTTTGCCATCTTTGTTTCGAAATCATGGAAGGAAGGCAAGCAATGCATGAAGATTACATCAGGGTTATTGGTCTTTTTCAGCATATCCATTGTAACCTGGTATGGTGAGAGCAATTTAACTCTTTCAGGTATCTTGTCTTCTTCGCCCATAGAAGCCCAAACATCTGTGTATATTACGTCAGCATCCTTAACAGCTACATCTACATCATCGGATACTTCGATTATAGCACCGGTTTCTTCAGCAATAGCCTTTACTTGGTTTATAATCTCTTCGCTTGGCCACAATTCCTTTGGTCCCAAAGCTACATAATGCATTCCCATTTTTGCACATCCATACATCCAAGCATAGGACATATTGTTTCTTGTGTCTCCAACAAATACAACTTTCACCTTGTTAAGTGGCTTTGCCACATGCTCTTCTATGGTGAGTAAATCAGCAAGTATCTGAGTTGGATGATCTACATCTGTAAGTCCGTTCCAAACTGGAACTCCTGAGTATTTAGCCAAATCTTCTACTACAGATTGCTTGAATCCTCTGTATTCTATACCATCATAGAATCTTCCCAATACCTTTGCAGTATCTTCCAAAGATTCTTTCTTGCCCATCTGTGAGCTGTTCTGGTCAAGATATGTTACATGGGCTCCTTCTTCCAAAGCAGCCACTTCAAATGCGCATCTGGTTCTTGTTGATGTCTTCTCAAATAGAAGAACTATGTTCTTGCCTTTAAGAAGATAATTGTATATTCCTGCTCTCTTCTTTGCTTTCAGGTCATGGGACAAATCCAACAAGTATCTAATTTCCGTTGGTGTGAAATCCATCAATGTTAAAAAGCTTCTTCCTTTCAAATTAACTGCCATTTGTATATTCCTCCTTACTTTTTCTTTGTGGTATTCCCTTATGGTATTGGCGCGCGGTTTAAGTATTTCTTTTAAGTCAATCCACTAAGCTCTGAGTTCTGGCTCTTAGCTCTTAGTTGAAAAATCATAGTTCTTCTCTGCATAGCGGCATGCTCATGCATCTTGGGCCGCCTCTTCCTCTTACCAATTCAGAACCGTCAATTTCCACAACTTCTATGCCGTTTTTCCTTAAAACCTCATTGGAAGCCTCGTTTCTGCTGTATGTCACAACTACACCAGGAGCTATTGCCAACGTATTGGTGCTGTCATTCCATTGTTCTCTTGCAGCAGTAATGGCATCACCTCCACCGCTTTCTATGAGTTTAACTGAAGGAATTCTAAGTGATTTTTTCAGAGTATCTACTAAATCTGTTTCAGGTGTAACAGTTATTCCATTGTTTTTGCCTCTTGTAAGCCTATAAACTTCTACTTTGTCCTGAATTCCCGGATATATGGTGAATTTATCGTAGTCCACCATTGTAAATACTGTATCCAGATGCATAAAGGCTCTGATAGGCGGTATTCTAACCGCAATTATCTCTCTTAATTCCTTCATGCCTGAGAAGAGATTTCGTGCCAGTATTTCTATAGCCTGAGGCGATGTCCTTTCGCTACATCCAATGGCTACAACTTCTTTGCTGAGCACAAGCATATCCCCACCTTCCAAACTGTGGGGTATGGTATAGTCATACCAGAGAGGTGATTGATCTTTGTTAAACAAAGGATGATTTTCGTATATATACTTTATAAGCATTGGTTCTCTGCGCCTTGCATCTGTGTGCATAGAGTTTATGCTTATGCCATTGCCCATAACAGCGGCAGGATCTCTCATAAAGTATAAATTTGGAATAGGATTTATATATAAAGGATAATCTGCATCAATATAATCTGTCAAGCTATATTCTCTGTCTTCTAAATTAACGTCCTTTTTCTGCAAGCCTGCTATTGAAATCTCCACCAATTCTTCTGGAGTTCTGTTATACATGTAATCATACAAGGCCTGATGAAGTTCCAAGCTGTCTATTTTGGACTGCTTAAGCAAGTCATAAATAAAGTTTTTTCTTACTTCTTTATCTTGCAGCACTTCCGCCAGCAGGTCTTCTACATAAAGAACCTGAGCTCCTCTTTCTCTGAGCACATTAGCAAATTCATCATGCTCAATCCTCATCTGTTTCAGCCATGGTATATCGTCAAACAACAACTGGCGTAAATAATCAGGAGTAAGCCTTTCTAATTCCTTTCCGGGCTTATGAAGAAAAACAGCTTTTAGTTTGCCTATCTCCGAAGTGATGTTCAATAAACCTCTCTGCGTCTCATCACCCATTTATATTGCTCCTTTCTATTTTCTGTTGATAATTTACTTAATTTACCTTAAGTATATACTTTATTTTAGATTATAACAAGCAGGGCTAATTTACATAATTTTCATTAATAGTTATTATGTGTATTCTAATGCATATTTATTTATCTAATAATTTTTGCAAGCATTTAATTTAAAAATTTTCAATCAATGTATACCTTGTCTTTTATACATTCTCATTATAGTAATTTCAAGTTGTATGCAATATATGTATAAAAATTTAAAACCAAGAATAAAAAATTTTTATTTTTTTCATTAAAATTTTTTAATAATTACATAAAAATGCTTCCTACAGGTTACAAAAAGGCTTCTGTGGGAGATTCCCAACAGAAGCCTTTCAGCAATCATAGGATCAAAGAAGATATGACATGATTGAGTATTTTTGGAGTTCTATAAAACAAATCCTCCTTCAGGACTCTTTCTGTCAACTTATGTAAGTCTTTTCCCCAAGGCCCAATGTTGATACAGGGCATTGAGCTTTTTTCAATTTTATCAAAAGGTATTGAGTAAATGGAACCATACAAAGGCATATTCCCCTTCAAATTCTCAGCAATTTCCTGTCCATTTTTTATATAAGTATAGCTTAGATCGGAAATGCCTGTAAAAAAGCATTCCCTTTCATAGGGCTGCTGGAATTCTTCCATGGCATATTTTGCTATATCACAAGATATATTTTTAATCCTGATATCAAGATTCTCAATGTTAAAATTGGACACATTGGGATAATATGGTGGGGCTAGTCCTATAACTACCCGTGGAGACAGATCATCTATGAAATCAAAAATTCTTTCAACCAGGTCAAAATTTACATCTGCCATAGATTTCTGACCTGTCACGACTTTTCTTCCTGCTTCTGCCAATGCCTCATCATATTTCCGGATGAAAACATCCGGGTAATTTTCATTAGCTTCATCATAAAGTTCCTTATAGGTTAGAACCTTGGGCTTCCAAGGCAGAGGTTCATATGTTCTGTTGATATTATGGCAGAATTTTTCGTACTTCATATTCATGTGGTCTATCAGTTCTGAAAAAGCCTCCATGCATATTTTCCTTATAGCATTGATAACTACTACAGGATCCTTATCCAAAGTCAACAGGCTCATATAACCATAGGCACTCAGAGGCATGGAAACGTCATAATGAGTCTTGCCGTCTTTAATATGCAGCCATGTGGGTGGAGGAGAAGCTTCGCCTTCAATAAAATCTGACAATTCCAGGTTCAATTCTGTTTTGCTTACAATCCTGGTGAGCAGACTCACAGGATTAAGTCCTTCAAAAACCTTGCCTGCATGGGACAGATATCCACGGACATAAATAAAGGGCATAATCTTTCCTACGGAACCTTCTGATATGATGCCTGTATCCTTTTTTACTCTTTGATGGGGTTCCGAATTTATCATAAGCATATATTCCAAATCAAATTTTTGCCTGAGTTCATCTATAAGCCCAACGGCACTTCTCATTCCTGCAGACAGATTTTCTTCATCAGGTACGGATAAGTACAGCATATTTCCCTTCAGATTTTTCATTTTTGCATATCTTTTTAGCAAAGCAAGTTGGATCGCTGCCCCTCCTTTCATATCCGCAGTACCTCTTCCGAATATGTAATCACCGCTATCTAAATCTTCTCTGGCATCCTGCGGCAAATCCTTTTTAATCAAAAGAAGCTCCCTCTCCAGTTCCTTAGGTGAAAAAGCACAGGATTTCAATGTTTTAAAATCTTCGACATCCACAACATCATAGTGGTTTATAAGTATGATGGTATCTTTTCCGGTTCCTTTAACTAAAGCCCAGAATACATTTCTTCCTAAAGGATCTTTATCTACGGGATAAAAGCCATAGTCATCAGGTCTTTGCTTAAAATATTCAATGCTGTCAAATAATTGTCTATAAAAACCTTCCATATTCTTTTCGTATACAGTATTAGTATCACTTTTTACCTTAACCATGGAATAGAAAATATCCTCTATTTCCTTTTCTATATCCTTTAGTATTTCTTCTTGCATTCTAACCCTTCTTTCAATTAAGAAATAAGAAATATATCAATTAATTATATTATATAGTGTCTTGCATAAATTTCAAAAAAATAAAGACTCCTTTTGGAGTCATTTATTTACATGGATCCTATTCTCATATTGTCTTTATGAAGATAAACTTCTATTGAATTCGTTAATATGTCACAATAACTATAGGAAACTGCTCTGCCCGCGTCTTCAGCAACATCACTGTCTATTCGTACAACGAATATGTTAGGGTAAGTTTTTTCAATTATTCCTTCCCTTACTGATATTCTCTTTCGACCTTTATTGGCTTTAAGCACTACTCTTTCCCCGACATGTATGTCAACATTCCTTTTGATGAGGGATAGGCTGTTTTTTGAGGCCATAAAAAATCACCTTCCTTCCCAACATCTAATATTTTATCATATATTATGGAATATGTCAAATTTGGGTCAAATATTATATCAGATGCTGTATGATTAAGTCAAATATATTTTTTAAGGAAAATTAAGAGGCATAAACAAAAATCGGCATGTTACGACAGGTCTACAATATATCCCTCAAATATTCTTATAAAAACTTTTATTTATTATTCTTCATTTCCAATCCAACAGCCATGTTCATAGATTTAGACTATCTTCATCTCTTCATTGCTTCAATTTTTTCTTAAGCAAAAACTAATACTCATGGAATTGAAGCTGTTTGTCTTCAACCCCATGAGGCTGCAAATTTCTCCTTATCAATTTGCTTTAGTTTCTCAATTGGAATCAAAATAGTCGATGATGCTCTGTGCTATGGCCTTAGCTGCTTTCTTTCTCATATCCGGGTCTGTCAGCTTGCTTTCATCCTCGGGATTTGTTATATATAACAGATTTATTTGAAGAGTGCTGCATTTTACTTCCTTAAGCATGTAGAAATCTGCAATTCTGAGTCCCCTGTTTCTGCTTTCCAGCTCTTTGGAAACATTCTGAAGTATAATATTTCCCAGATTTGTAGCTTCTTTATCATCTCTGTAGCAGTATGCTTCAGTACCTGAAGCGCTTTGGTTAGGAAATGTGCTTTGGCAAATGGATATAAAAAAATCAGGCTTTACTCTATTTGATATTTCTGCTCTGTCGCACAGGTGTACATGTTCTTTGTCTCTTCTTGTGAGATAGATCTTGGCTCCCGTTTCTTTCAGAAGTTTTTCTATCTCCTGAGCTATAGCCAGGTTTACTTCCCCTTCTCTCGTACCCTTCGGGCCTTTAGCTTCATAAATGTCTCCTTCTCCAGATGCAGGGTCAAGAACTATTATTTTGCCCTTGAGGGGCTTATTTCCCTCCGGAAGTTCCATTTCTTCAATTTTGATACCTGTATAATAATAATGGAGTATTTTCCCATAATCCATCCCTCTTCTAGCCATTTCTTCTGCTCCGGTTATGCAAAGTCCTAAGCCATGGCCTGTGCCTATGCAGCTGATGAGGAATCTCACAGGCATATAATTAAACCTGGTAGAGTTCAACCCCAGCTTCTCCACTATCTCTGTCCCTTTAAAAAATTTTCCTCCTATTTCAAGGGATTTTATCCTTCCTTGATCATCTATATCAAGATTTTCAAAAATACCTTTTATATTATAGTAAATATCCTTGGGTTTCTCTATTCTTACATTCAATAGTCTTTCCAAATCTTCCAGAGTAAAGAACTTATCCTTTTCTTCATCATCGAATCCTTCACAGTATTCGCAAAAAATCTTCCTTAAATAGGTGATGCGGCTTCCTATAACATTCTCAGAGTTTTCAGTGGAACCGCCGCATCTGTAATGATAATATGGTTTTATAGGTTTCCCATCAAAAGTTATTATCAAATTTTTTGTGTCCTTTACAGCCTGTGCTATCCGCTCACTTACATTTATTTTCGGCAGGCCAAACTCAAGACAGTGACCGGGTTCGGTGCAGAGAGTATATCCGTTGTGCTTCTCACAGCCATGTCCGCCATATATATTAAGCTTCCTTGCCAATTCCGTCCTGGCAATTATGGCAAAACATTTGACAGTTTCTATATGAAAAGTATCCTTAATGTTAATGGCAGCCATTCTGCCTATCAACTCATCTAAGTCGAGGGAGAAGCCTTTGGAGTTTTCCCAATCGAATATATTACACTGCATTTGCGTCTCCTCCCTGCTTGTAATTATAGCGGGGTTTAGGAGCGCCGTCTCTAAGCTTACCTCTGGTCTGAAGTCCTCCTATTCCATCAATTCCTGATACGGTCAGCTTTGATATTTCCTCAGGGGATACGATTTTATCTATAGGTGTTAGTGCCACTTTGCCACAAGCTTTTACAGGGTCCAGAGCATGTATCAATATCCTGTCGGGGGAACTGGCAAAGTTCGCTCCAGCCTTCAATATTGCCTCATAATGAGACTGACATGCTCCTGCGATGATTACAAGTTCATCCAACGAGGGTTGCACTTCTCTTGCCTCTTTCACAGACTGGATAAAGCTGCCGGAGTTTCTGTAGCTTTTGATATCAGCCAAATCCTTGCTATCCTTTAATAAGCCGTCATGCCCTGTGATCACCAGAATATCAGGTTTAATTTTCTGAAGCAGCGTCTTTATATATTTCGGCTGCTCCTGTTCCCTTAAATCATATCCAAAGGCTTCAATGCCCATATTTTCATATTCCTTCAAACATAGCTTGAGATACTCACCGTCACCATCCAAATGAAGAACCCTGCCAGGTCGCACAAATTTGTTACTACCTTGTCTACTTAGCCCTCCCCTTTTTTTGGTTTTTCTGCTTTTGCTTGATGTTTCCAGTTTCCTTGCAAATACTTCTCTATCCTGGGCTACTTCTTTCTCTGACAAGACTATCAGGTCTGTTTCCGGGGAGTCTGCCAGAAGCCTTACATTTACACCCCTAAGCAGGAATCTCCTTCCTTCATCTCTGTTTTCTTCTATATCGCATACCTTGAAGATTACATCGCAACCATAGGATTTTCTCCCCACATAATCGCCAAGTTTAATTGCCACTTAGTCTCACCCCTATCCTTTTGGATGTTATACTACATAGTATGAAATCTCCATAATCGGGGTGACATGAGTTTTTTTCGACTTAGGTTATTATATTCCTCAACTTATTTGCAAAATCCAACATGAATATTTTATCATCTACTGCTTCATGGTATTTCTTTATAAATTTTTTCTTGGACCATTGGGTTTTTCCGTTGTAATATCTATCTGTGATCCTCCAGAATCTCTGGGGAAACTCGGACAGTGAAAGTATGAGAATAAGTTCATCGTCAGTAATGGGCTTTATCCTGTCATAATCCATCAACATATCAATAGCTATGTCAATATTGAAAGAAAATCTCCTCATGACCCTCTGAATTACGGCGGCTATATCATAACATGGCAACTCATGGCAGCTGTAGTCAAAATCTATTACGTTTATCAAGCCTCTCTCGCTGATAATTATATTGTGATATGTATAGTCATGATGGCATATGGGCTTTAAACTTTCGGCAGCTTTGCACAACAACTTGTATCGTGAGTTTCTCAGGGTGTCATAGGCTCTCCAGGCCATTTCCATAAAAAAGTCCACATCTTCCAAAAACATTTTGTCAAAATCATCCTTATGTTTCTTTTTCTTTGTGTTTTCTTTCATCTCAGCTAAATCGTTTATCTTTCTAAGGTAATTCTTTTCCCATTTGCCTATATCATTTCTTTCTGCTGCTCCCGTGGGAGGTATGTACCCTTGTCCATAAATATGAAGTTGAGCCAAAGTCCTCATGGCCGCCGACCTGTCATAAGGATTCAAAAAGCTGCATTCTCTTCCGGCTATGAAATCTTCCATAACAAATATTTTGCCTTTTTCTATTACAAAAGGCAGTCCTTGGTTTGAAATTAAAAACCTATCCAGATTCGGAAATCCTCTCTTGTATATATATTCTTTTAAACCATGAATATATAGAAGTTTCTCGGGTTCTTTTTTGGATTGCTTTATTATCTTAGGCCCCTTATCTGTATATGCCAGATAGACGCCTCTCAAAGGTTTGATTTCCATAACCCTGGTTTCAAACCTTGATGCAATAGCTTCTATATTCATAATGAATCCTCCTACGATAATTCATATCTTTTAATAATATGAAATGAAGGTTTTCATTATTAACAAATTATCTATAATTTCTTAACAAGTTATCCACAACATATACACATTCTGTGAATAAGCCAATAATCTAGTGGATAACAAAGCCAAATATGTATCGGTTGAATCTCAACAGCTTGTATATATCCACAATTTGTGGATAACTTTCTTAAATATTTATTAGTCACTGTCAATTAAAATTGAAAGAAACATATTATAAAGTAGTGAGCATAGAATATTGCGGAGGTGGCTTGATGATCATCGGTATAGACGCCAGGGCTGCATATTGGTACCGAGGAACAGGCATCGGCACATATGTGTACCAACTTATTCACAAGCAATGCCAGTTGGATCGTAAAAATAACTATTATGTTTTGGTTCCTAAGGATTCAGATTACAGTTTTATCTGGGGACAAAATTTTCACGAAACTCCTGTGGGCAATGTGAGAAAGGATAGGTTTTGGGAAGAGCTTGAGATAAAAGAAGTACTTCTCGATAGAAAAGTGGACTTGTATCATATACCACAAAACGGCATTGGAATGCCTAGAGAGAAGGTTTGTCCCTTTGTAGTGACCCTTCATGATGTAATACCCATTACCATGCCGGAAACGGTAGGACCATATTATCGTCAAAAGTTTTTAGACAGCATACCTGAAATATTGGATAAAAGCGATGCCTTCCTTACGGTTTCTGAATTTTCCAAGTCCGATATCTGCCGAGAGCTGGGCATACCTGAAGATAAAGTATTTGTAAGCAAATTGGCGGCAGAAGATATTTATTCTCCTGTGGATAAACAGTTGGCAAAGGCTTACATAAGAGAGAAATATGGCATAGAAAATGATTTTTTTCTTTATGTAGGCGGTTTTAATCCAAGAAAGAACATTAAATCACTGCTTTTAGCCTATGCCTATATGAAAGATAAGTTGAAAAAGGATTACAAAGTAGTGATTTTAGGAAAGCAAGGCCGATCTTATGATGACCTTGTAACTCTCAGTCATCTTCTTAAAATCAGCAATGATTGCATATTCACCGGTTTCATACCTGTAGATAATATGCCATTATTCTATAACGCTGCGTCTGTCTTTGTATATCCTTCTCTATATGAAGGCTTCGGCTTGCCTGTAGTTGAGTCCATGGCCTGCGGGACTCCCGTCATAACCTCCAATGTAACTTCCTTGCCGGAGGTTGTGGGAGACGGAGCCATAACCGTATCCCCTGATGATTATGAGGCTATAGGTGATAACATGCTTCGTCTTGTAGAAGACGAGAAACTTTATGCAGACATGAGAAAAAAAGCATTGGAAAGGGCTGCGCTGTATTCCTGGGATAAGACGGTTAAGGATACCATAGAAGTATATGAATCAGTCTCTAGTCGCTAATAGCTGGTCTATCTGCATAAGGATTCCTTTAGGGCCGGGCACGGGTGCGAAGCTTTAAGTATTCCCTCCCCGTCCTTGCACGAGACATGAGGTTTTGCTTCCTGTGTTTCTCTGAGGTCGGGTTGCAAGTTGCGGGCTGCGCGCTTCGTGCCATGTTTTGCATAATCTAGTATGTTAATTACGGATCTGAATCAAAAGAAGACAATAAAAAAGGAACGATTCATTTGTACTAATAGCTATATCCTAGCCTTGGGACAAAAAGAACCGTCCCTGGTGCCCCTAAATCCGCTTCTGGAATTCTTCAATGAATTCCCTCCTTGATATTGTGTATTGGGATTTGGTATTCATCTTGTCCAAGTAATCTCTGTCTCCCCAGTCCTTCTTCTCTATATAGTATTGTCTTGATATCTGCCAGAAGTCCTGAGGAAAGAGGAAAAAGGGTATCAGCACCTTCAGTTCATCATTGCTTATGGGACTTTCTCTATCGTAACATTCTATTATATATAGGGCCTTATCTATGTCCCATCCCGTCTTTTTCATGTTTCTAATTATAAGGCTTCCCACATCATGAATCCTTATATCCACAGCGCAATAATCGAAATCCAAAACATAAAGTTTGCCATCAAAGGATTGAATGAGGTTATGATGTGCATAGTCATGGTGGATAAATCCATTGTCTTCTTTAGCTTTGCTTACTAATTCTTCATAGGGTGAGTTAATAAGAATCTCCAAGGCTTCATGGGCGTCCCCCAGGCACATATCCACATATTCAAGATATATTCTGTCAAAATCGGCTCTGCCCTTTTTTAACAAGGCTCTGAACTTCATTTCATTCATCTCTAATATTCTGTCCTTAAAGTTTTGGGGCCATTTCCCCAGCAGGTTTCTGGAGTCTGGCACCATAGACATGTCAAAGCCTTGAGAAGCCTTATGAAATTTGCTGAGCAAATGGGTTGCAGATTTCAGATCTATGGGATTTTGGTAATCCAATTCCCTTCCATCTACCCATCTTGTAAGATAATATTTCTCTCCATCATATTCATAAAATAGGCTTCCGTCATCTTTGGCCATGTAATCCATCACATTTTCAAAACCGTTTCTTTTCAGATGTTCTATTACAGACATTATGAAGTTCATTTCTTCCTCATCGTATATTACCCTTTTAAGTGAAAACATGCCTTTTTGGGTAGTTATTCGGAAAATATTCCTGACAGGGACAATGTCTATTATCTCTAATCCCATCATGTTGAAGAGTTCCAAATCCAAATTGTATTCCGAAAGTATTTCCCTATCTTTCTGTTTGTTCTCTGTCACAAATGTATCAATTGTCATTGCATCACTTCCTCAAGCTTCTTTGCAATCTCTTTTCTTCTTTCTTCCTTTCTTATGCCTCTCTCCATCTTTTTTAACAGTTCATATTCATTATAATTTTTCTTCTTGCCATAATATCTGTTCACTATTTTATAGAATCTTCCGGGTTGTATGAGCAGTGCCCTTATTATGTTTATCGAGTTGGCATCAAGAGGTTTTAGTGAGGAATATCCCTGAAGGACGCTTTCCAAATAAGCCAGGGATTTGGTTCCCACGCAGCTTTCCAAAAGGGATACCAAATCTGTTTCAATTATGTCATAGCTGCAGTTTTCCAAACTTGATATGAATATGTCTCCATCATCAAGGAGAGTTAAGGAATGTTTTTTAAAGGTTTTGTGGCATAGTTGATTTGTCTGCATGGCCATATAAACCCTTTCCATGTAACCGCTGTTTTTCAGTAATATATATGCCTCTTCCGCCTGCTTAATGTATTCATCTACATATTTGAGAAATATTCTATCGAATTTTGTGCTATAAGTTCCGGATTCTGCTATTTCCTTAAACTTCTTCAGTCGAACCGATTGCACTTTTACCTTGTCAATCCATCTTCCCCAGTCTACCTTTGCTCTGCTTCCTGTCGCCGGTATGAAGTTATTGGCTGCCGTATGGAATTTAGCCAACACCTCTCCTATTTTTCTTCCGTCTTCCTCGGAGGTTATGGAAAAACTCTTACCTTTCATACTATCCTCCAAGACATACAAGCTGCCGTCGTATTTTGTGTAGTATTTCCCTTCCAGAGTCTTACATAATGCAGATATGTTTTTAAATCCTTTGCTTTTTATATGATTATATGCTGAAGCAACAAAAAGCAACTGTGCTTCATCCTTTTTCATTTTTTTAAAAATTTTATCTCCCTGGTTGGTATATGTTAAAATCCCCTTGTCTCCTTCGTGCATGTTGTAAACCTTAAGTCCATATTCATTCTGTATCAAATCTCTGATCTCGCGCCGTTTGAACTTTCCATGCTTCCCGGACACCCTATCACCTCTTTCTGCTCTTAAGCCGTCTATTTACTATTTTTTCTTTCTCCTTCAGAAGCTCTTCATACTTCTCTCTTTTCTTTACAAGCTTCTTCAATATCTTTATTTCATCTTCCAATTCATCTATCCTCTTCTTGTAAAATTCCACGTCTTCTGCAGGTGAAGAAGAATAAATCATCTCTTCATCCAACATTCTGATATCTCTACGATTATGGCCTTTTCCCATAAATATCACCTCTATCTTATTAAAGCCTGATAAACTCATTAAGAAAACTCTGCCTCAGCTTGAAATCATCTCTCACATCATTCAATCTTGACATGAAGTTTTCCATAGTCCATGGCTGCTTCTCCACATAATATTGAAGTCCTACCTGCCAGAAATCCTGTGGGAAAAGGGCAAAACATTTTATCACTTCCAATTCCCGCTGATTTATGGGATAGTACTTGCAATATTCATTTAGTATGAAATCCGCCTTGGCAATATCCCATATCCCGTGTCTCATGTTCCTTATCACAAGGCTTGCAACATCGTGAAGCCTTGTGTCCATTATGCAGTAGTCAAAATCAATGATCCTCATTTCTCCATAAGGAGTGATCAGAAAGTTATGCTCTGCCATGTCGTGATGGCAAAATTCCCCTCTCTCCATGGCTTTTTGCGAAATATCATAATAGCTGCTTTTTTCCAATAGCTCTATTGCCTCATAGCCTTGTTCCATGAAAAAATCTATAAGGGGATAATAGGCTTCATCAAATTCATCCCTTACATCCTTGCTTTCAATGGTTTCTTTGAATAGTTTCATTTCATCCAGTCTTTTTCTGAAATTCTGAGGCCATTTACCGTAATATATCCTTGGCTTTGAATCTTCAGGAGGCTTGAAATCCTTCGCAGCTTTATGAAGATCCGCCGAAAGCTTAATGGCCTTCAGCAAATCATCTCTCTTCTTGAACTTGCACTGCCTGCTCTCAATCCAAGGCAGGGCATAATATATATATTCTCCATCTTCTATACATATGTCATTATCCAAGGTCATATCATAGGAGATTGGTGCAGTAAAACCTTTTAGGGTTAGATGATTTACCGCTGAGAATACAAAAAGAAAATAACTTTTTCGGGCATGAGCCCTTTTAAAGCATTTCATACCCTTGTCTGTATGCAACTTATATATTTTCCTTACCATTTCTTTACCCAGGATTTTGAAACCATATCTCTCCTCAACATATTGCCAATCCATCGCAATATCTCCTATTATGGTTTTTATGATAATATTTATATCATTATATGTATAAAGCCTAAAGGCGGTTACAAACATGGAACTCAGAGATTAGAGCTCAGGATTGTAAATTGCCCTTGGATCGGATTGCCATTGTCGGAAAATTCCTTTTGGGTTAGTCTCCGGCCACCAGCGTTTTAAGTATATATTGTGAATTTGTGAAAAATTTGGTAGTATAGTTTTATAAATACAAAGGGGGTTCTTTGAATGTTGGTTATGAAAAAGAACGGTACCTTTCAGGAGTTTGACATTGAAAAGGTCAAGAAAAGCATCGACAATTGCAGGTGCAAAGTTGACTGCTACATGAACCAAGGTGATATCCAAGCCCTTGCCAGTCAGTTTCACAAGGTGTTTTTACAGGTTACAAAGGATAACAACCATACGTCTTCATATGAAATAAGAGGCATTGTATATCATGTATTGATGGAAAACGGTTTTAGAAATGTAGCGAAATCTTATATGGACTTATGCTAGGTGTTCTTGTGCCATTGCCATGACTCACTTCTCTGTCACAAAATTTAAATATAATGATTATAATATATTATGTTGCGCGTATATTTAAATTAGCTTAAGTTTTAAAAACGAGGTGAGCTCATGCATATATGCATAGATGTAAGAGGTGCAAAGCTATATGCCGGAACCGGCATAGGAACATATACCATGAGGTTGATGCAGAACATTCAATCCATCGACAAAGAAAATTTCTATACCTTTTTTTGGCCCAATGGAGGCTATGAGCATTTTGCCAACAGAGAAAACACCAAAGTAATATTATTCGGTGAAAGAAACAAAAAATTCTGGGACGAGTGCTATCTGCCTAAAAGATTGAAGAGGCTGAGGCCGGATGTTTTTCATCTTCCCCAAAACGGTCTTGGCCTTCCCTTTCATAAATATTCCAAATATGTGGTTACTGTACATGACTTGATACCCTATACCATGCCTGAAACCTGCGGCAAAAGCTATCTGGATAAATTCACTACAGAAATGCCCTTCATATTGGATAAGTCCGACTTAATTATTACCGTATCCCAATATTCCAAGGATGATATAATAAAGTATTTTGATGTGCCTGAAGAAAAGATAAAAGTCATATATTTGGCGGCAGACAGCATGTTCAAGCATATGGACAAGGATGTTGCCTGGGATTTGCTCAAGCACAAATACAGCTACTCTACAGACTATATTCTATATATAGGAGGCTTCAGCCCAAGAAAAAATGTCGACGGACTCCTGAAAGCATATAAGGCCATATATAAAGAGCTGCCCGGTCGCTATGACCTTATGATACTTGGATCGTCAAAGGATAATCACTATGAAATGAAAAAAAAAGTAAAGGCATTGGGCATAGAAGAGAGAGTCGTCTTCACCGGTTACATCCCCTACGAGCATCTGCCTTTGTTTTATAATTGTGCAAGCCTTTTCGTCTATCCATCTTTTTACGAAGGTTTTGGACTCCCTCCCCTTGAGGCTATGACCTGCGGCACACCTGTTATAACTTCCAACGTGACCTCCATTCCGGAAATAGTGGATGGCGGAGCCATTCTTGTGGATCCTAACAACTTGGATCAACTGGCACAGTCAATGTATGATGTACTTATAGATACTAAATTGAGTCAGGAGTTATCATTAAAGGGAATGAAAAGAGCCTATCAATTCTCATGGAAGAAGACAGCTCTTGAAACCATTGAAGTTTATAAGGAGGTTATGAGCATGTAAATATGAATGCCAATGAACCCCTTTTATTTAGCATAAGAAGGGTTCATTGGTGCCACATAAGACGCGACAAATTCCTTCTGCACTATTTCAAAGTGCAGCTTTTTTGCTAATTCGATGGAAGCAACATTATCCTCCCTGGCTATGTACATTGGTACAATATCATCTTCATAGCATCGGTTTATCAATAGCTTTACCAGCCTCTCAGCTATACCCATACGTCTAAAGGCTTCTTCTATCCATACAACAATATTTCCATAACCATAGATAACATCTGAAACTTTACTGTATCCAACCAGTGAATCATCCATGATAGCTAAAAACTTCTTGCTATTCTCCACATATAAAACTTTTATAACTTGTCCTCCTGGCAAACAGATAACATCATTAACATCAAAGGTGCTTGGCACATGTTGGATCATTCTGTACATAAAAGATTGATCATAATTTCTTACTTTGATACCGCTTTGCATCAGGCTTTCATCTATTCCACCCGATGCCAAGTATCGGCATATACCTATTATCTCCTCTTCACTGAAATCTTGAGAACATGACATTGCAATTTCACCATCGTAACCAGACGCAATCAACTTGTAGAAAAAACGCTTGTTCAACGGTACATCTCTTTGCGGGCACAAGCTTACGGCTATTCCGTTTGTATATTTTTTATCCTTCAGTCCCAGATAATTCTCATAAAATAGTTTAAACTCCTTTATAACTTCCACCCTATCACACTCCTGGATGCACTTTTAATACTGAACTTTTCTACACATTTTCCCTTATCATCAAAATTAATTTTTTATATCTGGCTATAATATTAATATATTTTAATGTTAAAGAACATAGACAAATATTTATAGGTGAGCATATGAAGAAAAAGCTGATACTTATACTCATTCTGGCATCCTTTTTTCTATCCGGATGCGAAAATAAATCTGTTACCTTCTCCCAATATAGACTGGCAGAGGAACCAGAAATCAAAAAAACCCTCGGCATGCTTTCCGACGCCATATTGTCCGGTGATGCAAAAGGCTTTATAAACTGCTTTTCATCAGATTGTCCCTTTTTTCACAAAATAAACCAATATATGTCTTCACTGAAGTTAAATGATATCAACTTCAATGATTTTTCAATGGACATTGAGAATCTCACACCCCTTGGTGATGGGATAGAGGCTTCTGTAAAAATTAAATGGGATGCCACTGTAAAGGACAGCAAAAAGTGCGGATCTTTAGTGAGAAAAATATATTTATCCAGGGACAATGATATATGGAAAATCAAAGATTACAATTTCCATATCTATAGCAATCCCACAGTTGTGGTAGGCAGAAGCAGCCTTTTGTTGTCCAATGGAGAGCAAATGGCCAACGCCTTGGAATCTCAACTTTTGCTTGACACTCAACATCTCCAAAATACCGGAGATATAATACTCTTGGGAACTGCCTATGATAATGCCTCAATACTTGAAATGGAGATAAATAATTTAACCTACATAAGAGTCACGGAAGATTATCCCGGAAGAGGTTTAGGCATAGTTCAGGTCATACCCAACGTGGAGCAATATAGGCATGTCATCATAATACAAGGAAGTACACTTCAGGATGCCAAGGATTCAATAGGTTTTATGACAGATTATCTTATAGCTGAAAAATACATGGAGCCGGGAGTCTATATTATCAAGGACAAAAAGATAAGAAAGGCAGAGCTTCTGGAACTCACAAGCCTTACGTCTTTCGATTATAATAAGGCAACCGAAACACTGGAGAGAGCTAAAGGCATTATAGAATACAATATAAAACTCATATGTGATGAGATAGCTTTGGAAAAAGATAATATAATTTCTCTGATGAAAAACACATCTGATGAACACAGGAAGGATTACAAAGAAACTTTTTCATATAACTCTTGCCAAAGCAGTCAAAAACCACATCCTATCTCCATGGGATTGATATGTTCCTATCTTATCAATAAAGATTTATGTACAAAAGCATTTCAACTGCCGCCCAAAGGAAATGCGGATATATTGAATTCTGCTGCCATGAATGGGGAAGGCTTGAATGTATCATCCATGACAGCCCTATTGAGATTGGCAGGACTTGGGGAAAATCAGGTGTTCAGCCTAAGAAAAGGAGATGGTTCTATTGTATTTGCCAACATTGGTGAAGGATATGCATTGGATTTTGATTCCATTGTGTTCCCTGGGGTTTTTCAACACTGTCATTTAGAAGAGGCAGAACATATGGAAAACGAAGGATACTACATAGACTTTAAAAAGAATTTAACCAACATGGATAGTGAAGATATTATGGACAGCATAAATAAACTGCATAATGCCTTCAATCCGGAAAAAGATATCCTAAAAAGCAAAATGACAAGAGGGAAATTTTCTTCTGATGAAAACCTTCATCATATTTCTTTGCCTTACAATATTCATGACATTTATGTAATGCTGCAAGCAAATGCTCCATATTACCAAACAGGAAATGCTTTCAATTCTCTTAAGGAAGCCAGGGAATCACTGAAAGAAGCCATGGGTCAATTGCTATGGATAAAATTGAGAAAACATGTAATTAGCCTTGCCTCTAAATACCCCGGCAGCCAATATGATTACAGCCTGTATTCGGCAGGTTTGATAAATGTAAAACATCCGGAGGCATATGCAGAAGCAGCCAGAGAATCTGCACCCGTGAAGAAAAAATCCTCTGAAATAGGCTCTGCTTCTAAGGAAGCTGATGATAAAATTCGGGGCATATTGAGCCTATTGTCAACCATAAAGGAAAGAAATAAGGAAGAGGATTCTTTACTCCATCCTGATATATGCCTTGAAACAAAATGCGGTAAAGTCATAGATAAGGCATTGCTGGCTTATGGACTTTATGCAAATTTGTTTAATAAAGCTGAGGAAGCATGGATTGCCATAGGAGATGGTTCTTCCTATTTAGTGATAAAAGATGATTATGGATACAAATATGTTGATTGCAAATACAACTCTTTGAGCAGATTACCTGATTCCACAATATACCTTTGCTTTAATGAAAAATATGCATACAATGGCAGGCTGGGCATAGGCAGCAAACCGGAGTTTTTGAATTAGAACACGTATTTTCACGGAGAGTCCGCGGGTTAACACGGCGGGTTTTATCATTAACTTAATTGGAAATCAAAGGTATTCCTCCATTGTCTTTATATAAATCCTATAAATTCAGTTTTGCTTCAAGTCAAATCTTAATATATGGATCGTACACCGCATCCCTCGTGCCGCGTGCCACGAACCAAAATTAAAGAGGAATACCTAAGACCATATACAAGGATTTTTCAAAAAAACCCTAACTTTTGAACCCTAAACTCTTGGTTCATAGCTCTATAGCTCATAGTTCAATTATATAAATTCCTTAAATTCCACATGTTCGCTCAGTCTATTAAGAAGTTCTTTTATATCCTGGTCTCTTTCCCTCCTGCATAAAAGCAGAACATCCTCAGTATCCACCACTATCAAATCATTAACTCCTATTGCTGCTATAAGCCTATTCTCTCCACATATTATACAATCTCTGGAATCCATGTGGATGAACTTGCCTTTTACCTGGTTTCCCCATTCATCTTTTTCCATATACCTCTCCATTGCAGTCCAGTTACCTATATCGTCCCATTTGAAGTTGCATTTAATAACATAAACATCTTTAGATTTTTCCAAAACGCCATAATCTATAGATATGCCTTCTATTTTCCTATATTCTCCTTCTATTATGGATTCTTCCTCATCGGTGCCTAATCCATCTCTGATTCTTTTCATTGATTCATACATATCAGGTAAGTGCTTTTTATACTGCTTCAGGAGATAAGAAGCCTTCCAAATGAATATGCCGCTGTTCCATAGATATCTTCCGTCTTTAATGAATTCTATGGCTTTTTCCTTGTTAGGTTTTTCTGTAAACCTCTTCACCTTGTGGGTATCTATAGGCCAATGCCCATCTATCTTTTTGCCTACTTGAATATATCCATAGGCTGTCTCGGGTCTTGTGGGTTTTACACCTATGGTTATGAGAGCCTTATTGTTTTCAGCAATAAGAAGTGCCTGCTGAAGAGTGCTTATGAATTCTTTTTCATCTTCTATATGATGATCTGAAGGCAGAACTATCATAACTGCTTCTGGATCTTTTTTCAGAAGCTTCACGGCAGAATATCCTATGCACGTGGCAGTTTCCTTCTGCATAGGCTCCAATATAATATTATCTTCTATCAAATCCGGAAGCTGTTGTCTTATTATGTCCACATAATTATTATTGGTCACTACATATATATTCTCAACGGGTATAAGATTGCTGATTCTCGAAAATGTTGATTGTATCATGGTGTGGGGTCCCAAGGGCTTCAAAAATTGCTTGGGATAAGCTTTTCTGCTCTTTGGCCAAAAGCGGCTTCCCGAACCACCGCACATTATCAATGCATAGTTCATAAAAGCACCTGCCTTTCTTCATATTAACCATAATATGAAAAAAGGTGGTGCTTTGTTACCTCCTAAATGGATTAGTTTCCATTCTGGAGGAATCTCATGCATAGAATATTATTGTCTCAAAATGCTGTACTGGGCGTTAATCCAGATAGTCTTTTAAAAGCCTATTTTGCCGTCCTAGTTTGCTCTTGTCAGCAGGTTATATAATACCTGGACCATTTCTCCTCTGGTAGTAGTCTTGGTGGGATTCAGCTTATCTCCACTTCCTCCGATGATTCCAGTTACCACCAGATACTTCATGGCTTCCTTAGCCCATGGTTCAATACTGTCTGCATCAACAAAGGAGGCCAAGGATTTGTCTGTCATCCCTACTGGCAGCCTTGCTATAGCCTTCAGCCCATTGTATAACAGTGTGAACATTTCTTGACGGGTAATTTCTTTTTCCGGTTCAAACATGTTATATCCAACACCATTTGAAATACTCAACCCTTTTGCTGCTGCCAGATATCCGCTGTAATATGTGTCTACTGCATCTGCAAAATTATCCTTAGACTCTGTGTCAGGGGCTATTCCATATGCCTTCATGTCTACTGCATCTGCAAAATTATCCTTAGACTCTGTGTCAGGGGCTATTCCATATGCCTTCATGAACATTACTATAAATTGTCCTCGGGTCAGCTTTGCTTCAGGATTGAAATTTCCATCTCCCGTTCCTGTAGTGATTTCCCTTGCGGCTATAAAGCTTACAGCCTTGCTGTACCATGCATTTTCATCCACATCCTTGAAGTCTATTTTGTGATAGCCTACAGCATATTTGGAGAAATGCCTTGTGGTAAAGGTGACCATTCCTGTTACAGGGTCATATTTGCCGTTAGTTACCACTTCAAGTTGTCCTGAAGCATTTATATAATAAATGACTATAGCATTTGTATCCTCACCTTCTTTAGGAGTATAGGACACTGATACTGTCACATTTCCTCCAAACTGGGATATGCTTTTGTCACCGCCGGTGACAATGATATCGTATACCGGTCTGTCTCCTACAATCTGCTGTGCTTCAGGTAATAGTGAAGATGCATCTACTCTGTTTATCTTTATTTTCAAATCCCCTGCTGCTTTCTCCGAAAGATCGGATATGGTATTTGAATCAAAGGTTATGGAACCAACAGGAGTTGATATGGTCAATGAGTTAATTCCTGCCTTTGAAGCCTTAGTTACAGCCTCTTTAGGAGTAATGTTCTCTATTGTTGTAGCATTTGCAGTTGCTTCCACCTTTAGTACAACATTTACTATGGCGCCTTCTCCAATCTTTTCAGCTTCTTTCATAGCTTTATCAACGGCATCGCTTATCTGTTCCAGGCTGAATGGAGCAACCCAATTGCCATCTCTGTCATTTGTTTCTTTGACTGTTATGATAGCAGTTACGTTATTTTCAAAAACTTTTATTTCTATCTGCGATATTCCCTCAGAAGAGCTTCTTCTTTCGTAATATGAACTATCTCTTCCACCGGATGAACCGCCTCTGCTGCTTTGTCCTGATATACTCACTTGCATCTCACCATAAACATCCGTACCATCTGTAGCAGTTGCGCGCACTATCACAGTACCATTACCTGTAGCTTGTAGTAATCCTGAAGTATTTATAGACGCTCCTGTTCCTGAGACTATAGACCATATAACATCCTGGCTTGCTCCTTCTGGAAGTACCTTTGCCAGCATTTGTAAAGCGCCATCTTTGGTTGTGATGCTGCTTTTACCATTCATACCGCTAACTATAATAGAAGTGGCAAATATCGGTAATGTAACAGTGTCTGATACTGCCGGGCTTTCATTATGGCTCTGTGTAGCCTTCATGCGCATATAAGCAGTTACAGTGGTTCCCGGTGCTGCTATCTTGGTCCTTGTCTGGTCATACACAATACCGTCAAAACTGTATTCCGCACCTGGTATCTCAGGAATCCATACTCTAAACACGCCGATTTTCTTGTTATAGGTGTAGTTCAGCTTAAAGACCGGCGGAGCTTCCTGATTTGCCTTTTCCAGATTAACAGTGATACTGTTGGGCATAGACGCATTGTGAGTGCCTGTTTCTTTGTATCGAATATGAATCGTCACTGTTTCTCCACCAATATATCCACCTTTACTGAACACACCGCTCCAAGGTTCATCGCCAAACTTGTATTCGGCATTGTCAACGGGCATAATGTTTATACTCCGACCATCGCCCTCTTGACTTACTGTATAATCCAGTATCGGTACTTGCGGATTGTCTAGTTTTATAAAAGTAACAGGTCCTATACTCGCATAAGGCCCTGCCTTATGGGTTTGTGTCTCTTTGATGCGAGCATAAAAAGTTGTGGGAGAAGAATCAATGGTAAAGCCGTCAAACTCATTACTTTCCTGCCATTGTATTCCATCCATGGAATATTCTGCATTGTCAATGGAGTTTACCCTATATGTAAAAGTAACACCATTACCGGTATAACCGCCTGTAATAGCTGCAATAACCGAGCCATCGGCTTTCTCTACATTGACAGGAGATGTAGCTACAAAACCATCACAATCAGTGGCTTTGACGGTTACAGTAATGGTTTTCCCAATATCCTCCTTTGATATAATATATGTGCTTTCAGAACCTATTATGGTTTCGCTGCCGCTTCGCCTCCACTCATAAATCAAATCCCCTGTCACTGTAATTGCAGGTATGATAGTCAGCTTGCTTGTGTCTACTGACAGGGTTTCACCAAACTTTGGAGTTCCCTCAATTGTTACTTCTCCTGAAAGTACAGCATTATTTATTACAGTGAGGGTAAAAGTGAGTGTAGCTTTCGTGGATGAGGGATTGCTGACTTCCAGTTCTACTGGATAGGTTCCCTTTGGTAATCCGGCGGCAATTTTTAATCGATTTGATGCCTCATCCCAGGTAATCTTTTCATGACCTGATTTTTTTACCACAGTTATAGGTAAGGTTCCACCCAGGTTATAGGCATTTGTATAGGTATCATGATACCCTACTGCCAATGTCATCTCCGCAGGTCCATTTATGGTCGGTGGATCGGAACTAAACATAACCCTCACTATAGCTCGATTGGAATAAGCCCAAATACTCCCCCCTTAATGCTGACTTTGCAGAAGTAGTAATGGATTCCCGCCGAAAGATCATCAGGAGTGTTGAAATTTTTATCAGTAGCTCCGGGTAACTCTCTAGCATCGCTCCCATAAACATCTATAGTATTATAATACCACTGATAGCTGATGGGCTCCTCTGGATCAGAAAATGCCGACACAGACAGAGTATGACTATATCCATATGCTATGGTAGCAGACATAGGCTGGGTAATTTGAATGCCATTTCGCACCACCGGCTGATAGGCAGCTTTATTTCCCGCCCCATCTTCTACGATGACATTGTAGTAATAGGTATTGGTATAATCCGGCCATCCCGGCGAAAAGGTTTCAATATCCATAGAGCCCCCAGCGTTTTGCAGTTCCCCATTAGCTTCGCATTCCTCAACGGTACGAATATTGTCTGCATTTGACCGATAAACATAATACTTTAGTTGATTTTGCTCACTGACATCATCTGCAGCTTTTGTCCAGCTCAGGATAATCTTTGAAGAAGTTGTGTAGTATGACTGGATGGAAATGATTCCTGATCCACCTGGAACCGGCGGTGTCTCATCAGAAACATCCAATACATTTACTCTTGCAACATCAGAAGCATATACAGCATCTGTCACCGAGGTTTCTTCATCCTGCACTGCGATTTCCGGTACCAATTCTCCAAAGGCTATAATATCTGGATTTCCGACAGCTTCAGCTTTATAGCCTTCTAAATCCTCTTCCGCTGCATATGCAGGTATAAAGCCTGTGGTTATGATACTGAAAATGAGTACAAAAACTAAAAATAAGGACAGAAATTTACAACCATTTTTCTTTTTCATTTTGATTCCTCTTTTCTTATAGAGATTTATTTCGCACCTATAGCAATAGCTGGCATGCTTTATTCTTTTTGTAAATTAGATATTTTATTTCATATTATTACATTTACTTACTAAAAAGTAAAGTGAGTCAAAAGTTCTGTTTTTCAAATGGACCTATTGAGATTTATAAAAAAATTGGACCATAGCATCTCTATTGACTGCTATGATCCAATTTTTTTATTGATCCTTTATTCAATTACCCTGATTACATTTGCTTCAGCCTGAGGTGGATATATCATTATCATGGGACCGTCTACAAAGTCCACCTGAACCTTCATACCCTTTTTAAGATCGCTGGGTTTCAGCTCTTCATCGGAGTAACCTTTATATATTTTGGTGTTTTCTCCTATTAAGACATTGGCTTTATCATAGGTGCCTATTGGAGCTTCGTCGCTTTCTACAAATATTTTTTCCAGCTTATTATCCTTGCTAAAGGTCAATTCTGTTATTTTACCCACCACATCTGCATTTTCTATATTAGAAATCAGCCATCTGCCATCAAAATTCCTCAGGGTTATATATTGCTTTTCTGTAAATTTGGCTCCTGTTGAATCTGTATAGATAAAATCGACTTCATATGTGTATGCTTTTTCGGATTTGTACTTCTCTGTTATCTCATAGTTTTCAACCCAAGGGCTTGATGTGCCTGTTACCCAGCCCATTGAGACAAAATAATCATACATTTGTTTTTGAAGTTCTGGTGACATAAGAGTATACTGTAGAACTCCGTTTCTTATCTTAACCCCTTCTGCCCAGGTTTTGACAACGCCCAATTGGTCTTGAGGAGCAAGTATTTTTATGGCCTCTTCCAGCCTTGATATCTGCATTTTCCTGGCTTCCAATTCAGTTGAGTCGATTATGACAGAGTTGGTCTCAGCATCCCAATCAATCTTGGCTCCTAAAGCTTCGGATATAACTCTTATGGGCACCATAACCCTGTTATCCGCAGGTATAGGCGCTACATCAGTTTTCAATTCTTTTCCGTTTAATACCAGCTTTATAACCGGGTCTGCAAAAGTCATAGACGCAAAGCTCAATGCAGCCACCGATGCTGTAATTATGATAAATTTTCTTAATTTCATATGAATTCCTCCTAATCTTAATTTCCATTTTCATATAATTAGACATAAGACCATATAAAAAAGTTCCTCAATTATTATGCCCTTTTGCCATAATTATTTTTTAGATTTCATAATACATAAACTGATGTAATTTTTAATGGTATAATCATATTAATAAAAAATGCAACTCATTTTTCAACTAGGAATTGCGATGTTAATATAATTTAAAGGAGGTCTCTCTATGAAACTACCCAAATGGGTAGCAATAGTGCTAATTGCATCTTTGCTCCTTAATATCAAAGCCACCTTAGATATTAGCTCCATGAAAAGTGAAATCAGAAATCTTCAAATTAATATAAGCTCCATAAACAGTTCTTTAGATAACACTATATCAAGCGGTATAGACAGAATTGAAAGAACTATAGAAAAAGAAGGAAGTATTGTAAGTGAGTTTAAGTATGAGAATCTTGGAATTAAAGATAAGAAAGTGGATTTTATCCTAAGTGTAAAGCCAAAGGTTTATAATGAGGGTGAGAAGCTCTATTTCCTCATAAAGGCAGGCAATAACAGTCCACAGCTTATACCTGCAGAGACGGAGGATAATGTCAGCTTTACAGCCAATGCTACTATTTCTATATTTGATGAAGCAAATGTTGATTTGGTAATCGAAGGTGAAAGCAATAAGAAGACAGAAAAGCTGGATACCATCTATCCCATTGCCGACAAGTACGCAGCTAGAATAAACGCCAGGTCTCTTGGTGGCTCTATAAAGCGAAATGCTGGCAGCTCAAAGCTTATTATAAACCATGAGTATGAGCTGATTAACCCCAAGCCTGATGGTGATGGCACTAGAATAAAAGAGGCAAATCTAGATATAGAGCTAAATGGAAAGGTCATTGATACTTTTCCTATGAAATTAGAAAATACATCAAAACGCGAAAGATTTTACTTATTGCTAAAGGATTATGAGCTTCAGTGCAATACAGGTGATGAAATAATCATATATATCACAGCCAAAGATGATATGGGTTTAAACTATAAATGCCATATGGAAGGATGGATTGTAGAAGAAAACGGCGGGTTAGATCATTCTCCAGGAAGATACAACTTTAGAAATGTTGAGGTGTATTAAAGTCATGGAAGGCAAAATAATGTTTCTGATAAATCTTATCACTGGTTTGTTCTTTATAGCTATAGGTGCAATAGTCAGATTCGGTAAAGCCAGCTGGCTTATCGCCGGCTATAATACTTCCTCCAAAGAAGAAAAAGCAAAGTATGATGAAGCAGCCCTATGTAATTTTGTAGGCAATCTTATGTTTGTCCTTGGAGGAATAGTTCTTGTCATGGGCATCCTGTCACTTCTTATTACTTCCCATCTTGGAATAATATTGGGAGTGGGATGGACTCTCTATGTGGTGGTGATTATTGTAGGAGTCATCTATGCCAATACAGGCAATAGATTTAAGAAAACCAGGTAACTGGTGAGTTCCATTCAGGTGAAGGATTTAAGGCACTTGCAATGGTATGATAAACAGAGCATACCATTGGAGGGCTAATGGGTGTATCGATACACTTTTAATAATTATTCTAAAACCATTTTTATAATCTCTTTGATATATTCATTATTGCTATATAATCTTTTAAAATAAAATCAGATAGTATGTACTGATTTTATTTTTTTATGCAAAAGAGGAGGACCCGATGAAGACCATAATACCAAAGACAGCTGCCATCCATGGCATCACCGGCTTCGGCAGAAGCTCTATTTCTGTAGTAATACCTGTACTTTCATCCATGGGCATTCAGGTTTGTCCTTTGCCTTCAGCAGTATTGAGCAGTCATCCCGGCGGCTTTGCCAATTACACCTTCTATGAACTTACCAATGAGATGGAGCAGGCTATTGAATGCTGGAAAAAGGAAAATATTAAATTCGACTGCATATACAGCGGCTTTCTGGGTTCTGCCAAGCAAATTGAATTGGTAAAGAGACTCATAGAATACAATGACAGCAATCTTATAGTAATTGATCCTGTTATGGGAGACCATGGAAAACTCTATAAAATAACCGACGAAGATATGATAAATGGGATGTTTTCCCTGATAGAAAAATCCTACGTTATAACTCCAAATATGACAGAAGCATGTTTGCTTGCAGGTGAGGATTATGATGACAAAGCTTTAGATTTTCAGGAAGTGAAGCATTTGCTTCAGAAGCTTTCTGCTTTAGGTCCTGCCAATGTGGTCATAACTGGAGTAGAAACTTCAAATGGAAGTTGTGGAAATTTTGGATATAGCAGAAAAGATGATTCTTACTGGAAAGTAGATTACAAACATATACCGGCTCAGTATCCTGGAACAGGTGACATATTCGCCAGCGCACTTACAGGCTATATTGTGAAAGGATTAGATTTGCCCAGCGCAGTGGCTAAAGCCAGCAGATTTGTATCATTGGCTGTTGAGAAAACCTACATTGCCGGAACACCTGTAAGAGAAGGAATTCTATTGGAAGATATGCTGTTTGAACTCAATAATGAAAATAATATTGGGAGAGGTGAAATGATAAATGAGTAGAAATTTCAGTATAAGAGATATTGTTATCATAGGCATGTTGGCTGCTTTTTGCACTATAGGCACTACCATAAAGATACCCTATGGAAATGGAGCAATGGTGCATCTTGGCTCTGCGGCCATATACACCACAGCGCTGCTCTTCGGTGGAGTGTATGCCGGTTTTGGAGGAGCAATAGGTTCAGCCTTCTTTGATCTTTTAATGGGCTTCTCTCCTTACACAATATGGTCATTTTTCATAAAAGGTATAGCCGGATATATAGTAGGCAGCATTGCCCATTCCGGTGGTGCCCAAGGCAAAAGCTTCATTAGAAATGTAATGGCTGTTATAGCGGGTGCTGCTTGGACCCTTGTGGGATATTTGGCAGCATGGACAGTTGTCATAGGGAAGTTTGAGGCAGCTTTGCTCAATATTCCAAGCTCGCTAATCACTTCCACCGTTGGCGCAGTTGTTGCATTACCTCTGGCAGCCGCATTGTACAAGCCTATATCCAAATTGAATATGAATTAACAAAAAGTGAGGCACAGAGAACCGTCCCCAATGTATCAAAAGGTCATTGCATTTCCTGTAATGACCTTTTTTATAAGAGAATTTACATCTTCATTCTGGGTTATTGATTCTTAATTATTCTTGTCGCATTGAGCACAGCCAAAAGAGCAACTCCAACATCTGCAAATACAGCTTCCCACATGTTAGCAAATCCTAATGCTCCCATAATCAATACGGCCAACTTGACTCCCAATGCCAATATAATATTCTGCCATACTATCTTTCTTGTAAATGCTGCGATCTTTATACCCTCAATAAGCTTAGAAGGTTCATCTGTCATGATCACTATATCAGAAGCTTCTATGGCTGCATCAGATCCCAGGCCACCCATGGCGACTCCTATGTCTGCCATGGTGAGAACAGGGGCATCGTTTATTCCATCACCGACAAATACTATATTTCCTTTTTCCTTCTTTTCTCTCTTTATCTTTTCCAGCATTTCTACCTTTTCGTGAGGCAGCAGTTCATAGTGAACTTCGTCCAGATTCAGCTCTTCTTTTACCTTTATTGCTGTCGTCTTATTGTCGCCTGTTAACATGACAACGTTCTTTATACCTGCTTCCTTCAGCGCTTTCACTGTATCCGCCGAGTCTTTCTTTATCTTGTCGGATATAAGGATATATCCCGCATATTTGCCTTCAACAGCTATATGGACTATTGTATCATTTGCTTCAACTTTCCTATAGGATACGCCTTCTGCTTCCATTAGTTTTTCATTTCCAACCAGTATTTCACCTGATTCGGTTTTTACCCTGATTCCTTTTCCTGTTATATCTTCATGATATTTAATAACCGAAGAGTCTATATCTTTTCCATAGGCTTCTCTTATGGAGAGAGCTATAGGGTGATCGGAAAAGCTCTCTGCTGTTGCAGCATATTTCAACACTGCTTCCGCATCAAATTCGCCTTCATTGATTATTTCATTTACCTTAAACACTCCTTCAGTAAGGGTTCCGGTCTTGTCAAATACCACTGTATGAATGTTGTTCAAAGCCTCAAGATAATTACTGCCTTTTACCAGAATGCCTTTTTTGGAAGCCCCTCCTATACCTCCGAAAAAACTTAAAGGTATGGATACAACCAAGGCACATGGACAGGATACAACCAGGAATATTAGGGCCCTATAAATCCACTGGGAAAACGTATTAAACCCATAAACCATAGTAGGCACTAAAGCAATACCCAAGGCAGTGAAAACTACTATAGGTGTATATACTTTGGCAAATTTGGTTATGAAGTTTTCTGTGGGAGCCTTCTTCAAGGCCGCATTTTCCACAAGATCAAGTATTTTTGCAACGGTAGACTGGGAATATTCTTTATCAACCCTTACGGTTATCATCTTATCTTTGGCTATGAAGCCGCTCAAGACATGATCTCCCGGCTTCACCATCCTGGGAACAGATTCTCCTGTCAAAGCAACAGTATCCATTGAAGCTTCTCCCTTCACCACGGTACCATCCAAAGGTACTCTTTCCCCCGGTTTTACAAGAATAATATCTCCTATCCTTACTTCTTCGGGAGAAACTTGCTCCACCGTTTTTCCAACAACTAAATTTGCGTGGTCAGGTCTTATATTCATAAGAGACTTAATGGATCTTCTGGAGCGGTCAACAGCAATATCCTGAAATATCTCTCCTATATTGAAAAATATCATAACTGCTACAGCTTCAGGATATTCTCCCATAGCAAAGGCTCCTATGGTGGCAATGGTCATGAGAAAGTTCTCATCAAACAACTGTCCTTTGGATATATTTTTCAATGCTCCCAAAATGACTTCCCATCCGGACAATATATATGCTGCAACAAACATGCATAATCTTATGAGGCCATTTGATTTGAAGATTATGGCTGCCACATAGATGGCTAAAGCACCTAAAAGCTTCAGTATCTCTATATTTATTTCATTGTCTTCTTCCTCTTCTACTATTGGCGCTATTTTTCTTTCAACAATTTCAACGCCTTCTTCTATCTTATCTATTGTGTCTTTTACTTCACCAATGATTCGTTCTCCATCTGAAACATTTTGATATTCCAATACCAACCTTTTGCCGACAAAATCTATAGAAGCATTGTGAATACCATCAATTTCTTTAATGCGGCCTTCCATCTTAGCTGCACAATTGGCGCAATGGAGGCCTTTGATGATGAATTCTCTTTTTATTATTCCTTCCATAATATTTCTCTCCTTACAATAACATAGCCTAGGGTATCACTCATGGTCTTGTTGCACGCTGCATGGCCTAGAGTATTCCTTTTCCGTCCTGTCTCGTGACTCGTGTATTTTTACAATATTCCTCTGAAGGCTAATATGCAGCACGCGCTTCGCAATGTCAAAATATTCACTAGGTTTCGGTCTCGCCTATCCATGCATCAAGTGAGCCATAGCTTGGTCGAATAATTGTTTTACATGTTCGTCATCCAGTGAGTAGTATATGGTCTTGCCATCTCTCCTGTACTTTACCAGCCTTGCATCCTTAAGGACTCTAAGCTGATGGGATATGGCAGATTGGTTCATATTGAGAATGGTTGCTATGTCACATACGCACATTTCAGATTCAAAAAGGACATAAATTATCTTCACTCTGGTGCTATCGCCAAATACCCTAAATAGATCCGCCATATCATATAGCAAATCATCATCAGGCATGTTTTCACTTATTCTTTTTACTAGATCTTCATTGATTACGCCACAACAATCCACCTTTGCTTTATCGTCTGCCATGAACATCCAACCTCCTTCTATGTATGAATGTATGAATATATGAATATCTGTTCATATATTCAATTCTATTTTATTCCTTTTTTTCATATATGTCAATGCATATTATTCAGATTTTAAAAATATAATGGATTGAACCAGGTTTTTATTGAGGCTTCTTTGGAAGGATGGTTTTATGAGAAAAGAAATTTTATTGTCTTTTAGAATAGGTGCTGCATTTATCGGAACAGTCATAGGAGCAGGCTATGCATCAGGTCAAGAAATAATGCAGTTTTTCACAGTATTTGGCCCTTATGGCTTTATAACGGTCATACTTTCAGGATTGATGTTTTTTATAGCAGCCAATTCCATATTAAACATATCGGATCAACTGAAGGCTTACGATTACAAGGACTTTGTAAGCAAGCTCTGCGGCAAAAAAATCGGTTTTCTTTATGATTCTATGATTACTCTTTTCTTATTCTTGGGTACCTCTATCATGTTTTCGGGCAGCTGTGAAGTTTTTAAAGCTTTTTTCAAAATACCCAAAATTGCAGGAATACTCATCATATGCCTTCTTACCCTTCTGGCAGTTTTTAAGTCCCTTGAAGGCTTATTAAATGTAAACTCCATAATTGTTCCTGTAATATCCTCTGTGGTAATATTTACTTCTTTCATGATTTTCAAAGATGGCAACATATCGCTGGCATTGGATAATATGGATGCAAACAGCAATATTTCTGCCTTTAAGCCCTTTTTCTTCATGTTATTTTATTGTTCCTATAATTTGATCCTATCTTTGGGAGTCCTTTCTGCCTTCCCAAAGGATATAAAAAATAAAAATGTGTTGCGGCTTGGAGCTTTTATAGGAGGCTTCGGTCTGATGGTCCTCGCTTTTTTATTGAATTCCCTTATCTTCATGCATATGCCTCAAATATTAGATGAATCCATGCCCATGTTATATATTACAAAATATTTCCATCCTTATTTTAAATATGCATTGGCCCTATGCATCTGGGGAGAGATATTTTCCACCGCCGTATCAGATGTGTTCAGCCTTGGAAATCGCATCGCCGGCAAAAAAAAGTACAGCTATAAAGCTATATGTACATTAATCGTATTTCTTTCCATACCTTTATCTCTATTTGATTTCAAATCCCTTGTGGCATTCTTCTATCCTTTGTTTGGAGCATTGTCAATGTTCCTCATGGTTTATATAGTTTTCAAAGGTTCAGGCAAACACAATATTGCATAAACCTTATCCATATAAAGATATATGATTAGAGTCAGCATGGCCGAGTATGCACATGTAAAAGAATCATTGTCTCCTACATCAACCATTAGTACCGCGTCATACGCTTCCCCTGGTTGAAGTCTTTTGCGAATAGGACTTTATAACTTCCGACTGTGATTGAAAGCTTATATCTGCACATGCAGTTATTTCTTCTGCTTCACTTGTCTTAGGAATTCTTATCAACATGTTCAAATCGCCACAAAATCACTTAGTTACGTCACCATATCCTGATGTCATATTTTTCACAATACTTCTTTATATTATGTGCATTATGTTTCTTTTTCAAAATTTATTTCTAGTACTGGAACATACACGCATAGTACCTCCCTTTCATTTGCAAAACATGATGTTTAAGACCTTAAAGCGGCTTTATTCCATAAGTCTGCAACAAAATTATATCATTATAGTTTTGGGATAAAATGAAATATTCTTATATTTATTTGGCATAAAATTGTTTACATACCAATATTATTTATTACACATCTATAAATTTTGTAATAAAAGTATTTATTTTTTTCTTCAGTATGTTATAATGTTAATGTAAATTTATTAACAAAGTCTCGAAAGGGGAAGGTTTTATAAATGAAAAAAATATTATCATTGGCACTAGTAGTAGTATTAGTAGTAGCTATGGCTGCTGGATGCGCTCAAAAAAGTGAACCCGCTACGGCTCCACCGGCAAATGAGCCTGCAACAGGAGAATCTGGTTATAAAGACGGTACTTACACAGCAAAAGGTGAAGCTGACGAAAGAGGTTGGACACCTGAAGTTACAGTAGTAGTAAAAGATGGCAAGATTTCTGAAGTAAAATATGACGAAGCAAGAGCCATGAACAAATCAGAGGATGCCGAATACATTAAGACCTTTAAGGATGCTAAAAATGTGGACATCGTTTCTGTTTACAAACAGCTTGGTGAATCTTTGGTAGCTGCTCAGGATGCAGAAAAGGTTGCTGCAGTATCAGGTGCTACAACTTCCTCCACAAACTTCAAAACATTAGCAGCTGAAGCCATGGCTCAGGCAAAAGACGGTGACAACCTGAAAGACGGCACATACAAAGCTACAGGCAAGACAGATGAAAGAGGTTGGACTCCTTATGTTACAATTACTGTTGCAGAAGGCAAAATAACTGCTGCAACTTATGATGAAGCTTCATCCAGCGCAGTTGTTTACAAATCTCAAGATGAAGCTTACAAATCAAGCTTTAAGCAGATTAAGAACGTAGATGTGGCTGCAACATATGAAAAGTTCGCTAACGACTTGATTGCTTCACAGGACATAACTAAAGTGGATGTAACAGGTGGAGCTACACATTCTGGAGAAAACTTTAAAACTCTTGTAGAAAAAGCATTGAGTCAAGCAAAATAATTATACAAAAATATGCATAAAAATAAGGTGCTATACAAGCGCCTTATTTTTATTTTGTATCTATTCTTATTTAATAACTTATATATTTGGCATTCAATGGTTTTATTATTTAATCACTACCCTATGGTATGTCTTCTTCCCTTTTTTCATCATCAATGCTCCATCCTTGAAATCATCCAAAGTGATGATGCGGTCTATAGAATCCACCTTTGCATCGTTTATAGTAAGTCCTCCCTGAGTGATGAGCCTTCTCCCTTCACCTTTAGAGGGCACTAATCCTGTTAAGACTGCCAAATCTATGACATTCATTCCATCTCCCAACTGCTGCTTGTCAATTTCGGTTGAAGGCACCATGTCCAGATTACCGCCTCCACCAAATAATGCTTCTGCCGCTTCCCTTGCTTTTACGGCTTCTTCCTCGCCATGCACCAGCTTTGTTACCTCAAAGGCAAGAACCTTCTTGGCTTCGTTTATTTCATTGCCGGGCAGAGAACCTAATCTTCTTACTTCCTCCATAGGCAGGAATGTCAAAAGTGCCAAACATTTTTCTACATCCGCATCATCAACGTTTCTCCAATATTGATAGAAATCGTACGGGCTGGTTTTATTGGGGTCAAGCCATACTGCACCTGCCTGGCTCTTTCCCATTTTCTTTCCATCACTGGTGGTAAGAAGTGTGAAAGTCATGCCGTAAGCAGGTTCACTTTCCACTCTTCTGATTAAATCTGCACCGGCGATTATATTGGACCATTGGTCATCTCCTCCCAATTGGAGCCTACAGCCATATCTTCTGTATAGTTCAAGGAAGTCATAGGCCTGCATCAGCATGTAATTGAACTCGATGAATGTAAGACCCTTTTCCATCCTATTCTTGTAGCATTCGGCGGTGAGCATTCTGTTTACGGAAAAATGAACACCTATTTCTCTTAGAAAATCCACATAATTAAGCTTTAACAGCCAGTTGGCATTGTTATCCATGATAGCTTTGCCATCGTTAAAATCTATGAACTTTTCAAACTGTACCTTAAATTTCTCAGCGTTGCTTTGAATTTCTTCCAAAGTAAGCATCTTTCTCATATCTGTCCTTCCGCTGGGATCTCCCACCATGGTTGTGCCTCCGCCAAGAAGAGCTATTGGCTTATGTCCGGCTCTCTGCATGTGAGCCATTACCATCATTTGCAGGAAATGTCCTACGTGAAGGCTATCTGCAGTTGGGTCAAAACCTATATAAAAAGTAACCGGCTCCCTGCCCAACAGCTCCCTCACTTCTTCTTCATGAGTTACTTGCTGAATAAAGCCTCTTTCTTTCAAAATGTCATAAACATTTTTCTTTTCCATCTAAAATTCCTCCTATCTATAGATATTGTGTAAAAAAATAAAGCCATTCATCCCACATAGGGACGAATGGCTCGCGGTACCACCCTAATTGGCAAAAATGCCCACTCTTAAAGGATACAGATAATATCCCCTTCCTTAGATAACGGTGGAAGCTTCCGTCTCGGCCTACTGATATTTCAGCCTGCAGCTTAAGGGTGTATTTCGCAGATTTTGCCTTCCGGCTCGCACCAACCGCCGGATCTCTTTGAGGCATCTTTCTGTTACTTCTCCCTGTCATCGCCTTTATATGAATTTTATTATATATTTGATATAATTTCCTGTCAATAGGGAAAAGTTGCTTCGTAAATTTTTATGAGAGAAACCCATAATTTTTTAAGTATTAAAATCTTTTCTTTGGTACAAAATGTCCTCCTATTGAAGATCTAACATCAGTAAATGTTATAAATGCATTGGGATTTATTTTGCTTACCACTTTATTTAATTTTGCTATTTGCTTTCTCTCCAACGCTATGTTCAATAAGTAGCTTTTACCTTCCAGACCCATTCCTTCAAATATTGTGACACCAAACCCTTCATCTCTGAGAACTTTTACAACATCCTGATAATTGTCTTTTACTATTATTTCCGCTGAAACCCTTCCCAAGGACAGCCTTTCTTCTATCTTTCCGCCGATGATGTTTCCTGATGCATAACCTAAGCAATAGGCAATTATAAGTATAGGTTTGTTAAGATTACCGACCACATTTCCAAGAACAATGAGATAAATCATAACTTCAAAAAAACCTAAAAATGCTGCTATCCTCCTGTTTCCTTTTACTAGCAAAATTGTTCTCAATGTACCTATTGACACATCGGTTATCCTGGCAAAAAAAATAAACAGAGCTTGTACAAATACCGGCATTTACTTCTCCCACTTTCGCAAAAAAATTGACATAAAAATTTTCTATCATTGATATTATTTTCCCTTTCTATTTTATACAAAATTTTCATTAAAGGAAACAAGAATTTTAATCCATGCAAGCCTTAATTTGAGGCTTGTTTACTTTTTATATTTTTCTTTTATATATGCAAAATAAATATGAAAACTGCATTTAATTCTGCATGTTTTCGACAGCAAATCCAAAGGAGGTTGTTTATGAGTAGGAGTAGATATAAAAGATTATTTGCCTTTATGTTGTGCATATTGGTCATTTCCTTGTCTCTTCTAGGATGTGCCAATAATCAATATACAAGGAGAATTTCGACACCAAATCAAGAAAATAACAACCTGATCAACAATAGACAAAACAGCAACAGAAATATGACCAACAACAACTTGAATGAAGACGGGTTGGGGCTAAATAATATTACAGGACCAAATAACAGAAGAAGCAATATATGGGGCAATGTAGATTATAACAACAGAATATCAGCAAGCTCAGAAAAAGCTGATGTATCTTATGGAAAAGTCAAGGTGCCAAATATCGTTATAAGATCTGGTCCTGGCAGCAATTTTTCTAAAGTTGGTACAGTAACATCAAATCAGAAACTAAATGTTTATGGAAAGGCTGGCAACTGGTATATTGTTCAGGTTCCCGGAACTAAGAATATAGGATGTGTAGAAAGCAAATATGTTGAACCTTATCCTTCAGGAACCGAGAAAAAGCAAATACCAAATGTAACACCACCTGTAGTAAATAACAACACCGGCAATACTGGAACCGGAGCTGGTGGCGGTACAACTACCGGCACAGGCACAACAACCGGAGGTGGAAAAAACACCGGTGCTGGCACAACTGCTGAGGATGCATCAGGAACAGGCGTTATGACAGCCGAGGAGAAAAAGATACTTGAATTGTGCAATGCAGAGAGAGCAAAAGTTGGAGCTCCTGCCCTTAAAGCCAACAACGACTTGACAAAACTGGCTCGTATGAAATCAAAGGATATGGTGGATAAAGGATATTTCTCTCATCAATCGCCGACTTACGGATCACCCTTTGACATGATGAAAAATTATGGAATATCTTATATGTATGCCGGTGAAAATCTGGCTCAAAACACCACTGCGGAAAAAGCATTTCAAGCATGGATGAATTCTGAAGGTCATAGAAAAAACATCCTGAATCCCAATTTCACTGAATTGGGTGTAGGTATAGCTTCCGCAGACGGCAGCAAGATGTACACTCAGATGTTTATAGGCAAGTAGCTTTAAAAAAGTAACCGCAGGATTGAACCTGCGGTAGCTTTACATAGATGCATTTTTCTGAGATGCAGTACTTCTCTGAAGTTCATTTTCCGATGCTGCTATTACTACTGCACAGGCAGTATCACCTGTAACATTTAAAGCTGTTCTTGCCATATCCAAAACTCTGTCTATACCAGCTATGAGTGCCAAACCTTCAAGCGGCAATCCAACTGCCTGAAGCACCATTGTGAGCATTATCAATCCTGCTCCCGGAACACCTGCAGTTCCTATGGAAGCTAAAGTAGCTGTAAGAACTATTGTAATCTGCTGAGAAACTGTTAAATCAAGACCGTAAACTTGTGCTATGAAGAATGCGCAAACACCTTGATATAATGCGGTACCGTCCATGTTTATAGTTGCTCCCAAAGGAAGAACAAAGCTGCTGATATGATTTGGTACTCCCATGGATTCTGCACATTTCATGTTTATCGGTAAAGTAGCACTGCTGCTGGCTGTTGTAAAAGCAAACATTGAAGCAGGAGATACCTTCTTGAAAAATTCTACGGGACTGAATTTTCCAAATGCCTTTATTGTGCTTGAATATACTAACACAGCATGAAGTACACAACCTAAATATACGACCCCTATAACCTTTAGAAGAGGTAAAAGGACACTGGGACCATTCGTCGCAACTACAGGAACTATAAGAGCAAATACACCATAAGGTGCGTAATTCATTATAGCTGCTGTCATCTTATACATGGCCTCAGCTAGAGAATCAATGCCTTTCTTTAAAGGTTCTCCTTTTTCACCTATGGCCATTATGCTTGCACCCAACATTATTGCAAAAACAATAATCTGAAGCATGTTACCATCTACGAGGGCTTTAAAAGGATTCGTTGGTATGATATTCAACAATGTATCCACAAATTTGGGTATTTCTTGCGCTTGAGCCGTTGCATCAACAGGTATGGAATAATTGGCTCCTACATTTAATACATTAGCTAATATAAGTCCTATGATTACTGCAAAAGCAGTAGTTAAAAGATAATAAGCCAAGGTTTTTCCACCTATTTTACCGATTTTTTTAACATCTCCCAAACCTGTTGTTCCTACAACCAATGAAGCAAACACCAATGGTACAACAATAAGCTTAATGAGGTTCAAGAATAGTGTACCGAAAGGCTTAATATAATTATTAGCGGCATCCTGTGCGCCTTGCATTAGTAAGCCTACTACAATACCTACAATCAATGCTATTAGTATCTTTGTAGATAAGTTAAGCTTTTTCATCAAAACACCTCCATTAACATTTTTATAATAGTATATAAATCTTTAGTTAATATTATGATATACAGAACTAGGTTTGTCCATATGAAATCATTTATATAATTGTTAACATTCTGACAATCTTTACTCTGTATTCTCATCTCCCATACTAAGAACATCCATAAATATATTATTGTATTATGTAATACTATATAAAATGAACTCATCTATGTTAAAATACTTAATGATACTATATTCATAATCATTGCTAATCAATTGGAGGAGATATAATGCGATTAAGGAAGAAGCCTAAAGCTCTAAGTACATTAAAAGAAAACCCGCATTTGATAATATTTAAACCGGAAGAAAATAAAGGAAAGTGGAAGAGTTATTTTAATAACGGTAATCCTTTATATGTAGAACTAGGCACAGGAAAAGGTAAATTCATTGTAGAAAATTCCTATAGAAATCCCGACATTAACTATATCGGTATTGATTCAAAGTATGAGGTAGTTTATATGGCTTTGAAAAAGGCCCTTGAAAAAGAAGTGAAAAATCTGGCATTGCTTCCTTTTAACATCGAAAATATCAACGATATATTCGATAAGGATGAAGTGGATCGGCTTTTTATAAATTTTTGCGACCCTTGGCCTAAGGCTAAGCACGCAAAAAGGCGCCTTACCAATAGAAGATTTTTAGAAAAATATAAGCTATTTTTAAAAGACGGAGCCCAGATAATTTTCAAAACCGACAACAGACCTCTCTTTGATTTCAGCATAGAGGAGTTTAAAGAAGCGAATTTCGATATAATTGATATTACTTACGATCTGGCTGCAGAAAATGATCCGGAAAACATACCCACTGAATATGAAACAAAGTTCATGGAACAGGGGGTTAAGATAAATAGACTAAAGGCGATATATAAAGTTGAGTGATGAGCTATGAACTATGCATAATGAACAATAAGTTAAGGAATTTCTTTTGGATCGTCCCTGGGATTATGATATTCCTTTTACGCCTTGCCGGGTGATACGAACTGCAAGAGCTTATGGGGATTAAGAGAGGCATCGCCTCTCTTTTTTCTATCGTATTACCAGCTAGGCGGTGTCATAGCCCATATTGAAATACACTCGTTATCATCGTTGCTCTCATAGACATGGGGTATTGAGCTGTCAAAATATATACTGTCTCCTTCATTTAGCACATATCTCTTCCCTCCAATTATTACAGCCATGCTTCCTTTAATAACATATCCACATTCTTCACCTACGTGTGAAAATGCTTCTTCAGATTTATGAGTACAGTTATTCAGCCTTATCAATATGAATTCCATTTTTTTGTTATGGGTCGGAGTTAAAAATTCGTATATTCTGGAATCATCATTAGTGGCAAAAACTCGTCTTTCATCTTTCCTAATTATTGTTGGCATATCTTTTTCCTCATCAAAAAAATACCCCATAGTTACTTCAAGCGCATTGACTATTTTCAGCATAGCAACAATTGTGGGCACTACTTTATTTCTTTCAATCTGACTTATTAGACCGGTACTCAATCCTGTCATGGCAGAAAGATCAGCTATGCTCAAGTTTTTTGACTTTCTCAGTTTTCGAATTTTCGATCCTACATCTATCATAATTTCCTCCAAAGACCAATATATGATATTATATTATACCATTCTCAACTTGATTAATATATAAGGCCAAATTTTTAATATATTAAATTTATTTTTAATATATTGACGATTCACTAATTTTGTATTATTTTGATAATATAAATAAAACAAGTAAGGAGGTTAATTATGAACAGCTTTATTAAACCGGACCAAACATGGGTCTTATGGGCAATTTTAACAGGATTAGCTGCTGTCAGTATTTATTTGGAAGGAAAGTATAAATGGGCAGAAAAAGTAACAAGTTCTATCATTGCTCTAGGAGGAGCATTAATTCTATCCAACCTCCATATTATTCCTACAGAATCTCCAGTATATGATACTGTATGGAGTTATATCATTCCTTTAGCCATTCCCATGCTTCTATTCAACTGCAATATGAAAAAGATTTGGAAGGAAAGCGGAAGATTATTGGGAATTTTCCTCATAGGAGCAATTGGCACCGTATTAGGCGCATTTATAGGTTATTTTGCTTTGCACAAATATGTGCCCGGATTAAAGTATGTAGCAGCAATAATGACTGGATCCTATATAGGCGGCGGAGTCAATTTTGTAGCATTATCAGATGCTTTCAATGTGCCAAGTGAACTGGTAGCATCTGCTACAGTAGCTGATAACCTATTAATGGCATTATACTTCTTCGTACTATTAGCTATGCCATCAATCCCATTTTTCAGAAAGCATTTTTCACATCCCCTGGTTGATGAAATCGAAACTTCAGGATTTGTTGCTCTAACATCCCAATCCGAAAGCTCAAAAACATCAAAAATAGCAAGTATTACATTGAAGGATATTGCCTTCGTTGTGGCCACTTCATTTATAATTGTAGCCGTCTCCACAGAACTGGCAGGTCTATTTTCAAAAATTATCCCAACAAGCAATCCATTTTTGCAAATACTAAACTCACTATTGGGGAACATGTATCTGGTATTGACTACATTAACGATGCTACTGGCAACCTTTAAATCTGATTTTTTCTCCTCTTTAAAAGGTGCTCAAGAAATAGGAATGTTTTTCATGGCTATTTTTATGGCAGTAATAGGTGTGCCTGCATCTATATCCCAAATAATATTTAATGCCCCCTTACTTCTGGTGTTCTGCGGTATTATGGTAGCGGTAAACATGTTTATAACACTTCTCGGGGCCAAGATTTTTAAATTTAATTTGGAAGAAGCCATTATCGCATCCAATGCCAATATAGGCGGTCCTGCCACTGCTTCAGCAATGGCAAGTGCCAAAGGCTGGACTCCTCTGGTTGGACCATCAGTTTTGGTCGCAGTATTCGGATATATTATAGGCAACTATTTAGGTATTATAGTGGGAAATATACTTATTTAAAGCCTTGAGTTTACAAATGAAGCTTTAGGAGGAAAACTTATAATGATATTCAATGCACATTCGGATTTATTATCTGATATAACCAATAGAAGACTTGAAGGTGAAAAGGACGTTTTCAGAAAATATTATTATGATAGCTTTTTAAAATCAAATATCATTGGGCAAATATGGGTGATTTGGACCGATCCCGAACATCTTAACAATCGGCAAGAGAGGACTGAACAGATCATTAATGCCATGTCTGAGGAGTTTGAGGAAGCCTCGGATCTGCTTAATATAGTCAGGGAGTATAAAGATTTCGAACATGGTCTTAAAAATAATAAGATAAACATTCTAGTGGGAATGGAAGGATTAGCTCATATCGGTGATAACATAGACTTAATTGAATCATTTTACAAAAGTATAGGATTGAGGCATGCTTCTCTGACATGGAACGAACGTAACATGCTAGCCTCTGGGGTTGATGACGATATATACGGTGTCACTGAATTGGGCAAAAAAGCTATTGAGAAGATTGAAGAGTTAGGAATTATCTTAGATGTTTCACATTTAAATGAAAAATCTTTTTGGGATGTAGTGGAAATCGCGTCAGGTCCTATTATAGCTTCTCATTCAAATGCCAAAAAGCTCGCAAATGTAAAAAGAAATCTTGATGATAATCAGCTATTGGCTATTGCCAAAAGTGGAGGAATAGTTGGAGTTAATGCATGCAGTTCATTTGTCAACGATGATAAGGATAAACAGGAGATAGATGATTTTATAGACCAAATCGATTATATGAAGAGCATAATAGGAATAGAACATATTGGATTTGGCTTTGATTTCTGTGATTTTCTCCCTGTTTCATATGTAGGTCCACCAGACCCTAGGACCAATTCAATTACTGTGAAAGGCTTATCTTCTGAAGCCGATATTCCCAATCTCATTAATCGTATGAAGGAGAGGGGATATACCAAAAAGGAAATTGAGTTAATATCCTATAAAAACTATGTGAATTTGCTAAAAAGAATCCTAAAATAAAACATATTAAATTTATTAAAACAAATAGGAGAGGAAAAACCTCTCCTATTGTTGTGCTTCCGGATTAATGCTGAAAGTAAAGTTAAATTCTGGGTTTATAGCATTTCCTGCTTTATCTTTCAAGAACAAGCGCACATTATGTTGTCCTTTTATCATCTTATAGTCTACCTTATGAATTATCTCTCCTGTGTCAGGATTGTAAACGGCTTTAAGCTGCACATTATCCATCATGAATCTTATTGAATTCGGGTCTATGCCTGTACCCTTATCCTTAACCTTTATGATTATCTCTGAAGGCTGCTCGGTCAATTGCTCATTGCTAGAAGGTTTAACTGATACAACTTCAGGATTGTAGTAATCCGGTCCTTCTTTATATAGGGCTGTCAAGTTGTCAAAGTATACTATACCTTTTGCTTTATTTGCTTCTACAGGTTCTGCAATGTATATCTGTTCAAAGGTTATAGGGAATTTTTCATCTTGAGGAATTTCTGCATATACATACTTCCATCCCTTCCAATTGAAGCCTCCCTGTTTTGTAAAGTCAACAATTTTCTTCTCTCCTGCACTGTTTGTATAAACACCTCTTAACCAGTGTCCTCCACCATCACCATATGCCCATAATCCTATTTCCAAAGGTTTTCCTGGAACTTTTATGGCTTTTTTCAAGTTGATATAGGCTGCCGATGTTCCTTCTTCTCCTGTTACCATATCATACTCCAATTTCAATGATCCTTTTCCTATTTTAACAGGTTCCTCACCGGATGAAATTCTCCCTGTTGCTACTGTTCTTATGCTGCTTATTTCAATACCATCCATTTTTTCAAAGCCAGCCAGAACTATCGGCATATCCCCAATCCTTGCCTGAGTACTTGCCAATATGGTATCAGCTTTGGCAACAATGCTTCCTTCTGCGTCACTTTCGCCGGCGGTAAAGACTCCATTCTTATCAATAGTTCCTATATTACCAGTAACATGCCAACTTACAGCAGATGGGCTTATGACTATTTCCTGCCCCTTCTCATCATATGCTTTTAGCTGCAACTGAACTTTTTCGCCATGTTCAAGCCTTGCAAGATTATTTGTTATCTTAAGTGAAGCAACTTTATCATGCACTTGTACTTCTATTCTGCTCTTGGTACCACCTAAAGACCCTTCGATATATCCCTTTCCGGCTTTAGAAGCAGCGGTAAATACTCCTTCTTTATCTATTTTGCCAATGCCGGAACTCAATTTATAACTAATGACACTTGGTGATACATCCACCCTGTTGAAATACTTATCCAGTCCATAGGCTGATGGTATATAGGTGCTGTTCTTATAAATATTAAGTGTACTCTGGTTAAATCTTACATCTAGCGGTTCGGACAACGGCGCATAGGATACAATCTGTATTGAATTGGATATGTTTCTTTCTCTTCCGTCAGAAGGTGAGTTCACAAGGATAGGGCCGTAATTTCCTTGAGTCCTCACGATCATGGAGGTTGATCCCCCTCCGTCAAGATTGAGGGCATTTTCTATTCCCTGATTAAGCAAGAAGTTGGCAAACTCACTGAGAGTCATGCCATCACTATAGCCATTTTGTCTTCCGTCTACGGTAACCATAACTACAGAACCGTCCTTAATGCCTATAGCCGTCCTCGGATGTCTGCTTTTCCCATCGGCAATCTTTGCTATTTCATCCGCTGCTACCTGCTTGTCCTTTATAAGCCTTGTATTACCTGATATTGCATACTTCAAATTTTCTATGCTAAAACTTACATTAAAGCTAATTTCATCGCCTTCCTTCAATCCATTAAGGAGTTCAGCGGCTTCTCCACTACCTGACAGCACTACTCCATCCTCAGGTATTTCCGTGTTTTTCACTTCCTTGGCTATGGCATGCACATGACCTGTATATGTCTGGTTAGCCTTTATGGGAAGTTCAATCCCTTTGACTATAACTTCCGTGCCGATTCCTTTTGTGTTTGTAAGGCCTGCAAACGCCGGAGTATAAAGTATAAGCTGGTTATCCCATCTAACCCTGTTTACTCCAGCTATTGGATAAGTTATATCATTTATATAAACAAATGCATTCATCTGCAAAATATCTATAAAACAACTACCTATATCATTTACTCCAAAAACTTTGCTTTCAGGCAAGGCGGTCCTCACTTCCCCATCTATAATGCTGGTACCTGATGGGAGCCCTCTTAGTTCATTTGTATAGAAAAAGTCGCCGTTTATAGCGCCTATTACCCTGCTGCTATCACTATACTTTTTTTGCGCCTGTTTGGATACGGATTGAGTGCCTACAACCTTTCCACTATCTGAGGTTTCAATTTTTATGTATTCGTCTCCCAATATAGTTTCTACCATGTTTATGGTGAATATATTCTTCTGGGTTTTCAATGTTGCATTTTTGTAATAGGTATTAGGCCCCACCTGCTGGCCGGTCTCCTTATATTCACCTCCAATATCAGCGTAAAGTATGGATGAAAATAGGAGCGTAAAGGCTAAAAGCAAACTAAGTACCCGTTTTGCCGCAAATCCTTTCTTCATATAAATTACCTCCTGTGCATCAATGATTCTACTCTATTGTACCATTAATATTGGACGAGTTATATTTCTAATTTGTTACAAAAATAAACAACCCTGTTGGGTTGTTTACAGAATTTCTAATTATCATTTAGATTTATATCTGCAAGGAGTACTCCTTTAACATTTCCTCCTTCATAGATGGGTATAGACACGGTTATATTGTAATGGTTGGTAAGTATGGATATATACTCTTTGCTTACATAGGTTTCTCCTTTAACTGCCCTTTGGAAAAATTCCCTAGCACTGCAACTTCTCTGATCTACAGGAACTTCAGGGCTTGAGTATAACAGTCTTCCATTTTCATCAACCAAGGCAATTAACTCCACATAGCTTAGATTCTTTTGCTTCTCCTTAAACAACTGACTGCCTTCAGTTTCTTCCATATGTAAAAGTCCTTCGACTTTTGATATATCCGTAAGCATTCCTTTAACCGCTTCCACTCGGGATTTTATCTCATCTGTTATATTAAAGCCTTTCATGAAATTGCCGATTATTTCTTTGCTGTTTTCAATGGCATCGCTTAAACTTAATATGGAGTCATACATGGTCTCAATTATGGATAGCTGTTCCTCAGTGGATGCATTTATTTCTTCAACCACTGCTGCATTTTGCTGCGTTGTATCACTGATATTCTCTATAGCCTGGGCAATCTCATCCAGCTTGGCTTTTTGCTCTTTAGTCAGATCCACTATTGCCTGAGCTGCGTCCATGTTCTTTACAACAGCTTCATTTATATCTTCCGATTTCTTGAATGCTTTCTCAGCATAGGCCACATTGTTTTCCACAACTTGTGTCTCCGTCTTAAGGTTAGATGATAATTCGTCTATGTCTTTTATTATGCCTTCAATAAGTTCCTTTATCTTCTTAGCAGAGTTAGAAGAGTCATCTGCCAGCTTGCTTACCTCCCCTGCTACCACTGCAAAGCCTCTTCCTGTTTCCCCTGCTCTTGCAGCCTCAATAGAGGCATTCAGCGCCAGAAGATGTGTCTGAGAAGCTATGGATTCCACTGCTTCAGTTATTGCACTTATCTCCTTTATTGAGTTGTTAAGCTTCAACATGTCCTGAAGCACCTTATCATTATGCTGCTTTACCTCTTCCATCTTGAGGAATGCTTCCTTAAAGGTTTCAAAGCTCTCATCTACAACTGATTTTGAATTTTTTGCTGCATTCAGGCATTCCCATGCATTTTGGTAGATATTTTCTACTCCATTAGTAAATATATCTATACTTTCTTTTACGCTCATGGTTGAATCGGCTTGGCTGTTTACTGCCTCTGAAATATTCTGCACAGTGGAAGCTATCTCACTGGCAGTAATCTTCAGACTTTCTGCTTGCATCTTCATTGTCTGAGATTCCTTTGAAGTTCTGTCTGACAAATTAACATATTGTCCTGTAAGACTTCTCACTTTATCCAGATACTCATTGAACTTTTCTGCGATTCTATTGATTGCTTTTACCTTGGTCTTTCTTATATTAATATTCAACTGTCCATTTACTATACTAGTAAGGTTTTCATGTATCTTCTTTGTACCTATGCTGATGGCATAAACAAATCCTATTTTCATGGCAACAAGCGCAGCAATTAATATTGATAGTATTATTAAATTATTCCTCGCAATAATAGCACATAGACCTATAGCTATGCTCACCAAAATATAGGCTTTCCAAAGAATCGTCATATGCATACCTCCCACTTATTACTGCATATTCTATATTATACCTCTTATAAAGTCAATAATAAACATTATAATTTATTAATCGACATTATTTCCTGGGAAATATAGAGAAAAGTCAAAAAATGAGAAAGGCTTCCTTTGCAACCATTTGACAGTCAAGGAAGCCCTTCTTGAAATGCTTTTAAGGGAAAGTATATATTTGGAAACTTATGCTTTCTTAAACATTATAAAAAGCTATATCAAACCATCCTTTTCTATCTATTTTTTTGGTTTTTGATTTATAGCACTGGGATTTACAATTCCTGCAATATTGATACCATGGTCCGAAATCCTTTCAAGATTGGTGATTATATCCAAAAATACTACTCCTGCATTTATATTGCACTGATTGTTGTTTAAACGCCTTATGTGGCTTTCTCTGAAACTATCCCTTAATTCATCAACCATATCTTCATATTTATCTACTTCTTTTACTTTTTCTTCATCATCATTTTTCAATGCTTCCAGAGCTGCTTCTATAGCTCTATCTACTATACTGTAGATTTCCTTAACTTCTTTTATAGCAGTATCCGAAAATACTATTTTGTTATCTATCTTAAATTGGGCCAGTTCAACCAAGTTCTCAGCATGATCTCCTATTCTCTCAACGTCGTGAACAGTATTAAACAAAGCTGCCACTCTATTTGATTGGTCTTCACTTATAGGTTTGCTGGAAACAGCCAACAAATATTCTGTTATCTTTCTTTCCAGAGCGTTTATAGTCTTCTCGTCAGTATATACTTCCTCTATCAATTTCTCATCGCCGCTTAATATGGCATCTATGGATTTTTTTACATTTGTCCTTGCTATATCTGCCATCCTTAATATTTCTTTTATTATCTGGACAACAGCTACAGATGGTGTCTCAAGTATTCTCTCATCCAGATATACAAGCTTTGATGGATCAGACTCTTCTTTTCCAGGCAAAATTTTTGTGACTATTACTACAAGAAATCCTGCAAAAGGCAATTGAATGATAGTGTTTACAAGATTGAATAATGTATGGGCATTAGCTATCTGCCTAACTGTATCTATAGAAGTAAATTTAATAATGCCTACTACTGGTCCAAGTATTATCAAGAATATAAACGTACCAATAATATTGAATATGAGATGCATAAGGGCTGCTCTTTTAGCAGTGAGATTTGTACCGATACTGGCCAAAAGGGCAGTTACACATGTACCAATATTATCACCAAATAATATGGGCAACGCAGCCTCTATAGGTACCAGACCCTGAGAAGCCAATGCCTGAAGAATACCTATGGTGGCACTACTGCTTTGAACTACAGCAGTAAGCAGGAAACCGGCAAATACACCAAGTATAGGATTATGCTGCAAATCAACCATGAACTGAGTAAATTGGGGTATTTCTCTTAATGGTTTCATAGCATCGCTCATATAATTCATTCCCATGAAAAGCAATCCAAAACCCAGAATCAACTCACCTAACTGCCTATGGGTTTTTTTCCTTCCAAAGAGTACAAAAACGTCTCCTATAATTAATGCAAAAGGAACAATATTATCAAATTTAAAAGCAATTAACTGGGCTGTCATAGTGGTACCTATATTAGCTCCCATTATAACGCCCACAGCCTGGCTTAGATTCATTATGCCTGCATTTACAAGGCCTACTACCATTACTGTAGTGGCGCTGCTGCTTTGAATTATGGCAGTTATGACCGTTCCTACCAAAACCGCTAATACTCTGTTTCTAGTTAGAATCTCCAGTAGTCTTTTCATCCTGTTTCCTGCAGCTTTTTGCAAGGCATCGGACATAACCTTCATGCCATACAAAAATATAGCCAAACCTGCAAACAAGTTTATTACCATGTTAAAAACCAAAGTTACACCTCCAAAAAAAATATGCCATCATAAGTATATTCTTATACAAGCACAAGTACAATACCAAAAATCAGTATTTAAAGACAAAATAATCAATATTTCGTTTAAATAGTTTAAAATACTTGTTCGTCCCCATTGGATATTAAAATCTTATTACTTGTCTTCTCATTCCCACATTCAAAACCAGGCCAATAGCTATCATATTGGTCAAAAGTGAACTGCCTCCATAACTTACAAAAGGCAAAGGAATACCTGTTACGGGCATCATTCCTATCGTCATGCCTATATTCTCCAATATGTGAAATAAAAACATGGCCATGACACCAATACATATGTATTTCCCATAGCTATCTTTAGATATTTTTGCTATATATATGCATCTCATAATCAGAAGCATAAACAGCAGTATTATTGCCACAGAGCCTACCAGTCCCATTTCTTCACCAATGACTGAAAATATGAAATCTGTATGCCTTTCAGGTATGAATCCAAGATTATTCTGAGTACCCTGATACAATCCTTTACCCCAAAACTGGCCTGAACCTACTGCTATTTTTGATTGTATAACGTGATACCCTCTTCCTAGAGGATCCATTTCCGGATTAAGAAAAACCAGTATTCTCTTTCTCTGATAGTCTTCAAAAACATAGAACCAAAGCAATGGTAAGCTTAGGATTCCCAAAACTACTGCACCGAAAACATATTTATAACCTATGCCCGCTGCAAATAGCATAAAGGCTATAAAAAACACAAATACCAATGCGGTTCCAAAGTCGTTTTGCAATAGTATCAATCCTACTATGGGAACTATATACAGCACTACAGGTAAAATCCCCTTAAAAGTATCCAGGGTATCTTCCCTTTTTTCCAAAACCTTGGCAAAGGAGAGAATAAAGCTGATCTTCACAATCTCCGAAGGTTGAAAATTAACTACTCCAAAATCAAACCAGCTTTTTGATCCCTTTACTTCCTTCCCGAATATAAGAACTGATATTAAGAGAATGATGCTTACTATATATATAGTTTTGCTCATCTCTCCGAAAGTATTGTAGTCAATAACAAGTGTAATAAGCATGGCTATCAGGCCTAATACAAAAGCCACACTTTGAATCTTTACATATCTCAGCGACCCTCCGTAGGCCACTCCTGTAGCGCTTGATATGGCAATGATGCCTGCAACGAAAAGCAGAATAACTGAGATAATTATTCCTATATCTATGTTTTTCAGCAATTTTTTATCAATAATATTATCTATTTTCATCGAATCAATCCCCTGTATTTATTCCACATACAATTCTACCACAAAAACATAACTTTTCCACATGTTACTTTAATCCAGCAAAAAATTTTAAAGAGATATCAGCATCCCTGATATCCCCTTACATTCATCATTGATTAGTAAAGTAAGCTTCCATCAACATCAATCAAATCCTGCATAGTTTTCCTTTTATAATATCTATGCACATGATCCAATATCCTCTTCTACCATCTCTTGTTCTCCTGTATCCTGAAAAACCCCTGTATTGAAAACATGGCCTGCATGCTTCATTATATATTCCCTGTATGCCTATATAAACGTACCTTATTTCTCCTCTTCTATATTCTACACCCAGTATGGAATTTCCTATGTTCCTACCATTAGTCTCCGATATATATGGATAAGATAAAGGCATCGTGGCCCCATTAATAGGTATTATCACATCATCTAATAGTGGCAGTTGCCTTCCGATTCTATACCATCTTACACCATACTGGCTATAGAAATCATCAAATCTTTCCATATTTTTTACGATATCCGCCAATTGTCTGCTTATTCTATTTTCATCTTGCTCTTCTTCTTTATCATGCCTTAATGTATTTTCAGGATAAACTAGTAAACTGCTCATATCAGTTTCATGGAAGGACAATCTCTCCATGTTTTGCGGTTCTTCATAATATAAAGGTACCGGTTCTGCCCTCATTTCCATGTTCTCTACTTCATCTCTAGCTATGTCATCTTTTCTCACAATATCTTCTATTACATCTGTCTCTCTTGCTTCAATGAACTCATCCCTTATTTCATCTTCCTCAACATAATATACATTCTCAACCATTCTGTTCAGATGTTCCATATCGTTTTCAATCATTAGGGGGGCTTCTTCTATCTCCATGAATCTTTCTATTTCAATTCTTTCTTCTCTATCCTGTATCTGTTCAGTTTTTTCTATTTCTTCAACATATCTCTCTTCCCTTTTATCTTCTTCAATATATCTGTCTTCTTCTATTTCTTCTATATGAATTTCTACTGTTTCTTCATCTATTCTTTCTTCTTCCTCCCGTGATCCCATTTCCTCCATACTATCCGAAGGTTCCACAGCTTCTTCTATTCTCACATCATCCGGCACTACATCAACTTCTTTTCTGTCTTCCATGGGATTTATAATCTCTTCTACCCTTGTCTCCGGAATTGCTTCAACTTCTTTTAATTCCTCTTTTTCCTCAATGCGAGGCAATTCTTCAATCTCGGGGGTTTCTTTTCTCTCCTTATTGTACCATTCCCTCCAGGGTATGCTGTCCCTTCCCGAATAGCCTACCAGAGGCACTCCTGACCCTGCAACTACTAAAGCACCTGTAAATTCGTTGATGGGAATATTGCTGTTATAAACATTGTCCGAATCAAATTCAGCGTAAAATTCTCCCCTGCCGCTATTATCCATTCTAAATAGGCCTATGTCCAGTATGCGTTTTTCCTTCGGGGCCAAAAGGTTTAGTCTGTACTTGGATTTATCGTCTGATTTCATGTTCTGTATGAACCCGCCGATTTTCACCTTATTCTTCTTTATTTCTATCTTCACATAACCGGTAGGTATCTTGCCGGCTGTCATGGCATAACCCTTGTCCTCTTCCTGCAATATTATAAAGTACCTTTTATATTCATATCCTAAAGGCACATTAGCCCCCTCCCTTCAAAAATTGTCATTACTAATATATGTCTGGGATGGGCCATTGTAGACTACTTTTTCAAAAAAAGGCTTATTTTATTGCTTAGTACTGCAAATTCATCCATTGACAGCGTCTCACCTCTTCTCTTGGAATCAATACCGCAGCTTGATAATGCTTCTTCTATTTCATTTCTATCAAGATTGAGACTACTGCCGTTAAGAGCATTTAATATGGTTTTTCTTCTTTGTGCGAAGGCAGCTTTTATAACTGAGAAAAACAATTTTTCATCCACCAACTCAACAGGTACCTGGTCCCTTATTTTCAGATGAACTACGGCAGAATCAACTCCAGGAACAGGCATAAAAGCCTCAGCGGGAACTATTGTCACTAACTCAGGTATAGAATAATATTGAACAGACAGTGTCAAGACACCATAATCCTTACCTCCCGGAGAAGCCGTTATACGCTCAGCAACTTCCTTCTGAACCATAAGGGTGATAGATGAAAGATTCAAATCTTCTTCCAGAAGCATCATTATTATTGGGGTAGTTATATAATAAGGAAGGTTTGCTACAACATCCACCTTGGCACCACCAAAGTTTTCCCTAAACAATTCTCTGAGGTTAAGCCTCATTATGTCATCATTTACAAGTATAAAATTTTCATAATTGGACATGTTGATCTTCAGCGCCTTAACCAAATCCTTGTCTATCTCAACAGCCAATACCCTTGCCGCTCTTTCACATAGCTGTCTGGTGAGGGTTCCAAGTCCGGGTCCTATTTCAAGAACCATCGATTGTTTATTTACATTAGAAACATCGAGTATCTTTTGAAGAACTTCACCATCTATCAAAAAATTTTGTCCATATTTTTTGGAAGCCTTTATGTCGAACTTCTTCATAGCATCTCTTGTAGCATCTGCCAGACTATATTTTTTCATTTTGTACCCTCCTTGCGGATTCTATTGCTTTATAAAACTCTTCTCTTGTGATACCATAATTATTCAGCCTGTTCAAAAATTGCTTTCCATTGGCATATCCTATGCCTAAAGCCTTTCCTACCTTTGCCCTCATATCAGAAGCTTCCGAACAACCTACAAGTCCGTTTTCCACCATATCCAGATGAGTGAATTCCTTTCTCTTATCTTTTACTTCATATCTAGCCATGCTTAGAGCCTTTATGATGCTCTCAGGAGATGCATTTTCTACTCCCACATCTCCTTCTTCCATGGCTTCTTCCCTAGGTATAAAAGCGTGCTTCACTCCGGGAATTCTTTCTCCTATTATTTTTCTTATTTTTTCTCCCATAAAATCCGGGTCTGTAAGAACTATTACCCCTCTTTTATCCGCCGCAGTTCTTATGAGCCTCAAAGTCTCTCCCGTGATTCCAAAACCGCTGGTTATTATTATATCTGCATCAACTGCCCTTTTAACGGCAGCCGCATCGTTTTTTCCTTCTACAACTATACATTCTTTAATCAATTTTCTTCCCCCAAATCATTCATATGGCTTATAAGAAAGGTTTTCATTTAAAACATATCATTTATAACAGCTAAGGTAGCCTTTCTTGAAATGCATTTAACGAAAAGTATAAATTAAAAAATTCATTCTTCCCGTTAAATGCATTATAAGAAAAGACACACCATAAAATGATGTGTCACCATAACCTAGGTATTCTGTAACAACAGCATCGGGGGCATTCCCCAGCAGGGCACATGACCTGCCTGCAGTGGTCCTTCCCCGCGCTATAGATTATTAAAATTTATATTTTGGCTTATCCAGTATGTATACCTTCACCTTTTTCTTCCCATATTTAGCTACGTCAGACGGGGAATCAAAATACAAGTCTATTCTGTTCCCTTTTATGGCACCGCCCGTATCTGCTGCCAATGCTTCTCCATAGCCTTCCACATAGAGCCAGGTTCCCAAAGGTATAACGCTTGGATCTACCGCAACTATACCATGCCTTACTTTAAGCCCTGATCTGGTTATTCCATATTGGGGATGATCAGGAGTTTTCCCCGTACTGGCATAGGTTGCATCATAAGCAGTAGCTACCATTTCCATAGCCTTTACAAAGCGCGTAACAGTTCCTCTGGAAGAAACCAATGTAGTCTTTGTCCCTTCCTCAATAATCCCTGCTACAGGCTCCTGTATGATCTTTTCAGCAATTACTTCTCTTTTGGCTTCAACTCCATTTTCATATAATACTTTGATAGATGTCTCTTTCTTCCCCGCCTTGCCTTGTCTGATAACTTTTGCAAGACCTTTCTCCAGATTTTCATTCTTTTTTATCTCATTTTCAAAAGGAATGGTCTCAGTTTGGGTTATTACTCGCTCTTCAACTCTTACTATATTTATTTTGTCAATATCATCAATGGGAGTATCCATACCCGGATCAACTTTGTCTGATGATCCAAGAGTCACACCGGCCTCTTGGATTACCTGCCCTACAGTTTCAGCAAGAGTATGGAGCAGTATATCCCTCTCCTGAGTTATTATCATTACAGGCTTGGCTCTCTTTATTTCTATCTTCATATTGTCAGCTAGCCTATTGTTGAGATCAGTCATAAGCCTGTCATCAGGGCCAACTTCAATACCTTTTTCTGCAAGAACTTCAGCCACTGTGGACTTAAAGGTACTTATATTGGTCTCCCTGCCTCCATCAACTATTATTATGTCCTTCTTTAATATATTAAATATCATAGTTGCAGTCAAAGCTAAAACAAAAATGGCTGCTACGCCTCCGCCTACATAAACGGACTTCTTGAATCTTCTTACAAGCTGGCCATTTTTATATTGCCATTCCTTCTGGGAAGAAAATAAACTTCTTAACCTGTGAAAGTTTATTTCCATTTATTACCCTCCTTCTTAATCAACAAGCATATTTTATATGTTTTTATCCCAATTGTCAAACTTTACATGTTTTCTATGCATGGCTTTTATTATTTTTCACTAATTTCTAGGATTATATACCATAATATTACCTATGCATCACATATATTACACTTATTGATTAAAGAGGATAAAGTTTCACTTGCAAGATTGATTTCACAATGATTATTAGTTGGCTTCAGTAATTAGAGATAACATATATAATTAAAAGCTTATATCTTGAAAAGCCTTTTTCCGTTTTCCATTGTTATACTTGCTATTTCATCAAAATCCATATCTCTTAATGCAGCTATCTTTTCAGCCACATATCTCACATAACCGGGATAATTCCTCTCCCCTCTGTAGGGTACAGGGGTAAGATAGGGACTATCTGTTTCTATGAGAAGCATATCCAATGGTACTTGCTGAGCCACTTCTACCGTCTTTCTTGCATTTTTGAATGTAACAGGTCCCGACAGAGATATATACAGGTTCAGCTTAAGGCATTCTTTCATCATTTCCACACTGCCGGAAAAGCTGTGAAGCACTCCTCCCACCTGCTTGACTCCTGACTTTTTCAGGATATTGAGAGTGTCCTCATGGGCATCCCTGTCATGAATTATGACAGGAAGATTCAGCTGTTTGGCAAGATCTATCTGCTCTGCAAATCTCTTTTTTTGAACATCCCTCGGAGAATAGTCATAGTAATAATCCAGACCTATTTCACCAATAGCCCTCACTTTATTATTATTCTGCACAAGTTCAGCCAGCACTTGGCAACTGTCTTCATCCATTCCCGAAGCATCGTGGGGATGTACTCCTACAGATGCGTATATGAAGTCATATTTTTTTGCCAAAGCTATAGCCTTTACTGATGTAACCAAATTGCTGGCTGCATTTAGTATGAGATCGACTCCTTCTTCTTTGCATTTTGCTATGACAGCATCTCTGTCCTCATCGAATTTGTTGTCATCTAAATGGGCATGTGTATCAAAAAGCATTTAGCTACCTCCTTCCTATTCTTCTTCAGCGTTTTAATCTACAACATATAGCGTTCATATTAAATATGTGATTCAAATATTAGAGTTCGCTTTGACATTTCTATAGCCCGATCTCACAAAAAGCCTAAGCACTAACCCCTAATACCCTAGAGGAATACTTCCTTATGGCACATAGAAGATAATAGTACATAAGAAAGCTACAATGTCGAAGAATAAGCATATTATCTTACTATTGACCCGGACGGAATATCAGCCCAAGGCGATACTATGACCACCTGATCCTCATTTGATGCAGCCAGTATCATTCCCTTGGATTCAATACCGCGAAGCTTTGCAGGTTTCAGGTTATACACGATTACTACATTTTTGCCAATCAAGTCTTCAGGCTTATAGTACTGTGCTATGCCTGACACCACCTGTCTCTTCTCTTCTCCTACTTCCAACTCCAACTTCAAAAGCTTATCTGCTCCTTTTACCTTTTCACAACCTATTACCTTAGCTACTCTCAGGTCAATCTTAGCAAAATCGTCAATGGTAATCTCCGGCTTGGCTTCAACTTCTTCCTTGGCTATGGCTTCGGCTTTTTCCTTTGCATCAGAGGATGTTTCCTCTTCCCTTCCAAATTCTACCCTTGGGAATATTATACCGCCTTTTTCCACCTTCGTGCCAGGCTTGATACCTCTGAAATCCTTAAGGCTTTCCAGAGTCTTAAGTTCCTCTTCCCTTATGCCCAATTGGGAGAATATTTTGCTTGGAGTATTGGGCATAAATGGAGTGATGAGCACCGAAACATATCTTAAAGCTTCAGCAAGATTGTACAGCACTGTTCCCAATCTTTCTTTTTTGCTCTCATCCTTTGCTAAGACCCAAGGCATAGTTTCATCAATATATTTATTAGCTCTGCTTACAAGCTTGAATATCTCCACAAGAGCGTTGGAGAAAAGCATCTTGTTCATCAAGTCATCCACTTTACCAGGCAATTCCAATGCCATGTTCTCCAGTTCCGAATCTACGTCTTCCTTTACCTTTGGTTCAGGTATATATCCACCAAAATACTTCTCAATCATGGTTATGGTTCTTGAAAGAAGATTTCCTAAATCGTTGGCCAAATCTGAGTTAAGTCTGTTTACCAAGGCTTCTTCAGAATAAACTCCGTCAGAACCAAAGGGCACTTCTCTCATTAAGAAATATCTAACCGGATCTACTCCGTACTTATTTACCAGTATTACCGGATCTACTACATTACCCTTTGATTTGGACATTTTACCTCCTTCAAGTATGATCCATCCATGACCAAATACTTGCTTAGGAAGAGGCAATCCCAAAGCCATAAGCATGATGGGCCATATGATGGTATGGAATCTGACGATTTCCTTTCCAACCAAATGCACATCCGCAGGCCAGTATTTCTTAAAGTTGCTGTCGTCTTCTGACAAATACCCTAAGGCGGTTATATAGTTGGATAAGGCATCTATCCATACATATACCACATGTTTTTCATCAAAAGTCACCGGTATGCCCCAATTGAATGAAGTTCTGGATACGCACAAATCCTCAAGACCGGGTTTTAGGAAATTGTTGATCATTTCATTTTGTCTTGATTGGGGTTGTATAAAATCCGGATGGTCTTCAATGTATTTTATCAACCTGTCTGCATATTTTGACAGTTTGAAGAAGTAGCTTTCTTCCTTTGTAAGTTCCACTGGCCTTCCGCAATCAGGACATTTGCCGTCTACCAGCTGATGTTCTGTCCAGAAGGATTCACAAGGTGTACAATACCAGCCCTCATACTCACTTTTGTATATGTCTCCCTGATCGTAAAGCTTCTTGAAAATCTTCTGGACTGCCTTCACATGATAATCGTCAGTAGTTCTTATAAACTTATCGTTGGATATATCCAACAGTTTCCAAAGTTCCTTTATGCCGGCAACTATTTCATCTACATATTGTTTTGGTGATACACCCTTTGCCTCCGCTATTTTTTGTATCTTCTGGCCATGTTCATCGGTCCCCGTGAGGAACATTACATCGTATCCAGCCAATCTTTTATATCTGGCCATTGTATCTGCTGCCACCGTAGCATAAGAATGTCCTATATGAAGCTTGTCGCTTGGATAGTATATAGGTGTGCTAATATAAAATTTCTTCTTTTCCATGCTTATCTCTCCTTTACACTTAAATTAAAATTTTATTATGAACTTTCTTATAAAACACTGACATTGACATTATAGTCCTTAGTATTTGCAATAAAAAGGCTCTCAATCCCAAAGGGACGAGAGCATCGTGTTACCACCCTAATTCATTTTTACTTCACAGTAAAAACCTCGCTAAGTGACCATCATCACTTTACCTTCCTAACGGGGGCTTCCGGCACAGGCTAAGCATTTGCCTCACCTGCACAGTTCAAGGACCATGTTCATCCGGCCTTCTGCACCGATTTCCACCAACCATCGGCTCTCTATAACATATCTCCGGACTACTCTTCCCATCATAACTTTTATATTATGCAAGCTTTAGGTATTCCTCTTAGATTAGTCGATACCCTAGATTCTGAGTTCTGAGCTCCCAACTCCATAGTTCAAAACTCATTACTCTAATACATATATATTATAGAATATACAATAATTTGATAATTTAGTCAACTATATTTTCCCTATTATCTTGGGAGTTAAATATAGCTATTCATCTTTTAAATTTGGTATCAAAAAGTGAAAAAAAACCACTTTTGTATAATTCTACTTTTTTATTTTTACCTCTGAATCTGTTTCTTCCTTGAAATCCTAATAGGTAGTCTAGATACTATGGCTTTTATGAGAGGAGAAGATGTTATTAGTGGGTTTCAATACCTCATAGGTAGTCTAGATACATTGACCGTTCCAAGGGGTATTTATCGAACAAGAAATTGTTTCAATACCTCATAGGTAGTCTAGATACTTTGTTTAAGTACAATGGGTCTGTTTTTGTTGCGGGTTTCAATACCTCATAGGTAGTCTAGATACCAAGGCTAAAGAAATACAAGCCTGGGCGAAGGATATTGTTTCAATACCTCATAGGTAGTCTAGATACTTTTTATTTTCATTTCTAATTTGGAAGGTGTGACAGGGTTTCAATACCTCATAGGTAGTCTAGATACTCCTTTGACCATTGGATTAAAGAAGTTAAAAAGGTGTTTCAATACCTCATAGGTAGTCTAGATACAAAGCATATAGAAGGAGTGACGACTGTAATAGTAGGGTTTCAATACCTCATAGGTAGTCTAGATACAATCTTAGCATTGATGATATATACAGGCACTATGATAGTTTCAATACCTCATAGGTAGTCTAGATACGTTTCCATCTGTGCCAAAGTCTCATCTATTATTTTTGTTTCAATACCTCATAGGTAGTCTAGATACCTGTAGCTTGTCTAAGATTAAGAGAAGTTTCAATGTTTCAATACCTCATAGGTAGTCTAGATACCCGGCTCCGGAGGGAATATTGAAATAGTTTAAACAGTTTCAATACCTCATAGGTAGTCTAGATACCTGAAGGTTCCACAGTAGGCGGTGTGGTTATATACGAGTTTCAATACCTCATAGGTAGTCTAGATACCCGCAAACATATCATATTTACTATGTTCTTATTTTACCATGATTATGCAAATTATTACAGTTAAATTTATTAAGCCTTGATTTCAGCTAATTTCATTTTCTATCGATGTCCCGGGTTTTTTGCAGGATTACAGGTCGATAGGAATTAATATTAATCTTTTCTTAATTATATTTTACACCTATATTATATACCACTTTAACAAGCTTCTTCAGTGTTACTTTTCCATCAAAACATCTAACATTTTTAATATCTTTCTTTCGTGTTGTTTTCTCGATTTATGCTTTAGCTTATTAAATAAGCTTCGCCATAGATATATCATTCCTTTTATCCAAACATCCTGCTGCATATTGCTATGGCTACGATTATTGCCGTTATATCTGCCATCAGCGCAGCCATCAGTGTATGGCGGATGTTTTTGATTCCTATTGACCCGAAATATACTGTTATGGTGTAAAAAATAGTCTCAGTGCTGCTTATTATTGTGCAGGCTATGATGCCTGTTAAACTATCAGGCCCTACACGCTTTAATATGTCAGCCAATACACCTAATGCTCCGCTTCCCGATAATGGCTTCATAATTATTAGTGGAAGTATCTCTTCCGGTACTTTTAAAAGCACAGTAACAGGTTTTAATATTAAGCCAATTAAAGCCAGGCCTCCCGATGCCCTTAGCATACCTACTGCCAAAAGCATAGCCACAATATAGGGAAAAATCCTCAGTGTTATATTCATGCCTTCCTTTGCGCCTTCAATAAAAGCCTCATAAACAGGCACTCCTTTTATGTATCCATAGGTCAGCATAAACAGTATTATGAAGGGTATCACGGTTTTCATTCCATCTTGCCCTCCCTTTTTTCAAATATCTTGCAGCAGATAACTCCTACAGTCAAAGCTGCCAGAGAAGTGATCATTGATGGTATGATGACAGCTCCAGGATTATTTGATCCAAGAGAGGCCCTGATTGACATGACGGTAGAAGGTATCAGGCAGATTGGAGCCCCGTTTATAACTAAGAATAAAGCCATGGCATTGGTAGCAGTATTCTTGTCTTTATTGTATTTTTGCAGTTCAGCCATGGCCTTTAGTCCGAAAGGCGTCGCCGCATTCCCCAATCCAAGCATATTGGATGTGATATTCATAACCATGGCACCCATGGCAGCACTTTTCTCAGGTATATCTCTAAACAATAAACCTAACACAGGTCTGATAATGTAACCAAGCTTTTCCACCAAACCCGCCTTCTCCGCCGCCTTTAATATACCACACCATAACATAAGATTCCCCAAAAGCCCCAGTGAGATATCAACAGAGGATTTCAATGAAGTGAATATTTCCTCATTTAAAGCTTCCAGCTTTCCGTTGGTTGCAGCAAAGGCTACGGAAAACGCAATTATAAAAAACCATATCTTGTTGATCACAAATAACCCCACCCTAGACTATTTATTAGTTAAATCTATGGTGGGGACGATTTTTTTATTACACTTAATCTTTTCCGAACAAATCTCCTATCCCAATATTGCCCAGCAAGCTGCCTTCACCTTTGGATTTGCCGCTTCCACTGCCTTTTGTTGCTGCTCCCACTATCCTGTTTGCCAATCTGCTAAAAGGGATTGATTGAAGCCATACATGTCCTGGCCCCCTCAAAGTGGCTAGGAACAATCCTTCTCCTCCGAAGAACGCACTCTTTACGCTTCCTACAAACTCAACATTATAGTCTATAGTTGTGGTCATAGCCACAAGACATCCAGTATCAAGCCTCAATACTTCTCCCGGTGCCAGTTCCTTCTCTATTATCGTGCCACCTGCATGCATAAATGCAAGACCGTCTCCTATCAATCTCTGCATTATAAATCCTTCACCACCAAAAAGACCTGCACCGACATTTTTCTGGAATGCTATTTCCACCTGGATACCTCTTGCGGCACAGAGGAAGGAATCTCTCTGACAAATCAAATTTCCTCCAAATTCCGACAGATCCTTTGCTATTATTTTTCCCGGATATGGCGCTGCAAAGGCTACTGATTTTTTACCATAGGCCCTGTTGGTAAACATGGTCATAAACAAGCTTTCTCCAGTAAGCACCCTTTTACCGGCCCCCAACATTTTGTCCATGAAGCTTTTCTTCGAATCATCATCAGATCCATCTCCAAATATGGTATCCATCATTATGCCATCATCCATGTACATCATCGCTCCTGCTTCTGCCACTACGCTTTCTCCAGGATCCAATTGAATTTCTACTATCTGCATGTCATCTCCATAAAGTTTAAAATCCACCTCATGCGCTTTTTTCATCTTAACCCTCCTTAAATAGTTATAATTCTCATAATGATTATGTATGGTTAATTCCATTTTAATCCATATGGTTACCGTACACAATCCTTTTAAGGTTATATGATACGAATATTTATTGGCAGGCTACATACTGATTATGTAAACTAAAATGTTTATTTCCCGTCCTGTAGCTTATAAATAAAGTAATCCCCATCTCCCAGCTTCTCAAAGTTCTCATCAAGATATTTCCTATAGCTCCCATCATCTCCATATATGCATCCCTCTAAAGGGCTGAAATATTTGGCTCCCTTTTCTATTAGATAATTTATCTCGCTCTCAGCTCCTGAAGGAATATCTTTATGATATTTAATATTCGCTCTCCAGCCGTTTCTACCTGATTGATTCAACAAAGTCGGTTCTAATGTGCCTATTACTATCAAATCATCTTTTTCGGTGTACCTTCTGATTACTTCTGCCTGTTTAAGTATAGTATCCTTTTCAACAAAAAATGATTTGCAGCTTTTATAATTCCATAAAGCCAAAATTGATAACCCCATAAGTACCGAAAAAACAACTCTTCTGCCCTCTCCCAGCTTGCCCAGAGTCTTTCCTGCCCATATAGCTGCAATGGGTGTAATAAATATAAAGTAATATCTTAGCTTTATCACCGCTGCCACAGCAATAACCTCCAAAAGCATTGCAAAAGTCCAGCAAAGCACAGGGTAATCTTTGGTCCATTTTGAACTTATGAGTCCTGCCATAATTGGAATTATTAGTCCCGTAGATACAGCTGCAACTATTTCCCCTCCCGCAAGCTTATAAGATTCAATATCGGCAAATGCTTTGAGGCTTTTGGGTACTATGTGAAGAAGACCGATGTTGGTAACATAATCAAATTCTGCTATTTCTCTGGACCATTGAATATAGATTGTGTTTGGCAACAGCGATATAATTGCAAAAACCCAGAGTTCCCACTTGAACACAAATCTTAATCCATATTTCTTGACCACAAGAAAAATCATAGCAAGTCCTATAAAAATGGTTGGGGTTTTCTGGGATATGGATAAGCATGTAAAAATGGCTGATGTAAATAATGCAGATAACTTTTCATTCTCATACCATTTTGTAAAATAATAAAAGGCTCCTATAAAAAAGAACAATGCTGCCGATTCAGGCATTATAGCTCTGGTATAAAATATATTCATGGGCATTATGGCGTAGGCAATGACAGCATACCAGGCCTCCGGATTGCCGTAATATCTTTTTGCTATAAGATATAAATATATTGAAGATCCCATAAAGAAAGTTATAGGGACAAGTCTTGCCAAATAGTAATGATAACCAAAGGTTTTATAGAGCAGAGCGATGAGAAAAGTGGTTATCTGGAATTCCAATTGTACATAATTAGGTTTTTCCCCATCATAATTAAATTGAGGATAAAATATATTGAATCTATCCTCAATAAAGTTCCTTGCTATTGATTCTGTATCGCTCTGTCGCCAATAATCTCCCTGCTCACATGGAGAGTTATTGATATGGGGAATCCTCAATGCAAAAATAAAAAGAAAAACCAACATGGTCATGGCTATGGTGCATTTTCTATTACTCATTCCAACCAATCCTATCTATTGAGTATAAACACTCCTGAAACTATCATGCCAATACCTATAATCTTGTTAAATGTAAAGGCTTCATTGAACAATAACTTTGAAAGCAGTGCCACAAGAATATAGCCTAGGCTCACCATAGGATAGGCGTAGCTTAAATCTGCCTTTGTGAGAACCTTTATCCACAGCAGGAAGCTGCTGCCGAAGAGAATCAGTCCTATTAGTATCTCAGGTATTATCAATATATGTAGTACATCCTTTACTATAGTCCTTAAGGACAATGAAATGGCTCCCAACTTGTTTGCCCCCAATTTCAATATGGTTTGCCCCAAGGCTCCCAAAAACACGGATATCAGTATTTCCGCCGTATTGCTATTCATAGACTTCACCTCTTTTTGCCTGAGGCTTTTTAACTTTAAGGGGAAGTCTCAGATAGCCTTTAATGGTTCTAAATACCTTCATCTTGCTATCGCCCTGTTTCAAATTATACTCCAAGACCAAAGGATATTCACCTGCTCTGACTCCCAGCTTGCTGAATCTAGCCAATATTTCAGCCATACATTCAAAGCCCCTGGAAGTAACTAAATCTCCACCATAGGCCATAATGGCCCTATGAAGATATTCCACATCATATGCTCTAAAACCGCTGGAATAATCATGGACATTTTGTACAGGAAAGAATAACTTCAAAAATGCAGCAGCTCCTCTGCTTAATAGCTTTCTTTCCAATGAAAGCCCTATTTCCCTACCTCCATTTACAAATCTGGAGGCAATTACCAAATCCAGCTGCTCTTTAACCAGCTTATCAACCATAAAGGGTATGATTTTAGGATTATGGGTATTGTCTGCATCCATGGTTATTAGTATATCACCTTTGCCATATTTATGGCTCACATGATAAAAAAGGGTATAAACAGCTCTTCCTAAACCCTGATTAACATTATGATTTATATAGTTGATATAGTCATAGCTTCCACTGTACCTTTTCAATATTTCCTCTGTTTCATCAGTGCTGCCGTCATTTACCACCAGTATTCTTAATCTGTCACCATATATATCCCTAAGAAAAAGCAACTTATCCAATACCTTTGGTATAGCTTCTTCCTCATTGTATGCAGGCAAGCCTACTATAACATAAGAATCCATAATATCCTCCAAAATAATAATCCTGTTAATAATATTTTATTTATTTCTATTAACAGGATTCCACTTAATGAGGACTTTATGCAATTATGAAGTCAAAGTCATGCTGGCATCATATTCATTATAAGACTATTTATGTAAGATAAACTATTTATATATAAGATCGTAGTATAGAAATTTTTCCTTTGCATCACAATCCAAACCTGAATCAAAGGATCTATTGCCCAATGTATCCAACACATTATTTTTATCAATATTTCCATCATTTCCATCAAAATATTGGCTTACTGCGGCACACATACTCTTGGCTTCCTCTACGGCATCATGAAAGAACTCATGAAACGAAGAATTTTGAAAAGAATTCTTGTCCCAAGGATAAAACCAGGTAGAATGAGCTGTATTCAAATGATCCAGTTTTTTATCAACTTCAAGAGGATATATCATGTTTGATATGAGCTGATGTTTATTCATTTTTCTTTCCATGAATCCAATTACGGCTTTCTTGATACCGCTAGAATCTCTCAAGACTTTGGTAATATATGCCATATATTTAGGTGCCTTTTTGATATCCTCTTCATCTATATCCATTTTAAATAGTTTTTTTATTATATTTTTATACATCCTTGCCAACAAGGCAGCCTCTTCGTCATTGATGCCTATAAGCTTATGGCTTAATACTTCATGGGCCTTTTTGTGCAGCAATTCTTCTGCCATTATTACATCTATCTCTGCTTCCAACTTCCTGTGATATGCATCATATCTCTTCTTATCATCTTTTTCATCTATGGCAAAGCCGGTTTTGCAAAATATATAAGGATGGGCATGGGTATCAAGGGAATAATGGCACAGATATCCATATATATAGGCTAATAATTTCTCTTTTTCATCGCCTTTTTCTTTTTCTATGATTTCCAAAGCATAATCAAAGAATTGTCTAACCTTTTCAACATGAAGCCTGGACCCTATTTGTGCAAGACTCTTTCCCTTTGCCCAAGGCCATGCATTGTGGTAAAAGAAAACATCCGGCCCCTGAGTTCCCAGATTGAATAAATTTCTATATGAATTTATGACATTCGCTACTTCTGGAATATCTACCGATCTAACCATCTCATCTCCACATAGATAATGGGTCAGTAACGCTGGCATATCAACACCTCCTTTTTACTTCTGCTTATCATAATTATAGTATATATTTTCAACCTTTGTCTTTTATTTATAAGCCATCTAAAGTAAAATTAAAATAATTATAATTTTGGAGGGATCCTATGTTAAAAAACTTTACCAAAGCGGAAAAAAGCTGGATATTTTATGATTGGGCTAATTCCGCCTACTCAGTTGTCATTACAGCCGCAATATTGCCTATTTTCTTTAAAACCCTCGCAAAAAACGGAGGTGTAAGTCCCAATATGGCAGATTCCTATTGGGGATATGCAAACTCCATAGCTACTTTGATGGTGGCAATTTTAGCACCTATACTTGGATCTGTGGGAGATTATAAAGATAGAAAAATGCAATTATTTAAGTTTTTCTTTATCCTTGGAACTATCTCTACTGCTGCTTTAAGCTTTACAGATCATTGGATGGCACTTCTCATTATCTACATGATTACTGTCATAGGCTTCTCGTCAGCAAACATATTTTATGATGCATTTCTAATAGATGTGACCACAGAAGAGAGAATGGATATGGTTTCATCCTACGGTTTTGCATTAGGCTACATAGGAGGAAGCACAATCCCCTTTGTTATATCCATAAGTATGGTGTTGTTTGGCGCCAAAATAGGAATAAGTTCAAGCCTTGCAGTAAAAATATCCTTTATGTTGACTGCAATATGGTGGGTAGTCTTTACCATTCCTATGCTTAGAAATGTAAAACAGATATATTATATTGAAAAAGAAAAGAACACAATTAGGAAGAGCTTCCTGAGGCTTTATAACACCTTCATGAACATAAGGCAATATAAAAAGGTATTTGTTTTCCTTATAGCCTATTTCTTCTACATAGACGGGGTCAATACGATAATCAAAATGTCAACAGTATATGGAGATTCGGTGGGTGTAGGCAGTAATTCCTTGCTGTTGGCACTACTTATGACTCAGATTGTCGCTTTCCCTTGCGCCATCATATATGGAAATCTTGCAAAAAAGGTGGGCGCAAGAAGTATGCTTCTTATAGGCATAGCAATATACATAGTTATTTGCTTTGTAGGCTACAATATGAAAAGCGCTGTTGAATTCTGGATTCTAGCATTTTTAGTAGCTACATCCCAGGGCGGCATGCAGGCCTTATCCCGATCCTATTTCAGCAAAATGATACCTAAGGAAAAGGCCAATGAGTTTTTTGGTTTCTATGATGTTTTTGGCAAGTTTGCTGCCATAATGGGTCCTGCTCTTTATGCCATGTTTAGCCAGATTACAGGCAATTCCCGATATGGAGTACTGAGTGTAATGCTTCTCTTTGTCATTGGCGGAGCAATAATGATATTGGCCGTACCTAAAGATGAAAAAGCATAGATGAAGACGAACTTATATTGCAAAATCTATTGATATCCATTTAATCTTCCATATATGTTAGAATCATCTTGCTGAGAATGCTGCCGTCACCATAGTGTATTGCCATTATCCCTTCTTATTGGATAAAAACTCACGGTTGTAAATAAATCAAATTTTTATTAAACTCATAGATAAGAAGAAAAATTTTCATATTTAGTTTGTAAAGCATATATTAAGAAACCATATATCTATTAAATTTACAAATGCAGCATATTTGGAAATATATTTTAATAGTCCGTAGCAAACATTATTCCACATTAACAGAAACCTGACCAACCTTCGTGTTTTCATCATTTTTCTTATATCATGCTTGAAATAAATTGATTTGCTGCTACATCATATTCAATGAATATATATTAAACAGGGGGAAATCTCATGTTGACAAATGAAGTATGTGAAAACTATGTTATGATTTTAAAGAATGAGCTTGTAGAAGCCCTTGGTTGTACAGAACCCATAGCTATAGCTTATGCAGCAGCTAAAGCAAAGGCTGTATTGGGAAAACAGCCAAAAAGAATGGAAATAGGTTGCAGCGGTAATATAGTAAAAAACGTTAAAGGTGTTGTTGTACCAAATACAGGTGGTCTTATAGGTATTGGAGCTGCGGCCATTGCCGGCGTAATAGGCGGAGATCCAGACAAAGAGCTGCAAGTATTGGAGAGCGTGAAGGAAGAAGACCATAAAGAAATCAGACGGCTTCTGAATGAAGATTATTGCTCCGTTTATCATCTCAAAGGTGTTGAAAATCTTTATATTGAAGCAAAGGTTTATTCAGATGACGAATCCGCAGAAGTTTGCATTTCAGATTCCCATACAAATATAATAAGAATCGTGAAAAACGGACAAGTAATTTTTGAAAAGCAAAATGAAATACATAAGAAGACCTCTACAGGCGACAGATCCCTCTTGAACATAAAGGATATAGTTGAATTTGCCGATACTGTAGATTTAGATGAATACAAACTTCGTGACCTGCTTAGGAACCAAATTGAAAAAAATACAGCCATAGCTGAAGAAGGATTGAAAAATGATTATGGCGTAAGCGTTGGTAAGACACTGTTAAAATACTATGGCAACGATGTAAAAGTCAGAGCCAAAGCTAAGGCCGCCGCAGGAAGCGATGCCAGAATGAGCGGATGCTCACTTCCTGTTGTCATTAACTCAGGAAGTGGAAATCAGGGTATAACCGTAACACTTCCAGTGGTTGAATATGCCAGGGAACTAAAGGTTAGTGAAGAAAAGCTAATGCGGGCATTGCTTATCAGCAACCTTGTATCCATCCATCAGAAATCATTAATAGGCAAGCTTTCTGCTTATTGTGGCGCTGTAAGCGCTGCAACAGGAAGCGCTGCTGCTATAACATACCTCCATGGTGGAGATTACGAAGCCATCTCCAAAACAATTATAAATACTACTGCAAATGTAAGCGGTATAGTATGTGATGGAGCCAAACCTTCCTGTGCAGCAAAAATCGCTGCTGCTGTTGATGCCGGTATACTCGGTCATCAGCTAAGCACTGAAGGAAAAGTATTTAGAAGTGGGGAAGGTCTTGTAAAGGATGGAGTTGAAGCTACCATCAAGAGTATAGGCAGATTAGGCAGAAAAGGAATGGAACGCACTGATGTTGAAATAATAAATATAATGCTTGATAAAGAAGCATGAATTAAAGCATATTAATGATCTTCCAAAAAGACCGCCAGACTTGGTGGTCTTTTTGTGTTTGACATGATTATCTCAAACACAATATGATTTTAACATAGGTAAAATTGCAGCTTATAAGTTGATAATATTAAGTAACAACATGACAAAAGATACGAAAGCAATTGGTTCTGTAATAAAGGCTATTGAAGTTTTAGAAAAATCGCCAAATCACAAGATGGTATTTGTGTAACGGAAATAAGCAATAGTCTTAATTATGGTGTAAGTGCCACATGTCATTTGCTTAATACTTTAAACAGTGCAAATTTATTGAACAGGATAAAAAGACTAAAAAGTACAGAATTGGCTTTATACTTTTCAGAATATGCGGCATGTCAAAAAGCTCTTTCGTCTTTGGCTCAGCCATACTTGGATGAACTAAGAAAAATGGTCGGTGAAACCAGCAATCTAGTGGTTCTCGATGGAAACGAGATTATCTATGTAGCCCAATCTGAAAGCACTCCACTCCTTAAACTTTTTACACAGTTAGAAGCTAAGGTACCTTTCTATTGCACGGTAGGAGGAAAAGCAACTGCCCATCATTATAAAAAATGTGACGGATACGGCAAAGAAAATGTCAATGTCTTTGGGGTATGTGGAGCAGGCTTAGGGTATTCCTTTGGGGTCATTTATAGAGAACACGGATTTACACGGCACTAATCACGGATTGGTGCCGTGTAAGTCCGTGTTCTTCATAACGACCCAAAAGTGCTACCCTAGACCTCGCCGTCATACATAAGTTCATCCGTATCCAAGGATAGTGCCGATTCCTCCAATGGCAAGGCTTCCACGTCCTTTAACTTCCTTTCGATGGTTCTTGTCTTTTTGGTGGCTGCCTCAATGGTTTTGGTAGCCTCCTGAAGCTTCTTATTGGTCTTATCCAATATATCTCCAAATTTGGCAAACTCGCTTTTTACAGTACCCAGTAAAGCCCATACCTCAGAGGATCGCCTTTGTATTGCCAGGGTTCTGAAGCCCATGGAAAGACTGTTTAAAAACGCGGCCATAGTTGAAGGCCCTGAGATGTTTATTTTGTATTTCTCCTGAATATGTTCCATAAGTCCTGCTCTTTTTGCCACTTCGGCATAAAGGCTTTCTATAGGTAAAAACATTATGGCGAAATCTGTTGTTACAGGAGGATTTATATATTTTTCGCTTATCCTCTTTGCTTCTGCCTTTATCCTGTTCTCCAACTGTTTTGCAGCTTCTTCCATGGCAACGGGATCTCCTTTTTCCCCGGCTTCAACCATTCTGTAAAAATCCTCCTGTGGAAACTTGGCATCTATAGGGAGAAGCACCTCTTCACCATCTCCTCCTTTTCCCGGAAGCCTTATGGCAAATTCCACCTTCTCTAAACTGTTTTTCTTGGTGGATATATTGGTGTAATACTGCTCGGGAGTTAATATCTGCTCCAATATGTTGCCAAGCTGAATTTCACCCCAGATGCCTCTTGTCTTTACATTAGTAAGTACTTTTTTCAAATCTCCTACTCCTGTTGCAAGAATCTGCATCTCTCCCAGCCCCTTATGAACCTGCTCAAGCCTTTCGCTGACAAGCTTGAAGGAATCTCCAAGCCTCTTTTCCAATGTATCATTAAGTTTCTCATCCACCGTTATCCTCATAGCCTCCAGCTTCTCACTGTTTTCCTTCATTATGCTGTTAAGCTTTGACTCCAGTTCCTTTCGCATGGCTTCCAGCTTTTCTTCATTGGTTTGTGCCAGCCTTGCCATGCGATTATCCATGGAATCAACCTGCATATGCTGGAGCTTTGACATTTCATTTATTCTTGATATCAATGAATCACTCAGGCCTTTCATTGAATTGGATACTTCTCCCCGGCTTAATACCATTTCTTCTCTCAAGGTCTTCTCCAACTTATCTAGAGCCTTCTCCAAATATTCAGTTTTGCTTTCTACAGCGGATATTTCCTGTTTCAGTTTTTCATTTCTTTTTGCTGCACTGCCTCTTTCTGCAAGCATCACCAACAATACAAGGAGGCTTATAATAAAAGCCCCCAATTGTAAAATAGTCTCCATGTCTTCACCTCGCCTAAACTACTACAACTTTTGTGCTGCTTCCCGTCATGCCCTGGGTTACTTCAATCCTTGCCCTTATTCTCTCCTTAAGCTCTCCTACATGGGATATTACTCCTACAAGTTTTCCGCTTCTTTGCAATTCCAGGAGACACTCTATGGATTTTTCCAGAGAATCTTCATCCAGGCTTCCAAAACCTTCGTCTATGAAGATGGTATCCAAGCTTATGCCTCCTGCATAGGATTGAACCACATCTGATAAACCCAATGCAAGAGATAAGGAGGCTTTAAAGCTTTCTCCTCCTGATATGACTTTTACATGGCGTGGTAAGCCTGTATAATAATCAAATATTTCTATTTCCAAACCCTGTTGGGCATTTCCTTTTTGCTTTTCCTTTATCCTGGAAAGCTCAAATCTGCCGTCTGTCATCTTTCTGAGTCTTTGATTGGCTGCATAAATAATATCATCAAAATAAGCAGCCAACACATATCTTTCAAAGCTCAACCTTTCCCTGTTATTTCCTTTAGCCATATTGGCCAGATGTCCTACTATGCTGTATACATCTTCCTGTTGTCTTTTTTCTTCCATTACAATTTTCATGTTTTCCAGCAAAGTCCTATTATGAAGCAAGCGGGCGTATATTTCTTTTATAGTTTTTTCTATTTCCGACTTCTTGTTTTTGCATAATTCTATATTCCCACTTATACTATCCACATCCACCGGCTCCAACCCTTGGATATCCTTCAAGGCTTTTGTAAACCTGGCAGCAGCCAATTTCAGCTGCTCTTTATACTGATTTATATCATTTTCAAAGACTTCCATTGCTGCTTCTTCCATCTTTGATATCTCATATTCTTCTTGATTTTCAAAACCTACACTAACCAATGCTTCTCTAAATTTTAACATGGCTGTCTCATATTCTTGTCTTGCCTTTTCAACAGTTTTCTCTTTATACATGCTGTTGGTTTCTTCCTTTGCCATGGCAACTTCAGCTGCTCTATAGGCCTCTTTGGCATCCTCATAGATTTTATTCATCATATCATATTGATTCTGGCAAAGGTTTATCTGTTTCAAAAGGCTGCTCTCTTCTTTTATACCATAGGATAATTCCTTTTCAATTTTTGAAAGCAAAGCTTTATTGCCTTCTACCTGAGCATATGTGTTCCTGTAATCCTTTTCCAACTCTACAGCCAATGTTTCCTTGGATTCTAATTCCTTTTCTGATTTATCCAGCAGCTCTATAAGATTATCCTTAATCTTCCTCTTATTATCCAAATCAGTCATATGCTTTTTCAACATTACAATGCTGTCTTCATATTCTTTTATTATAGATTCCAGATTTCCTTCTTTTAATACATTTGACAGTTCCTGCTTAATCTTATCAACATTTTGCCTTTGTGCTTCTCCCTTTGCCCTAATATCCGCATATTCATCTGCTGCTGCTCTTAATTTTTCATTTTTTTCATCAAGTTCGGCCTTCTTGTTTTTCAATTCTTCTTCCGAAGGCATCCCAGACAATTCCTTTGCAGGCCTTGGGTGATGAGTGGAACCGCATACAGGGCATGGCTCATTATCCTTCAATCCTCTTGCCAAAAGACCTGCTTGTCCATGGAAGAAGCGCTGGTTTAGCTCATCAACTTCCTTCTTCTTAGCTTCATATAGCTTATTTAATTCCTCATATGCTGCCTTTTTCTTCTTGTATTCTTCCCTCAAATCATCAAGAAGTTGATTTTCTGTTTTAAAACTCTTGAGCTTTTTTAAGGTATCTTCCTTTTCCTTTAGGTTCTTCTCATGATTTATGTATTGCAGTGCTGCTTCATTTGCCGCTTCTATGTCCTGTTTAGTCTTTTTTATTTTTTCCTTTAGTGCTTCTATTTCTTCTTTGTTTTGGCTTATGGCTTTCTCTTTTTGCTGAAGATTCTTCATTATCCTTTCCAATTCTGAAGAAAGCCTTTCATATTCCTTTACCTTATCTATATCCTTTTTAAGCTCTGTTATTTTTTCCTGCAACTTCCTTCGTTCTTCTTCCCTTTCCTCTTCTTTAATTAAGTTCTCCTTAGATTTCTTTAAATTCTCCAGAGCAGTTGCAAGTAGAAGCTTTGATCTGTCATAATCCAATCGGGCATTATCAAGTTCTTCCTTCCTTTTGAGACTTTGTTCTTCTATTGGTTTTATCATAAGAGCCTTTCTTGCCTTATGAAGCTTTCTTTCCTTTTCGTCCCAAACAGCCTTGTCATTTTCCAACTGATTTAATTCTTCTTCCGCCTTTCTCCTTTCTTCAAACTTGTTGTTTATCTCCGTTGCTTTCATAAGGGCTTCTTGGAGCTTCTCCAATTCTCCTGCAAGAGCTTCGGCTTCTTTTTCTAATCTAATCTCTTCTTCATCTTCTTCCTTTATAAGATTCTCAAGGTCTTCTTTTATCTCATCTATATTAACATTGTCTGCTTCTGCCTTTGCCTTTAAGTCTTCTCTTTTACCCCATTCTATACTTCTTACATAAGTAAGCTCCTTTTGCTCTATGGATTCAATGGATTTTCTCAAGTCGCGGGCATTCTCTTCCAATTTTTCTTGGATCATCTGGAACTGCCAGCTTCCGAATATTTTCCTTAAGATAACTTCTCTATCCTTGCTTTCTGCCAGAAGCAATTTTCTGAACTCGTTTTGTGGTATCATAACTATTTGCTTAAACTGCTCATAGCTTATACCCAAAAGCTCAGCTATTTTTTCGTTTACTTCCCTTACTCCTGTCACTACCCTTTCTCCAGGAGCTTTAAATTCTGCCTCTGCCTTTTGCTCCGTATATCCTTCTCCTCTTTCCTTTTTTCTAAGCTGCTTAGGAATTCTTTTAACATAGTAGATCTTATCTCTCAGTTGGAATTCCAGTTCAACATAGGTGAGGGTATCATCTTTGGCAAAATGGCTTCTCATGCTCTCCCCATCCCTGCCTTCTCCTGAAGCGCTTCCATAAAGGGCATAGCATATGCCGTCAAATATAGTGGTTTTTCCTGCTCCCGTAGGCCCTGTTATGACAAATATATTGTGCCCATCCAATAATGAAAAATCAATTACCTCAGTGCCTGCATAGGGCCCAAAGGCAGACATGGTCAGCTTAATTGGCTTCAAGATCCTCACCTCTCCTTTCAACTTCCTCAATGATTCTGCTCAATACCTCGGCGCTTTCAACAGCCAATTCTGCATCATTTATGTATTTATAGAACTCTTTAAAAAGCTCCAGCTTAGATTTACCTCTCGAGGTTTTCAACAGGATATCATAATTTCCTCTGGTTCCTCGATCCTCAAATTCCAACAGCATTATGTTCGGATATACAGATTTCAGCTTTCGCATGGGATCCAGCAGCTCTCCCCTATCTGTCAGTATCACCTTTATATAATCCTCTCTGTTTCCTGCATTATATATATCCGGGTCCATGAGCTTTTTCAGCTCACCTTTTATTATCCTCATATCTCGCAATGGGACTAACTCCCTGGTCTTAATTGTTACAGAACCTTCACCATCAATATTAACTACATTGACCCCCTTTTTTTGCTTAACTTCTGAGAAGGAGTATTTTAAAAGAGAGCCTGAGTATCTGACATTATCCTTTCCTGCTCTCTGTGGGCTGTGAAGGTGTCCCAATGCGGTATAGCAGAAATCATCAAAAAGCTCATAGCTTACCATGTCCGTACCACCGATGGACAATGGTCTTTCAGATTCAGAAGTTTCCGGATCTTCCAAGCCTCTTACATATCCATGGGTTATCATTACATTTCTCTGGCTCTTATCCATGGTGGCACCTATTCTTTCTATAATGGCTTTCATGGCATCCTGCTGGCTTTTTATATTGGGGTCCTCATAAACATCCTTTACAACAGCCGCATCTGCATAGGGAACAAGATAAAAATTCACAGGGCCATATTCATCATTAAGGGTAACTTTTGCAGTATCCCTTTTCAGCATTCCTTCTATATACAACCCTTTTGCCTTTAATATGCCGCTGCCAAAGTTCAATCTTTCCGGACTGTCATGGTTTCCCGCTATGGCTAGAACAGGTATTTGGTAATCCAATATAATCTCCCCTAAGACTTTGTCCAAAAGCTCTACTGCCTCCACCGGAGCAACGGAACGGTCATATATATCCCCTGCAATTATCACAGCCTGTGGCTTTTCTTCCTTGATTATTTGCAACAACTGATTCAATATATACTCCTGATCTTTTGTCATATGATATTCATTAACTATTTTACCTATATGCCAATCACCCGTATGTATTATCTTCACTTTATCACCTCATATCAATAAACGCCAATTCAATATAATGTTTTATATTATATTGGCTATTTTATTGTTATATCCTGCCTGTGGATTAAATTGACAAGCAATCTATTTCATGCAACATAAAAACATATGCTGGTAGAAATCCATAATCTGCATTTTAACATTAGTTGTCTGGAACAAATAAGTTTAGATATGAAACAAACCCAAGTTGTCAATGAGATGAAGAAATAAGATAATCCTATAATACTTAAATAATTGCTTAATCAAACAATAAATGGCACGTACGTTTACTAATGTCCTTAAGGTAGGAATTATAACAAATGGAGCAATAGAATATTTTATTTTGTTCATATATAGGGAGAATTTAGTCTTATCGTTGACATTTTTCACATATGAACAACCGAGTACTGCCGTTTTAATTTCATTAATGATTGTACCGCATAAAGGACGTGGGAAACCAGGCCTATACCCTATTAAATCAAAGGTGCAATGTCCTTTTTCCCCATAAGCATGTACTGAAATAATTCATATGTAAATCCAGGTCTTAAGGTACAGATGCCTAGCTCTGCCGTCATCTTATGATCCTTAATATGGTCTTTATCAGCTGCATGTACATATCCAAAACAATATATATTTAGCTATATTGAACACTTCCGGTAATTTCGGCATAATGACACCCTTCTAACATATCTTTTCATTCTAAATTTATTCATCTCTCTCCATTATGGGTTTTCTCCACAAACATCTTTGCATATCAACGCATCCATTTTCCTTAAATATCACACCTTCTTTCTCCAACATCTCCCGCTGCTTCCCTTCACCTCCAAAGGCATATCCAGGAGCCATGGTTCCATCCTTACTGATTACTCTATGACATGGAATATCTAGATATTCAGGAGTTCTTCTCATAGCTTCCCCTACTATCCTTGCAGCCCTTGGACTTCCAAGCATTGCAGCAATTTGACCATATGTTGCAACTTTCCCCTCCGGTATTTGAGATACTATTTCATATACACGATTAAAGAAATTGCTGCCTTTCATATTCACACATCCTAATTTCACAATATGTTTTAAACCTATTCTCCCATATACAGATTTGAAGAATGCTTTCCTATCAGCATGCAATCCTAATACCTATACAGGCTAAGGTGATACCTACAAGTCAGCCATCAAAATAAGCAACATATGTTATCATATTGACCTATTGTCATGCCATAACCTCAACAGCTTCTAACACATAATTTAAATTCATTTAAAATGAGTGCTTCTCCATAGTACAAGCTCATTATACTTTCAAAGTATCAAATTGCTTAACAATTAAAAGTTAACTTCTATCCCCTACATCAATAAAATTCAACTTACGGCCGTTATCATATGAGCAATAATGCAACAATTGCTTTGCTGCTATTTCCCTCTTTTCAAAAACTGGATTATTATGTCAACCATCCTTATACTCACCATCCTAACCAAGGATACACAATGGGTATATATGCTTATAGAGTTTGGTAGGGATCGCTTTTAACATATTTCCTGTAGAAAGAGGTAATATAAACATCGGTCAAGAAAAGAAAGAAAAAACTGTTAAAGTCCTCCAAACTATATAAAAATATGAGGTAAAGGGATTAAAAATAAATGATATCGTTGATTAAATTTATAATATTTTGCAAAATGATACAAAAAATGCGCAATCTTTAGACTGCACATTTTTAAAGCAAAATCTTATAAGCAAGCTAAATTTAGAGACTTTATAATCATAATCTATTCCCTATATAACCCTAAGGTTCTATTTACATCTACTACAAATATTACACCCTTACCAGGCTCATCAATATTTAGCTTATCTTTTATGGAGTTTACTATGGCTTCTGTTTTTTCTGACTCTGATAAAATCAAAACAATATCTTTCTCTGGTTCTATCTCTATATTAAACAGCTTTGCCGTATCATTGGAGCCAGCTCCTCTTCCGTGAATTACTGTGCCTCCTGTCGATCCTGCTGATTGGGCTGCTTCTACAACATCATCGGATAGTCCTTTATCAACTATTGTAACTATGGCTTCATATTTCATATCATCTGCACCTCTCATTTTTGGTTTTGAAATATATTCATGCCTATTAAGAATGGCCAAATGAGTTATTGGAATGGAAAAAGTTATTCCATGATTAGGCTTATCCAAATTAAATCTTTTCCTTAGATGTTCATTGAGGCTTTCTTCCAAGCTCTCTTCAATGACCATCAATAATATTTCTTTTCTCACTTCGTCAAGGCCTAACATATTGAGTATGCTGTTCTTTATCGTTCCTTTACCTAGAAGAAAGGTGCCTCCTGTTACTCCCAATTCTTTAGATGCTTTTAATACTTTGCTTCCTTCTCCAAAGTTAACTATTACACAATACAACGACAAAGCTTTATTTTCCAGAATCATGGACATTAATGCCCTCCCTTTTTGCTTTTATTTTAAATATAAGCCCCAGCAATTGCAAAGCTACTAAAGGCATCATTGCAACCATTGCTATAACACCAAACCCGTCCACCAGGACATTTGCGGTTGGAATGGCACTGGCAGCACCTTGGGCAAAAGCCAATACAAAAGTAGCTGTCATTGGGCCTGATGCAACTCCTCCTGCGTCATAGGCAATACCTACAAATATCGGAGGTACCTTGTGGCTTAAAAAAGCAGCCAAACCAAAACCGGGCAATAAGAAATGCCACAGCTTTAATCCTGGTATCATTATTCTCAATAAAGACATTGAAACTGCAAAAGCAATTCCTGCAGACAATGTAAATAATATAATCTTTCTAGGAATATGTCCCGAAGTTACATCTTCAACTTGTTTTGTCAAAACGTGTACTGCAGGCTCTGCCAACACAACCATCATACCTAATAAAAATCCTATAAAGGGTACAATCCATTTATATGGAAGCATGGCTATTCCATAGCCCATAACCCTGCCTACTTCCATAAATCCTGCATTGACTCCCGCTAAGAATAGCACAAGTCCAACATAGGTGTAAACAAGACCTTTTAATATTCTATTCTTCCTGCTTCTGTGAATTTTAAATTTAAACACATCAAAAGCAACAAACAAGATTATCAAGGGTATCAAGGGTAAGGCTGCTTCCTTTATCATCACAGCAAATTCTTCTAAATATGGGCCCAAAATTCCACTATGGGCTTGAAAAACTTCTGCCTCCCCGACAATTTTATCAGCACCTGCAATAATATTCAATATCATTACTGCAAGAATTGGTCCCGTTGATGCAATACCTACCAACCCGAAGCTGTCTTCCTCAGATGTTTTTCCGCCTTTCAACTGGGATACACCCAATCCTAAGGCCAATATAAAGGGGGTAGTCATTGCTCCTGTGGTAGCTCCTGATGCATCCACTGAAATAGCCAAAAACTCTTCAGAAACCCACAGACCTAGAATAAAAATAATGAAATATATTAAAGTAAGAAACTTATTCAATGGTTTTTCATATATTATTCTCAATAAACCCATAGCTACCATAACACCAACTCCTATGGAAACCACCACAAGAATCAAAGGAGCTGGAACTGCTCCGCCGCTTGCGCCACTCACTTCATTAGCAAGTATTTGCAAGTCTGGCTCAGCTACGGTGATAAAAAATCCTAAAATAAACCCTAATAAAGCAACTAAGTAAACTTTATTAGTCTTTGCTACCTCTTCTCCCATCAGATTTCCTATTGAAGCAATACCAATATCTGCTCCAAATAGGAATATTCCAAGTCCAATAACAACCAACACTGATCCAATAATAAATCTGATCAGCATGTCCGTCTCTATAGGCACTAAAGTGAAGTTAAGCACTATAACCAATATACTTATAGGCAAAACGGATTTGAAAACCTCTTTAAACTTTTCCAGCAACAAGTCCAAATAAACATCCCCCTCTACATATTCCTCATGCAAGCCTACAAAACAATGGAATTGTCCTTGGGCTTTATTGCGACGCTCACATAATATATTTTACAATAATTCATTCTATTTTTACAACAATAAAGATTTCCATTGGAAACCTTTATTGTATGTCTGTGGAAAAATAACCCTATGGTAACTTTTTCTTCCCTTTTATTCATTTTTACTTAATCACATTAGGTTCTACCTGATTGCGCCCCTTATCGGGATGATTCAAGCTAAACAAAGCAGGTCCTTCTATTATGCTTCCGTCATAACTGAATCTTGAGCCATGACATGGGCAATCCCAGGACTTCTCTGCATCATTCCACTTCAATTCACAGCCCATATGGGTGCATGTCAAATCCACCAGATAGAGCTTTCCATCCTGATCCTTGTAAGCGCCCGTTCTATTTCCCTTATATTCCACAACCTTTCCCTCTCCATTTTTGATATCCAGTTCATCAACCGGATTCTCCAATTTCCCTGATATGAGCTGTACAGCTACATCTGCATTTTGAACTATGAAGTTTCCTGCTGCTTTGGCTGTTGTTCCTCTTTGAGGGCTGTATATTTCCTGCCATGGATTCTTGCCTTTGGTTATCAAATCCCTGATGATTATGGCTGCTGCAGTAGCATTGGTCATTCCCCATTTTCTAAAGCCTGTGGCGATATATATGTTAGGTGTATCAGCTGTAAGCTTGCCTACATAGGGTATTTCATCAAGGGTATAGTAATCCTGGGTAGACCAATGATATAGTTCTTCTTTAACTTTAAATATCTGATTCACCATATTTCTAAGCTTTTCATAATGGGTGGCATTTTCTTCCCCATGACCCGTCTTATGATTTTCTCCTCCGAAAATGAGTATTCTCCCTCCTTCATGGGGATGGCTTCTTAAAGTCATACCTGGAGTCTCCACATTTATATACATGCCCTCCGGAGGTGTTTCCTCAATCCTAAATGCTAATAGATATGATCTTTCCGGATACATTCTTGCAAAATACATGCCTTTGCCGTCATAAAAAGGATAGTGGGTAGCAATGACCACATAGGGAGCCCTTATCTTCTTCCCGTCTATGGTCTTCACGGCGCATATTTCTCCCTCTTCTATGTCTACAGCTCTAGTGCCTTCAAATATATGTGAACCGTCGCCTGGTATCTGTTTTGCCATGGCCAGTGTATATTTTACCGGATGAAACTGTGCCTGACCGTCAAACCTCAATGCTGCCAATACCGGAAAGGGAAGAGGGGTTGTAAGCACTAACTCAGAAGGTATGCCGAGGCTTTCTGCTGCTTTTGCCTCATTTTCTATCTTTTCTACACAATTTCTGTCCTGGGTAAACACATAAGCTGGCTGAACTTCAAAATCACATTCTATATTGTTGCTTTTTATCATATCTTCCATAAATCTTATAGCATGCTGGTTAGCATCTGCATACTGCTGAGCCAGCTCTTTGCCAAAAGTTTTTATGGTTTTGTCATATATGAGCGTATGCTGGGATGTTATCTTTGCAGTAGTATGCCCTGTAGCACCTTTAGCAATTCTACCGGCTTCTATAATTGCTACCTTCAATCCTTCCTTTTTTAGAAAATAGGCAGTTGTTATCCCTGCCAGTCCACCTCCCACCACGGCAACATCAACTTCAATGTCCTTTGTCAGCCTGGAATAATTTGTATCTTCCGTTGTCCCCAACCAATAGGGGATGGTGTCTCTTTCTCTTTTCATAAAAAAATCTCCCCTTACTCTATAATCATTTTTATAGTTTACAGTAAGAAGAGATTTATACCATTATTTCAATTTTAGTCCATGAATATATCCATTTCTTGTGGCTATGACTACATAATCATTATATATGGAAGGAGAAGCTTCAATATAAGAATCTACAGTAGTTTTTCCTAATATTTCTCCCTTTTCTCCATCAAGTATACATACTGTACCGTTTCTCAAAGCTTGGAATATATATCCATTACCTTCACTGTCATATATGTCTACCGGCGATGACCAGGCATAGGTAGGCATTTTCCATCTCCAAAGTTCTTCCCCCGTTGATTTGTTCAATGCAACCATTATACCTCTGTCTTTAATTTCTGTTCTGGATAGTGTGAAAATGACCATGTGGTCCATATGGCCTTTACCTACAACATTTGTAGCAAGGGCTCCCCCGTTGGAGGTTCCTACTGAATAGGCATTGTATTGCTTTTCCCAGAGAATTTTGCCTGTTTTTCCCTCTATCTTTAAGATTCTTGTTATTCCCTGGCTTCCCTGCTTGTCCACTTCACAGGCAGTATATATTACAGGTTCTCCGTTTTCTATATCCAAAGTAACAGTAGCATCCGTATCATCAATATTATCCACTGTCCATATTTCGTTCAAATCCGTATCTATGCATTTTACCAATCCACCGTTATCTACGAAAAATATGAGATTTTGCCAGGAAGCAGGAGAATTTTCAATACCATAGGTACTTTGTTCCGGATCGGTGCTGTTATCAACTCTTTCATATTTGAACTTTTGAATTTCAGGATTTATGGTCAATAACTTTTCTTCAGGTATAAAAGTAGTATTTAACTTCAGCTTGTAAAAAAGTCCATTCTCGCCTCCTACATACAAAGCGTCTTCACTTCTGCTAAACAATGCGGAAGAATCGAAATTAGGCCATCGTCTTGGTGCATCCTCATCCTCTCCGTCCTGTAAAAACAGCATTTTCTGATCGATGAGGTTATATAACCTGAATCCGAAATCCGGATTTTCCTTTATTCCTTGCCCTACATATAAAAGTGGATAACCTCTTGAGTCCACAGATACACTGCCCTTTATGGGACTGCCTGTATCTATGGGTTCTCTGGTCTGTTCTCCCGTTTCAAGATCGATAAAATAAACCTTGCCGTTTAAGGAACCTATGATAACCTCCACGAAATTATCATCTTCTTTAAACTTATCCTTAATATTCATTATTTTTCTTACTTCCGGACTCCACTTCACCAATGCAGGCTGACCGGTCCAACCGGAACCACCTCCCCATAGACCCTTGGGTTCTGCCTTCACATTCCATATCTTTTCTATGGTATATTGTTCCAGGTCAACTGTGCCAAAAGCAGGTGCAGTTCTAAAATTATTTCCTCTGAAGGTTAACACTCCAGGAATTTCTGTATATGATAAAGTAAAGGGATATATTATTTCTTCCATTTCAGGTTCCGTTGTGATAGGCTTGTCCTCCGGCTCTACAGTTGCTTCCTCTTCATGATTGCTCATACCTAAAGTGGGCGTAATGCCAAAGCCGGGAATAAGTTTAAACAGCAATATTCCGGCAATGAACACTATAATAAGCAGTTTAAATTTTTTCATAACTTTTTCCTTTCTTTATATATTTAATGCATGCTCAAATCATGTTTCAACATTATTATACATATTTATTACATTTATTGAAAATAGTATAATTTAAAATATTCCATATATATTTTCAATCGTAATCAAATTAGGACATTATTATTGCTTTTATCTTGGACATGGTTTATAATTATTACAAATGTGTTACAATTGTCAAACCTCATACAGGGAGGCGTTGTTTTGAAAAAGTTAGTTCTCGCTACTGCGTTGTTCGTCTTTTGCTTAGGCACCAATAGTTATGCGGATTTGGGGGACATGACCCTGAAGCCGGGCATGACCCATAAAGATATAGCTGAACTTCAACAAAAATTGGACATATTAGGATACTTTGATTACTATGAATATACTAATTACTACGGAGATAAGACGGAAGCTGCCGTTAGAAAGTTTCAGGAAGAATACGGGCTTAAAGTTGACGGAATAGCAGGAAAGCAAACAATAAGTTATATTAAAGCCAAGGTGAAGCAAATTCAGTTAGCTAAGGAAAAGGAAGAAGCCGAAAAGCAATTGGCTGCATCTATACAACAGAATTTGAAGAGTCTTGGTCTCTATACCGGAGACATTACTTCCGTAATAGATGAAGCTACCAAGGAAGCCATAAAGGCTTTTCAGGAAAAAGAAGGCCTTGATGTCACCGGTGAAGCAGACGACAATACCATTGCAAGACTAAACGAGTTGTTTCCCAAGCCTGTTGAAGAAGAAAAGAGCACAAGTTTAGTAAGCAGCCGTGCTTTTGTGGATTTCACCAGAAAATATCTTGGAAAACCTTACGTTTATGGTGCCTCTACAGGAAAAGCTTTTGACTGTTCTGGATTCACCACTTATGTTATGAAAAATTACGGTATAAAGCTGGAGAGAACTGCAAGTCAGCAGTTTAAAAAAGGCACACCTGTAGCTAAAGAAGATTTAAAACCGGGAGATTTGGTTTTCTTCTCCGCAAATGGCAAAACCATAGGACATGTTGGAATATACATAGGAGATCACAAATTCATCCACGCCAGTTCCTCTAAAAAGCAAGTTGTGATCAGTGATTTACGAACATATGGAGACAAGTATCAAGGTGCCCGAAGATATATAGAACTTAATTATGAAGAAGAACTTGAGGGGGAAAAGAAGAAATGACGGTGTTTACACCGTCATTTCTTCTTTATATATTCGTCTTCCCCAGTATCTCTTTTTCCTGCTCTTCCATGAACTGGTTGGTATATAACTTATAATAATAGCCTTTTTCTCTCATGAGTTTAGCATGATTCCCATCTTCTATAATCTTTCCATCGCTAATAACAAGTATTCTGTCTGCAGACCTTATGGTAGAAAGCCTGTGGGCTATTATGAAACTGGTTCTGCCCTTTAATACTTTTTGAATCGCATCCTGAATTATCTTCTCAGTCTCAGTATCTACAGAAGAAGTAGCTTCATCCAGCACAAATATTCTAGGATCTGCAAGAATGGCTCTTGCAAAGGATATTAGCTGCTTTTCCCCTGTAGAAAGCCTGCTGCCTCCTTCTCCTACTTCCGTATCATAGCCGTTTTCCAGCTTCATTATGAAATCATGGGCATTTACCATCTTTGCAGCATTTATAATATCTTCATTAGAAGCATCAAGCCTACCATATCTTATATTGTCCTTTACTGTACCGCTGAATAAATGAGGTGTCTGAAGCACATAACCCAGATTTGATTGAAGCCAGGCCTGGGATCTTTCTTTATAATTCACGCCATCTATAAGAATTTCCCCACTCACAGGTTCATAAAATCTACACAATAAATTAACTATAGTACTCTTTCCTGATCCCGTCTCTCCAACCAATGCTATGCTCTGACCTGCCTTCACATCCAGATTAAAATTTTCCAGAACCTTTTCTCCATCTTTATATGAAAAGCTCACATTCTTAAATGTTATATTTCCTTTAATTTCAGGCCAGTTTTCCTTCTTAGGCTGAAATACATCCCCATACTTCTCCAGAACTTCAGGAGTGTCCGTTATCTCAGGCTTTGTATCTATAAGGGACATTATCCTCTCGGCAGAGGCCTGAGCAGACTGGAACTCGCTGAATATCCTTGCCAAATCCCTCACAGGCTCGAAAAATTGTATGGTATATGATATGAAAAGAACAAGGGTTCCGTAGCTGATGCTCTCCAGCATAACAGCCTTGCCTCCGTACCACATGGCTAAACCTGTTCCTATGCTGCCCAGTGTAACAACAAGAGGCAGATATACCGCTGAATATATTGCAGCCTTGACCGAAGAATTAAACATATCCAAAGTCAGTTCCTTAAACTCCATAAGGTTTTCTTTTTCCCTGACCAGCGTCTTGGTGGTCTTGGCACCCATTATACCTTCATTGAAGGCTCCAGTAATTCTGGAGTTTATTTTTCTCACCTTTCTGTGGGCCTTTAATATCTTCTGCTGGAAATAGACGCTCACTATAGCCAATAAAGGCACAACTGAAAGGCTTATAAGCGCCAGCTTAACGTTTATCGTAAGCATGACTACCGCGATGCCCACCATCATGGTGAAGCCCCATACCATATCAACCAGACCCCATGCTATAGTATCCCCTATCCTTTGTACATCTGAAGTCATTCTTGCCATCATCCATCCAACAGGTGTCCTATCATAATAGGAGAAAGATAGCTGCTGAAGATTGTCAAAGCCTTCACGCCTTATATCATAAACTACACCGGTTTCAATGCTTCCTGCATTTAGAGCCAAAAGCTTTACATTTGTAGCCTGAGCCAAAACTAATAAACCATAAACTGCTGCAAATATCCATAATCCTTGAAAGCTGCCCTTCAAAACGAAATTATCAATGGCATATCTGGTCATAAGGGGAAAAATTACATCAATGCCCCCTACTGCCACCATGACCATAGTAAGCCTTATTAGATTCTTTTTATATGGTATGACATATTTAAAGAGCCTACGCCAAAGATTTAAATCTATTTTTTTGCTATATTCCTGTTCCTGAAATGTTGTCATACGTTCACCTCCCGTTTATTACATTCAAGCTGTCAGAATATCCTCTTTGGTGTTCTGTATCTCCCATATCCTTCTGTATAGTCCGGGTTTGTTCACCAGGGTTTCATGCTTACCCATTTCTGTGATTCTGCCTTCTTCCATTACCAATATCAAATCCGCCTCAGAAAGGGTATTGATTCTATGAGATATGATAAAGGTGGTTACATCCTTTTTCCTTTCCTTCAGAGCCTTTCTGATGGCTGCGTCTGTTTCAGTATCAACGGCACTTAAGGAATCATCAAATATGAGTATAGGACAATCCTTAATGAGAGCTCTAGCTATGGCTACCCTCTGCTTCTGTCCTCCTGACAATGTTACTCCTCTCTCTCCTACCAAGGTGTCATATCCTTTTTCGAAACTTGTTATGACGTCATGAATATGAGCTATCCTGGCAGATTGATAAATCCTATCCTCATCTACTCCTTCTTTAGCCATTTTGAGGTTTTCCTTAATGGTCTTTGAGTATAGAAATGGTTCCTGAAGCACTATTCCGATCTTTTCTCTGAGCCATTTCTTATCAATATTCCTAAGTTCCACACCGTCTATCTTTATGGAACCGCTTTCATAATCATATAGTCTGTGCAGCAAATGCATCAAAGTTGATTTTCCCGAGCCTGTAGGCCCCAATATGGCAACAGTCTGACCTTTCTTAACTTTAAAGGTTATATCGTGAAGAACTTCCTTGCCGTTTTCATATTTAAAATTCACATGGCTGAATTCAATATTTCCTTGTATATCAGGTTTAAGTCCTTCTTCTTCATCTTCATCCAACTGCTCATCCAATATTTCCTTTATCCTTCCTAACGCAACAGAGGTTTTGCCCATATCCGTCAAGATTCTGCCCATTTGTCTAACAGGCCATAGAAGCATGCCCTCATAGGTTGTAAATACCACAAGAGTTCCTAGGGTCATATGACCGGATACAGTCCAGTATACTCCCAACACCACAACAATGCCCGTCTGAAGCATAGATAGGAAATCAGAAAAAGACCAGTACCATGCCAGTAGAGAAATCAAATGGGTTACTTTTCCTCTAAAGTCCCTATTTATCTCATCAAATTTTTCCCTTTCATACTGCTGTCTAGCAAAGGCTCTCACTACACGTACCCCCGTAAGGTTTTCCTGGAGTACAGTGGTGAGCTTTCCTTCCGACTCATCACATTCCAAAAATGAATCCTTTACCTTCATATAATAAAGGGTGGAAAAGAGGAAAATACCAGGTATGAGTGCCATGGAGACCACTGTCATCCTCACATCTAAAGAGAACATTATGGAAATGGCCATTATCAGCATAAATATTGCTCTTCCCACTTCCACCAGCTGCATGGACAGAAATCTCCTTACCGTATCAACATCAGAAGTGCATCTCTGTATAAGATCTCCGGTTTCAGCCTTAACATAATAGTCATATGTCACATTCTGCAACTTATCATAGAGCATATCCTTCATATTCTGGGCTATGGATTCAGATGCCACTGCGGACCATTTTCCTTTAAAATAAGTAAATATTCCGTTTATCAATGATAATAATACTACAGCAATACTGCACAACCAGATTTTTTGTCTTAATGTTTCCGCACCTCCTATGCTGTCGATAATATTGATGACCCATAAAGGTACGTTTGCCGCGTTGCCTCCAATCACGGTATCAATGGTATATCTGATAACTAAAGGTGATAAGAAAGAAAATATGGTGGCAATTCCTATGCTTATTATAGATGCCAAATATAACAATCTATTACCCTTCATGAAGTCCCACAATAATCTAAAATTCTTCAAGCTATCTCCCCACTTTCAATAGTAGTCTTAGTCAAATTTTCCTGAGGAACTCTACGGTTCCTTTCCATGGATGCAATACATCCTGACCACCTCTCAAACTTGGCTTTGAAATTGGTACAAAAAAGCCACAGTTTTGGATAACTGTGGCTTTAAAAAAGTAATGTTCCAATAATATAAAAAGCCACAGGTATGCACAAACCTATGGCCCATTGACATGCGTACAATTCAGGTTCTAAATCCCAATACCGCTTAAGGCTAAAGGTCGTGCAAAAAATACTAATCTATCGACTATAATATCTCTAAATCTAAAGACTATTCTTATCATTATCACGACCTCCTTCCTTAATACTATCCATAATCAATTATATTCCTGATATGAAAATTAGGCAATAGTAACATTACATTGTAATGAAACTGTAATAATATGCCACATGTCTATATAGCTATGCTCTTTCCTTCTTCAGATGATACTTTTCCAGCCTTCTTGCTCAAGAATAAACTGCCAATAATAGTGACCAACGGACAAACATAGCACAATACTCCGTAAGGAGCATAACTGATGGCAGATATACCTGTTATTCCATATATGATCAAAGCATTTACATTCCAAAACATAAGAGGTGCCACTATGGTGCCTGTATCAGATATGGTTCTGGCTAGAATGCTTCTGTCTAATCCCTTTTCATCAAATCTTGAAGCTGAAAACTTGGCCGGCACTAATATGCCAACTGTCTGGTCACAAGTAACAACATTCAATAAAGTGCTCAATGCTCCTGTTTTTGCTATTAAAGCAGGTACCTTGTCATCTTTTTTATAAAACATATTCGTTATTGGCTTCATCATATCAGCCTCTTCAAATAGACTGCTTAAAGAAACTCCACCCATCACTATGAGCACCACTTCTATCATAGGAATGGCTCCACCTCCTGATATGAGAGAATCCAACTGGGTCATTCCGGTGTTGGCTTTGTAACCCCAAAGGATAGATTTCAGCACTATCCAGAAATTTAGCTTTTGCAAAACCATGGTTATAATAGAAGCAGCAAAAACGCTCAAACTCATATTGTAAACTATCTTTATGCCACTAAAAGCTAAAACCACTACAAAAACAGGAAAGAGCAATAAAAAAGGTGAAACCTCAAAACCTTGCTTTATAAAATTCTGATATTGTTGAATTGTGTAGAAATCTGCTTCACCGCCATAGGAATTGCCTAAAATATAATATATGGCTGCAGATATAATAATGGCAGGTATCAATGTTTTCAAGGATGTTTCGACATATTTCTTATAACTGGTACCGGTCATTTGTATGGTAAGATTGGTCAGAGAAGATATAGGCGCTATCTTATCTGCAATAAAAGAACCGGAAACTATGGCCCCTAATAACACAGGAACAGGAATCATAAGACCTTTTCCAATACCCAAAATTGCAATACCTATGGTACTCAGTGTTCCACAAGCGGTTCCCATTACATAGGATATAACTGCCGTTGAAAGGAATGCTGCCAGGACAAAATTAATCCCCTTCATATATCCAAAGCCATAAAAAATAAGGCTGGGAACAATACCTGAGGACAGCCAAACAGATATAGTGGCTCCCATAAGCAATATAATGGCAAATAATTCCTTGCATTCCCAAATACCTCTCCAGGCTACCATTAAAAGTTTCTTCAACTCATAGCCTTTCCTAACCAAATAAGCCAATGTCATAATATTTGCGACTGCAAAAGCAAATAATAACATCCATAACACCTCAAGTTAATTAATACTGTATATAATTATACTACAATAAAACTGCAATACATATAAGTGAAAAATTGCATAAAAATTAATTTAACCTATTGACTTTAATTGGCATATCTGTTAACATTTAAATTGAGACGAATGTCGAAATTTGTATAATTAGGGAAGGAGGGATATTGTGAAATCTACTGGTATTGTCAGGAAAGTTGACGAATTAGGCAGAATTGTAATACCAAAGGAATTGAGAACAACACTTAATATAGAAGAAAAGGATTCCTTAGAAATATATGTAGATGGAGAACATATAATTTTAAAGAAATATGAACCTGCTTGCATTTTCTGTGCAAATGCAAAGGATGTTCAGGTTTATAAAGGTAAAAACATCTGCCCTGCTTGTATGGAAGAATTAAGAAATTCAAAGTAATTTCTTAATAAGCTTCAATAGAATACTAAGCAATGACAAGCTCTTTTCCTTTATTTCTGAAAAGATTAATTGATGTTAAGTACATAGATTTTTATATTCTATGCACAATTAATTCTTTAATTTTCAATATATTTTAAAAGGTTAGGGTAGACCCTAACCTTTTAAAATATATGTTCCTTTATTCCAGCTTATTCAAATCATCAATAAGCTTGTCTGCATCAAAACCATGTACCATTGCAGCCTGTTCAACAGACTCTCCTGTTGCACCGGGGCAACCTAAACAATGCATGCCATAGGACATGAATACTTCTGCAGTTTTAGGATTGGCTCTTAGTATTTCACCGACTGTCATGTCTTTAGTAAATGCCATAGTAATCCCTCCTCATTTAAATTATATTTTATATATCATCAAATATCAATGCCAATGTTATAAACTTCCTTTTTACTGATACCTCTTTCCTTTGCCACTAAGGATATGGCTTCTTTTTTCGACAAGCCTTTTTCCATATGCATTATTATGTGATCCTTTATGCTCATATCTTTCCAGAAGACCTCTTCCTCTTCTCGCATATTTCCCAAGCCCTTGCCCTCAATTATCAGCACAAACTCACCCTTTATGCTTCTGTCAGAAAATTCCTTTATTGCTCCCTCCAAGTCGGTTCTGAGGGTTTCTTCGAATTTCTTGGTCATTTCTCTTGAGATGCTTATATAAGGATTTCCCATATGATCCTTCAGGTCCTTTAGAGTAGTTAATAGCCTGTGAGGTGCTTCATATAATATGATGGTTCTTTCTTCTTTGGATAATCTATTAAGCCTCTCTTTTCTCTCCTTGCCCTTAACCGGCAAAAATCCCTCAAAAGCAAAGCGGGAAGTGGATAATCCTGATATGGCCAATGCTGTCAAAGATGCAGAAGGTCCGGGAATAGGAACTACTTGGATTCCCCTTTCTATACATAGTCTCACCAGGTCTTCCCCAGGGTCTGACACACAGGGCATTCCCGCATCGGAAACCAAAGCAATGGACTTTCCCTCCATAATGAGTCTGATTATTTCTTCACCCTTAGCTTTTTTATTATGCTCATGGTAACTTATCATGGGTTTCTTTATATCATAGTGATTTAACAACTTTGCGGTCTGTCGGGTATCCTCCGCCGCTATGATATCCACTTCTTTAAGGATTCTTATAGCTCTCAGAGTAATATCCTCCAGATTTCCTATAGGAGTTGCCACCAAATATAGACAGGAAGTCATCATTTAATCCTCCCATAAATATCATGTATTTCTTGTGTGTATTCTCCTTTATCGTCATATATATAAAGAGGCTCCATGAATTTAAGTTCAGGTTTGCCGCCTTTCATACCTTCTATTAACAGCAAATGAGGCTTCTTACCTATGGCTGAATGAACAAATCGTATCCTTTTAGGTTCTATTTTTCTCATTCTCATGTAAAATATGATATCCACCAGCCTATCTGCTCTATGCACCATAAACAGCTTCCCTCCAGGCATCAAAACCTCATAGGCCGAATCCAATACATCCTCCAGGCTGCAATTGACTTCAAATCTGGATATAGCTTGTTTTTCTGAAGGATTCACAATGCCACAACCTAACTTCATATACGGAGGATTGGTAACAACCGCATTGAATACTCCCTTTCCCAGCTTTTTTGGTGCATCCTTCAAATCCATATTTAATACGGTTATATAATTTTCCAGCTTATTATATCCTACACTTCGGCTAGCCATTTCAGCCATATCTTCTTGAATTTCCACAGCAACTATGGACTTCGGATTTTTCTTAGCATAGAGGAGTATGGATATTATGCCTGTCCCGGTGCCCATTTCCAGAACATTATCAGTCCTCTTCAAGGCCGCAAAATCAGATAAAAGCACCGCATCCACACCAAACCGGAATCCATCTTTCTTTTGTATTATATAGTATCCATTCTGCAAATCATCTAATGTTTCATCAGATCTCACCAGATCTTCCAAGCCGTAACCTCCTTAATATCAAGTCTCTAGTCGCCAGCCACTAACCTCCAGCGTATTGAAATTTGATAATGTAATTTTCTCATGCAAATATAAATTAAAAGAAATGCTTCCATTGGAAGCATGAATAACAGGGAAGCCTCTAGTTCTATTTAAGTTTTACCCTACATCATTATAAGAAAGGGCTTACACATAAATCATTCAACAATTAAAGAAGCCTTTCTTGAAATGCTTTTGCGGAAAGTATAAATTAAAATTTATACTTTCCTAGCATTATAAAAAAAAGACCCTAAGGTCTTTTTTTTATTTTATTATCGATTAGTCCTGTACTGGAGCATCAACGGGGCAAACATTTGCACATGCTCCGCATTCAATGCACTCATCAGGATTTATAACGTATTTGTCTTCGCCTGCGCTTATGCAGCTAACTGGGCACTCTGCCTCGCAAGCTCCACAACTGATGCAAGCATCTGTTATTTTATATGCCATTACTGGACACCTCCTTAAAATCTCTTCATCCATTTTACCACTAAAATTTGCTATTGAAAACCCTATAAATTACTAAAATCATAATAAAAATATCATTATCCTTCCAGGTTCTCCAATTCTTCTAAATCTTCTGCTTCAATCTCAGGTTCTATATCTTTTCCTGGAACAATTTCCTTAACATCATACATGGAAAATTCTTTTATGGTTTTTATGTTGTTATCCGGAGAATCCATTTTTACCTTGACTCTTTCATATAAGACACTTGATTCAATTACTTCTCCGGTACCTTCAGCAGTTTCAACCAAAGCTCCTACTTTAGGCAAGACCTTTCTCACTTCCTCATATACTTCCTGCTCATATTTCAGACAACACATGAGCCTTCCGCAAATACCTGATATTTTGGTAGGATTCAGAGACAAGTTCTGTTCCTTTGCCATCTTAATGGAAACCGGCTCAAACTCTCCCAAAAATGTGGCACAGCACAATGCCCTGCCACATGGTCCCAACCCAGAAAGCATTTTTGCCTCGTCCCTTACGCCTATCTGCCTTAGCTCTATCCTTGTCTTAAAAACTGCAGCCAGATCTTTTACCAACTCTCTAAAATCTACTCTGCCATCTGCGGTAAAGTAGAATATAATTTTGTTGTTATCAAAAGTATACTCTACATCGATAAGTTTCATACCCAGGTCATGATTTTTTATCTTTTCCAGACATATTTTAAAAGCCTCGTCTTCTTTTCGCTTATTCTCTTCGTATTTAAGGCAGTCTTCCGGTGTGGCAATTCTTAAGACCTTTTTAAGAGGGGCAACTATTTCTTCCTCGCTTACTTCTCTTATACCAATTACTGCATTGCCGAACTCTATACCTCTTATGGTCTCCACTATTACATTATCTCCTTTTTTTATGTCTAACCCATCAGGGTCAAAATAATATATCTTACCTGCCTTTTTAAATCGTACTCCTACTACTTTTATCATTAAATACCTCCAATATTTGTAAAAGCATACTATCTATAGAATTCTTGTAATTCACATTAAAATCCATAGAAGTAATGATATGTTTTATAGAATCAATTATTTTAAATATATCCTCTTCCTTAAAGCTGTTAACATAGCTATCCATTATATGAGAATCAATGGCTTTGCTGATTATATGTTCCGCATAATCCTCATCCATAGTCTTTAAAACTAAAATATCTCTAAAAAAGCCAAGTAGAAAACCCAATAATTTTTCTCCATCATCTTTGCTATTAAGCAAATTATCGCTGCAGTTTAAAATTTCCACTCTGCTGCCTCTTAAAATTGTGGCTAAAAATTCTTCATATAGCCTGCTTTGGGATTCTAACTCTTTATTCTTGAGCATTTCTATTGCTCTTCCTATTATACCATTGGAGTTTTGTATTGCAATCTCAACTTCTACCGGATCTGTGAATCCCAATCTGGTTAAAACAGCTTTCATATCCTCTTTGTTCAATCTATTAAAATTATATACCTGGCATCTTGATATTATTGTAGGCAGCAATGTATTATAGTTTTCGGTAAGCAAAATGAATATATTGTTGCCCTCAGGCTCTTCCAGGGTTTTTAAAAAAGCATCTTGGGATTCGGAAGTCAAACTATCTGCGTTTTCAACAATTATCACCCTATAGATGTTTTCATAGGATTTCACCGAAATATCCGATATCAGTTTTCTGATTTGCTCAATCTTAATTGAGCTTCCTGTAGGCCTAATATATATTATATCCGGATTTACCTTCGCTATTGTTTTTTTGCATGAGGAACAGAGGTTACATGGCTTATATTTTGGGTCCTTGCAATTAATGGCTCTGGCAAATATGTCAGCGACTGTTTTTTTGCCTGAGCCGGCAGGACCGTTGAATATATAAGCATTAGCAACCATGTCCCCTTCTATTGCATTTCTAAGGCTTTGGATCAAAACCTCCTGGCCTATGATATCCTGAAAGTCCATAACTATCACTGAGCTCTCCTATACTTTTTCAAAATGATCTACATCCAGAACAAAAATAGTGGCTCCTCCTACCATCACATCAATGGGATATGGTATGAAAACACTTGCTGAACCTGTAGGTGGTATTGGTGTAGTAAAGGTTTGTTTCCTGCTACGGCAAACCTCTTTTATTATGTCTATTACATCCTTTACTTTTTCAGCATCAACACCAACCATCAATGTGGTGTTTCCCTCTTTCAGGAATCCACCTGTGGAAGCTAATTTCGTAGCACTGTATTTATTTTTGACAAGTCTCTCAATAAGTTCTCCTGAATCGTCATCCTGCACAACCGCTAAAACTAATTTCATTGCCATACATAATACCTCCTTTTATTTTATTACTTTAATTTTATTGAATTTCGGGTCAGAAACACCGCTTATTTTTATACCCTCACCGATGCATTTCCTCAAATAATCAACAATATCCTTCTCAATATATTCTCCAGGCATTAGAACCGGTATCCCCGGCGGATAAGGCACTGCCATTTCAGCAGATATATGTCCTGGGCTTTTTTCTACATCTATATATTCTACCTGGCGATATAAGGCTTCATAGGGAGGTATTGAACAAACAGGAGTTGAATATGGTAACCTTATTTCATGAAGAAGTTCATCTTCAGCATTGTGCCATCTTCCCATATCCAATACAGCCCTCAAAAGCCTCATATAGGATTCTTCATCATCTGCTATAGAACTTATAGCCACTATATTTCTGGCATCGCTCATCTCTACCTGAATATTATACTTGTTTCTTAATATTTCTTCTCCTTTGACTCCGCTGATTCCTCCCCCTTTCAGGCAGATTGTTATTCTGGTAGAATCTATATCATGTATTCCATAACTGTTTATCTTGTCTTTTCCTAGACAGTAAAAGGGCGATTTAGCGTTTATCTCATTTCTTACCATATTGCTGTATTTTATGCACTCCTCAAGAATCATATGCCCATGCTTTTCCATAATATATCTGGCCACATCCAAAGAAGCAAGCATCACATGTGAAGGGCTTGTGGTTTGAACCAGTTGCAAGAAAAATTTCAGTCTGTCTATATCTATTCTTCCATCTTTCACATGCAGCATGGAACTGCCTGTCATGGAAGCAAGGGTTTTGTGAGTGCTCTGCGCTGCCATATCTGCTCCTGCTTTAATTGCTGATATGGGAAGCTCCGGATGAAATGGAAAATGGGAACCGTGAGCCTCATCAACTAAGAGCAATTTGCCTCTGTCATGTACTATTTTGGCTATAGCTTCAATATCCGAGCAGGCACCATAATATGTGGGACTGGTTATAAAAACTGCTTTAGCATCGGGATGATGATCCAAAGCTTCTGCAACAGTTGAAACTTTGATTCCCATAGGTATGCCCATATAAGGATCAATCTCTGGCATTAGATATTCAGGAACAAGCTTACCTAAGATAGTTCCGCTTACTACAGATCTATGGGCATTCCTGGGTATCAATATCTTGTCCCCAGGCTTCGTGACAGCCAGTATCATTGCATATATACCAGATGTAGTCCCATTTATAAGGAAAAATGTATAATCCGCTCCAAAAGCTTCAGCTGCACGCCTCTGAGCCTCCAAAACAGCACCTTCGGGACTGTGAAGGTTATCAACCCCTGGTACTTCTGTAGTATCCATTTCTATTAAATTTTCTAAAAGATATTCCAATCCCAATTTATTAAAAATTTTGCCTCTCTTATGTCCCGGCATATGAAAGGGCAAGGCTTCGGAATCCGCATACTCTTTTATAGATTTTAATATAGGTATATCATCGTATATCATATTTTTGCTCCTCTTAATATTAGACTCAGATAATATAGTACTAAGAGCTCAGGATTCAGAATTAAGGTCTCGGGAGTTTAACCCAAAAGGACTAGCAAAACTCACGTATCACGAGCCAGGACCCTATAGGAATACCAAAGGCTGTGCAGCGCGAGTCAAGACCCTATTGAAATTCCCATAAAACTTTATGTCATAGCTCATAGTTCTTAGCTCTATTATACATATATCTTCCATTTGGATAAAGAATATTTAATAGATAAATTGAATATTTATCTTTTTTCGAATATAATTTGTATTAGAATAAAACTTATAACTTGGTCATTAATGTATGGATAAATATTGAAGTAGAGGTGAAATTTTTGAAAAAAGAAGTGGATGAATACACACACTATATACTGAGAACATTGGCAACACTTCTCAGACTTATTGTCTACACATTAATTTTCCTTGCGGCAGTATTTGGCTTAAAAATAATTTTCCAATATTTATCTCCATTTATAATAGCTCTTTTGATTTCTTTTTTAATTAAACCTATTTCCAAGATATTTACTTCAATGAAATTAGGAAAAGGAATTTCTGTAGCCATTTCATTGCTGCTTGTATATGGCGCTCTATTTGCATTGTTAACATTAGGTTTGAGCAAGGGCATATCGGAGTTGAATTATCTTACATCCACATTGCCTCTTTATTCAGATGCAATTTATAAATATATTACTGATTTATCCAGGCAAGCGCAAAACATATATATACAGCTTCCTCCGGAAGTTACTACCTATGCCATAGAAACAGCCAAAAGCCTATTGGATAAAATGGGGGTCTTGCTTACAAATACTGCAAAATATGCTGTTAATACTCTTTATTCATTGCCTAAGTTGGGGATATTGTTTATTATAACTTCAGTGGCATCCTTCTTCTTTGCCAAAGACTCGGATAAAATAGAAGATTTTATTTATAGACAGTTCACTCCCAACTGGAGAAGCAAACTTTCAAGCTTAAAGAAAAACCTTTTAAGCTCTTTAGTAGGTTTCTTAAAAGCCCAACTAATACTCCTCACCATGACTTTCATGGAATCCCTAATAGGTCTTAATATCATCGGAGTAAAGTATGCACTCATAATATCAATATTTGTATCTCTAGTAGATATATTGCCTGTATTGGGTACTGGAAGCGTATATGTCCCATGGGCAATTGTATCCATAATTATAGGAAAATACAGATTAGGCATTTCTCTTTTGGTGTTGTATGCAGTAATAATAGTTATAAGGTATATGGTTGAACCAAAAGTTGTAGGACAGCAACTTGGTATTCACCCCCTCATATCCCTTATATCCATGTATGTAGGTGCTAAAGTTATGGGTCCCATAGGTGTAATATTAGGTCCCACAATAGCTGTTACAATTAAAGCAACCCAGAATGTAGGGATATTGCCTAAGTTTAAGTAGCGCTGCATATGGTATTCCTTTCCCGTCATGACTATTGACACGAGTTTTTTGTATTCCTTTTGAGTCCTGAAGAACGAAGGAGATTTTTTCAGAACGGCAAAAAGCACTAAGATCTCACTAGAGGATATTAAGAATATTATTAAATTATATTATTATTAAATTATATAGCACACTAAAAAAGCATATGTATGAACGTACATGTGCTTTTTTGTATCGTATATTCTTAATAATACAGTTTACACTGCCCATCCAATTTTTAAGCATTGATATTTCAATTGCCTTATAATTGCTTTTAAAAAAATAATACTTTTTAGTGTCCTTTAGTGTTCAAAGATATTCTCAATTATTTTATCATATTTCAACGCTACAACTTCTTTGCCAGCTTTATCTATAAATCCCAATTTCCCATTTAATTTTACAATGGGTAATCAATCTCCAAAGGGATATACACGATCATATTTTACTGGTATAACTTCATTTCCCTTCTCATCTATAAAACTATCATGATTATTTATTCTTCATGACGAATATTATCGAATAATAGATTTTAAAAACTATGCTTTCATAGTCTAAGGCATCACATATAAAAATTGAGCAGGAGGTAGATGGCTATTTCACCTACTCCCTGCTCAATTCTTCTTTAAAGATACTCTTCTTAGACACTTATATATTTACTTTGTCTTAGCAATTCTTACATATGTAAGCTCATTATCTTTGTGTCCTTCTACAAAATGGAACATAATTTCATATCCCTGAATGTTATAATAAACTTCAATAGTTCCCGCATAACCCTCATAATCTGGAATGTACTTCCTATAAGCAGGTTTGCCAAGCAATCCAGTAACCTCAGTTTCTTTAGCAGAATATTTAAATCCAAATATGGAGAAGTTATCGTTCAAGATAAATCTTATTCTATCAAAATACTCTGCCCCCGGTTTTGCTGATATATAGCAATTGGGGAAAATCATATCATATTCAACAAAAGTACGATAATTACTTTCTGATTTTATAAAGTCTTTTAAATCTGCTATTTTCATGGACATCAGTTGATCAAGATTGTCTCTGGTAATTGTAATCCCATCTTTATGTATGGGCAACACTTTTACAATATCCTTCTTTGGTATGTCTTTCTCAGTTACTTTATACTTCTTATCAAGTGATGTTACATTCATGCCTGATAAAACAAATTCTTTATCATTCCATTTGTAGTTGTATGAAATTTCTATAGCTTCATTTTCGCTTATAGCCCCAAAAGACACGCTGGCTATAATTTTGATTGATTTGGGTGTTTCTGAAGTTTCATATTTAATCCTATATTCTCCTATTTCTCCTACTCCATAGACACCTTTCACTATTCTTTCAAAATCCGAAGCATTGCTTGGAGTTATAATATACTGCTTTCCTATAACTGGTGCATCTATATAAAGCGATTTCTGAGCGTTATTGACAGATATGACTGGCATAGACTTCTCTAACTCCAAACTAAGATTTCTAAGCTTTCCATTCTCATATTTTAATAAATAATTTATAGGCTGTCCGTCCCAAGTTGAATACCATATTTCCGGTGCATTATTGCCTGTTATATATACAGGCCGAAGTTCTGTATTCTCCCTGTTGCTGATTGCATCAAAACTTGCAAGCAAGTTGCCTTGATCATCAATGATTTTAATAATGTTGTTATCATCAATCAAACATGTATCAAGCTTCCCATCTCCGTTAAAATCTTTCTTGAAACTTAAATCTTCCGCATTGACAACCATTGTTAAAGCCATTGTCATTAAAAAAACTGTAAATAAGATACGCTTCAGCTTCATATTATGCCCTCCTTATTAAATTGATATAAAGTTATTCTTAAAATTAATTCTACATTGAAATAATATTTTCCTGCTTGTCCAATGATTATAAGAAATTGCAATAAAAAAGGCTTCCTTTGGAAACGTTTATAGTAATCAAGATAGCCTTTCTTGAAACCCATTATGGAAAGTTAATATTAAGGTAGAATTATACTTTTCTATGGGTTATAAGAAAAGCTTCCTTGGGAAGCCTTTTAATAACCGATGAAGCCTTTGTTGAAATGCTTTTAACGGAAAGTATAAATTAAAAATTTATACTTTCCTAACGTATAAAAAACCACGTGTGAAGCCGTGGTTCTTCAATGTTAAGGTTTGCTCTTAATTTAGTCAAAAAATAAAAATGGCTCCCCAAGTTGGACTCGAACCAACGACCCTGCGGTTAACAGCCGCATGCTCTACCGACTGAGCTATTGAGGAGTATTTGAACCCGGCGACGACCTACTCTCCCAGGACCCTTCGGTCCAAGTACCATCGGCACTGGAGAGCTTAACTTCTGTGTTCGGTATGGGAACAGGTGTGGCCTCTCCGTCATTGTCACCGGATTATTCGCTATATATATATTTTTTTTTCGAAGGTCTGCACCTTCAAAACTACACAATACTAAGACTTAGTTTAGATCAAGCCCTCGACCTATTAGTATCGGTCAGCTAAATACATCACTGTACTTACACCTCCGACCTATCTACCACGTAGTCTACATGGGGTCTTACTACCTTAACGGTATGGGAAATCTCATCTTGGAGTCGGCTTCGCGCTTAGATGCCTTCAGCGCTTATCCGTTCCGAACTTAGCTACTCAGCTATGCCCTTGGCAGGACAACTGATACACCAGAGGTTCGTCCATCCCGGTCCTCTCGTACTAAGGACAGATCTCCTCAAATTTCCTACGCCCGCGACGGATAGGGACCGAACTGTCTCACGACGTTCTGAACCCAGCTCGCGTGCCGCTTTAATGGGCGAACAGCCCAACCCTTGGAACCTACTTCAGCTCCAGGATGCGACGAGCCGACATCGAGGTGCCAAACCTCCCCGTCGATGTGGACTCTTGGGGGAGATCAGCCTGTTATCCCCAGGGTAGC
>ENA-OWPA01000092-OWPA01000092.1-bioreactor-metagenome-genome-assembly--contig:-NODE-92-length-168422-cov-11.286893_pt1 | contig 168422 bp, 168 predicted proteins | sample MGYA00238139_ERZ651803 | MGnify/ENA primary metagenome ERZ651803 (study PRJEB26909, sample SAMN07631231) | bioreactor metagenome | isolation source: Switchgrass digestor | place: USA: Dartmouth...
GCGGGTCGGAACTTACCCGACAAGGAATTTCGCTACCTTAGGACCGTTATAGTTACGGCCGCCGTTTACTGGGGCTTAAGTTCATACCTTCGGCTTTCGCCTAAGCATTCCCCTTAACCTTCCAGCACCGGGCAGGTGTCAGCCCCTATACTTCATCTTTCGATTTAGCAGAGACCTGTGTTTTTGGTAAACAGTCGCCTGGGCCTTTTCACTGCGGCCAAAGTACGCTTACGTGGCTTGCACTTCACGTCCCTTGGCACCCCTTCTCCCGAAGTTACGGGGTCAATTTGCCGAGTTCCTTAACAAGAGTTCTTCCGCTCATCTTAGGATTCTCTCCTCGCCTACCTGTGTCGGTTTGCGGTACGGGTACCCTTCGGCTCGATAGAAGCTTTTCTTGGCAGTGTGGAATCAGTTACTTCGCTACTTCATTTTCGCTCCCCATCGCTTCTCGGAATTGTACCTACGGATTTGCCTATAGGTACTTCCTACCAGCTTAGACACACTCAACCAACCGTGTGCTTAACCTATCCTCCTGCGTCACTCCTTCTCTCAAACGCCTCTAGGTAGTACAGGAATTTCAACCTGTTGTCCATCGCCTACGCCCTTCGGCCTCGGCTTAGGTCCCGACTAACCCTGAGTGGACGAGCCTTCCTCAGGAAACCTTAGGCTTTCGATGGGTGAGATTCTCACTCACCTCTCGCTACTCATGCCAACATTCTCTCTTGTATACAGTCCACTACTCCTTCCGGTATAGCTTCTGCCCGTATACAATGCTCCTCTACCGATACTTATCGTATCCCACATCTTCGGTGCCAGGTTTGAGCCCCGGTAATCTTCGGCGCAAGACCACTCGACCAGTGAGCTATTACGCACTCTTTAAATGAATGGCTGCTTCTAAGCCAACATCCTGGTTGTCTGTGTAGTCTTACATCCTTTCCCACTTAACCTGAACTTTGGGACCTTAGATGGTGGTCTGGGCTGTTTCCCTTTTGACTATGAAACTTATCTCCCATAGTCTGACTCCCAAGTATATGACTGTGGCATTCGGAGTTTGATAGGTTTTGGTAACGTATACACGCCCCTAGACCAGTCAGTGCTCTACCTCCACGTCACTTACCTTGAGGCTAGCCCTAAAGCTATTTCGAGGAGAACCAGCTATCTCCGAGTTCGATTGGAATTTCACCGCTACCCACAGGTCATCCGATAGCTTTTAAACGCTAACCGGTTCGGTCCTCCATTGAGCTTTACCTCAACTTCAACCTGCCCATGGGTAGGTCACCCGGTTTCGGGTCTACGACATGCAACTATTCGCCCTATTCAGACTCGGTTTCCCTGCGGCTCCGTACCTTAAGTACTTAACCTCGCTGCATATCGTAACTCGTTGGCCCGTTCTACAAAAAGTACGCGGTCGTCCTTATACAGAACTTCCACTGCTTGTGAACATAGGGTTTCAGGTTCTCTTTCACTCCCCTCCCGGGGTTCTTTTCACCTTTCCCTCACGGTACTTCTTCGCTATCGGTCACTAGGTAGTATTTAGCCTTGGGGGGTGGTCCCCCCTGCTTCCCACAAGGTTTCTCGTGTCTCGTGGTACTCTGGATCTCGGCTGGTGGTGGTTCCGTTTCGTGTACAGGACTATCACCTTCTGTGGTGGGCCTTTCCAGACCTCTTCTACTACAAAACCTCCCTACCGTTCTGCCGGTCCGCAACCCCGGTAAAGTTTCCTCTACCGGTTTGGGCTCCTCCCCTTTCGCTCGCCGCTACTCAGGGAATCGATGTTTCTTTCTTTTCCTCAGGGTACTTAGATGTTTCAGTTCCCCTGGTTTGCCTTCTATCTACCTATGGATTCAGTAGATGATACCTAAGGTTCTCCTTAGGTGGGTTCCCCCATTCGGACATCTACGGATCAAAGCCTACTTGCGGCTCCCCGTAGCATTTCGGTGCTTATCCCGTCCTTCTTCGGCTCCTAGTGCCAAGGCATTCACCCTATGCTCTTAGTATCTTGACCAGTTTAATTGTAGTTTCCTACTTCGCTGTGTAGTTTTCAAGGTACATGCTGCAATTACCCAAATCTTTGATTTGGTGTAATTGTAGTACTCAGAAACTTGCTTTCTGAGCTTCCTTTTGAGAAACTCTTGGTCTCTCAAAACTGAACAGTGAGAAGCTTTTTCTCCTTAGAAAGGAGGTGATCCAGCCGCACCTTCCGATACGGCTACCTTGTTACGACTTCACCCCAATCATCGATCCCACCTTCGACAGCTGCCTCCATAAGGTTAGCTCACTGGCTTCGGGTGTTACCGACTCTCATGGTGTGACGGGCGGTGTGTACAAGACCCGGGAACGCATTCACCGCGACATGCTGATTCGCGATTACTAGCAACTCCGACTTCATGTAGGCGAGTTGCAGCCTACAATCCGAACTGGGATCGGCTTATTGGGTTTTGCTCAACTTCACAGTCTCGCTTCCCGTTGTACCGACCATTGTAGCACGTGTGTAGCCCAAGACATAAGGGGCATGATGATTTGACGTCATCCCCACCTTCCTCCGGTTTGTCACCGGCAGTCCCTCTAGAGTGCCCAGCTCTACCTGATGGCAACTAAAGGCAAGGGTTGCGCTCGTTGCGGGACTTAACCCAACATCTCACGACACGAGCTGACGACAACCATGCACCACCTGTCTCCCTTGCTCCCGAAGAAGAGGGCCTATCTCTAGACCTGTCAAGGGGATGTCAAGCCTTGGTAAGGTTCTTCGCGTTGCGTCGAATTAAACCACATGCTCCGCTGCTTGTGCGGGTCCCCGTCAATTCCTTTGAGTTTCAGTCTTGCGACCGTACTCCCCAGGCGGAGTGCTTAATGCGTTAGCTGCGGCACTGATGGATGTCTCCACCAACACCTAGCACTCATCGTTTACGGCGTGGACTACCAGGGTATCTAATCCTGTTTGCTCCCCACGCTTTCGTGCCTCAGCGTCAGTTACAGTCCAGAGAGTCGCCTTCGCCACTGGTATTCCTCCTAATATCTACGCATTTCACCGCTACACTAGGAATTCCACTCTCCTCTCCTGCACTCAAGCCTCTTAGTTTCAAATGCTTACTACGGTTAAGCCGTAGCCTTTCACATCTGACTTAAAAGGCCGCCTACGCACCCTTTACGCCCAGTAATTCCGGATAACGCTCGCCCCCTACGTATTACCGCGGCTGCTGGCACGTAGTTAGCCGGGGCTTCCTCCTAAGGTACCGTCCTCTTCTTCCCTTAGGACAGAGCTTTACGACCCGAAGGCCTTCTTCGCTCACGCGGCGTCGCTGCATCAGGGTTTCCCCCATTGTGCAATATTCCCCACTGCTGCCTCCCGTAGGAGTCTGGACCGTGTCTCAGTTCCAGTGTGGCCGTCCACCCTCTCAGGCCGGCTACCCATCGTCGCCTTGGTGAGCCGTTACCTCACCAACTAGCTAATGGGACGCGAGGCCATCTCTCACCGCTAAATCGCTTTAACTTACATACCATGCGGTATATAAGTCTCATGAGGTATTACCCTCAGTTTCCCGAGGCTATCCCTCTGTGAGAGGCAGGTTCCTCACGCGTTACTCACCCGTCCGCCGCTAAGTAGAACGCATTCCGAAGAACACATCCTACTTCGCTCGACTTGCATGTGTTAGGCACGCCGCCAGCGTTCGTCCTGAGCCAGGATCAAACTCTCATAAGAAAGTTTTCCTTAGCTCTTTTATCGAAACTCAAAGTCTCACACTGTTCAGTTGTCTTGGTTCATTTAAACCATTCATTTGGACCTCACTCGTGAGGTCACTTAATAAATATACCATCTTTTTGGCTCTTTGTCAACACCATTTTTTTGTTTTTAATTTGTTGAGATTTGGTGATTTGTGTTCTACATCGTGCTGACTTTTATTATGATACAACGATTTTAATTAAAAGTCAACACCCTTTTTTTAAAAAAATCATATTATCTCTTCATGTTACTATTCTCCATTTATAAGCCTTTTATAAATAGAACAAGCGTCTTAATCTAATCAATTACTTAAGTTTAACAGTTTATCCAGCCTTTCCTTTTGGGCTTTAATATTACTATCAGTAGGCATCAAGTTGTATGCTCTACTGATGTCATCATGTGCATCTTTTAGTTTTCCAAGTTGCCAATAGCACAATCCTCTATTAAATATAAGTTTATAATCCTCTCCAGCGTTATTTATCCCTTCAGAAAAAACATCTATTGCTTCTTCTATTTCGCCTATATTTACTAAGCATATCCCCAATTCATTATATACATCTGAATTATTTTTGTTCAATTCTATTGCGTCGTAAAACAATTCTACAGCTTGTACTAAATTTCCTGTTGCCTTATAGCATACCCCTAAATAATATTTCAAAGTCCACAATTTATCATACTTTTTCATAAGATTTTGAAATATATCTATGGCCTTTTTAAATTCATTTCTGTTCAAATATATGAGTCCCTTTTCCATTTCAGCATCATCTTCTATTATATCTAATTCTTCTCTTATTTCCTGCAACCTTAACTCGTCCTTATCTAAAGTTAAATATTGACTCCAAATAAGCTTTGCTTTAAGGAAATTACCATAAAACTTATAGTGATATCCTAGTTTATAATATGCAAGGGGATACCTATCATCTAAATCCAATATGGATTCCAGTTCTTTAGTAGATGCTTTTATAAAGTCCATTCCCTTATCTTCCATTTTCATATCAAAAAACTTCTTCCCTATTTCCTCCAAGGTAAGGGCATAATTAAATATTCCATCTACATTCTTTGGATTTAAGCATTTAAGCGCCCTAAAATATATGGCTGCGGTATCATTGTCCTTTTTATCTACTGCCTTAATTCCATGATAGAATATATAATTCTCTATTTGATCATTAATTCCATACAAAATTTCCTTGTATTCTTTAATATAAGGGAAATCTGGGTCAATTCCAATTAAATATATTATTCCATCAATGATAAAAGCTAGATTTATTTCATCTTGGAGTATTCCTTCTTTAATTCCACTAATCAAAGAATCTGTCTTTATTGGCAAAGGTATTTCCTTTTTTAAAGAATACTTCCCATTGCCAATTACAGTGTCCTTTTTTAGTTCCAGAAAGGTAATTTTATCAATATGCTTTTTAAAATAAGAATCAACAATTTCCATGAACTCACCTCATATTAGAATCTATTCATAAACATTCTTTTTCTTCTTGTGCTGGTGCTTAATATCTTGTAAAGATATCCTCTATAAATCATAATAAATGAAAATATGACCTGACCAGCTAAATATTTAATAATATCCATCATATCTAAGCTTAATCTAAAATTAATATGTGTAGCAAAAATATCGGTAATCACTTGACCGGTAACTAAATATAATATTACATAAAAAATTGCATTAGGTATAAACCAGTTAAACCAGTTCTCTTTAATAAAATCAAAGGAATAAGTTATGCTGTCAACTGGTTCTAAAGCTTTCTGATATAATGTTTCAGGCAGTGCATTCAATAATATTAATACTGAAAATGTTATTATTAAGTTCAATATATAATAATTAAAACCCATTAACTTACTTATAGAGTCTAAAACGAAGCTTCCTAACCATGCTAAAAAGAAAATCATGTATACCTTCCTGAGAAAATATTTAAATCCAACTTTGAAATCCTGCAATGTGATTCTGTCATAATTGATAATATTAAACAATAGATAGAAATAATTAGAAATAAGGCTGGATGATACAATTGCCACAAAAATACCTGCAAATATTGATAAAATTCCTCTAAAAACAGTTATTACAAAGGATATCATGAATATGTTGATTGTCATGTACACTATTCCTGTAAAAATTATAGGCCAATTCTTTATTAAGCTTTTAATGGACTTGTTCAAAGACTCTTTATTTACCATTATAAAATCCTTAATTATGTCCAAATCATATCAACTCCTTTACAATATTAGTTATATCGTAGGTATTGCATCTAGTAATGACGCCATCTTTGTAGTCAAATAATATATAAACTTTTTCTTCTTTTATTTTATCAATACTGTTCTTTAAATCATATCCATTTTTTATTAACTCTAAAATATTAAATTCAAAAGCTTCTATTTTTACATTATTTAAAATCCTTTTCGTAGGCAAATCTTTATATAAAGGCAAGTAATTTTCCAATATCCTCTCATCTTTTAAAATATTATGAATGTCGTTTTGCTCTATCCTAATACTTGAACTGGAAAGCTTTTCTGACATTTTGGCATTTTTGTTGTTTTTTATAAAATCATATCTTAATAATTCAGCAAAAATATTTAAGTATTCAAAACCCTTAGATTTATAAAAATCAAGAAGTATTTCATAAAGTCCAGTTCTGCTAATGGAAATCTCATAGTAATTATTACTTTCCCAGTATAAGCTGAAATCTTCATAAAAATCAAAAGGGCTTTTATAAAAATTATTAATTATAAATTCCAGTGAATTTTCAAAATATCCCTCATTATAATACCTTTCAACAAGCTCTTCTACTGCCTTTAACCTGATTATTTCCTTATATTTTATATAATTATTTTCTAATACCTCATAAGGTGGCACACCTATATATTTGAACCCGTATTTTTCTTCTTCCATCCTTAAGGAAGAGCCTTTTAAGAGTTTCAAAAAACCTAATTGGATTTTTTCTGGCTTTATCTCATACACATCATTGAAAGATTTCTTGAAGGATTCATAATCTTCATAAGGAAGCCCTGCTATTAAATCTAAATGCTGATGAATGTTTCTATATGATTTTATCTTTTTAGTCACTTCCCTAAGCTTAATAAAATCCGTTGTCCTGCCTATGGCGTCAATTGTCCTTGGATTGGTGGATTGTACCCCAATTTCAAATTGGAATAAGCCTTCTTTTACATGGGATAAAAATTCAAGCATTTCATCATCTAACAAATGGGCAGTGACTTCAAAATGGAAATTAATATCCTTAGGATTCCTTTCTATTATGAAATTCATAATATCCATTGCATATTTTTTATTGGCATTAAAAGTCCTATCTACAAACTTTACCTGCTTAACATTAGCTTTAATGAGCGCATCCAGTTCCTTCTTTACCCTATCTAAATCAAAATACCTAACCCCTTTAATAGTTGAGGATAAGCAGAATTTGCAGTTAAATGGGCAGCCTCTAGATGATTCAAAGTATACAATTCTGTTTCTAAATTCATCTCCTATGTTTTTATATGGCGATGGTATTTTATTTAAATCATCAATTAATGGTCGTGGAGGGTTAATAAAAATCTCCTTACCTTTTCTATAGGCTAATCCCCTAATATTAATTAATTCGTCGCCACTTAATAAAGCAATAAGAAATTCCCTAAATGTTTCTTCACCTTCACCATAAATTATAAAGTCAATAAACGGATACTTTTGGAGAGTTTCTTTTAAATCAAAAGAGACCTCAGGACCGCCTAATAGTATTTTTATTTCTGGTTTTACTTTCTTTAATATTTCACATATCCTTAAAGTTTCAGTTAGATTCCAAATATATACTGAAAATCCGATTAAATCCGCATCTGACATGTATAATTGAGAAGTTATATAATTAATATCTTGATTTATGGTATATTCCCTTAATTCCACATCAATTATATCTTCCACAAAAGCTTTCAAATATCTAATAGCCAGAGAGGTATGGATAAATTTGGAATTTAATGTTGTTAAAACTATCTTCATCTTACACCTTCCTTTATCCATTACATTACCTACATTATACCATTAAGTTTTAACCTATAACAGTAAAGAAATAATTTAATTATCTCATTGAATTTGAAAGATTTTTTTTATACAATTAATTGTATAAAATGACACGAAAGGAGAAGTCGTATGAGAGAATTCGACAAAATTTCAATTCAAGAAATCTCAAAGAATGATATGCTGCTAATTATTGAAGCTTTAGAATATACTGGTAATAATACTAAAATAGATGATTTCATAAACTTAAGAAATAGCATAGTTGAAGAATTAAGCTCATTAGCAGAAGTTAGCGAAGAAGAATTTTTAGAATACCTAAAAAAATAGACCTTTAAAGGTCTATTATTATTCGTACATAAATATTGATTTACATTGTAAAAGCAAGGTAACCTTGCTTTTTATTGTTATTTCAGAGACTACAACCTGTCGAAAGCTGTAGTCTCTTTTATTTTACATTCTTTCAGGCGCTTCAATTCCAAGTAGTCCCAATCCTGTTTTCAATACAGTTTTTGTTGCAAAGGAAAGCATTAGCCTTGCCTTCTTTAGTTCTTCATCTTCTACTATAATTGGATAAGTATTGTAAAGCTTATTAAATGCCTTAGCAATTTCAACGATATGCCTTGTAATCAAATAAGGTTCATATTTTTCCATGGCATCTATGATAACTTCTGGGAATTCGTATAAAAGCCTTACAATGTTTATTTCTTCATTAGTTGATAGTAAATCATAATTTACCTTATCTTCAATATTAAATTGTCCTCTATCAAGTAGAGAGCAAATTCTAGCATGTGTGTATTGAACATAAGGACCTGTTTCTCCATCGAAGCTTAGGGTCCTGTCCCAAGAAAATACATAGTCCTTTATCCTTTGATTAAACAATTCTTGGAAAATTACAGCTCCTATACCAACTTGCTTAGCAACTTCTTCTTTATTTTCTAGATTAGGATTCCTTTCGTTGATTATTTCCAAAGTCTTATTGATGGCTGTCTTCAATACATCTTCTAAGAATACTACCCTTCCTTTTCTTGTAGATAGAGCCCCATCTTCTAGGCTTACTGTACCAAAGTTTACATGAACCAAATCCTTTGCCCAGTCATACCCCATAAGTTCAATTATTTTAAACCAAGATTTAAAATGTAAGTTTTGTTGGGCTCCAACTACATAGATATTCTTATAGAAATCATAGGTTTTCTTTCTATACATTGCAGCAGCAATATCCCTAGTTGTATATAATGTTGTTCCATCTGATTTAATTATGATGGCAGGTGGCATTCCATACTCTTGTAAATCGACTACATAAGCCCCTTCAGATTCTTTTAGCAAATTCTTTTCTTTCAATTCTTCAATAACTGCTGGCATCTTATCTGAATAGAATGATTCACCAGCATAGGAATCAAACTTAATATTTAACATCTTATATACTTTATTGAACTCTTTTAAAGAAATTTCCCTTATCCATTCCCAAAGCTTATATGCCTCTTCATTTCCTTCTTCCAATTCCTTAAACCAATATCTTGCTTCGTCCATTAACTCTTCATTTTCTTCTGCTTCCTTATTATATCTTACATATAATTTTAATAGCTCATTTATTGGGTCCTTTTCTATTTCCTCCATATTGCCCCATTTCTTTATGGCAGAGATTAGCATTCCAAATTGAGTGCCATAATCTCCAAGGTGATTAATGGCAACTGTATTGAAACCTAAAAAGGAGAATATTTTATACAATGCATTTCCTATAACAGTGGACCTAATGTGGCCAATATGAAATGGCTTTGCAATATTTGGCGAAGAAAATTCCACTATTACAGTCTTACCATTTCCAATATCTGATGAGCCAAACATATCCTTTTTGATTTTTATCTCTTCTAAGGTCACCTCTGTTAGCTTCTTTTTATTTATGAAAAAGTTAATATATGGCCCCTTATTTTCTATTTTTTCAAAATATGGACTTTCTTCAAACTTGCCAACTAACTCTTCAGCTATTAATTGAGGAGCTTTCTTATATGTCTTAGCAAGTTTAAAAACCGGAAAAGCATAATCTCCCATTTCATAGGAAGGTGGTATCTCTATTAAAGATGATATTTCTTCTTCTGACATTTCCTGTATTTGAGTTTTCAGCATATTTACAACTTCTTCTTTGAAATTTAACATTTCCATACCTCCTCCTTCTCAATATTTATCTTACGCCTGCTATAAAAAAACCTCGTCTCAAAATAAGAGACGAGATAGTTACTCGCTCTTATGTAAAAATTCACCTGATTATTGATTTTATCTAATAATTTAATATATAATATACAATATTATTCACATAAATACAAGGTTTTATTTCAATAAGTTAATAAACTAAATTTTATCCCAAATTTTAGCATAAAAAAAGATGAGGCAAGCCTCATCTTTTTAACCAAGGTTTTCATTTAAAAGCTCTACAACTTTTGCTGCAACTTCAGCTGTAACACCTGCACATCTTGCTTTTCTCTTAGGATCATCGTATGCAACGCCTTGAGCTTCCATGAATTTACCAACTGAATCAGCACACAATAGAGATTTAGCAACTGTTTGAACTAATCCTAGGTTTTCTGGTTGATATTCAGGGAAATTATGGTCTTTATACCAATTAAACAATTCTGCAATTAGTTTCTTTTGCATGTCCTTATCACATACAACACCAATACAAGTTGCAGCTGCACCCAAAGAACCACATAATGTTGCTTGGCCATATCCTGCAGCGAGTCCTGCAAAGGCTTCTGGTGGAATTTGATTAAATGGATATCCAACTTCATCAGCTAATGTACCGAAGAAACCATCGGCAACACCAGCACCTCATCCACCTAATTCTTTATATGCTTGATAAGCTCTAGCTTTTACTTTTTCTGGATCTAATTTTTTGTACTTAAAAGGCCATTCAGGAGTACCAGTACTGCTAGAAGCATTTGCTGTATCAACCTTTGAACATGCAGTTAATAATCCACCTAAGCTACCTGCCATAGCAATTCCTGCTAATGAAGTCCCTACACCTTTTATGAATTCCTTCCTAGATATTGGCTTATTAATAATGTCACCCATAAAATACCCTCCCATTTAATGATTTGTCTGATAATTAATTAACATCTAGTAATGAATATTATAACGTTTTTTTAACAATGTTTATCATAAAAGTTAGTTATGCTTCATAAACATATTTTATTGAATATGGCTTTTTCTCTTTTTTAGCCAAAAATAAAAGTATTACTTTTTTCTATAATTTCATGTTATACTATAATATATATCTATTTTAAATATGTTATTTTTTTAACTTTCCCAATTTATGAAACGAGGGGTTTATTATGAATTTAGAATATTTAAAATCCTTTTATGTTACTGTAAAATTAAACAGTATATCTAAAGCTGCAAAACATCTGCATTTAACTCAACCTGGATTAAGTATGCAAATACAAAATTTAGAAAAAGATTTAGGTGCAGAACTTCTCAAAAGGAGCAATAAAGGTGTTGAATTAACAGAAGCAGGAAGAATTGTATTTGAGTATGCGGATACAATTTTATCCATGAAGGAAAATATCGAAAGGGATATAAAGAGTCTACAACATAAAAGAAAGGAATTATTATTGGGAGCATGTAAAGCAATAGGGGAATATGCATTGCCATGTAGCATATATATTTTTAAACATGAAAATAACGATGTAGATATCAACCTTAATATTAACAATACTGAAGGTGTTATAAAGGAATTATTAGATAGGACTATCAATATAGGTATTATTCATGGTGAAACTGAAACAAAAAATGTAAAAACTGAACTAATAGCAACTGACCCATTGCTTTTAGTAACTTCTCTTCCAATTATGAAAGATAAAATTACATTTGATGAATTTAAAAAATTACCCCTTATATTTAGAGAAAAAGGCTCTGGAACATATAAAACCATTCAGAATGCTTTGATGAAACATGATATAAATATCGAAGACTTAAATATAATATATGAATTAAATTCAATGGAAGCAATTAAAACTTCTGTTTTATCCGGAAAGGGCATAGCCTTTATTCAAGAGCTGTCCATAAAACGACATCTAAAAGATGGAGATTTAAAAGTAATTCAAGTAGAAGGTTTAGAAGTATATAGTAAATTTTATATAGCATATAGGGAAAACTATGAGCTTAATGACTATGAAAATCAATTTATACAATTTATAAAATCCTCTAAAAGAGGCTTTTGCTAATAGGTAGCATTAAGAAATGCAACTTTTTACAATCACAGCAAGTATTTAAATAGTATTTTACATCCTATCCAAGCTCCTACAAACATAAAAATTCCAAAAACCCAACCATGTACGGAAAAAGAAGGTATAGCACTGAAATACGCACCTATATTACATCCAAAGGACAATCTGGTACCATATCCCATAAGAATTCCACCAATAAGGGCAGCTAAAAACTGCCTTTTACTTTTTATTTTTTTGAACTTAAATTCAGAATGATATAATACTGATAAAAAAGAACCTATTATTATAGCAACTATAATAACTATTAATTCATTATTAAAAAATGTTTTCCCCAGACTTAATTGGTTGTTATAAACATTAAAATAATACCAGTCCTTCACATCTACTCCTAATAATTCTATGAAACCAGCTCCAATATATAAAAATGCTGTTGTTATTTTCCATGGTTTGCCAGTTACAAATAATATAATAATATTAATAATTCCTAATAATATTCCCCCAACCCAATAAGGCCATGGCTTTTTAGATTTTACATCCTTCACAAGAATCCCTCCATTATTTTGCCTTTTCAATATAGATTTCCCATTCCCCTTCGCCTGTTTCTAAATAGTCAATATAATGCCCTTGCTTTTCAACCCACTCTACTACATTTACTATTGAACAGCTATGGTCAGTCTTTATAATCAAAATATCTCCAACCTTCATGTCATTTAATTTTTTTAATACCTTTAACAAAGGAATAGGGCATGCTTCGTACATACAATCTAACTCATAAATAGCCATAAGACTCCTCCTATAAACCTGACATAATATTATTTTTCTTATCGTACAATATTGCTAAATAATATATAATTCCTAACACAATTAGCTGAGCAATTATTGTTGGTATTAATCCTATATACTCAGGTAAATAAATTATTTTCGAAGTTGAAATGAATAATTTATCCCAAAACTCAAAACTCTTTCCACCTAAAGTTGCTCCAATGATAAACCCGATTAAAACGATAAACTGCATTAAATATCCTTCTCCAATTCTTATCAAAGTTCCAGTAGCACACCCTCCTGCAATAACCATGCCTATACCAAACATTATAGCTCCAATAATGGTATGAATTCCAACAGGATAGATTTGACCGGGGATATCCATTATTGAATAATTTTCTACATTACTAAAAAACATATATTGATAAATTCCAAATCCAATTGTTGAAATCATCAATCCAAGAAGTACTGCTCTAAACAAAGAAGTAGTGCCAACCATTATCGGATCCCGAAAACTTGCAGCAAAACAAAACCTTGAACGCTGCATAATAATTCCAATTGCGATACCAATTATCCAAGTAAAAGCATACAGTTTATTATTGTTAATGAAATAGCCAAAAATAATTAAAGATATAAAAGCTGCAATATAAAAATATTTTCTCTGATTTTTTTTGGCTCTTATTTCTTTCTGTCGTTGTCGTTTTATTTCTTCTATTTTGCTAGATGTAACCATAACATCACCTCCATAATAAAAAGTGTCTTTGTTTATTATACAACAAATTTTTAACAAATTCTATTTGTACATTATCAAAAAGAAAAGATACTTATCAAAAATAGATAAGTATCTTTATACCTATTTCATCTCTACTATTGTTACTCCATCTCCGCCTTCTCCATATTTACCTAACCTAAAGGACTTAACATATTTATGGCTCTTTAAGTATTTTTGTATTCCATCTCTTAATACTCCAGTTCCTTTCCCATGAATTATGCTTATTTCCTTAACTCCAGAAATATATACATCATCCAAATATTTATCCAGTTCAAGGAAAGCTTCGTCTAAATTCTTACCTCTTAAATCTATTTCCGTCTTAATATCTTTTGTTTTACTTCCAATAATATTTTTAATGCTGCTTTTAGCCTTAGCCTCTTCTTCTTTTTGACTTCTCCTTAAGGTGGAAATATGGGCTGTAATCTTCATTATCCCAACTTGGACTTTAACATTTCCGTTTTCATCAGGTTCTTCCAACACTGTTCCCAACTGATTGTATGGAAGAACTTCTACTGTTTCCCCAACTTTTAAGTTTTTAGGCGGGTCATTTGATTTTATGTTGAATATTCCAGAAGAAACCTCAGCTTCTGCTTTTTCTAGCTTTTTCTTTAATTTTTCTTGAGCTTCTTGAATCCTTTTTATTCTATCTTTTTCTATTTCTTCAGAAATAACCCTTAATTCCTTTACTATATTGTCTGCTTCTTCTTTTGCTTGTTTAAGGATATTTCTTGCTTCTTCCTTGGCTTTTTGAAGGATTTTTTCTCTCATTTCCCTTGTTTTTTCTTTTTCTCTTGCTAAATCTTCTTTTAGCTTTTCGACTTCTAATCTGTATCTTTCCGCTTCTGCTCTGTTTTCTTCAATTGCTATTCTGTCCTTTTCTATTGCCTGCAAAACATCTTCAAATTCGATATTTTCTTTTGAGATTAAGGTTCTTGCATAATTAATAATATCTTCTTTTAAACCTAACCTCTTTGATATTTCAAAGGCGTTGGACTTTCCAGGTACTCCAATCAAAAGCCTATAAGTTGGACTTAATGTTTCTACATCAAATTCTACCGATGCATTTTTTACACCTTTTGTAGTAAGGGCATACATCTTCAACTGGCTGTAATGGGTTGTGGCAATGGTCCTTACATTTAATTTTAGAAGATAATCTAATATTGCCATTGCCAATGCTGCCCCTTCTGTTGGGTCTGTTCCTGCACCTAATTCATCAAAAAGTATTAAGCTATTGTATTCTAAGTTTTCCAATATATCCACTATATTTACCATGTGTGATGAAAATGTAGATAGGGATTGTTCAATGCTTTGCTCATCACCAATATCTGCAAAAACTTGATTAAAGACAGCTATTTCCGAATTAAAATCAGCAGGAATGTGAAGGCCTGACTGAGCCATCAATGTTAGAAGACCCACTGTTTTTAATGTAACTGTTTTCCCTCCTGTATTTGGTCCAGTAATAATAAGGGTATTAAAGTCCTTTCCTAAATACACATCGATTGGAACTACCTTTTCTACTTTAAGAAGTGGATGCCTTCCTTTTTTAATATTAATATATCCTCTGGTGTTAAGGATTGGCCTTGTAGCCATCATGTCCATGGCAAGTTTGCCCTTTGCAAATATAAAATCAAGCTCTTGAAGAATCTTCTGATTATTTATTATGCCTTCAGCTTCTTCAGCTACAAGTTCTGATAATGTCTTTAAAATCCTTTCAATTTCTTCCCTTTCCTTTAATTCCAGTTCTCTTAATTCATTATTTAATTGAACTACTGCCATAGGCTCAATAAATAGAGTTGCACCGCTTCCACTCATGTCATGGACTAAACCCGGTACATTTGCCCTATTTTCAGCTTTAACTGGAATAACAAACCTTCCATCTCTTATGGTTACAATATTATCCTGCAAGTATTTCCTGTAATTTGGCGAATTTACTATTTCATTTAATTTCCCTCTGATAGCTTCATTTTTGCTGGCAATCTGCTTCCTTATGCTCCTTAATGTAGGGCTTGCATTATCAGAAATTTCATTTTCAGAAACTATTGCATTGTCTATTTCATCTTCAATATGCTTAAATACTTCTAAATTCCCTATTAATCCTTCAATTATTGGATAACTAGAAGCCTTATCATCTTTAGATTCCCTTAAATAGTTTTTAAGTGCCCTTGATACCCTTAGCAAATCAGCAATTTTAAGCAACCTATCGGGAGTTAACACACCCCCGATTTTTGCCCTTCTAACATCAGGTGCAATATTATGGATTCCATATAAAGGCGGATTTCCTCTTTTAATTAAAAGAGAATAGGCTTCTTCAGTTTCTATTTGAAGGCGCTCAATTTCATCTATATCTGTGGAAGGCTTTAATTCTTTTGCTTTTTCTTTACCTAAGCTGGATTCAGCCCTCTCAACCAACAATTCTACTATTTTATAATATTCTAATGTCTTAAGCGTTTTCTCTTTCATCTCATCAACTCCATTAAACGACTCCTCTAAACAAATGTCCTTTAGTTATATCATTTTCTTTTCTATATTTATTCATGAAATCCTTAATTTCATCTTCTCCTATTAAACCTTTAGCATATTCGTAAAATACAGTTTGGATTTCCTTTACACTGCCCTTTTCAGCAGTGAAATCTAGGCGTGCCATTGAAACACCTTTGCTGAAAATTTGTTTTAAATCATCTAAAACAAATATAGGTACTGAATTATATATTTTTGTTGTACCTTCTTTCCTTTCCATCAAAAATGTTTTCCCCAGCCTATCCTTTAATCCATAGCCATTGGCAAAGTTACATGATTTGCAATTTTTATCATCCTTACAGCCTTTTACAACAGACATAGGACAGTATTCTGTTACCATAAGTGGCAAATAGCCATAAACAATTATTTCAGTTATACTAGCAGATTTTTCATTAATCCTTGCAATTTGATGCAAATTGAGTTCAGGAGATAATGTTACGCTATCTAAGCCAACTTTGTTGAAATAATTTAATGTAAAACTGTTAAATACATTAAGTCCAATATCCCCATGGACTCTTAAGTTAAACCTGTCCTTAAAATATTTTAAACTGCCAAGATTGGATACAGAAATGCCATTGATTTTATCCTTTACTTGTTCAATTATATCTCCAATATGTTCTAAGTCCTTTTGATATAGTATCTTGTCTGTCCAGATAAATATTTCCTTGCCACATTTAACTATTTCATCAACTACCTTATCTATATTATCATAAAAGCCCAAGTAAATTCTATCTAATTTATTTAAATCCAGTTGATTAAATTGTTCAAGGGTATTTACTTTGATACTTACCTTATTGTCAATCTCTCTGTTTATCTTTTTGTAACCAAAAACTTCCTTTTTCTTTTGCTGATAGTATTTTTCATCAACTGGAAACCTATTATTTTTATTCATCAGCATATTATCTAATTTTTCAGTAGCCAATCTTCTCAATTGATTTATAACGGACAATGGCAAGAAAGCATTATCATCTAAATTAACTGAGATATTATTGAGAGTGTAAACAGTATCTCCTAATTTTGACAGCTGTTCAATAACCTTTTCTTCAGTTAATTTAACTTTTTTGCCTTCTTCAGCTTCCTTTTCCCCTTCTACTTCTACAGTCTTATCATTAAATTTTACCTCTAATTTGGGCTTCTTTCCTATTTTTATTTCAATATCCATATCAATAGGATATTTAATATTTTCTTTGCTGTAACTAGATTTGGCCCTGTTTAATAGACCTATGCTGGAAGTTTTATATACTGGAGAGCCATTTAAAACATCAAAAAGCTTATCTAAAACAATAGTAGTACCTTTTTTGCTGTCAAAAGGTACTATAATTCCCTTGTAATCACCATTAGCAGTTGCTAATTCAATGCCATCGCCTTTTTCTATATTATCATAAAGAGAGATATATACTCTGTTATTTTCTATCTTTACAACCTTGCCTATTAAAATTCCCCTGTTGTCTGGTCTTTCAATGGAAGAAAAATCCTTTCCAAAATCACCAAACATCAATCCTTTAGTAAATCCTCTGTTAAATATCTGAAGTACATCTTTTTTGTCTTGGGGATTTAAACTTTCTTTTCCATAATCCAGCACTTTTCTGTAAACATTCACAACTGTTGCTACATATTCAGGCCTCTTCATCCGTCCCTCAATTTTCAAAGAAGAAACTCCGCTATCTACGATTTCTTGTAAATTCTCTAAGGTATTCAAATCTTTGGTACTTAAAAGATATTTTTTATCCCAATCCTTTAGTAAAATCCCATTCTTATCAACTATGGAATAAGCCATCCTGCAAGGCTGTGCACATTTGCCCCTATTTCCGCTTCTTCCACCTAAAATGCTGCTCATCAAACACTGACCTGAATACGACATACATAAAGCCCCATGAATAAATACTTCCAATTCAATGGGGGCATTATCATGAATATATTTTATTTCATCAATGGGAGTTTCCCTCGCCAATACAACTCTCGTAAAGCCCATATCATGAAGAAACTGTGCACCAGGGAGATTATTGATGGTCATTTGTGTACTGCCATGAATATGAAAATCAGGGAAAAATTTTCTCACTAAACTTGCAAATCCTAAATCCTGAACGATAATCCCATCTACATCAATTTCATAGAGAAATTTAATATAATCTAATGCTTCCTCCAATTCTGAATCATCTAATAAGATATTCACTGTAACATATACCTTTACGCCCCTTAAATGGGCATAATTTACCGCTTCAATCATTTGCTTTTCATCAAAATTTGAAGCATAATATCTTGCATTAAAGGCCTTTCCTCCTAAATAAACTGCATTAGCACCATTTTGAACAGCAGCATAGAGAGCCTCCATACTTCCTACTGGTGCCAACAATTCAACTTTCTCTGTCACTAATTAAGCATCCTCCTTAGAAAACAAGTTTTTACTATCATCAAATCGCCTTAGCAATTCTCCTAATTCTTTTTTAGTTTCAATCAACTCTATTTGACTGTCAAATATTTTATCTTGCAACGACTTTATCATCTTTTGATTCTCTAGCAATTCCTTTTCTTTCAATTCCAAAGCTTGATTTAATTTTTCCTTTTCCTTTTGTGCTTCATCTAGTTCTGATTGTAACTTTTCTACTTGTTCCTTATAACTGGAACATTCACCTTCTAATTTCTTTATTATATTCTTTGCCTTTTCCAATTCTTCTATTACATCATCATATTTTTCCATTGGGTCCTTAGCTTGGCGTTCTAACTCCATTAGCCTTTCCTTAGTCTTGTGAAGTTCATCAGAAATATTCAATGCTGCTAAAGTTGTAGCCATTATTTGACCTAACCTATCATTTTTGCTTGTGACTTCTTTTATCTTGCTATCGACATAATCCGCTATCTTCCTCACATATTCTTCAGGTTCAGTTCCAATAACAGTAAAGTTACGACCATCTATGGCAATCTGAATCTTTTTCTTTTCTGTCATAACTTACTCATCTCCCTTTATCTTTTACTTTTAACTTTATATATATATTCGACACAATTTCGTATTTTCCTTCACTTTTTTAAAAAAAGAGTAGAAAAATCTACTCTTTTTTAAGACCTAAGCTTAGCATCAAAAGTACTTTCCAAATCCTTTATAATAGCTTCGAGAATTTCATTAATCTCTTCATCTCTTAATGTCCTATCATAAGATCTAAATGTAATGGAGAAGGCTACGCTCTTCATACCTTCAGGAATAGGTGCCCCTTTGTAGACATCAAATAACTCTATACCTTCTATTAGACCTTTCCCATGTTTAGAAATAATCTTTTCCATATCTCCTACTAATACATCATCTTTAACTACTATTGCCAAGTCCCTTACTACTGAAGGATATTTTGGCAATGGCTTATATTTTCTCTCAAGGTTTGCTAATTTCACTAATTCATTAAAATCTATTTGTGCAACATATGCTCTTTTCTTCATGTCGTAATTTTCTAATACATCTATATGGACTTCACCTAATACGCCAAGATCTACGCCATTTGCAAATACCCTAGCTGTCCTTCCTGGGTGGAAACTTGGATTGTTTTCTTCCCTTACATATTCGACATCTTTAATTCCCAATCTATCTAAAACTTTGTTTACTACTTCCTTTAAGTAATAGAAATCTTCTTCTCCATAGAACCCTATAGAAAGGATTTTCTTTTCTTCAGGCAATTCCTTAAGGGGCAGCTCTTTAGGTATGAATATGTTTCCTATTTCAAATACATAGCATTCTTCAACGCCTCGGTTGTAGTTTCTACTTAACAATTCCATCATATTTGGCAGTAAAGTAGTCCTCATTACGCTGTAATCTTCTCCCAATGGATTCATCAACTTAATTGCATCCCTTAATGGGCTGTCTTCTGGAAGCAATATCTTATCAAAAGCCTTTGGACTGATAAATGAATATGTCATGGCTTCGCTTATTCCCATAGCTAGTAGTACATCCTTTGTAATATCTTCTATTTTCTTATCATAAGGCTTTTCTCCCCTAGTGAGGTTGCCCATCAATGGCTTGCTTTCGATATTGTGGAAGCCATAAAGCCTTCCAACTTCTTCAACTAAGTCAATTTCACTTTCTATATCTAAACGATAAGTAGGAATTACAGATTTAATTATTCCATCTTCAATATGTGACTTTATATCTAACCTGTTTAGATAATCTACCATTTCTTCAGGAGTTAGTTCAGTACCAAGGACTTTATTTACCCTGCTAGGTCGAAGGGAGATGATTTGCTCTTTCCTTGGGTTCTTATATACATCTATGCTGCCTTTTACTACAACTCCAGCATTTATTTCTTCTACTAGTTGGCATACCCTGTCAACTGCCAATTTGCATAGATTAGGATCTATACCCTTTTCAAACCTAGAAGAAGCTTCTGTCCTTAATCCAAGCCTTTTTGCTGTAAGCCTTACACTTTTACTGTCAAAATTTGCTCCTTCCAACAATACATATTTTGTAGAATCTGTAATTTCAGTATTTAAACCTCCCATTACTCCTGCAATACCTATAGCCTTTTCTGTATCAGCTATTACTATATCTGCCTTTGTTAGTGTTCTTTCTACACCATCAAGGGTTGTTATCTTTTCCCCTTCTTCTGCTTGCCTTACAATTATTCTCTTGCCAGCAACTGTATCCAAGTCAAAGGCATGTAGTGGCTCACCGTATTCAAGCATTACGAAGTTTGTAATATCTACTATATTGTTTATAGGCCTTACTCCTGCTTCCATAAGCCTTATTTGCATCCATAATGGTGAAGGCCCTATTTTAACATCCTTTATTACCCTAGCATAGTATCTGTTGCAGTTTTCTGTTGGTACATCTATACCATTTACAAAGTTTTCTATTGCATCTTCTTCATTTTTAACTTTTATTTCAGCCTTCTTCATTGGAATGTTAAATGTGGCAGAAGTTTCCCTTGCCATTCCAACTATACTTAGACAATCGGGCCTATTGGGAGTTATTTCAAATTCTATGACTTCATCATTTAATCCTAAAATATCTATTATGGAAGTCCCTAATGGATATTCCTTATCTAAAATAAAAATTCCGTCCTTTACTTCCTTTGGTATTACACTGTCATCGTAGCCCAATTCCATGAGGGAACACAACATACCATAGGAATCTATGCCTCTAAAATTTGTCTTTTCTATTTCAATTCCTCCAGGCAGCTTAGCCCCTAACTTTGCAACTGGAACAAAGTCACCTTCCTTGACATTTGTTGCTCCTGTTACAATTTGCAATGTTTCACTGCCTACATCAACCTGACACACTGACAACTTGTCTGCATTTGGATGCTTTTCAATGCTGAGGATTTTCCCCACAACTACATTTTCTATTCCCTTATTTAATCCGATAATGGACTCTACATGGGAACCTGATAAAGTCAAGCCATCAACTAGTTTCTTTGTATCTATATCAATATCTATATAATCTTTCAACCATTTAACAGGTAGTAACATTTTTTCACTCCTTTGTATCTAAAATTGCTCTAAGAATCTGTAATCATTTTCGAAGAATAATCTTATGTCTTTAATGCCATATTTTACCATGGTAATCCTGTCTATGCCCATGCCAAAGGCAAAGCCAGTATATTTTTCAGGATCAATTCCGCAATATTCCAATACCTTTGGATGTACCATACCGCATCCTAATAATTCCATACTCCAGCCTGTATAGTTGCAAGCTTCACATCCCTTGCCCCTGCATTTAAAACAGGATACATCAACTTCTGCTGATGGCTCAGTAAATGGGAAGTGATGAGGTCTAAACCTTGTCTTCATATCAGGCCCAAATAATTCCTTTATAAATATATCCAATGTATGAATTAAGTTAGCCATGCTAATATTTTCATCAACAACTAAGCCTTCTAGCTGATGGAACATAGGAGAGTGGGTATCATCCACATCATCAAACCTAAAGGTTCGTCCAGCAGAAACTATCCTAAGGGGTGCGCCCATCTCCTTCATAGCCCTAATTTGTACTGGAGAAGTATGGGTTCTTAGTAGGATTTCATCAGTTATGTAGAAAGTGTCTGATAAGTCCCTTGCTGGATGGTTTTCTGGCGAATTCAAAGCATCAAAGTTGTTTTCTACTGTTTCAATTTCTGGACCTGTAACTACTGTAAAGCCCATGCTAATAAATAGGTTCTCAAGTTCTTCTATTGTAGCCAACAATGGATGCTTATGCCCTATTCTATTCTTATTTGTATTTATTGTAATGTCTATTTTCTCTTTGTTTAGCTTCGCTATCTTTAATTTGTTGTTTAATTTTTCTTTTTCTATAGCAATTGTTTCTTCTAGTTCGTCCCTTATTTTATTAGCAATTTGACCAATTACAGGCCTATCTTCTGCAGACAATTTCCCCATGTCCCTTAATACTTGGGTTAGTTCGCCTTTTTTACCTAAAAATTTAACTCTTAATTGCTCAAATTCTTCTAATGTCTTAGCATCTTTAATTGTCTTTAAAGCTGCATCTTTAATCTCCTGCAATCTTTCTTTCATTATATCTTTCATATTTTCCATAAAACTCTACTCCTTTACCGTAGTATGTTTATATAAATAACTATAATATCTAATTATTTACTAAATTATAGCATCTAGGTATTTAAAACTCAAGATTTATTCACTTCTATGTTTCGTTATTTCATACATCATTATTGAAGCTGCAACGCCTGCATTTAAGGATTCTGCTTTGCCAGGCATTGGTATCTTTATTAAAATATCAGACATAAGCTGAATATCTCTGCTGACTCCCTTTGATTCATTTCCAATAACCAAAACCAATCCTCCGCTATAGTCCGCCTTATATATTGGAATGCTGCCTTCAAGAGAGCTAGAATATATTTTTATTCCTTTATCCTTTAATTTAATTAGCGTATCTAATCCCTTTGAAGCAAAAAATAAAGGAGTTCTAAATATGGAACCCATAGTTGCCCTTACAACCTTTGGATTATATGGGTCAGCACAGCCTTCACTTATAATGACACCATCAACATTAAAGGCGTCTGCAGTTCTTATAATTGTTCCCATATTTCCTGGATCCTGAACCTCGTCCAGGTATAACAAAAAAGGATTATTATTTAGGGAGATTTCATCAGCAACTTTATATTTCAATTGAGCAACTGCTAATATCCCTTGCGGTGTCTCAGTATCGCTTATTTCATTAAACACATTGTCAGATACATAAACTAATTCATACTTATCTTTAATCCTATTTAACAGTTTCTCACCATCATTATTATCAAACAGCTTATCAGTGTAAATTATCTTCTCCAGTGGATAGTTATTCTCTAAAGCTTCATTTATGATTTTTATACCTTCAATAATAAAAGCACTATTCTTTACTCTTCCCTTCTTTTTATGCAGTGACTTAATTTCTTTTACCAAAGGATTCTTTGTACTTGTAATTTGATACACAGCTCCCACCAACTTTATTTTTTATATACTAGTATATCACAATAATAAAGTAAAAAAACAATAAAATAAGTTAAAAATAAAAAAGAAATAAAATCCCACAAAGCTCATTTACATTGCCTTTACATGTATATACTATATGTAATATCCCCAAAACACAAGCCAAAAATTACTTTATTTTATGACGATAAATCAGCAACGTTGTTTTAAAACAAATAAAAATAGATATTAACAAAATACTGTTAATATCTATCCTGGAATGATTGATTAAGTTATTTTAGCTAAATCAAAATTGTCTCTCTTAGTATAACTCTGTGACAGTGCAGCAATTATTTATAGGTTGTAACTAAACGATTAGAACTCTTGGCCTTCTGATCCGTAGTCAGACATAGTTTCAATTTCTTATAGGTAGCATCAAAACTATTAAAGGAAAATTTAGAGGATACTAAGTTAGATTAGTTTCAATTCCTTATAGGTAGCATCAAAACCAAAAGGGGGAATGAATAATGGACAGTCTAGGGGAAAGTTTCAATTCCTTATAGGTAGCATCAAAACCATAGTTTTAAATGATGATGGTACCATCACAGGACTGTTTCAATTCCTTATAGGTAGCATCAAAACGAAGTCTTATGGTATACGTATTCGAGGAGCAATAAAGTTTCAATTCCTTATAGGTAGCATCAAAACCCATGAGTTTGGAGGTGATGATATGATAAATGAAAGTTTCAATTCCTTATAGGTAGCATCAAAACAAACTGGGGTAAGGTGCCTTTTATTGCATGGAAGAAGTTTCAATTCCTTATAGGTAGCATCAAAACTTGCTATATTTGGATTAGGATTAGTTACAAGATTATGTTTCAATTCCTTATAGGTAGCATCAAAACTTGCAGCTGTAAAATCATCTTTAAGCCCCGCGGCTTCAGTTTCAATTCCTTATAGGTAGCATCAAAACAAGAACGCTGGTAAAACAGTTAGTATTTACAAGAAGTTTCAATTCCTTATAGGTAGCATCAAAACTGACACGAGCCGAAATCAATGCATACCCAGAGTGCTCGTTTCAATTCCTTATAGGTAGCATCAAAACGTTCTAAAGGAAGCTAACCAAATGGGAATAACTGAGTTTCAATTCCTTATAGGTAGCATCAAAACGCAAAAGAAGGAAAGATTTCTTTTGAAAGAATGAAAGTTTCAATTCCTTATAGGTAGCATCAAAACATTTAAAAATGTTACGAGAATTGGACTACTGGGATAGTTTCAATTCCTTATAGGTAGCATCAAAACTCATTGGAGAACTGTATCAAAAATTCCCACAGAAGGGTTTCAATTCCTTATAGGTAGCATCAAAACGTGCTTTTATTTCCGCCACCTTCGCCTTCTACTGCGGTTTCAATTCCTTATAGGTAGCATCAAAACCCATAGACACTGCATATTTGCTTATTTTTGATTTTAGCAAATATATTAAAATTATTCAATAAATTTTATAAAATATTGCAACTTAAGGATTTATTTTGTCGTCGATCTCCGGGGGTTTTTGCACTATTAGAGGTCGACGACTAATTATGATTAAAATAAAAATGGTGCTGGTTTTTTCCCCAACACCTATGTTAATCAATATTTTATTGTGCTTTTGCAATTTCAACTAATTTAGCAAAGCCTTCTGGGTCATGTATTGCCATTTCAGAAAGCATCTTTCTATTAATTTGAATACCAGCTTTCTTTAGGCCACTTATAAATCTGCTGTAGCTAATTCCATTTGACCTTGCAGCTGCATTAATTCTTGTAATCCAAAGTTGTCTAAATTGTCTCTTCCTTTGTTTACGTCCTATATATGCATAATTTAATGATTTCATTACAGCTTCATTAGCAATTCTATACAACTTAGATTTTGCACCATAATAACCTTTAGCTTGCTTTAATATTTTTTTACGTTTTTTCTTAGCATTTACTGCTCTTTTTACTCTAGCCATATTTACTACCTCCTCTATCCTATATTTTTTTCTATGGAATCATTGAATCTATTCTTCTCATATCGCTCTTGCTTACTAATGCGCTCTTCCTTAAGTTTCTTACCCTTTTTGGTGTCTTCTTTCCAGTCTTATGGCTCTTGTAAGCCTTATATCTCTTTATTTTTCCAGTTGCTGTTCTCTTAAACCTCTTTGCTGAACCTCTATGGGTTTTCATCTTTATCTTTGCCATAGTTTTACCTCCTTTATTACTTAGTTTTTTGGCGACAAATACATTACCATATTTTTACCTTCAACTTTAGGCGCCTTTTCAACAACTCCAACTTCTTCAACTAACTTTGAAAAATCATCTAATACTTCATAGCCAATTTCCATGTGTCCCAGCTCTCTGCCCTTAAATCTTACTGTCACTTTCACCTTATCGCCAGACTGTAAAAACTCAATGGCCCTCTTTGCCTTAACCTTTAAATCATGGTCTTCAATATTTGGAGTTAAGCGTATTTCTTTTACATTGATTATCTTTTGGTTTTTCTTAGCTTCTTTTTCCTTTTTAGCAATCTCGTACTTGTACTTGCCATAGTCCATTATTCGACACACAGGTGGATTGGCAGTAGGAGCTACCTTAACTAAGTCTAATTTCTTTGCTTCTGATATTTCCAATGCCTTTTTAATTGGTACTATCCCTAGCTGTTTTCCGTCTTCATCAATTAGCCTAACTTCTTTATCCTTTATCTCCTCATTAATCTGAAGTTCCTTAATAATTCTGCACCTCCTAAAATATTTAAAAATAAAAGCGGGCATAGAACGCCCGCTTACATTACAAAGCACAATTATTACTTTATATAAGACTATTACTATTGTCGAAACCTTATTGGCAGGGCCATAAGGTGAGAAGCGGACACTTCTACTTTACACTTTTTACTCTTTATTAACTTTACTTTATCAGTATATACATAAAATAGCATCTTGTCAAATATTTTTTTTTAATTTATTTTTTATTTTGCCAATTCATATAATGCATGGGCATAGATTTTTGTTATCTTCATTAAATGCTCGATAGAAATATACTCGTCTTTTTGATGTGCTAGTTCTTCTTGATTAGGGAATACAGGCCCAAAGGCTACTGCATTTTTCATTGCCCTTGCATAAGTACCTCCACCAATGGTTATGGGCTCACTTTGTGTATCTCCAGTTTCTTTTCTATATACTTCCATTAATCTTTCAACTAGGAAATTATCCTTTGGTACATAAAGTGGTTTTGTATCTCCTTTGCCTTCAACTAGCTCTATCTTTGTATCTTTTAGGTTTTCTCTGATTCCATCATATACTTCCCTTGAAGTGCTATTTATTGGATATCTTACATTTACTGTTAATTTAATTTTCCCATCTTCAAGTTTAATTACGCCTGGATTAAATGTTAATTTCCCAGAAATATCATCTTCTAAAGCACAGCCAATACCTTCTCCATTATGCTTAAATGCAATTCTTTCATTGTAGATTTTTACAAAGTCACATAAATCACATTGACCATGGAGGATATTTCCAAGCACTTGCATTAAATATGTTATAGCATTTTCTCCTTTTTCAGGTGTACTTCCATGGGCTGAGATGCCTTTAGCAACTATTTTAACTTTGTTCCCTTCAACTCGAATTTCAGCTGGAATTTTACTGTTTTTAATATTATTATTAAATCTACTTTCAATGTCTTTTATATCTTGTGCTTCAAATACAACTTCAGCGTAATCAGGAACCATATTAGAAGCATTGCCACCTTTTAAATCCACAAGCTTAATATTAGTGCAACAGCAGGATTCAAGCTTCATAACCAAATCAAATGATATAATTCCCTTTTCGCCATAGATTACTGGGAAATTTGCATCTGGAGTAAATGCCATAGTTGGGGATTCTTCATGTTTGAAATAATAATCCATACATCCCCAGCCAGTTTCCTCATTGGTCCCAAAGATTATTCTTATTTTTCTCTTAAGTGGAACATTGGATTCTTTAATAGCCTTTAATGCGTAAATTGCAGCTATAGCTGGCCCCTTATCATCTATAGCTCCTCTTCCATATATCTTTCCATCATGTACTTCACCGCCATAAGGTGGATAAGTCCAATCCTTTCCTTCAGGAACAACATCTAGATGAACTAAAACCCCTACGGTCTCTTCCCCTTCACCATATTCAGCATATCCAACATAACCATCTAAATTTTTTGTCTTAAATCCTATTTTTTCAGATAGGATTAAGGCATTTTCTAACGCCCTATATGGTCCTTCTCCAAATGGCATGCCTGGTTTTGGTGCTTCTTCTACAGACTTTATCTTTATTATTTCTTGAAGCGACTTTATAATTTCATCTTCATAACTATCTACTAAATTTTTAATTTTATTTACAGTTTCCACTTAAAATCTCCCCTTTCTTTAACTATTATACCTATATTTAAACATTAATCACAACTTTATTATTTTTCTTTTATATAATTCTTTTATTTGGATACACTAACTTTTAGAAAATTATATGAGGTGGGGATAACTTGAAAAAAAAGAGAATAATTTTTCTATTGTTAGTATTAGGGTTAATTGCATCCTTTACACTAATTTTTGATGCTTTTTTCCCTACTAAAAGCCTATCCAATATTAAACTTACTGATAAACTTGCAGTATGGACAATAACACTGATACTATTAATTCTATACTTAAACACTGACGACAATCCACAGCTTGTCCCCTCAATCCTCTCTTCTATTGAAAAGGATTCTGAAAAGGAAAAGGATAAACCCAATGTGACATTTAAGGATGTAGCAGGTCTAGAAGAAATCAAAGAAGAGCTGCAAGAAACAATAGACTTCTTAAATAATTCGACAAAATACAAGAAGATGGGAGCAAGAATCCCCAAAGGCATCCTGTTTTATGGCCCTCCAGGAACTGGAAAAACCCTACTTGCAAAAGCTGTAGCAGGAGAAACAAACTCAACTTTCCTCTACGCCTCAGGTTCAGAATTCGTTGAAAAATATGTTGGTGTTGGTGCCAAAAGAGTCCGCACTCTATTTGAAAGGGCAAAGAAAGAAGCACCAAGCATCATATTCATCGATGAAATAGATGCCATTGGTGCAAAGAGAAATCTTGATTCCAACAACGAAAAGGACCAGACGTTAAATCAGCTTCTAGTAGAAATGGATGGCTTCAATACTAATGAAACAGTCATAGTTATTGGTGCAACAAATAGAATAGATTTGCTAGATGAAGCCCTTTTAAGACCAGGAAGGTTTGATAGGCACATATATGTTGGCAATCCAAATCTAAAGGCAAGGGAACAGATATTGGAAGTCCATACAAGGAACAAACCACTAGATAAATCAATAGACATAAAAGCCATAGCCAGAAAAACCATGGGACTATCAGGTGCACAGCTAGCCAATATAGCAAATGAAGCTGCCATCATTGCAGTAAGAAGAAATAAATCCAGTATATCAATTAGTGAATTTGATGCAGCCATAGAAAGGGTTTTAGCAGGCTTAGAAATAAAAAATCCCACAGTATTGCAGAAAGAAAAAGAAACTGTAGCAATACACGAGGCAGGCCATGCTTTGGTATCAAAAATCCTAGGAACAGAAGTTGTACAAAAAATTTCAATAATCCCAAGAGGTCATGCACTAGGATATGTGCTTAAATTCCCCGAAGAAGAAAGATACCTGTTAACCAAATCAGAATTAAACAATAAGATTACTTGTCTTTTAGCAGGAAGAGCAGCAGAAGAAATAATATTCAACGAAATAACTACTGGAGCAAAGGATGATTTAAATAAGGCTACAAACATAGCAAGGGAAATGGTATGCAGTTACGGAATGAGCGACTTAGGAACTATGGCATTAGATGATATATTTATAAAATACAATTCAGAAATAATCAGACAGGAGATAAAGAAAATTACAGACGAAAGGTATGAAGAAGCTAAAAGGTTAATCGAAGAAAATAAGGATTTGCTGCTACAAATAGCCAACGTCCTACTAGAAAAAGAAACAATAGACAGCGATGAATTAGATGAGATATTTAAAAACTACCATAAACCTTTGCCTTGTGCAAATGAAATAAATTAAACTTAATGTATAATAAATATAGGATAGATTAGCGATAATCTATCCTATATTTTTTATTTTTAATAAATATTCAAATTGATAAAAATACTTATTTCCCATTTTTAAAACATTGACATAGTAAAAATTTTTTGTGCTCTTCGGAGGTAGAATATGATTAATATAAAAAATAATATAAAAATTATCAAATATAACGAATCTTATTGGGATAAAGTAAATAGCTTACTTTTATAAGATAAAAATTACATCCCAAAAATTGAAAATTCCAAGCATGTACTACTATTGCTTGAAAATGAAATCCCCATTGGAATTGGCTCAATTTGGAACAGTTTTTTTCATCCCTATAGAGAATATATAAGCATCTTTATTGATTCAGATAAAAGAAATAATGGCTTAGGAATCCTTTTATTTAATGAAATGAATACTCGATACAGACCTAATAAACTTCAAACAGCTTTTGATTCAGACAATATTTATGCTTATAAATTTGCTTTAAAATGTGGATTTAAACTTGCTAGAAGAACTTACTGTTTTAGTGTAAACAAAAATATGTTAGTACCTTTTAAATAAAAGACTTCTGGGGAAATTTTAGACCTTAAAAATTTATCTATAACTCAATTAAAGATATTATAAAACTTCAATATGAAGATTACATAATTAACCATGAAAAGATAAATCCTCTAAATAAAAATATCATCTTGGATAACTGGGAAAAAATTATATTAGATGATTTAATATTTGAAAACTCATATGCCCTTATAAAAAATGAAAGAATTGCTGCTTATTTATTAAGCTATAAAAAAGACAAAACATCAATTGAAATTGGACATATAGGCAGTAGATGTACTGATATTAATGAATACAAGGCTTTTCTTTATGATGTTATTCTTAAATTATTTAATTCCTATCAAGAAATAGAATTGGAAATAGATGACTGTGATAACAGTGCAATGTTATTGATGAAACTGTTTACCTTCAAGCCAGATAAATCATGGGATACATATATAAAAGATAATTGAGAATAAAGGGCGTTTAATAACTTATCTGCAAAGTTATAAACGCCCTTCTTATTTTTATAATTCAATTTAATTTGAGATTACCTTCAATTATTGATTTACTTTATCTTCAATTTCTTTCTTTATCTTTTCTACAAATTCTCCAACAGGCATTTGACCTATATCGCCAATATCTCTCTTTCTGACAGAAACTAGGTTGCCTTCTACTTCCTTTTCACCTACTACCAACATGTATGGTATCTTTTGAAGTTGAGCTTCCCTAATCTTATATCCTATCTTTTCATCCCTATCGTCTACTTCAACTCTAATGCCCTTATCAAATAGCGCTTTCTTAACTTCATGAGCATAATCATTGAATTTATCTGCTATTGGAAGTACTATTGCTTGAACTGGTGCAAGCCATACTGGGAATTTACCTGCATAATGTTCAATCAATATTCCCATGAATCTTTCCAAACTTCCGAAAATAGTCCTGTGTATCATTACAGGTCTCTTCTTTTCATTGTCCTTGTCAACATAAGTCAAATCGAATTTTTCTGGCATTTGGAAATCCAATTGTATTGTACCACATTGCCATGTTCTTCCTATGGCATCTTCTAGATGGAAGTCAATCTTTGGACCGTAAAATGCTCCGTCTCCCTCGTTTACCTTATATTCTTTGCCCTTAGCATTTAAAGCTTCAATTAAGCCATTTGTTGCTAACTCCCATTGTTCGTCTGTTCCCATGGACTTTTCAGGTCTTGTTGATAATTCTATATGATATTTGAATCCAAATATGCTGTAGATATAATCTGCCAATTCTATTACTTTAATAAGCTCTTCTTTAACTTGTGATGGCAAAACATACAAGTGAGCATCGTCTTGAGTGAAGGACCTTACTCTCATAAGGCCATGTAATACTCCTGACAATTCATGCCTGTGAACTAATCCTAGTTCTGCCCATCTTAATGGCAAATCCCTGTAGCTATGCATCTTAGATTTATATATTAATATTGAACCAGGACAGTTCATTGGCTTAATAGCATAGTTTTCATTATCAATATTTGTGAAATACATGTTTTCCTTGTAGTGATCCCAGTGCCCTGATTGATGCCATAGCCTTTCGTTTAGTATCAATGGTGTTTTGATTTCTTCATATCCTGCTTTAGTATGCACTTCTCTCCAGAAGCTTTCAAGAATATTTCTAATTATCATTCCCTTTGGATGGAAGAATGGGAATCCAGGGCCTTCTTCATGGATGCTGAATAAATCTAATTCTTTGCCAAGTTTTCTATGGTCTCTCTTCTTAGCTTCTTCTAGCCTTTCTATATATTCATCTAAGTCCTTCTTCTTTTCAAAAGTTATTCCGTATATTCTTTGAAGCATCTTGTTGTTTTCATCGCCACGCCAATATGCACCTGCGATGCTTAATAGTTTTATTGCCTTAACCTTCTTAACATCATAAAGATGTGGCCCAGCACATAAATCAACAAATTCGCCTAATTTATAGAAAGAAATTTCCTCGCCTTCAGGAATACTTTCAACTAATTCAACCTTATATGGCTGATTCTTTTCTTTGAAATATTCAATTGCTTCTTCCCTGGACATTACAAATCTTTCCAATACATGGCCTTCTTTGACTATCTTAGCCATTTCTTCCTCTATTTTTTCTAGGTCTTCAGGAGAAAACCTGTGCTCTGTATCAAAATCATAATAGAATCCATTGTCAATAGCTGGCCCTATGGCAAACTTTACATCTGGGAAAAGCCTTTGTACTGCCAAAGCCATAATATGTGATGATGTATGCCAGAATATTTCCTTACCTTCCTTATCTTCAAATTTAACTACTCTAAATGTTGCATCTTCATTTATAGTTTCTTGAAGTCCCTTAGTCACTCCATTAACTACTGCACCAAGTGCAACTCTGGCTAATCCTTCAGAAATATCCTTCGTAACATCTAACACCTTTACGCCTTTTTCATATTCTTTTACTGAACCATCTGGTAAAGTGATTTTTATCTTATCCATTTTCAGTCCTCCTTCTTTTATTTTTATCTATATTAATAATTTCAAATTTATTAACTACAATTAAAAAAGCCTTTCATTCCTACATAAATGTAGGGACGAAAGGCTGACGCTTCGTGGTTCCACCCTATTTGCTTCTCATTTTAGGTAACGCTCGCGCGGAAATCCTTAATTCGGATTCTGTTCAGGGGTGGTCTTCGTATATCTTTCACTTAGGGAAACTTCCAGCCAAGGTTTCCCCTCTCTGAAAGGAAATGATATACTACTCTTCCCTTCATCACATCAATATTAAATTGTGCTGATTATAACATATATACTTAATAATGTCAATAGTTTATTTTAACTTATTAATTAATTCTTCAACACACATGCTTTGTTGTTCTCCGGTTTTCATGTCCCTTAAAGTGTATTCTCCCTTTTCTATTTCGTCTTGACCAACAACAATTACATAAGGGATTCCTAATTTATCCGCATAGCTGAACTTTTTAGAAATTTTGCCTTTTTCAAGGTATATCTGACTGAATATGCCTTCTTCTCTAAGCCTATTTATGATTTCAATTCCCTTTTCTAAACAGCCTTCCATTGGAATTACTAATGCCTTTGTTAAGGAACTATCTTCACTTTTTATCAAATTGGCTTCCTTCAATTGGTAAAATAACCTTGTCAAACCGATGGAAACCCCAACTCCGGGAAGTTTTTGTTTAGTATAATAAGTTGCCAAATTGTCGTATCTCCCACCTGAGCAAATGGAACCTATTGAAGGATAATCATTTAAAAATGTTTCATAAACAGTTCCAGTGTAATAGTCTAACCCTCTGGCAATAGATAAATCTATCTTATAATTACCCTCTGGAACTCCAAATAAACCAATATATTTAACTACTGTTTTAAGCTCTTCTAATCCTACTTTAAATACTTCATTATCAATATCTAATTTTTCAAGCCTTTCAATTATCTCTTTATTAGTACCATCTATACTTATGAATTCTTTTATGCTATTTATAATATTGTCTTCAAGATTCAAATTATTTAACTCTTTTTCTACACCTTCTACGCCTATTTTATCTAATTTATCAATAGCTCTTAAAACATAAGTAGAATCTTCTATATTTAAGCTCTTTAGAAATCCATTTAATACCTTCCTATTATTTATCTTAATAGTAAAGGCATCAAAGCCTAATTCTTTGAAAGTTGAATAAATTATAGAAGGAAGCTCAGCATCATTTACTATATCAAGTGTTCCATTACCTATTATGTCAATATCACATTGATAAAATTCTCTAAATCTTCCCTTTTGATTTCTTTCGCCCCTATATACTTTTCCAATATGATACCTTCTAAAAGGAAAACTCAATTCAGAATAATGTTGCGCAACATATCTTGCTAATGGCACAGTTAAATCAAATCTCAATGCCATATCAGTATCGCCTTTTTGAAACCTGTAAATCTGCTTTTCAGTTTCTCCTCCACCTTTAGCTAGTAGCACTTCAGCTTTTTCAATGAGAGGTGTATCTATAGGAAGAAAGCCAAATTTTTCATAATTGGCACGAATAGTATCCATCATTTTATTAAATAGTATTTGGTCTTGAGGGGTTAATTCCATAAAACCAGGTAAAATAGATGGTTTAACAATATCTGCACTCATATTATTACCTCCGTATCCATTATATAAACTATAATAGCAGAAATGCTATGATTTTCCAAGTTTATTTAAAAAAAAGAAGTTGAAAATTCAACTTCCAAACTTAACCTTTTTTCAATTTAGATTTTGATTTACAGATTTCACATCCACTGCAGAATTCCACTCTTCCGTCAAATACTTGCTTCATCAGTTCAACCAGCTCTTTTTCCTCTCCTTCTTTTATATGAATTATTAGTTTTTTCGGAGATAATACAATTAAAGAACTTACCAATAAGTCAGCTTTGCTGATATCTTCCTGCAGAAAGTCCTTTTCCATAGAAGCAAAGAGCTTATTTTCTTCTATCAAGTTGTTATTTTCATCTAATAAAAAATAATCCCCATCACTTATTATTACATTTATAAGCTCAGCTTTAGGTTCCTGAATATCTGCAAAGTACTGAAGCATATTTAAAAATTCTTGATATTCTTTTTCCACCTCAAGCTGGCTTATGGCTTTTTCAATGGCTATATCGATCATATACAAGAATTTCCTAAGCTTAAATTTAATAAACCCATCTATCAGCAAAACATTATTCTCAATTAAATGGTTTAGTATCTCCTCATGAACCATCTTTTTTTCCCTAGTAAAATAGTTTTCATCAAGTAAATTTGAATGCGTATAGGAAATTATTTCTTCTTTATCAGGAGTTGAATAATCACTACATATTTTTGACACTCTATCTTTTATAAGGTATTTTATATATATTTCAAATATTATATCATTTACCAAGTTTGCTATTTTATGATAAAAGGAAATATCATCTATTTCCTTCTTTTTCCCAGGAGAAAAGCAAAATTCAAATCTTCCGTCATAGTCATCTTCTTGGATGTTTACTGAGGAATTTGCAAAATATCTGCCAATTATGATTTTTACTTCGTCTTTGTTTGCGTCTCCTCCTATTTTTATGGCGTGCATTGTATCACTCCCTTCATTAACTAGTATCTACTTAAGATACCTACATATACTATTTAAAGACTAACTGGAATGGGAATATAGAGTAATAATAGTACCAATATCCAAGATGGGCTTTTCTGATAAAAAAGTCAATTTTACATTATTTTCCATAAAAAAATTTAAAATTTTATCTTTATCTGGATGTTCATCCAATACACCTGAAATAATCGATTCGCTGTTGGATAATGCCCCATTTGTACCACCAATGAATCCATATTTCTGCCCTTCCAAAGCAATATATCCAGGTTCGATTAATAAGATATTATACCCCAAATCTGTTAACTTTTTAAATATTACAACATCAGCTGTAATGGCAGAATACTCATTAACTATAGCCAAAGAGCATTTGCTGTAGCCTTGCTTAACATTTACAAAAGTCAAATTATGCTTTTTTAAATAATATTTCAAAACCTCATCTGTAAACTTGAAATTATGGATTGCAATATTTTTTAGTCTTCCTACATTATATGCAATATCCTCTGGATATTCTCTACCTAAAAACCTTTCTCCTCTTATTAATTTTATGCCAAACCTTTCAAGCTTGTCCCTATAGTAATCATAAACATTTGGAGCCACAACTAAAGTATCATAATCAACAGGATGCAGTACAATATCGGGGTGATACGCAATGCTCTCATCAACTTCTTCGCACTTTATGGTTTTTATGACTTCTAAACCCAATTTCTTTAAATTATTTTCAATCTCATCATCAATTCTTCCATCAACAATAGCAATATTCGCTTTTTTTATAGGAATAAATGGATTCATACAACCACCTGCTAATTTTTAAAATATACAAAAAATCTCTAGGACTAAGTCCTAGAGATTTCAAAGGCGGCACCCAGATTCGAACTGGGGATAAAGGTTTTGCAGACCTCTGCCTTACCACTTGGCTATGCCGCCATATAATTAGCCCTATTAAATAGGGCCCAACATGGAGCGGAAGACGAGATTCGAACTCGCGACCCTCGCCTTGGCAAGGCGATGCTCTACCCCTGAGCCACTTCCGCACGATATTTACTTCGCTTAATTATAATAGCATTTTTTTAAACTATTGTCAATACTGAATTTACAGCAAATGCCCGGAGCCGGAATCGAACCAGCGACACGAGGATTTTCAGTCCTCTGCTCTACCGACTGAGCTATCCGGGCGCTCATAAATCGTGCGACATTTAATAGTATATAAAATCTCAGCCAAATTGTCAACTGTTTTTCATTTCCCTGGCAATATGTTCTATAAAAAGTTCAGTAGTGTTATTTATCCCAAGTTTACTCAACATCCTACTTCCAACTACATCTTCTATTTCATTAAATATTAGGTCATTGTTTTTAGTCAACAAGAAATCAATGCCAGCATAATCAAATTTTAAGCCTTTTAGTAAGTTTTCAACATATTCCTTTTGCTTATAATCATATTCATAATATTTAACATCTCCACCTTGAGAGAAATTTGATACGATTTTTCCCTTTGGTATCCTCAATACGCTGTGAATAATCCTATTATCTATTACATAAAATCTTACATCCCCTATTATGTCTGTAAGAAATTCCTGTTGAAGCCTTATTTCATCACCATTGATAACAATATTTTCAATTAGGTCTATTCCCTGTCCTCCATGGCCATTGTAGGGCTTTGATATTACATTCCTTTTATTTTCCCATGAAACGAATACTTCAGGAAAGGCATATCCTCTATCTTTAGCATATTTATATGCTGCTAGCTTATTATTCCCAAGGAGTGTTATAGTAGAATTGTTGAAAACCCTAATATTGTTTAATTCAAACATCAAGCTAATTTCATAACATCTAGTCCTATTAATTACAAAATCTACTTTGTAATCTTTTGATAATCCTTTTTTTAAAAAATCTTCTTTGAAAATAAATCTTATATTGAGACCATATTCTTTTCCAGTTTCAATTAGCCAGTCAATATAGGATTTGTTTTTTTCAAAATCTTCTTTGCAGTACATCAACAATCCATTCATTATAACCTCTCCATGATATAATCTAAAAGAAGGGAGCCAAAGTTAATGCCCGATGCTTCTTCAAAACTTAAATAATTTACATTGGAATTTAACTCACATAAAATTGGCTCACCATCTTTACCATAAAGTATATCCACTCCACTGAAATCAAGGTTTAATGCCTTGTGAGCCTTAAGAGCAACTTCTTTTTGAATATCGTTTAACTCAACATACTTTCCTACTGCACCTAAGGTAATATTTGCCCTAAAGTCTGACGGATTTACCCTTTCCATAGCCCCAATTACCTTATCGCCTATTATATTTACCCTAATATCTTTTCCACAGCTTGTATCTATAAATTCCTGCATTATAAACCTTCTACTACCTAATTCCATAATCTTAGATTTCAATTCTTCTTTGCTATTTATCAAGTATACCTGCATTCCAAAGGAACCATGAGTTTCTTTTAATATTATCTTATCTCCTAATTCTTCAAATACCCTGTCTAAATATTCATCGCTTAAGTTTTGCTGTTGAAATACAAAGGGCCCAACAATTGTTTTAGGTACCCTTAAACCAGTCTTTGAAAGCTTTAAGTGCATCAAAGCCTTGTCGTCGCAGCTTTCTATGGCTTCCCTTGAATTAAACAACTTATAACCCATTTCTTCAAGATGCTTTGCTAAGAAAATATCCTTATCCCAAAAAATAATGAAATCTGGCTCTTCTAAATCTATAAGGCTTTTTAACTCAGGTTTCCCAAACGGACTGTAGCATGGCATTATTTGGTTATTCTTTACAAGCATCAAATCTATCTTCTTTTTCTTCCCTTCCTGAGCAAGCTTTTGAACTAGCCTTTCAACTTTCTTTATTCTCAAGGCACCGTTGTATATTATCCAACCTTTCATATTATGGCCTCCAGTGAATTAAATCCTTGATAGAAGTTCTTGCAACTCTTCTTTTGTAAAATTATATTTTGTATTACAGAAATGGCAAATTACTTCGCCTTTTCCATCCTTCTCAATCATATCTTGAAGTTCTTCTTTACCTAAACTAATTAGAATATTTTCAATCCTTTCTCTAGAACAGTCACATTTATATTCAACATCTATTTTATCCAAAATTCTCATTTCAAAACTTCCAACTAATTTTTCCATTATCTCCTCAGGAGATAATCCCATATCTACCAGCTTTGATACAGGTTCCATTTTAGAAATAGCCTTTTCGATTACATTTATATCTTCATCTGGAACATTGGGCATTAATTGAAGAATATATCCTCCTGCTGCCCTTACTGTTATGTCCCTGTCCACTAATACGCCTAATCCAACTGCTGATGGCTGTTGTTCAGAAACTACATAATAGGTTGCCAAATCTTCTGCAATTTCTCCAGATACCAGATTTGTCTGCCCAACATAGGGTTCCTTTAATCCATAGTCTACTATGACTGTCAAGGTCCCTTGTTTCCCAACAACTCCTCCAACATCTAATTTCCCATCTTTTCTACTTGGCAAATCTGCATAAGGGTTGCCTACATACCCTTTTACTTTTCCCTTATTATCTGCTACTGCTAAAATAGTACCTATAGGCCCTCCGCCATTTATCCTTAAGGTTAACTTATCAGTTGGGTTTTTCATCATTGCTCCCATCATTACTGCAGCAGTGAGGGTTCTCCCTAAAGCAGCTGTAGCAGTTGGAGAGGTATTATGTATTTTTCTTGCTTTTTCAACCATATTGGTTGTAACTGCAACAAATAGCCTGATATTCTCTTTCTTATCTATTGCTCTAATTAAATAATCATTCATCTTATCACTCCTACATCTTATTTTAATGCCACAAAATTTATCCTTTCAGTTTTTTCATCTGGAATATCAAAGGTAAATGCTGAATAGTAATCTACACTGCTAAATCCAGATTCTATTAACATATTTACAATATCCTCTACTTTATATGCTCTTTCCCTGTGCTCTTCATCAAATCGGGTAAAGTTTTCCCCGTCTTCGCTAACAAAAAAAGTCAAATAAAAATTACATATATTAGTTTCTTCATCAAAGTAATTTTCCCAAACATAAAAAACATTCTCCCTGTCTTCAACAAATGTGTTGTTTCCAATTACATCTTTTAGCTTATAATAGGAATTTATATCAAATATAAATATACCACCATCTTCCAAATGATTCCATACATTCCTAAAGGTTTTTAATAAATCCTTTTCATCAGTTATATAATTAATGCTGTCGCAAACAGAAACTACAGCATCAAAGGTTTCGCTGAATTTAAAATTTACCATATCTTGTCTTATCAGCCTTACATTTTTTAATTTTCTCAGCTTTTCATAGGCTTTAGACAGCATGTCCTCAGAAAAGTCAAAACAAGTTAACATGTAGCCACTCTTTCCCAAATAATAGGAAAGATTACCTGTACCACATGCCATTTCAAGTATTTTCTTTGGAGCCTTATTATAGCTTTTAAATATATCTTCTATGTAGTTAAACCATTTTTCGTAATCAACATCTTCCATCAAATCATCATACAAATAAGCAAATTTATTGTAAATATTCAATTGCATTCCCCCTTATGTTTCATCTTTCTTATTCATCTTCTTTTTCCTCACTGCCAACAATCCGCCTATTTTCCCTGATTCCTTTGCAGTTAGTCCTCCCCAGCCTACTTCTTTAATCTTTTCAGTTAATCCAAGTTCTTCAGCTATTTCATATTTCAATTTATCTTCTAAAGTTTCTATTTTTTGCTTTTTCTTTTTCATACGATCCCTCCTAATAATTAGTATTAGGAGAAACCCCTATTTTTATACTCATACATACAAATATTTTACTTGTATTATTATAAATAATACAAGTATCAACAATATAGGCAGAAAGGAAAGAATACTTATATTTTCCTCTTGTTTTTCCACAATGTCAAAGTTAACTTCACTACCTGGCAAATTTTTCAATAGTTTCCTCAATACAAAAGATGAAATTAATGCAATTATACTAAACCAAACTAATGACAGTAAAAGCTGTACTTTATATGGGATTTCATAGGCTGTAACATCACCAGCAGAACTTTGAATCTTAGTTGCAAAGTAACCAAGGGTCATGGCAATGGTGTTGCTTATTCCATGGGCCATCATCGATGCAAATATTGAATTTGTCTTATAGAGAATAGTTGCTAAAATGAATCCAAGGAATATTGGTCCAAGCAAATTTTGTAAGTTCAAATGAAATATTCCAAAAAGGACTGCTGAGTATATAATTGCTTTCGCTTTCCCTATTCTTTCATAAGCCCTCAAAATAGTTCCTCTAAACATTATTTCTTCACAAATTCCTGGAGTTAAACCTATTACAAAAAGACTTAATAAATATTTTTCTTTTGTATCTGGAATGGGCACAGTGCTAATACTGGGCTCTCCAAATAGATTTAATATATTCAAGACTAGAGTATTTAAAAAAACTGCTATAGGATATGAAAATATCATAATTAAAACTATATAGGCAATCTGCTTTAGGCTTATTTTATTAAGCCTTAATGTATCTTTTAAAGACAGTCCCTTTATTTTTAGAAATATAAGATTAGGAAGCATTATAATCAAATACTCTGTAATCAACAGCCCAGAATAAATTTCCCGTCTTTGTACATAACTTCCTAATAAAAATAGCAAGATGCCCAAAATTAAATACAGTAAATTTGCTTCCAGTATAGTTGGCCTATTGGAATCCTTCATCATATCACCTCGAAACCTTTATTAATAGAATAAATTCACCTACAGAAAAAAATCTGTAGGTGAATTATTCAAAAGTAAAGATGTATGGAATATTCCTGTAATAATCGCCATAATTAAGCCCATATCCCACAATAAAAACATCCGGAATAGTGAAGCCAACGAAATCTGGTTGTATGTCTACCTTTCTCCTACTTGGTTTATCAAGTAGTACACATATTTTTATAGACCTTGGATTCTTATGGTTTAAAACTTCCTTAACCTTTTTTAAAGTATATCCAGAATCCATAATGTCGTCAACAATGAGAATATCTTTACCCTCTGCGTTTGCCCTAATATCATGAACAATTTCTACTACTCCAGTGGATGTCTCGCTGTTGCCATAACTAGAAGTAGTCATAAAATCAATCTCGACAGGTATAGATAATTCCCTTACTAAGTCCGCAGTGAAAATAAAACTTCCTCTAAGCAATGACACTACTAATAAGTTCTTATCCTTATAACATTCAGATATCATGCGTCCTAGTTCTTTAACTCTATGGCTAATCTCTTCCCTACTGTAAAGGATTCTTTCTCTTTTGCTGCTCTCCAAATTTTTCTCTCCTTTCATTTTAAGTTAATTTTCTTTGATTCTGACATCAGCACTTTTTTTATTTCCCTTAGTTCTTTTAAAATTAAATTTAATGTATATTGAAGACTAACTAGTATTATCAACATTATAGCACTAAAAATTAATTTTGTATCCATAATTTTTTTCCTTTCGTTAAATTTTATCCTTCAGCTCTGCAGACCTCCAACCTGTTGTTGTCATTTTCAATATATTCCAACCTTGATATGGATACTTCATAAGCAATCCTAGTTTCGATTTTACCAGAAGGAAGCTTCTTTTGATATTCCCTGCTTTGCACTCTACCCCAAACTTTAATGTGATCGCCAACTAACATATTTTGACAAAATCTTGCATTCCTACCCCAAGCTATACATGGAATATAGTCAGATTTATTGTACGCCCTGTTCACTGCAATCAGTAAATCAGTAATTTCCCTCCCAAAAGGAGTTGTTCTATAAACTGGCTTTTTACATATATACCCATCTAGGAAGATTTCATTTGGTTTTCTTATAGCTTCTTTTAATTCTTTTTCATCAGGTATGTAAATATCTTTTGCAAAAATAGTTAAGATAAGCTTATTACTGTTGTCAATCAATCTGTTGTAAGATCTCAACTGCCCTTCTATTATAACATAAGTCCCTATAGATAAATCCATATTAACAATAAGCCTTTCTGAAATGGTTACGGGAAGCAAATCTACCGCTTCACTTAATCTAGGGATTTCCAAAAAAACATTGTAAAATCCTTCACCATAAATCTCATGGCTGAATGTTTTCTCGCTGGCGATCTTACCTACTAATTTAACCATATTAGTTTCTTTTAAATTGTCTAGCATTTAATCATCAACTCCTATTCATATGTTTTTTAATCTATATCTAATATATTCTGGGAGGGAAAATAATATAACAAAAAAAGATATAGATTCTTCTTTTGTATATGTTTAAATTTTATCGTTTTAATATTAATTTCATACTATTTAAAAAATATGTTAATATTTTCTCAATATATTTTATCATTTCTGATATCTATTGTAAATCAAAGAAATATTAATATTTGTAAAATCTATCCCCATAACAATTCCGCATGCAATGACGGATAAAATAGAGTAGATGTTTATTTTCTCCCTTGAATTTATTTTTACTGGTAATTCAAAGGGTTCCACAATTTTTTTATCGATAGTTTGAATTTCACGTTGAATACAAATATTTGCCTCTATAGCATCATCCTTGTCAAAACTCGAAAGGTTAATAGTTGCCTTATTATTAAAACCATAGGTTATAATTATTGTCGTTATATTATCATTTAATAAATAGGTCCACTTTTCATCGTCAGAATTAATTATTAGATATTTTGAACTGGCAACTAATTCTTTTAATTTGTTGCTGTTGAATTCCAAGTTATCGAAAGAAGTATGGATGATTATATCAAACTGAAATCCCCACTTCAATAAGCAGCTTAAGGTATTTGATTCTATATCTATAAGTAGTATATTTGAATCCTCTTTATTAAAGATAAAAAAATTGCTGGATTTAGAAACAGAATTTTGGCTGTAGCCCAAAAAATTAAACATCTTCTTAAGTAGCTTAAAGGTGTTTTTATCATTTGCTTCTTCAAGTAACCCAATAATTATAATCTTTTCTTTCACCATATCCCCTCTAATCATCAGTTATTTTTAGAAACAGGTATTTGCCTTCCTGTATTATCTATAATGTAGTTATCTTTATAAATAAGTTCCGAAATTGGAACTATTTCATATCCTGCTTCTAATAATCTTTCTATTACTACAGGTAAGTATTCCCTAATATACTTTGCATTATTATGAAACAATACTATGGAACCATTCCTTACATTTCTTGTTACCCTATCTATTACTGATTGTGCACCTAATTCCTTCCAATCTAAAGAATCAACATCCCATTGAATTGGATAATATCCTTCTTCTCTTAGAGTTCGGATTAATAAGTCGTTGTAATCTCCAAATGGTGGTCTAAATAAAAATGGCTTTATACCTGTAAGTTCTTCTATTTTTTTCTCCGTTGTCTTTATTTCTTCAATTATCTTTTCTTTGCTTAATTGGCTCATGTTTGGGTGTGTAGTAGAATGGTTGCCTATGTCATGGCCTCTCCTTGCTATTTCTTTTACATCTTCAGGATATTTGTCAACCCAAAAACCCACTAAAAAGAATGTACTTTTTATATTGTATTTGTCTAGTGTATCCAATATAAATGAAGTATATTCGTTGCCCCAAGCTGCATCAAAACTTATGGCTATCTTTTTCTCATCTGTTTCTACGCTATAAATTGGAAGTTCTTTTGTAGGTAAAAAAACTTGGACTATGTTTTTTGTCGTTTTTACTGAAACATATACTAAAAGAATTAGCGCAATACATAAAACAATTAAAAGTCTAATAGTTATTTCATTTTTATGATATAAAAATCTCATTATCCCCCTCCTAACAGCTTATATATATAATTTATTCTTGAACTTTTTTTATATTACTGGGTTTCTGATTGTTGGCAATAAATCTCAAAAAACAAAAACCTTCCTTCCAATTGATTGGAAGGAAGGTTTTTATTTATTAATCTCCTTCTTTTGCATATTTACTACTCATTATCTGTATCGTATACATATAATTCCTTTTGTCCCAATTTGTTAAAATCTATCTTCTCTTCAAATTTTCTTGGCACTGTTATTATATCTTTTACTCCATCAGAAATATATCTTTTATCCGGATTTTTGTCAAAATACTCAAGCCAATTATAAATCCCTACATTATCCACATTCGTTTCAGAAGCTCTTATTCTTGGAAGGGATAATGGATTAAAATCAACAGATACTGGAGAAGGTGCTGGGTTCCATCCCACATTTAAAATAGCTATATTGTTGTAAGTGATACCATCATAAGTTCCTTTTTCCAGATACTTAACCAAATCCTTATTCTTTGGCCTTTCTCCATAACAAAGGGCATAAGTATTTACTTCATAATTTGGCAATATGCTGTTTATAAACATAACCTGTTTACCTATTTCCATTTGGATTTCATTTTCATCATCAGCATTTTTCACACTTTTATGGCTATAAGTATGATTCCCTATGTCATATCCGTTTTCAACTAGATACTTTAGCTTATATTCTACAAATTCCTTTTGCCTAAATGGATTTTCCCCATAAATAAAAAATGTAGCAGTGATTCCAAAATCAGGGTATTCCTTTTTTAATGCCTCTAATATTCCCACTGCACAATTAGGATCGATTATATATTCGCCCTTTTCATCTTTAATTATTCTAAAGTTGTTTTCATTTCCATCATCAAAGGTCAATACAACAGGAGTCTTTCCAGCTTCTACAACCATTGTATTATTTACAAAATCTTTTAAACTTACAAATCTATATCCTTTTTCATACAAGGTAATTAAATCTTTTTTGAAGTTATCTGGAGTTCTTGTCCATTCTGCTTCCTTATCTCCTATATTGTGGTACATAAGTATCATTACTTCTCCAGCTTCATTTGGTTTTAAAGAAAGGTCAATATCTTCTTTAGACACAGTATCCTTTTTTTCAGGTTCATTACCCTCAAATTCATTGTCCTTAGATTCATTGTCAACTGTTTGAATTTCCTTCTCTTCATTATGTACTTCTTCTGGTTTGTAAACTTCCTTTTTTTCACAGCTTGATAAAATCAAAATAAATAGGCAAAATAACAAAAAAGTTTTATAAAATTTTGTTTTCATGTCATGTCATCCTTTGCATATTATTTTTTCATTTACAAATAATTATACAATAAAAGCTAAAAAAAACTAACTTATAATTATAGACCTAATTGGATAATTTTATACTTATTTATAAAAAATGCCAGAATAAATTTTTTTATAGTGGCAATATTATTAGTACAACAACAAAAAAAGTTGTTGAAAAGGAGGTTTGAAAATGGCTAAGAATAACAACAATAGAATAGTTGTTCCTGAAGCTAGAGCAGCACTAAACCAAATGAAGCTAGAAATAGCTAACGAACTTGGATTAGCAAATTACGATAACATTGATAAAGGAAACTTAACTTCAAGGCAAAATGGATATGTTGGAGGTTACATGGTAAAAAGACTAGTTGAGACTGCTCAAAATCAATTAGCTGGAAAACAATTCTAAATAATAGCATACAATAGAGAAGTGGAAAACCACTTCTCTATTTTTTATTTGTTATGATATAATAATGAAATAGCAACAAAGGGGGTGTTTATATGCCTTTAGAAAACACTGAAGAATTAGCTCAAAATAAACTGCTTTTATTATATATCATTAAATTTTCAAACCATCCTTTTACCAATAATGAATTAACTGAATTTGTATTGAAAAAAAATTACATGAATTATTTTTTTATCCAACAATATTTAAGCGAACTAATGGATTCAAATTTTATTGGAAAAGTAAATGATGATTCCAAAGAGGTATACAAGTTATTGGAAAAGGGCGAAGTTGCCCTATCCTATTTTGAAGATAGAATCCCCAACAGTATAAAAGAAGAATTAGATAGGGAATTTAACAGGTTTAAAATTGAAAATAAGAAAAAAACCCAAGTTGTTGCAGATTATTATCCTAAAGAAAATAATCTATTTTCGGTAAATCTAAAATTAGTAGAAAATGAAGATGTATTGTTTAGCCTATATTTTGATGTAGCATCTAAAGAACAGGCAGAAATAATTTGTGAAAAGTGGAAAAAGGAAACAGAATACATCTATAAAAATATAATTGACCTTTTAACAGAAAATATTTAAGGACTATAAATATGTACATAATAATAAAAATTAAGTCATTGGACTATATATATGGAATTTACAGTCCAATGACTTTTAATTCAAATAATGTTTTAATATCCTCAGCGTGATTCCTATAAAGCTTAGTATAATTTAAGTTTTTTATTGCTTCTCCTATGTACCCATTTCTCTGATTTTACCATTTTTAAGGTAATAATTCTATCTACAGAACTTGTAACAGCAAGCTGTATGAAATAATAATTGCAGTTCTGCCATACAGCAACTTCAACATGGATTTATGGAGTTTATCCTCATTTCAATTAAATCTATAAAAAATAAAATCCCCTTTTCTGGCGAATCTAAACCAGAAAGAGAATTTTTCATTAGAGAAGAATGATTCCATTTGGTTCCTTACCTACTTTAAAATTATCTATAACTTTATTCAGTTGGCTATTAATTACCGTTAAATCATTGTTTATAATATTGGATACATAAATCTTATTACTTCCGTCATATATTATATTGTTTGGCATCCCACCCAAATAGATTTTAGATATCTTAATTGATTTATCGAGATGCATCCTGTAGACACAACCATCTTCTATGTTAGTTAAGTAAAATACAAGTTTCCCTTTAATCTTTACAAAGCTTCCAAAAATTCCTTTTATATCAATGCTATTAATTTGCTTATATGTTTCCACATCTATTATGGATAAATTGCTGTAATTGCTCATTCCATTGTTTTTATAGGATAAAATAAAAATTGCTTTGCCTTCGATTAAAATCTTTATTGGATAATTATTTAAAAATATAGATGATATGCTTTCCTTATTTAAGTCCAATATACTAATGTTAAAGCAGTTCCCATTTGCAATAAGTATTTTTAAATTTTTTTCATCGATTTCAATATCCGTAGGCTTTTCTCCTACTGAAATATTTTCAATCAATGTAAAATTCTCTTCATCAACTATAGAAATTGCATTGGAATCGCTGTTGGCAATATAGATTTTACCATTGAATTTCCTTATGCATGTCGGATTTTTACCAACCTTTAAATATTTTAATAATTTTTCATTTTCTATATCAATTTTCATAATGGAATCATCATAAGAATTAGTAAGATAAACTATTTCCTTATCCCCTAAAGCCATATCAAAGGGACCAAGATGTAGGCTTTCCTGAAAAGGGCCTTCAAATTCCTTCAAAATCTTCCTCAGAAATATGGTCTTGGTCCCTTTGCTCCCTTTTATAAACAAACTGTCATCGCCTGTATTGGCGACTAATATTCTAGTACTATCCAATGGATCACCTCCCTATTAATAGATAATTTATGCAGGGAGGTATTCATTGGTGAGATTGAAAATTATTGCTTCTCAAAAACCCTTTTTATCCTGCCAACTAAATATAGAGAGCCACAGAACAATATTAAATCTTTTCCTGTAGATAATTCTAAAGATTTTTTAATTAATTTGTTTATATCCTTTTCTATATAAACATTCTCATTGTATTTGTCCATTTCCTTTTTTAATATTTCTGCATCGAGTTTCCTTGGGCTTTTAACTTCAGTAATCAAAATTTCATCTGCTATAGGAGATATTGCTTCTGCTATATGGACATAATCCTTATCTTTCAATATCCCAATACATAATATTAGCCTTTCATAATCAAATAAATCCAATGATTTCCTAAGCTGTCTAATGCCTTGAAGGTTGTGGGCACCATCTAATAAAACAATTGGATTTCTCCTCAACACTTCTAGCCTACAGGGCCATTTGGCTTTACTTAATCCTTCTTTTATCTCATCGTTAGTTACTTGAATTAATCCTTTTTCCCTTAGAACTAATACTGTGGTTATGGCTAGACATGCATTGTATATTTGATGCTTACCCAGCATTGATATTCTAATATCTTCTATGGATAATCCATTATATGAAAAATCAAAGATGCTTCCATAGCTGTTCATTTCTTTTATAGAAATATTTTCAACTGGACAAAGATAAAATCTTGAATTCTTTTCTTCAGCTGCCTTCTTTAGAACACCCAAAACAGCTTCTTCTTGAGGATATGAAACTACTATGCTGTTGTTCTTTATTATGCCAGCTTTTTCTGAAGCTATTTTTTCCAATGTATCTCCTAAAATATCCATGTGATCATAGTCTATGGCTGTAAATACACTGGCTATGGAGTATGGGATTATATTGGTTGCATCTTTCTTGCCACCAAGCCCAACCTCCAAGACTACAAAGTCCACCTTTTGCTCGCAAAAATATATAAATCCCATTGCTGTTAGAATTTCAAAAGTAGTAGGATGGTTAAAACCTTCTTCAACCATTGTGTAAATTTTTTCTCTAATTATTCCAAGTATTCTTGCAAAGTCCTCATCTGGTATTTCAATTCCATCAACCGTTATGGACTCATTTATCCTATTCAAATAAGGTGAAGTAAAGACTCCTACTTTATACCCTACAGCTTTTAAAATATTAAATAAATAATTTGAGGTGGAACCTTTGCCATTGGTTCCACCTATATGAATATACCTTAATTTATTTTGAGGATTATCTAGTAAACTCAAAAGCTTTTCTATTGATTTAAGCCCCAATACGGACCCAAGCATGTTTGTTTTATTTATAAATTCAAGTGCTTCATTATAGTTCATAATCTCACCTATCTATATTTCTTTAAGTTTTCCAACCTTTCAACTACCTTTTCCAACATTTCTTCATATTTCATCTTCTTTTCCTTTTCTTCCAATACTAATTTTTCAGGCGCTTTCTTTATAAATCCTTCATTTGATAGTTTGCCAGCTGCACGCTTTATTTCTCCTTCAAGTCTTTCTTTTTCTTTTTCAAGCCTTTCTATTTCCTTTTCGAAATCTATTAATTCTTTTAGTGGCAAGTATACTTCACATTTATCCAATACTACTGATACATTGTCTTCACCAATTCCTTCTTTGTTATCCCTTATTTCTATTTCTTCTGCTGCTGCAAGGTTTATGAAAAATCTCTTACCATAGCTTATTATTTGTTTAATTTCTTCATCAGCAGTTACAAAGATTTGCTTAGATTTCTTAGAAGGTATTATGTTCATTTCTGCCCTAGCGTTTCTTATACCTTTTATTCCGGATTTGATAAATTCGATTGCCCTTTCAGATTTTTCAAAATTTAATTCTTCTTTATATTTTGGCCAAGAACTTACAATCAATGCTTCTTCATTCCCTGGTAAATATTGCCAAATTTCTTCTGTTATAAATGGCATAAATGGATGTAGTAGTTTTAAGATGTTCTTTAGTACATATAACAATGTGGATTGGGCAGTTTTCTTGCTTATTCCTTCTTCCTTATATAATCTGGATTTTACCATTTCAATATACCAGTCGCAGTATTCATCCCAGATGAAGTCATAAACTTTTCCTGCTGCCAAGCCAATTTCATATTTATTTAAGTTATCTGTTACTTCTTTTATAGTCTTATTTAACCTTGACAATATCCATTTGTCTTCTTCTTCTAAAGCATCAAAATCAAGCTCATCAGTTACATTTTCATCTAAGTTCATTAGTACAAACCTAGATGCATTCCAAAGCTTGTTTCCAAAGTTTCTGTTTGCTTCTACCCTTTCCATATAGAATCTCATATCATTTCCAGGAGTATTGCCTGTAACCAATGTAAACCTTAAGGCATCAGCACCATATTCATCAATTACTTCCAATGGGTCTATGCCATTGCCTAAGGATTTGCTCATCTTTCTACCTAAAGAGTCACGAACAAGGCCTGTTAAGAATACATCTCTGAATGGAACCTTGCCCATTTGCTCAATACTTGAAAATACCATTCTGACTACCCAGAAGAATATGATGTCATATCCTGTTACTAATACATCAGTTGGGAAGAAATATTGTAAATCCTCTGTGTTTTCTGGCCAACCCAATGTTGAAAATGGCCATAGCGCTGAGGAGAACCAAGTATCCAATGTATCCTCGTCTTGATGTATATGGGCGCTGCCACATTTTGTGCATTTTTCTGGTCTTGTCCTAGATACCATTACTTCACCACAGTCGTCACAGTAGTAAACTGGAAGCCTATGGCCCCACCATAACTGTCTTGAAATACACCAGTCTTTGATGTTTTCTAGCCAGTTAGCATAAACCTTTCCAAACCTTGGTGGTATAAACCTCAACTCACCTTTTTCATAGGCTTCTAAAGCAGGTTTAGCTAAAGGTTCCATTTTTACAAACCATTGTTTCGAAATAATAGGTTCAACAACAGTATTACACCTTTCACAATGGCCTACTGCGTGGTTGTGTTCTTTAACATCTATTAAATATCCCTTTTCTTTCAAATCTTCTACTATTCTCTTTCTAGCTTCATACCTGTCTAATCCTGCATAAATGCCACCATTGTCATTAATTGTAGCATCGCCATTCATAATTAGGCATTGTCCAAGGCCATGTCTTTCCCCAACTTCAAAGTCATTTGGGTCATGGGATGGAGTAATCTTAACAGCACCAGTACCAAATTCCATATCAACATATTCATCTGCTATTATTGGGATTTCCCTGTTAACAAGTGGAAGGATAACAGTTTTTCCTATAAAATGCTTGTACCTGTCATCATTAGGATTTACTGCAACAGCTAAATCCCCAAGCATGGTCTCTGGCCTTGTAGTCGCTATAGTTATATATTCTTCGCTATCTTTAAGTGGGTATTTGATATACCATAAATTCCCCTTAGTATCAACATGTTCTACTTCTGCATCTGAAATGGCAGTTTTGCAGTTTGGACACCAGTTGATAATCCTGTCTCCCCTATAAATTAACCCTTTTTCATAAAGCCTAATAAATACTTCTTCAACAGCTTTGCTTAGCCCTTCATCTAATGTAAACCTCTCTCTACTCCAATCACAGGAAACTCCAAGTTTCTTTAATTGATTTTTAATGGTATTTCCATACTTGTGAGTCCAATCCCAAGCCTCTTTTAAGAAACCTTCTCTTCCCAATTCTTCTTTAGTCTTGCCTTCTGCCTTTATTTTTGCTACTACTTTAGCTTCAGTTGAAATACTAGCATGGTCTGTTCCTGGAAGCCACAATGCAGAATATCCTTCCATCCTCTTCCATCTAATTAAAATGTCCTGTATAGTGTTATTCAATGCATGGCCCATATGCAAAGTACCAGTTACATTAGGTGGAGGCATCATAATAGTAAATGGCTTTTTGTTCTTATCTACATGTGCTACAAAATATCCATTATCATACCAGTATTTGTATATCCTGTCTTCAAAATCCTTTGGATTATACGTTTTTGGTAAGTTTTCCAACATGTAATCTCCTCCCTTTGCTTATTGTAAGTGAATAGTAAATAACTAATAGTTAATAGTAAATGATAGATAAATTCACCACTACTATTAAAAAATTTCTGACACCCAATTTCCACATTTCATCAATATTTTAATTTACAATACATAGTAAACCCAAATTTAATTACTTTCTGTCCACCAAAATTAAATATTCACTATTCACTATTAACTATTAACTAATTAAAAAACCCTTCATCCAAATATAAGGACGAAGGGTAACTCGCGGTACCACCTTATTTCCATGCTTATAGTATTTATGTAAGCATGGCTCTCAATTGGATAAGGGACCTACCCTTCAAGCTTACTAAAGTTCAGCTTGAATGCTCCAAAGCTACCTTCGGTAAACACTTCTTAAGGACCTCCCACCAACTGGCCCTCTCTCTGGAAAGGTTGTTTACCTACTCCTCTTTATCATCGCAAAATATAAAATTAATTTTTATTATATAAATACTGTTATTATTTGTCAACTTCTTCATTTATCTTATTATTACTCATGTTCATAAAAATTATTAAGTAATTTATGAATGCGATAATATTTAATGCAACTGTTATTATAAATAATGTTCTGGAAACCACTACTGGAAGTTTGAATACAACTGATAAGGCAGCAGTATAAAAAGAAAATGTAGCAATTTTACCATATTTATTTGAAGGCAATACTTGTTTCCCCCTGAAAAAATATAAAATAACTCCACCTAATATCATCAAACATTCTTTAATACCAATTGCAAGTAAAATTCCAAGGGGTATAATTCCTTTTGTAACAAAACTAATAAGTATAGTAAAGGTCATTAATTTGTCAGCAATTGGATCTAAGACGATACCAACCTTTGTGGATAAATTGTGCTTCCTCGCAATATATCCATCTAATACATCTGATATCCCTGCCATAATAAATACAGCACCTGCCAAAAGGATATTATTCTTTAACTTTGAATAAAAAAAGAACAAATAAACTGGGACAAGTAATATTCTTAACAATGTTAGGGCATTTGGTAAGTTCATTCTATTCCTCCCTCAAAACAAAATAGTAACCTTTACTATATTATAGAATATTATAACATTAAATGATACTCTCGTATACAAAATATTTTTGGGGGGATTGAACAATGGCTTTTAAGAAAACTGCCCTAGTTATAGCCCTTTTGTTAATCATTGTTATAGGATTAACAGGCTGTAAGAAAGAATCCGATTTAATTCCTATTAGGTTAATTGAAGTAACACACTCCTTATTCTACACTCCACAATATGTAGCAATAACACAAGGATTCTTTGAGGAAGAAGGACTTAAGATTGAGTTAATTGACGGAAAAGGTGCTGATAAGGTAATGGCAGCCTTGTTAAGCGGAGAAGGGGACATTGGCTTTATGGGTCCCGAAGCATCAATATACGTGTATAATCAAGGAAGAGAGAACTATGTAATTAACTTTGCCCAACTAACCCAAAGAGACGGTTCATTCCTTGTAGGTAGAGAAAAAGACGATAACTTCACTTTTGATAAACTAAAAGGAAAAACCATAATTGGCGGTAGAAAAGGCGGAGTGCCTTTGATGACTTTAGAATATGTTTTGAAAAAGAATGGATTAAAAGTTGGAGAAGATGTAATAGTAAGAACAGATATACAGTTTGATGTTATGGCTGGCGCATTTATTGCAGGAGAAGGCGACTATGTAACATTATTTGAACCAGTGGCATCAACACTTGAAAAAGAAGGAAAAGGCTATGTAGTTGCATCCATCGGAAAAGAAAGCGGATATATCCCATATACTTGCTACTCAGCAACTAAAGAATTCATAGAAAAGAATCCAGAAGTAATTCAAAAGTTTACAAATGCCCTATATAAAGCCATGGTTTGGGTACAAGAACACAGCTTAGAAGAAATAGCTGATGCTGTATTGCCACAATTCCCTGATACAGATAAAGAAGTATTGATGAAATTAATCGAAAGATACAGAGAACAAGACTCTTGGAAACCAGACCTTATAATAACTGAAGAAGGATTCAATCATTTGATGGATATTATGGAACTAGCAGGAGAACTAGACAAGAGGGCAGATTATGATAAATTGGTTAACACAGAATTTGCTAGAAAGGCTATGGAAAATGTAAGCAAGTCTAAATAGCCTCAGGATTCCCTGAGGCTTTATAACTATAGAGAATTCTAATTAAGTTCTTCATTATCCATATATTCTTCTGGTGGCGATATTTTTGAAGCATATATACTTCTAAATAGGACAGCAGATATTACTATAATTCCTCCAATTATAGTAAATATACTAGGTGTTTCACCAGTGAATAGAAATACCCAAAGAGGATTTAGTAATGGCTCTATAACTGTCAAAAGAATTGCTTCCAATGCACTTACATATTTCAATGAATTAATATAGAAAATATAAGGTATTCCCAATTGAAAAGTGCCCATTACAATTACTGTAAGTAAATCTTTCATATTAGGCAAATCAGATATAATGAATGGTACAGACACTATAAATGCCAATAGATTCCCAAAAATGGTTATATCAAAAGGCGAACTATCCTGTTCCATCTTTAATACAATAGTTGAAACTGCTAATGAAAAACCACAAAAAACAGCAAGTAGATTTCCTACAGTATTCCCAGACGATAAATTATTCATAAAGAAAAGCCCAATTCCTAAAAAAACAGAAATTATTGATACAATGTCAAACCATCTTATTTTTTCCTTCAAAACCAATACACTTAAAATTGCAACAAATATTGGAGAAGTATACTGCAATAAAATAGCATTGGCTGAAGTAGTTAACCTGCTTGCTGCTACAAAACATAAAACTGTCAGAGTGCTTGAAATAATTCCAATTATTTTTACTTTAGATTTAGTCAACTTCGGTTTTTTAATATATGCTATTAATATCAATGAAGCTATAAAGCTTCTTGTACCTGCTAAGGCAACAGGATTCCAATCTATAATCTTGACAAATAACCCACCTGTGCTCCAAAGAAATGAAGCAAACATAATCCCCAATATCCCTTTTATTCTCTTATTCTTTACCTCATTTTGAGTCATATGTACACTCCTTTTTTAAATAAATATACTTTCTAATATTTTTTTAGGATATATAACATTAGTTTTCATAAATTTTATTATAATCGATATTTCTAAAAATTGTAGATATATAGATATTATAATTTAAAACAAACGAAATAAAAAGGAAGGCTCGATAACCTTCCTTATTCTATATGCTCATTTTTCCAAAGTCTTTCATATCTTAAAGCATTTTCTTTAACTGTTTCAATATCCTTTTCAGTTACTTCTCTTTTGATTTTCCCTGGTGCACCCATTACAACAGAATTAGGTGGTATAACTGCATTTTCTGTAATTAAGGCTCCAGCAGCTATTATACAGTTATCTCCAATTACAGCTCCATTTAAGATAATTGCTCCCATGCCTATTAGACAGTTATTGCCTATTTTGCATCCATGGACTACTGCATTATGTCCTACAGTAACATAGTCCCCTATTTCGCAAGGATAATCAGTATCCACATGGACAGTAGCATTATCCTGTATATTGGTATATCTGCCTATTTTAACATAATTCATATCGCCTCTTACAACTGCACTGTACCATACGCTGCTGCCTTCTCCAATAGTTACATCTCCCACCACATCTGCGGTTTCTGCTATAAAAGTAGCCTCGTGTATTTTAACCTTTTTTTCTATGTTCTTTTGCTTGTCCTTTAGATTTTTAATCATACCTCATCCCCTTTACATTGATTTTATAGATTGCCCTTTAATCCTATTTCTTCTGCAACTTTTCGCATTGCATTTATTGTTTCCCTTATAACGTCATCTTTTTCCATGCCTAACATTTCTATACCCTTTTCTATGATATTTCTATCAACTCCTGCAGCAAAAGCTTTATCTTTCCATTTCTTTTTTACAGACTTTGGTTCTAAGTCTAATATGGACTTGCTTGGCCTAACTAATGCAGCTGCTGTAATTAATCCTGTTAACTCGTCTATGGCATATAATACCTTTTCCATTCTTTCTACAGGCTCTATATCACAGCAGATACCATATCCATGGCTAGCAATGGCCCTAATATAATCTTCAGGATAGCCTTCTTCCCTAAGGATTTCCTGAACTTTAATACAATGTTGTTCAGGGTACATTTCATAATCTAAATCATGAAGAAGACCTACAATTGCCCATTTTTCAACATCAGGCTCATTAAATAGCTCAGCAAAATGCTTCATAGTAGCTTCTACTGCCAATGCATGGCGCAAAAGGCTTTCAGATTTATTATATTTTTTAAATAACTCCAATGCTTCTTCTCTTGTTGGTTTCTTCATTCCACTACCCTCTTTCGTAATATTTAGTATATTACTATATATAATAAAGTAGTGGCATCAAGGTGTCAAGAACTCATGGGCAGCAATTAGCAAATATAAATAATCTAAAGGATAATCGTTTATATCCTGTCCCCAAGAATAAATAATCTTTTCAGCCAAATCCCTATATTTCACATCTTGAGTTATTTTAAAGAGTTTCAACAGCCCTATGGTTGCCATTGAATTTCCTGAAGGAGTAGCACCATCTCGAAAATCCTTAGGTCTTAAAATCAACTCTTCAGATAAATCACTATAAAAATACAGTCCTCCATCATCTTTATCTTCAAATAGATTTATCATTTTATCTGCTAAAGATATTGATAAATCTAGATACTTATTATCTTTACACGATTCATACAACTCAAGCAAACCATATAGTAAAAAAGCATAATCTTCAAGGAAGCCAAAATTATAAGCTTTGCCATCAATGAAGGTGGACATTAAATTGCCATTACTGTCAATTAAATTACTTACAATAAAATCAGCAGACTTTACAGCCATTTGAATATAATCATCATTCCTAAATACTCTTCCAGCATTGGCAAGACTCCCAATGATTAATCCATTCCAAGAAGTTAAAATTTTTTCATCTCTATGGGGTTTTATTCTTCTTCCTCTATATTCAAACAATATTTCCCTTGCTTTTTCTAATTTCTCAATATCATCTGAAAAAATCTCTTCTAAATTAACACCGATTAAATTTGGATTATTGGCCCCTGAAAAGTTTCCTTTTTTTGTGATATTGTAATATTTACAGTATACTTCTCCTAAGTATTTACCTAATATCTCAATTATTTCATCATAGGTAAAAACATAATACTTTCCTTCTGTTCCTTCTGACTCTGCATCTAATGCAGAATAAAACCCTCCATCTTGAGACAGCAATTCCCTAACAGCAAAGGAATATATTTTTTCTGCTACATCCTTATAAAAACCTTTCCCAGTTAAGTTGTATGCCTTAGCATAGACAATCCCTAGCAAGGCGTTATCATATAACATCTTTTCAAAATGAGGTATTAACCATTTCTCATCTACGGAATATCTATAAAAGCCATATCCTATATGGTCAAAGATACCGCCTTTGTACATTTTCTCCAATGTTAGCTCTGCCATCTCCAATGCTTCTTTATCATCATTTCTAGCTCCATATTCTAAAAGGTACCAAATATATTGAGGCATGGGAAATTTGGGTTTAAAGCCAAATCCGCCATTCTTTCTGTCATATATTCTTTTTAGTTCTTCTTTTGCAGTCATAAAAATATCAGAATCTATTTTCCCTTTTCTTCCTGTCAAATATTGCTTTTTTACTTCTTCTACAATCTCGCTTGCTTCTGTTACTATTTCATTCCTTTTGCTTTCCCATAGATTATTAACTCTATTTAATAGGTCTAGCAGTCCAATCATTCTGTCCCTTGTCCTTTTAGGGAAATAGGTGCCTATAAAAAATGGCTTACCATCTGGAGTTGCCACTACATTTAAAGGCCACCCGCCAAATCCAATCATGGCTTCTGCAAAAATCATGTAGACCTTATCAATGTCTGGCCTTTCCTCTCTGTCAACCTTTATTGGTACAAAATACCTGTTTAATAATTCTGCTACTTCTTCATCCTGAAACGATTCCCTGTTCATTACATGGCACCAATGACAAGTAGAATAACCAATGCTTATAAATAATGGCTTGTTCTCTTCTTTTGCTTTATTAAAGGCTTCTTTCCCCCAAGGATACCAATCAACAGGATTATCCTTATGCTGAAGCAAATATGGTGATTTCTCAAAAGCCAGCCTATTCATAACATCACATCCTTTTCAATATAGTCATAAGTTATTATTCCCAAATAATTTCCACATATAATGAGAAAATTCAATATGTAATAATTAAAGGCCTTATGATGTAAGGCCTTGATGTCATAAAAAACAAAGTATTAGTATTTTTATAATACTTCCTTAATTACTCTTAATGCATTCCCATAAAATATCTTGTCTATTTCATCTTCAGTAAATTTATTCTTTTTAAGTGCTTCTCTTAGCTTGTCCATTTCCCCAATGTTGCCTATTTCACTATTAGGGCTGCAGCCATCAAAATCTGTTCCTATTGCTATAACATCTATTCCCCCTACATTCCTTATATGTTTTATGTGTCTTATCATGTCCTCTATTTTTGCATTATTCGAATCTCCAAGAAATTCCTTTTCTACGCTTATGCCCATGACTCCGCCTCTCTCTGACAATACCTTTATCATATCATCAGTTAGGTTTCTGAAATGATTCTTCATTGCCCTTGAGTTTGAGTGAGAAGCAATAAAAGGCTTTTCACTTAACCTTGCAACATCATAAAACCCTGCATCAGAAAGATGGGATACATCAATCAACATCCCTAATCTATTCATCTCACATACAACTTCTTTCCCGAATTCAGTTAATCCTTTGTTTCTATATTCATCATTAAGATTTGGATACCCTATTTCATTGGCATGATTCCATGTAAGGGTTATAGCCCTTACACCAAGCCTATAGTAATTCCTTAAATTATGTAGTTGCCCTCTAATGGCTCCACCTTCCTCTATAGTTAAAACTGCAGAAATTTTGCCTTCTTTATTGTTTTTTATTATTTCATCGTAATTAGTTGCAAGAGCAATATCTATAGGATTTTTATCTAATTCTATGTAAAACTTGTCTATCATTTCTAAACATCTTTCCATTGGGTCATTTTCCTTTTTTAAATCAATCCACATGGCAAAGAACTGAGCTAGAGAATTGGCTCTTTTTAATTTCCTAATATCAATGCTGAATTCATTCTCATATAGGTTCGAATTTTCTTTATCCTTCATAAGCTTTAAAAAAGTATCGCAGTGTAAATCTATTAACATAATATTTATCCCCCTAAGTAGAAAACTTTTTAAATAATGATATCATAAGTTAATTTTATCATATAAAATAATAAAATATATTAAATTGGCTCATAAAACCCTAAATATTTTGTAATTTCTTTCTTCTAAAGAAATAAGCAATCAACATTATAGTTGGAACAACCACTACTGATATTATAGACAGCAATCTGATTACATTATTAAGCTCTCCAGCTATGGGCAGCAAAGGTTCCCTGTTTTTTATAGTTATTGTCAAAATTACAAGCAAAACTGAGACTGGAATTATAAATAATCTATTGTTTTTTTTAGTAAGCTTTTCTAAAGCCACGGTTATATAATATAAAAACGCAGAAATCTTCATTAAATTTCCAATTATCCATATCCCAATATATAAAGAGTCAAAACCATAGATTTCTCCTACTGATAGCGTTCTAGTATAGACTAAAAATGGGAAATTAGCATGTTTTGTATATTCAACTCCTAAAGTTGCTTGGGTTGCAACAATAAGGATGGCTACCATTAATGTTGAAAACACTATGGAATTTATAAATATCTTATTTAAGTCTTTCTTATTTTCCAAACTTGGAGTTATCATACAAAGAAGTAGTATATCCATGAATCTAAAGGTTGAATTTATAGCACCTATATTAATATCTTTAAATGTTGAATCGCTTAATATTGGCAATAATTCACTAAAATCAAAGTTGTTTACTCCTAATATCACAAGTAAAAAAGTTATGCCAATTATAATAGGTACGACTACTTCCCCTAATCTGCATAATCCTGTCATACCTTTATATGAAATATAAGCACATGCAAAGAAAGCAAGAACTACATTAACCCATGTTGGTGTCAAAGGAAATAAGGCAACATCTAATATTTCAACAAATATAGTCACAAATAAAATATTGGCTAGCAAAAATATAATGATATAAAATATTGAAATTAAAGTACCCAAAAACTTTCCCATTATTTTATCTGCAAATTCTAGCAGATTGTAGTTGTTAAACTTGTTGCTCAAATACACCAATGGCAAATTAAATATTATTTTATATACAATTGACAACAATAATATAATCCAAGTATCTTGATTCCCTACAGATACATGGACTACAGGCATATATGTTAACCCTAATATTAATCTAAAAACTATCATTAACAACAAAACTTGATTATAAGTAAATGTTTCTGTTTGACTTAGATTTTTCATATCATTTCACCTTTTTTAAGAATAAAGGAGTATTTATTAAACCAGTTCTAATCAACTTTGTATCTACCTCTATTTGAAATTCTGCCTGTGAAAAGATTTCATCCCAGTCATCTTTAATCTCCTCCCACTTTTTAGGATATTTTTTATGAAATACTGTTCCGAATCCAAATACATCTATCTTAAATTCATCCTGAATTTTTTTCACTGCTAAAGTAATACCTTCTTCAATAGCTTTTGAGCATGCTTCCTCCATTTTCTTGATATTTTCTATATTTGAAATGTCTATATCCCCTATAACTTCTCCCATAGAACCTCTTAATTTAATCTTTGCCTTTAATATCACCTTATCATCAACTATTTCGACATCCCTCTTTGTTTTACTTTGGACAACATCAATGGAACTAAAATCTTCAGGTCCGCCACCTGGCGTTGGAAATGTTATTATCCCCCCTGAAATCTTATTTAATATGAAATTTACAGATTTTGTATCATTGCCATTCAAGTAGCCAGCAAGCTTATCTCCTTTAAATACTGACATCCCTAAAGTGGAAAGTTCATAACCTTTTCCACCTGCATTATCAGCTTTATTTATCTCATCCTTGTCTTTTTTCTCTACAACACCAGCTACTGGATGCTGACCTTCATGATAATAGTTTTTTAGAAATTCTATAAAATCAACATCTGCATTTTTTGGGTTTCTCCTTATATTTTTCATAATTTCATATATATAATTGGCTGGAATTTGTTCTACACCGCTGGTTATACCCATTACCTCATAGGCTTTGGTCCCTTTGGCTATTAGGATTTTAGATGTTTCCCTTTGTTCTCTTTCCCTTAAAAGCTGGTCTATATTTTTAACTAATCCTCTTTTGGCAAATTCTTCTCCAAATATCACTACTTTATTGTGGGCTATAAACAAGCTTCTATCAAATTTCAAAGTAATATCCTTGGCTGCTTCTTGAACTGTATTGCCAATACCTTGTACATATTCTACAGACTGTATTTCATTGCCCTTTGCTTCTTCCAATGAATAGACTGGATTAATTATTTCTGCTGTTATAAGAATTTTGTCATTTTCAATATCAAATCCCATAATCAAAGATATTCCAAGCTGATTTAATTCCCTAGCATCCCAGCATCCAGTTAAAAAAATTAAAAATATAATTATTGCAATTATCTTTTTCGCCATAATATCACATCTTTCTTGGTGGTACTTGCCTTTTAATGTTATTTCCCCGTAAAGCCTTAGGTCTATATATCATCTTCCAGATAGGTGCCCTTGTAAATGTATCCTTCTTAAATCCTTCCCAATCCATTGGTGCTATTGGCCAACCAAAAGGCACTCCAAATGATTCCAAAGTTAAAATATGGACAGTAAAAATCATAAATCCTATTGTAATGCCAAATATTCCCGCCAGTGCACCAAGAATTAAGATAATTATTCTAGAAATCACTATCCCATGAGTAAATTCCGGAATAGTAAATTCAGCAATGGCTGCAATAGAAACAATAATAACAGTAAGCCCACTTACTATTCCAGCTTGAACTGCTGCTTGCCCTAAAATCAAAGCTCCTACAATACTTACTGTCATACCGATACTCTTTGGAAGTCGGAGACCGGATTCCTTCGTCAACTCCAAAGCCATAATCATAATAAATACTTCTAAAGCGGCAGGCAATGGAACACCTTCTCTGGCACCTGCTGCACTTATTAGAAGGGTTGTAGGTATCATCTCCTGATGATACAGTTGTAATGCAACAAATATTCCAGGCAAATATATAGCAGTAAAAAAAGATATATATCTCAAAGCCCTTAAAAAAGTGGCATAATGAGGTCTTAAATAATAGTCTTCGCTTGTTAGAAGCCCTTCTATAAATAGTTTAGGCACAACTAAAACATGAGGAGTTCCATCAGTAAGAATAGCCACTCTTCCTTCCAAAATCTTGGCAGCTACGACATCTGGTTTTTCTGCGTTGCTTATTGTAGAAAATAACGCCCTAGGATGGTCTTCAATTAATTCCTCTATATTGCCACTTTCTATTATTGCATCAATATTTATTATTGAAATCCGTTTTCTAACTTCCTCTAATACTTTCTCATTAACTATCCCTTTTATGTATGCTAAGCTTATGGTAGTCTTTGTTTGGGTTCCTAATATATAATCTTCATATACTAAATTGCTGTTTCTTATTATTTTCCTCAACAAAACTTTGTTTACTGAAATATCCTCAATAAACCCTTCTTTAGGCCCCCTTACTACTGACTCTGCCCCTGGTTTCTCTATGTTCCTTTTAACCCAGCTGCTTAACTCTATCAAATACGCAATTTTTTCACCTTCTATAAACAGACCCACCTTGCCATTATTTAATTCATTTATAATTCTTTCCATTGAGCTTTCTTCCTGTACCTTGGTATTAAAAATAAGCTTCTTTATATCCTTCTTATCCTTTAATCCAATAACTAATGGCTTTAAAATGTCATCGTTTAATATTTTCCTATCAATAAATCCTTCAATATAGCAAATTAACATCTTTATATTTGAAATGGTTTCAAATTCATAAGCTATTAAATCGCCAGAATTATGGTAACTATTTTTTATTGTCTCCTTGTTTTCACTGATATCCCTTGAAATCATTCTATCATCTCCCATATCTGACATATATTATTTGCTAAATCAAATAATATTATTAGAATTAAAACCATGGAGATTAGCATAAAAAAAAGATGTAAAGATTAAACTTTACATCTTACTTAACTACCAATACAGATATATCACTGTGATTTATTACTTTTGTTGATACACTTCCAAGCATTGCCCTTGATATTGTATTTAGACCTCTGTTCCCAATGACAATCAAGTCACAACTTTCTTTTTTGGCCATTTCAATTATTTCCCTTGCTGGATCTCCGCATTTTAAAAAGGTTACTGCTTTACTTGGATAGCCTTCAAATGCTTTTAATGATTCTTCAAGTATCTTTTTACCTTGTTCCAATAGGATTTTATTTATTTCCGCTTCAATTGTTTTATCGATTATATACGGATGGGAATATCTTAAGGAGCTAATTACATATAGAATAACTATCTCACTGTTGTATTTTTCTCCTAATTCTTTTGCCTTTGCAAGTGCCTTTCGAGAATAATCGGAACCATCTACTGCCACCAAAATTTTTTTCATAATGATTAACCTCCCCCTTTTAAATCCACCCCCATTGAACGCCACCATAAAACGCCTTTTGTTATTATATATATACCCTGATTGTTAAATTGATAACATTCCCAAATAAAATTTTTTAATATTAAAAATACCCCTTATTGGGGTATTTAGTCTTCTTGTCTTATTATTTCAATATCATATCCATCTGGATCAGTTACAAAATAGTATCTAGGCTTTTCTCCTGGAAGTCCCATTAATTCTGTAACTTCATATCCCATTTCCATGTGTCTTCTGCGTGATTCTTCCAAATCCTTTACGCCAAATGCCATGTGGCTAAATCCATTACCTATTTCATAAGGTTTTTCTGGATTGTAATTATAAGTTAATTCAACTTCACATGTACCATCTTCATCTGTTAGATATACCAATGTAAATCCATCATCTGGAAAATCTTTTCTCCTAGTTTCTTTTAACCCTAAAGCTTCTTTATAAAATTTTAAAGATTTTTCCAAATCCATAACCCTTATACAAGTATGAAGAAATTTATATTTCATAATTCATCCCCTTTCAATTTTTCATTATAAAATCTTTATATAAAATTCTACCCATATTATAACTAAAAAAACTTATTTTTCATCAAAACATTATTAATTTTATGGGCAAAATACTATAAAAGGAGGGATAAGATGTCGCTTAAGCAAATAGATACCAGTGGTTATGATTTAAATTCAAAAACTGAAATTGTATTAAACAACTTCGACCAACTGCCAGTTGGAGAAAAAATGATTTTAATTAATGATTCTGACCCTTCCCATATTTTTAATGAATTAGAGAAAAAAAGGTATGGTAAATTTGAATGGGAATATATTGAAAAAGGTCCAGATGTTTGGAAAGTTGCACTGGCAAAAAAATATTTGAATTATATATAACAAAGTATAAATAGATAGCTTCTGCTATCTATTTATACTATCTTGGTATGAATCCAACCTTCCTATATACCTTTCTAAGGGTTTTAATGGCTCTACTTTCAGCCTTTTCCGCACCCTCTTTATAAATCTTTTCAAGATAGTCCTTATTATTCATCAATTCTTTATATTTTTCTTGAACAGGTGACAGAGCATTAATAACTACCTCTGCCAAATCTTCCTTAAATTCACTATATCCTTTTCCTTCATATCTATTAACTATCGTATCTACTGACTCACCTGTAATACTACTGTATATGTTAAGAAGATTTCTAATTCCTAGCTGTTCATCATTATATGCCACAACCCCTATTGAGTCAGTAACTGCCCTTTTTATCTTTCTTCTAATGGCATCCTTATCATCTAATATCAAGATATATCCATTTTCATTGGTATCCGATTTACTCATCTTAGCTTCTGGGTTTTGCAGGCTCATTATCCGTGCTCCAAATTTATTGATTAATGGCTCTGGTACCTTAAAAGTTTCACTATACCTATTGTTGAACCTAATAGCCAAATCCCTAGCCAATTCCAAATGCTGCTTTTGGTCTTCCCCTACTGGCACCAAGTCAGTTTGATATAATAATATGTCTGATGCCATAAGTACAGGATAGGTAAACAACCCAGCATTTAAATTTTCTTCAGACTTCTTTGACTTTTCTTTAAACTGCGTCATTCTGTTTAGTTGCCCCATGTAAGATATGGTATCTAATACCCATGTTAGTTCAGCATGGGCAGAAACATGGGATTGGATAAATAAAGTACATTTTTCAGGATCTATTCCACAAGCTATTAAAGTAGCTAAAACTTCTAGGGTATTTTTCCTCAATTCGCTGGGAATTTGGGGAATAGTTATGGCATGCAAATCTACAACGGAGTAATAACAATCATATTCATCTTGTAATCTTACCCAGTTTTTTATAGCACCCAAGTAATTTCCAATGGTTAATGACCCAGTAGGCTGTACTCCACTAAAAACAACTTTCCTTTCCATTTTCTCAACTCCTTTCCTATGTTTTTGTGTCAATTAATTGTATAAAAAAACCTTTCATCTCATTAAAGAGACGAAAGGTTATTCCGCGGTGCCACTCTTTTTGCATAACGCCACTCTTATCCTTTAAGGGGGATTGACCCTATATCCTACTTATTTCGGATATATACTCCCAAGCCCATTCGTCATAACAGTGTCGCTGGGCTTCCACCATCCCCAGCTCGCTATAGACCTATATTATGACTACTATTCTTGGTCATCGTACCTATGAAATATGTTATTGTCTATTATACAGATTTATTACTAATTGTCAATACACTAAACTATATAAATGTATCCGGTTTTTTTCTTCCTTACTATCTTTGCTGGAATACCTACAGCTGTGCAGTAAGGTGGTACATCATCTAGCACTACTGCATTGGCACCAATCTTGGCTCCTCTGCCTATTCTAACTGGCCCAAGGATTTTAGCTCCTGCACCAATCATTACATCATCTTCTACAGTAGGATGCCTTTTTTCTCCTTTTTCTCCTCCAATTGCCCCTAAAGTTACTCCATGATACATGACAACGTTATTTCCTATTTCAGCTGTTTCGCCAATTACTACTCCCATTCCATGGTCTATAAATAAGTTCTTACCTATTTTAGCCCCAGGATGTATTTCTATCCCTGTTTTTCTTCTTGCCCTTTGAGATATTATCCAAGCTAATGTGTAAAGTTTCATGTTATATAATTTATGAGCAATCCTATGGTAAAATAGGGCTTTTGAGCAAGGATAGAAAAACATGGCTGTAAATAGGTTCTTTGCAGCTGGATCCTTTTCTAAAATTGTTTTTCCTTCCTCTACTAGCTCTTTGAAAAACTTAAACATTTAATCACTCCTTATACAGTTCTGTCGATAGATATCTTTCTCCTGTATCTGGCAAAACTGTAACTACTCTTTTCCCTTTTCCTAATCTCTTTGCTATTATAACTGCTGCTGCAACATTGGCACCAGATGAAATGCCGCATAGTATTCCTTCTTCTCTAGCAACTCTCCTTGCATAGTTAAAAGCATCTTCTTCATCAATGCTTAATATTTCATCTACAATTTCCCTGTCAAAAATCTCTGGTACAAAGTTAGCTCCTATCCCTTGTATCTTATGTCCACTTGGCTTTCCTCCAGTCAATACTGGAGATTTTGCTGGCTGAACAGCAACTAATAGGATATCCTTATTATGTTCCTTTAACCTTCTTCCAGCTCCTGATATAGTGCCACCTGTGCCAACTCCTGCTACAAATGCATCTAATTTTCCACCTGTATCTTCTAATATCTCAACTCCTGTTGTTTCATAATGGGCAAGTAGATTATACCTGTTTTTAAATTGGTTTGGCATGAAGTAATTGTTTTCCTTTGCTAATTTTTCTGCTAATTCTACTGAACCTGCCATTCCTTTAGCACCATCAGTTAATATGATTTGTGCGCCATAGGCTTCCATCAATCTTCTTCTTTCAACACTCATTGTATCTGGCATAACTAAGATTACCTTATACCCTTTGGCTGCTCCTATCATAGCTAGGCCTATACCTGTGTTACCACTTGTAGGTTCAATAATTGTACCGCCTTTTTTGAGAATTCCTTCCTTTTCTGCACCTTCAATCATGTATAATGCAGCTCTGTCCTTTACGCTTCCTGAAGGATTAAAAGCTTCTACCTTCACTAAAATTTCTGCACTGTCTTCATCAGCTATATTATTTAACTTAACTAAAGGGGTTCTTCCAACAGTTTTACTAATGTTATCAAATACCATATAAATACCTCCTTTTAAATTTAAGATATTATTAATACTAAATTTGGTTTATTTATTATCTCTATCTTTTTGATTAAGCCATAAATATTAAAAATAAAAAAACCTTTAACCCATGTATAATAAATATACAGAGGCAAAAGGTTTCCTTTCGCGGTTCCACTCTGCTTGAGGAATTCAATGTAATAGAATTCCCCATCTCATTTCAGGTACTTCCATACCCTAGCTCGTTAACGGGAGCAGCCGTAAAAGTCTACTGAAGGTTCGACCTTATGCTCCTTGGCGCACTTCAATTATATCTCGTATGGATTCCTCTCACCTGTGGAATCCTCTCTGTGATACTCGATATAATCTACTTTACCAATTCATAGCATTTTAGTATGTTTTAATATTATACTATAGTATAGCATAAAAAGTTACAAAATAGAAGTATATTTTTTATATTTTTTATATTTTTTTATTTTTTATTTTCCCTAGTTTTCTAAAGTCTTTTCTCCTTATTAAATATATTAAAATAGCAATAAGCGGGATTATTAAATTAAAGGTTATATAATAATAGTATCCTTGAATATCTCTATTAAATAATAATTCGAATTTAGGATTAATATATGATATATAAAATATTACCAGAGTAAGTATTATGCCTATTATGTATATAAATGGATCCATATTATTTTGATTATAGACCTCCATAAACGCTTTACTTGATATATATAAATAAGATACAGCCCTTGTCATGACAATAATAAGCCAGATTGTCAAAAATACTGCTTCCATCCTTTCAAATATGGAATATGTCTTTACAAGCCTAACATATTTTAAAAATGGGAAGTTCAAGTGTCTTGCTTGTTCTATCCCTAAAGACACTTGTGAAGCCACGACCATTAAAATTATAATCGCTTGAGAATATATCTTGCTTTTTGCTACTATCTTAAATACATCTTTTTTATTTGTAAGGTTTGGGAAACTCATTGATAATAAATTGGCATCAGTAAAAATCAAGCTTGCTTCCATGGCACCTAGGTTAAGGCTTGTAAAAGTGGAATCAGCAATAATAGGCAGTAAAACAGTTAAATCTATATTATTAAATCCAAGAACGATAAACAGAATTAATGATGCTATTACAATTGGTGCAAAAAACTCTACAGTCCTTACTGATACTTCAAGTCCACGAGTTGCTACATATACTGAAACTAACATCAACACTACTATGATTATGAGTGGATGCAGTTCATCCATAAAAATTGTCCTAATCATCTGTATTTCAGCAAAATAGTATATGATAGCAATTCTTATGAAATACAATCCGTATAGAATTCCCAGTGCCTTCCCTATAATTTTACCAAAAATCTTCTCCATATACTGAATAATAGTCAAATCGCTGAACTTAATAGATAAATACAGAGTAGGCAAATTATATAAAAAGCAATAAAAAACAGATAAAATCATCATAATCCAGATATCCTGATTAGCAGGCCCCATATGGATAATTGGCATTACTGTAATTACAGTAGCAATCCTGTTTAAGAGAAGAAGAAACATCATCTGCCTGCTAGTAACCTGTTCCTTCATGTTTTTTATTTCCTCCTTAAATTAGCAGGATAGTTTATCAATCCTATTTTTACAATAGTTGTTTCAACATTTACATCATAAGTTATCTCAGGAAAAATATTTTGCCATTCTGTTGCTATTTCCTTCCATATCTTTGGATATTGCTGATGAACTGCTACTCCAATGCTGAAACTGTCTAGTTTAAATTCCTTTTGTCCCTTTTCTAAGGTTTTAGATATAAGTTCTTCTACTTTTTTTGAGCAGGCTTCTTCTATCCGCGAAATAACTTCCGAATCAATTACATTTAAAGCTTGGTTTATCTCGTTTAAAGCCCCCTTTAGCTTTGCATCTATAGTCAAATGTATTTTGCCATCTTTTATAGATATTTTCCTTTTTGTACTAGTACGGATAATATCTAGTGTAGTTAGTTCTCCATCTTTACCGATAATCAGGTTTTGTTTATCCTTGTCTGTCACAGGAGTATGAAAAGATATTGTCCCACTTCTTAAATCACCTACAATCATATTAAATCCTAACATTTCATCACCATCAAAATATCCAACTAATTTGCCATTTTTAAGAATAGCTCCTCCTGATACATCCAGTACAGTTACCGTTGAGTCATCATTTTTTAGTTCTTCATCGGAACTAGTCAGTTCCTTAAGCTGCACAACACCTACTACTGGTTCATTCGATACATCGTAGTAATATCTGTAATTTTCAGCAATGCTTATATTTATACATTTCCCTGTCGCGGAAAAATTATTGAAAGTATCATAAAGATAATTACCAGTAGGCTTTCCTAAACCTGCCCTAATTCCAATGATATCAGAAGCTTTACAGCCCTTTGCCACGACTATATACATATCCTCCCTAGGATCATTATCCCTAAGGAAAAAGTCCATCAAATCAATGGTCCCTCTCTTTGCAAATTCCTCACCTATAACAAGTATATTGCTATGGGATAAGAATACCTGTTTATCAAGGTAAAGATTTATATTTGTCAACGCTTCCTTTACTGTTTTTCCAACACCTTTTGGATATATAAATTTTTGCTCTTGTGACTTATTGGAACTTGCTTGATTGTTGCCTATGGAAGATAATGGGTTTACTACTTCTAAAGTCACTACTACATTATCGTCTATATAATCAACACCAATTGCAGTAACTATACCTAAATCCTCTATTTCCCTTCTGCCTTCTGTAGCTTGACAGGCAGATAAGATAAAAGATGGAATTAATATATATAAAGTTATGATAATTATTCTGATTCTTCTACTTCTCCTTATCATTTCTCCTCCTTCCCTTTTTCTCTGATATACGCCAGCTATCATCCTTTTCATCAATTTGATATCTAATGATAAAATCCTTCATACTGTCCTTATCATAGGGGGCTACTGGATACATGTATGGTATTCCAAAAGACTTAATTGAAATCAAGTGAACTATAATCATTATGATTCCACAAACTACACCAAATAATCCCAAAGTCCCACCTAATAATAAGATTATGAATCGATATAAGACTATCATTTCTTTTAAGGATGAAAGGATAAACTCAGTTATTCCACTAACTCCAATGGCTATAACCATAACTGGGCCAACTAATCCAGCTTGTACTGCAGTTTGACCTAGTACTAAACCGCTAACTACAGTTACTGCTTGACCTACAGCAGTTGGCGTACGTATAGATGATTCTTTAATTATTTCAAGAAATATGAGCATAAGTAAAGCCTCTATTAATGCACTAAATGGAACATCTTCCCTGCTGCTTGCCATGGACATTAAAAGGCTGGTAGGCAACATTTCTTGATGAAATGACTTTAATGCTACTAAAATCCCAGGTAAAGTGATGGCAATTATTAACGAAAAAACCCTCAAAAGCCTTAAATAAGTAGCATATTTAGGCATTGTATAATAATCTTCCGAAGTCTGTAAATTTTCTATAAATATTTTTGGAACTGTAAGTACTATAGGAGATGCATCACATATAATGGCAATTCTACCTTCCAATATCTTCCCTACTGCCACATCTGGCTTTTCAGTATGCCCCACAGTAGGAATAATAGATTTAGATGAATCTTTAATTAACTGTTCTATATATGATGCATCTAATATGGATTCAACATTTATATTCTTAAGCCTTTGCCTTAATTCATTTAAAATAGCAGGATTTACGACATCTGCTAGATATACTAAAGATACACTGGTATTGGTTTTGCTCCCAAAAGTATAGTCTTCAAAGACTAAATTTGGATTTTTAATTCGCCTTCTTATTAATCCCTTATTTACACTGATATCCTCTACAAATCCTTCCTTTGGTCCCTTTATAACCCTTTCATTCCCAGGTTCCTCTATCTGCCTTTTTTGCCACTTTCCAAGTTCAAATATATATGCTTCGTTTTTATCTTCAATAAATAATGCTGCTTTCCCCATTAGCATTTCTTTTACAATAGCTTTCATATCACTTACTACCACTGCACCAGCAATGGGAACAGTTGTTAATATATCTTCAGGTGACTTTAATTCATGAATTAATGGTTTTAATAAATCATTATATAAGCCATTCCTATCAATTAAAGATTCGATATAAGCAACTAAGGCTTTACAATTACATAGGGTATTAAATTCATATAATATTAAATCACTGGTATTATTAAATATTTCTTTTAGCTCTTCCTTGTTTAGACTAATTTTTTTTGAAACCATAATTTCCCCCTAAAGCTTTTGTAAATGAAATTATCTCCAAAAAATAAGAAAATATAATAAAAATAGCCTTCAAAAAGAATAACCACTCTGTTAACAGAGTGGTTAAGGTTAAATTTACCTGCTAATTAAGTCCTTGGCTTGTTTTTCAGCCATATATTTAATTTTTTCTACATCTAATGTCTTTATTTCCCTCTTTTCCATTATAATCTTTCCATCGACTATAACAGTGTCTACATCTGAGCCCTGTACTGAATATGCCAAAGCTGAAATTACATTGTGGCGAGGATATAGATGAGGTTTATCCATATCTATCAGTATTAAGTCCGCTTTCTTACCTACTTCTATGGAGCCAATTTCATCAAACCATCCTAAAGCCTTTGCTCCATTTACAGTTGCCATCTTTAAGGCATCCATTGCTGATACGGAAACTGCGTCTAAGTTTACAGCTTTATTCACTATGGCAGCTAAATTGATTTCTTCAAACATATTCAAATTATTATTTGATGAAGAACCATCTGTACCTAAGGCAACTGGTATGCTTTCTTTAAGCATTTTATCAACAGGAGCAAATCCAGAAGCTAGTTTTAAATTGCTGCCTGGGTTATTTACAGGATATACATTCTTTTCCTTCATTATTTCTATGTCTTCATCGTTTACATGAACGCAGTGGGCAGCTACAGTATGAACATCAAATAATCCTAAATCATATACATGCTTAATTGGTGATTTACCATAAGCTTTATAATTATCTTCTACTTCCTTTTTAGTTTCTGACAGATGTATATGAATACCTGTATTTAATTCCTTAGCAAGCTCAATGGTTTTCAATAAGAAATTTGGACTGCAAGTATATGGTGCATGAGGGGCAACCATTACTTTAATTCTTCCATTTGCTTTGCCATGCCAGTTTTCAAATAACTCTCTTGTTTCTCTTAATTTATCTTCATTCTTCCCCTGTTCTTCTATTAATCCCCTACTGAGTACAGCTTTAATGCCTGCTTCTTCTACCGCCTTACCTACTTCATCCATAAAGAAATACATGTCACAAAAAGCAGTTGTCCCGCTTTCAATCATTTCTACAATACTTAATAATGAGCCCCAATAAACATCCTTGGCAGTTAAGTTTGCTTCTGTTGGCCATATCTTTTTAGTAAGCCATTCATGAAGAGGCAAATCATCTGCAAAATTTCTAAGTAAGGACATTGCAATATGGGTGTGACCATTTATAAGGCCAGGCATGGCTACTTTGTTTTCACCATCTATAACTCTTTCCACTTCTAAATCGTTCCTTAATTCTCCAATATGAACTATTCTGTCATCAAAATAAATATTTGTCTTTTCAACTACATCATTTTTCCCATCTATGGGAACAAGAGTTACATTCTTAATTAAGGTTGCCATATTTTCCCTCCTTATTAATCATAATCTAAATATATGGTTGTGAATCTCGCTAAAAAGTGCACTATTACTGGAATTAAAATCAATTGAATAACAATACCCGGTATTCCGGTTGTTATGGCACCTATTACATATGTAATTGGCTCAAGCTGTATTTTAAAGAATATAGCCAAAATAAATACTGCTAAACCTGCCATTACCCTGCCTCCAAGCATAGACAATATAAGGGCAATAACTGTAGGGAACTTAAATTTAAAAAACAATATTGAAGCTAAAAGTCCATAAGTCCCAAGTTCACAAGCCATAATTACACTTATAGGAAATAAATTAGGCATACCAGTAACTAAGGAATTTACAAGTGGAGTCAATATGCCTAAAAGAAGCGCATATTGAGGAGCTAGCAAAAACCCTCCAATCAATACTGGAATATGCATTGGCAAAAATATTGCACCTGATATGCCAGTTGAATGAAAAATATAAGGAATAATAATACCTAAAGCAAGCATTAGTCCGGATATAACTAAATCCCTTACATAGTTTCTATTGCTCATAAAATACCTCCTTTATCAATTTACAATGTACAATTCAATTGACAACTGATAATTGTCAACTGTTTAAATTGTCGAATTCATATCACTTATTTTTCATGGATTTAAAAAATTCTTCAACCCTTGATAAAAATATTTCTGGATCGTCAGTGTCTAATGACAGCTTTTCAATGGGGCAGTAATCTGTTTTATCTCTATTCATGATATAAGGGCATGATTTTTCCATAGTATATGGAATATTATAACTCTCTAAAACTTGTTGACCTAAATTTGATATTAACCCAGAGTATACCTCTTTAATGCCAAGATAACCGCATAATAGTGCAGCTCCTTTTCCTATTACCCTGTCAGCTACTGATGCACCAAAAGCTTCTTCTTTCATCTCCTTAGCCAAGGTATATATTGGTTTTATACCCTTATCTTTACTGTAAAAAACTACCTTCCCATCCTTTACTACCACAATTGCCATGTCTTCCTTAAGGAACAAATCCTTAGCAATTTCAACATCTTTCAATATAATCACTCCTTGCCTATTCACTTTCTACTAAAGCTCTGCTTTCCCAAATATTCTTCTTCCTGAAATACAAATAAGAGAATAAAAGCCTAAATGACATATCTATTCCTATGCCTATCCATATCCAGATGATATTGGCTTTAAACACATAAGCTGCTATTAAAATAAATGGCACCCTTATACACCATAATCCAACACCAGCATTAATCATAGGAATTTTGCTATAACCTGCTGCCCTTAATGCACCATTAAGCACTCCAGAAATATTTTGTGGTAGTTGTGTTAAACCCATGACTACCAAATACATTGCTCCAATCCTTATTACTTCCTTATCATCTGTTAATAACCTCATTATAGGTTTTGGGAAGAAGGTTAAGGCTCCTCCTGCAAATGCAGTTAATATAACAGTATATTTGATTAATTGCTTTAAATATTTTTTCCCTGTTTCTTTATCCCTGCTTCCCAAAGCTTGACCAATAAAAGTTGTAGCTGCAATTCCAAAACCAGTAGCAGGCATATAAGATATGGATTCAGCTTGCAAGCCCAACTGATATGCAGCATAGGCAATATCTCCATAAGTTAATATTGCCCTTGTAATGAATATAGCTGCTGCTTGCCAAAATATTGTTTCAAAAGAAGTCGGTATACCTAGACCAAGTATATCCATAACTTCATTCTTATTTAAATTAAACTCAAATCTGCCACCTATATTTGTAATTACTCCATTTCTGCTAAATAAAACATATATTCCAAATAAGGCTGATGTAATATATGCAATATTATAGGCATAGGCTGCCCCTTTTAACCCCATTTTCATTGGAAAGATAAAAATATAGCCAAATACTATATTGACTATATTCAATATGCCTATGGAAATCATTGGAGTTTTGGCATTGCCCATACCTTGCAGTACACCTGAAACTAATAATATAACAGCTGCAAATGGCAAAGAAATAGATATTATCCTTAAATACAAGGTCCCGTTTGCTAAAAGCTCACTGCTTGGATTAAATATAACTAACAAATACTCTGCAAACCAATATAATATTTGTTGAAAAACAACTGATATGATTAAGCTTATAATAAAGGACTGTTCAGTAACTGACTTCAGCTTTTTATAATTACCAGCACCATAAGCTTGAGCCACTAAAACAGATGTACCAGTGGAAATCCCTTTAAATACGCCCCATAATATTTTGTAAAGTACATTTGCAATACCTATTGCACCAACTGCTATGGCATCTATTCTTCCAATCATTGCCATAAGAACTAGCCCTGCAGTCATTTGTAGGATGTTTTCAACTGTTATTGGCAAAATCATAGACATTATTCTTCTTCGTATAGTTAGTACATCTTCCACCCTATCTCCCCTTTGCCACAATCTTAACTACATGATTATATTATATTTCGCAACTCTAAACAAGTATATAAAATTACAATTATACTATATCATTTAAAGTTAAAATAATAAATACAATAACCTTTTTTGTAATATAAATTTTATAATCGATAATGATTATCATTTACAAATATTAATATCTGTGTTATAATACCTATGGCATAAAATTACCGCGGAAAATAATTTTATGGAGTGAGTGATTTATATTGGCAAAAAACATGCAACCAAGATTTAAACAATGTAGAAGATTAGGTTTAAATGTTTGCGGACATCCAAAGGCGATGAATAGGGCTAAAAAGGGTACTTCTAGAGAAGACAAAAAACTTACTGAATATGGAAGGCAATTATTGGAAAAGCAAAGATTAAGGGTTTATTACAATGTAATGGAAAAGCAATTTGCTAAATATGTTAAGATGGCAATGAAGTCAGATGAACAAACAGGAAGTGCTTTAGTAAAGATATTGGAAAGAAGATTGGATAATCTAGTTTATAGGCTTGGATTGGCATCTTCCATAAGACAAGCTAGACAAATGGTAGTACACGGACATATACTAGTGAACGGAAAAAAGGTTGATATTCCATCATACCTAGTACAAGTTGGCGATACTATAGCACTAAAAGAAAAATCTAAATATGTTGAACTCTTTAGGCAAAACTTTGAAAATGCTTTCCTAACTCAATATCCATATTTGGAAAAGCATGAAGATATGTCTGGTACCTTAGTAAGATACCCTGAAAGAAACGAAATCCCTATTGAAATCGACGATCAATTAGTTGTTGAATATTATTCAAAGGCTTAAGTTATTAATAACCTAATTAAAAATAATAAAAGCAAAAGGAACATATTATACAGTGTATAGTATGTTCCTTTTACTATGTTTTATCATTATGTTAGTGAAATATTACCAACCTTAACTATCGACTAGTCTAAAATATTCTACAAATCCATGTACTAGATCTACCACTACAATATAATTCCCGTCTTTGTCACTATACGTTTCATGCTTATCTTCTTCGTATAAACTTGGATATAAATCTGGTACTTTCATCACTTCAATTTCTTTACCTACATATCTTTTAACAAAATCATTTGCCAACTTTAAAGCTTCAGATTGGCTTAACTGATTTTCCTTTAGTTCATACCAATAATTTTTTAACTGGTATCTTATTAATTTACCATTACTATCAAATTCTGCTTCTATTTTAATGGAAATCTCATCTTCATCTTTCATGTTCCTTAAAAATAAAAAACTAGTGTTGCTTACGGGAATTTTGTAAGTAAAAATTTCATTCTTATTAAAAATATTTTCTGGTGTATGGTTATCCAATATATCATTAAGTATTTCTATTTCTCTTTTATAATTATTTCTATCATCTTCTACAAAGGTATAATCATTATCAATTTTCCTAAAGGAACCTAGTACTTGTTGGCCTTCATTAAATATTTTAGTATATGAATCTAAGGTTTCAGGATAGAATTGAAAATCCCTATCAAATAATGCCTCAATATATTTCCCATCATTATAATAAAGAACATAGTTCCCTTTATATGGCAGTTCAGCCACCACTGAATAATCACTACATCTTATTTCAAATACAGGACCAAAGGACTCATATCCATCCTCAATAAATCTTTCAGCAGATTTCTTGTCATATACATAAAGTATTCCATCCCTAGTTTCAATTATTGCTTCGTCTTTCCAAGAATTAGGGAAACTTAATGTATAACCATATTTTTCGTTAAAATACAGAAATGTATCTTCAATCTTTGCTTCTTTAGAAAAAACACCAATTATTACATTATGGTTTTTAGCATCCCATTGTACTTTTTTACCTAAACTTTCTGCAAGAAATCTTATAGGGACGAATATTTCCTTTCCATCTATAAAAGGTTCCACATCTAGTTCTAACTCATTTCCATTTAACTTAACCCTTTTAGAATTAAGAGTTAACTCTATATTTGTATTATCATGTCTTAAGTTTACTGTCATATCATTACTATTAAAATTCATATCTAAATTTAAACAATCTGAAATGGAGTTAACAGGGACATAAATTCTATTATCCTTTGATATTGCAATAATATCTAAAGGAATACCATCAATAATTACATTGATTCTATCATCTTCTGCTTTGATTGGAATACTAAAAAACATAATAAAAAGCAGTATAAATCCTAAGCATCTACAGGCCTTTTTCATTTTTATCACCCCTTCAGAGTGATTTTATCACAATATCTTTAAAAATTAGTTACAAAATCTTGGAAAATTAGTTACAAATTAGTTAAATTTGGGATAATTCATCTTTATTTATATGCATGCTTTGGTTATTGTTAGCCAATCTCCTAATTATCATTTTGCCAGTAGTAAAGATAATCAAAGAAGCGATTACTACATACCAGTTAAAACCTATTCCAAAACTTGCAAATATCTTAGTCAAAATATAAACTATTGCTGCAAATACAAGGCAATCAAAATAGAAAAATAAAGTTCTTTTCAACCCAAATCCCCCTTAATAAAATAGCTTATTATGAATCTTTAATTTAATTATATCATAATTTGCTAAATATTCAATCATATTATCTCGATTTGAAAATTCATGCTTCTACTTTAACTTCTTATACTCTTCAATTATTGCCTTGAAATTCTTTATATCCTCCTCTGTCCCACTGGAGCCAACTAAAGGTGTCAATAAAAATTCTCCATTTTTATCAACTACTATTGCTGTAGGAGTGGCATTTACAAACTCAATTAATTTAAGCATATAATCATAGTCAGCTACTACATTTGGAAACTTCAATTCTAAGGTTTCTATTACTTTTCTTACTCCTTCATCTCCAAAGGTCTCGACATCATCTACATTTATGCCCAATACATTAACGCCTTTATCTTTATATTCGTCGTAAATAACATTTAGAGCTGCCAGCTCTCTTAAACAAGGTCCTCAGGTGCTTTGCCATATGCTTATGATGGTCAAGTCATAATCCCCAAAAATATCAGAAGATATTTCATCCCCATCTATGGTCTTTAAAGTAAATGATGGCATCTTCATAACATTTTCATCAGATTCCTTATCTACATTTGCAGTTTCATCATCTTGTTTTTCTTCTTGATTCTGGGTTTGATTATTTACTATTGCGCTATCTTTGTTTTCATCATTCTTTTTACTGCAAGCAGACAAAATTAAAGATAAAATCAAAATTAATATAATCAGCAGATTTATCTTTTTCATAGCTCCACCTCTTATTTTGTTTTTATTTCTATAATCTTTCCTTTATTATCTTTAAAGCTAAAACTTGAGCAAATTGCCTTTGTTGGACAATTAGTTATGCATTCTCCACACCTAATACACTCTGGACTATTAGGAGTTTTATATGTTTCTATGGATATTGGGCAAACCTTTGTACACTTATTGCATTTTATACATCTTTCATCAATTATTTCTAATTTGTAGAGGGAAATTGGGTTAAATATTCCATAAACAGCTCCCAATGGGCAGATAAACCTGCAAAATGGCCTTGCAATGAATACGGAAGCAACTACAATAACGATTAAAATGAACATCTTCCAATAGAATAAAAATCCTACAGCTTGCCTTAATGGTTCATTTAATGTTACAAGAGGTATTCCAGCTTCTAATGTTCCAGCAGGGCATATTAGTTTACAGAAATATGGATCGCCCATACCAATTACATTTACTAAAAACATAGGCAAGATAAATACAAATATAATTAAAATCAAGTATTTTAGGTATTTTAACGGATTCCTGCTTGATATCTTTATTTTTCTTGAAGGTATCTTATGAATTAATTCTTGAATTAACCCAAAGGGGCAAAGCCATCCACAGACCAACCTACCAATTAAAGTCCCTATAAGAGTAAGGAATCCTAAAACATAAAAGGAAATCTGATATTTATTAGAACCCAATACTGCCTGAAGGCTGCCTATGGGACATGAACCTATGGCACCAGGACATGAATAGCAGTTAAGCCCAGGTACACAGATTTTTTTTAAATTCCCCCTGTAAATATCTCCTTTTAAAAAGCCAGGAATATATGCATTATAAATTATTGAAGTTAATGCTTGAACTATTTTTCTTTTTAACTTAGCCAATGCCAACACACTCCAAGCATATATTGATGGCTTTCATTAAAACTGTCAAAACCTCTTCCCTATATATTCCTATAATTATAAATAGGATGCTTATTGCTAATAAAATGAACCTTAATCTCTCTTTATATCTCATAAATACCCCCTGAACTAAATATAATTATTTTCATTATAATAATATATATTAAATCCTGCAAGCCATTATAAATATAACATTAAAAGCGGCTAAAAACAGCCGCTTTTACTTTATCTTATTTAAAAATGCATTAATATTGTTATAATAATCAATCACTATCCCCTTTAAATCATATAATCCCTGAGAATAGTTAGCTTTTCCATATGTTGTTCGAACTGCAGTCTTATAACCCACTTCTCTTAAAGCCTTTTTTGCATACTCCGTTACCCCTCCATATGGGTAGCAAAAATGTTCTATTTTATCGCCTATTATACTTTCTAAGAATTCCTTTGATTCCTTATATTGCTTCAATATTGTTTCATTATTATTGTATCGAGCATCTATATGGGATACTGTATGGCTTCCTATTTCCATCCCATCTTCATACATCTTTTTATATGCAAAATTTTGAAGAAAAAAATAAAGGGAGCAATGTCCCTTTATTCCAATATTTCAAATTGCTTCTTGATTAATGCTTTTAATACCACATAAAGAATTATAGAAGATATTATAAATATCAATCCCAATAGCCCATATATCAATACAATATTGATTTTATTAATGACTTTGTATACTAAAAAGCCCAATCCCATAACGTAGAGAACACCTACACCCATGCCTATTAAAACATTTAAATTTTGCTTTATTGCCCTTTGTGGATTGTCCCAGTCTAACATGGGCCTTAGGATATCTATTGTCATCCCTAGTAAAGTCATTGGAACACTGCCTAATAACCCCAATAAGGTTATTAGAATAATGCTTATTGCATCAAACTTTATAATAAAAGCTGAACCAATCAAAAATGCAACTATCCCAATAACTTGAATTGCCAAAGCTGATAGCAATCTTCCTATTATTTGGTCTTCAACCCTAATCGGTAAGGTCCTCTGAATCCAGAAGCATTTCCCTTCCCTTGAAAAAGTAGTCGAGCCCACACAGTTTAACATGCCCAGGGCGACAATAAATCCAATACATCCTAAAGTAATGAAATCTAAACCCATACCCGTCATTTCAATCATTGATGAAATTGAACCTTCTCCACCCATAACATTAGTCATAACCAATACAACAGGGAGAATAATTACCCCACCAACTGTATTTATCAAGTATATCGGAGTCTTAAATAGCATAATCAATTCTTTCTTTGCAAGTGCCATATAAGGTTTTGTTACTTTGGTTAAATCAGATTCTAATATTTTCTTTCCTTTGCCTTTTTCAGCTGATACTTCTATGTTGCCTATTAATCCGTCTAAGAAAACATATTCAGATAATAAAATCATCAATACAAAAATAACAATTGACACAGCTATAAATATGATTAGATAAACAAATCCTGTTAAATCATGATTATTTGCTAAAGACAAAGAAGCCCATTGGGAAGGTGGAAAACTTATTCCTAATTTCTTGACTAAAAGATTTGAGTCTTTTATTAAATTTAATATAAAGTCCCTTCCCTCAATAATTGATTTCTGAGCTATTGACTGTATCTTCAATTGGACATATAAAATCAATATGATAAACAAAATGGCAGATACTGTTCGAATAAGGTCCTTTCTGGCTCTAATATTTGTATATTTCATAAAAATCATAACGACTATGGAAGCTAAAACTAAAGGGATTATAGGCAAAAATGCAGTTACTAACAATGAATAAATCCAGTACAAAATCCCTTCATCACTTTTCGTACCGTATATAATGATAAATGGCAATATAATTGGCAATGAAGTCAAATATTCGCTTATCATCAGTGAAATAAATTTAGAACCTATAATATAAGATGGCTTGATTGGTAAGGGTATCAGCTGTGCTAAGTCGTTGGAAAAATAATATTTGCTCATTACATACAATAATCCAAGGAAAAATATTAATATTTGTGTTAATAAAAATCCAGTTAGTAAAAACATGGACTTTTGACCTATTAAGACATATAAGTCATACATTCCATCTAAACTTTTAACCATGAGCAAATATGAAGGTATAAGTGATAGCATGGCTATGCCAAATACGATAATCTGCCATCTATTTTTATTGTTCTTAAACCTGTAGGCAATTGATGATAGCCCGTATGTAACATTTAAATCAGTTCTAATCAATGACCATATCTTCCTCATCATTCAGTCAACTCCAAGAATATTTTTTCTAAAGATTCCCTTTCCTCTGCATGGCTCCTTAATTCATCCATAGTCCCTAAGGCTATGATTTTCCCTTTATTTATTATTGCTATTCTATCGCATAGCTTTTCAGCCACTTCCAATACATGAGTTGAGAAAAACACAGTTTTGCCTTTATTACACATATCCCTCATTATCTCTTTTAAATTAAATGCAGATTTTGGATCTAATCCTACCATTGGCTCATCGAGAATAAAGAGCTCTGGATTATTCAATAAAGCTGCAGTTAAAACTATTTTCTGCTTCATTCCATGGGAATAGCTGGCAATTACATCTCCTACTGCATCTTTAATTTCAAATAAGTCTAGATAATAGTCTAGTTTTCTCTTTCTTTCTTCTTTAGATATACCATACATATCAGCAATAAAATTTAAATATTCTATTCCCTTCAACTTATCATAAATCTCAGGGCTGTCAGGAACATAGCTTATCATGGATTTTGCCTTCAATGGCTCTTCCCAAACATTTACGCCATTTACTGTAATAATCCCTTCATCTGGTTTCAACAAACCTACTATCATTTTAATTGTAGTTGTTTTTCCTGCTCCATTGGGACCTAAAAAACCAAATATTTCTCCCGGCTTCACCTCTAAACTAATATTATCTACAGCCTTTACCTTAGCCTTTCCGTAGGTTTTGGACACATTTTGTATTTTAAGCAAATCATTCACCCCTTATTACTTATTTATTTTATTTTATTTCAACTACAGACATATATCAATAGACTAGTTTTATTAGTTCAATATAATTAGTTTATTCATTTTAACTTACAAATAGCACAATAAACAAATTCCCAACCTTTTTAGGTTGGGAATCATTAGATTTATATTCCTAGAACTTTCCTCAAAAACTGTCCTGTATAAGAATTTTCTACCATTGCTATCTCTTCTGGAGTTCCAGTGGCAACTATAGTACCTCCCCTATCTCCACCTTCTGGGCCTAAATCAATTATATAGTCTGCTGTTTTTATTACATCTAAGTTATGCTCAATAACTACTACTGTATTGCCACCTTCAACTAATTGATTTAATACATTTATCAACTTGTGGATATCTGCTATATGAAGCCCTGTGGTAGGTTCGTCTAGGATGTAGATAGTTCTTCCTGTAGATTTTCTTGATAATTCTGTTGCCAATTTTACCCTTTGGGCTTCTCCCCCAGACAATTCAGTAGATGGCTGGCCAATCTTTATATAGCCTAATCCAACATCATATAGGGTTTGCAATTTTCTCTTTATTCTGGGGATATTTTGGAAAAATTCCAATCCTTCTTCTACTGTCATATCAAGTACTTCTGCTATATTCTTCCCTTTATACGTAATTTGAAGTGTTTCTCTATTATATCTCTTGCCCTTGCATACTTCACATGGCACATAGACATCTGGTAAGAAGTGCATTTCTACTTTTATTATTCCATCACCACAGCAGGCTTCACACCTGCCACCTTTTACATTGAAACTAAACCTTCCTTTATTGTAGCCCCTCATCTTAGCCTCAGGAGTCATGGCAAATACTTCTCTAATATAATCAAATACTCCTGTATAGGTAGCAGGGTTTGACCTTGGTGTTCTTCCAATTGGTGACTGGTCTATTTCTATTACCTTATCTAGATATTCTATCCCTTTTATTTCCTTATATTTCCCTGGTTTTACTTTGGAATGGTATAGCTTTTGTGATAATGCTTTATATAATATTTCATTTACTAATGTAGATTTCCCAGAACCTGAAACCCCAGTAATGCAGGTAAATACTCCAAGAGGTATCTTGACATCGATATTTTTTAAGTTATTTTCTTGTGCACCAACTATTTCCAGCCATTTCCCATTTGGCTTTCTTCTTTCTTTAGGCACTTCTATCTTTTTCATTCCTGAAAGATACTGCCCTGTAATAGAATTTGGATTCTTCTTAATATCTTCAACAGTTCCCTGTGCAACGATTTGACCTCCATGAATACCTGCACCAGGCCCAATATCAACTATATAATCTGCTGCGTACATTGTATCCTCATCATGTTCTACGACTATCAAGGTATTGCCTAAATCTGTTAAATGTCTTAAGGACTTTAGTAGCTTTTCATTATCCCTTTGATGTAAACCAATGCTTGGTTCATCTAATACATAGATAACTCCTACAAGGCCTGAGCCAATTTGAGTTGCAAGCCTTATTCTTTGGGCTTCACCACCTGACAAGGTGCCTGCAGAACGGGATAAGGTTAAGTAGTCTAATCCTACATCCTTAAGGAAATTCAACCTATTCTTTATCTCCTTCAATATTTGATGAGCTATCATCTCCTGTTTTTCTGTAAGCTTTAAGTCATTGAAAAACTCTAAAGCTTGATTTACGGATAAGTCAGCAACTTCTGCTATATTTAATCCATTTATCCTTACTGATAATACCTCTTTTCTTAACCTTTTGCCTCCACAAGTAGGACAAGGATTTTCCGCCATATATTCCTCAATTTTCTCTCTCACATAATCAGAAGTAGTAGATTCATACCTTCTTTGAAGCATTGGAATAATCCCTTCAAATGTTCCAGTATGTTCTCTAGGCCCGAGGTCATCAAAATAGCTTACGAACTTAAAATTAATCTCCCTATCTGTACCGTATAATAATTCCTGTATAAACTCCTCAGGTGCTTCCTTAAGAGGCCTGCCGGTATCAAATCCGTGATATTCTGCTAATGCCTTAAATAATTGATAATAATAGGTCTGCCCGTTTGAATTGGCAAAAGGTGCAATTCCACCTTCATCTATGCTTAATTCAGGATTTGGTATAATTAGGCTTTCATCGATTTCCTTAGAAAACCCCAATCCATTGCAGGTTGGACAAGCCCCAAATGGGCTGTTAAATGAAAACATCCTAGGGGACAATTCCTCTATGGCTATATTGCAGTGTGGACAAGCAAGCTTTTCGCTGAACATAACCCTTTCTCTGCCAATATAGTCAACTATCACCAGTCCGTCTGCAAGCTTAAGGGCTGTTTCTAGGGAATCTGCCAATCTGCCTTCTATGCCTTCCCTAACTACAATCCTATCTACTACTACTTCTATGGTATGCTTCTTGTTTTTATCTAAATTGATTTCATCTCCTATATCAAACATTTCACCATCTACTATTATCCTTACAAATCCTTCCTTCTTGATGTTCTCAAGTACCTTTTTGTGTTCTCCTTTTTTCTCTCTAATAATTGGTGCAAGAATTTGAAGCCTTGTACCTTCCTCAGATTCCATAATCTTATCTACCATCTGTTCAACTGTTTGACTTGTAATTTCCCTTCCGCAATTATAACAGTATGGTGTCCCAATTCGTGCAAATAAAAGCCTCAAATAATCATAGATTTCTGTTACAGTACCTACAGTAGACCTTGGATTTTTTGATGTAGTCTTTTGGTCAATAGAAATAGAAGGAGATAATCCTTCTATATAGTCCACATCAGGCTTATCCATTTGTCCAAGGAATTGCCTAGCATAACTTGATAGGCTTTCTACATATCTTCTCTGCCCTTCTGCATATATGGTATCAAAAGCAAGGGACGATTTCCCGGAACCGGATAATCCAGTAAAGACAATGAATTTATTTCTAGGTAATCTTAAAGAGATATTCTTTAAGTTGTTTTCCCTAGCACCTTTAATTACTATTTCATCATTTGCCATGGCTTCACCTCTATTTTAGCTTCTTTTTTAACTCTATAATCTTATCCCTAAGTTCAGCTGCCCTTTCAAAGTTCAACTGTTCTGCAGCCTTAAACATTTCAGTTTCCAAATTAGCTATGATTGCCTCTAATTCTTCATTAGTGAACTTATCCTTATATTCAACTTCCTCTTCAGCTACAATAGTTGCTTCAATAATATCTCTAACGCCCTTCTTAATGGTTTTAGGAGTTATATTATGCTTCTTGTTATATTCATCTTGGATTTTCCTTCTTCTATTTGTTTCGTATATTGCCCTTTCCATTGATTTTGTAATTACATCAGCATACATAATAACCTTTCCATTGACATTTCTTGCAGCCCTCCCTATGGTTTGGATTAAGGATGTTTCTGACCTTAAAAATCCTTCTTTATCTGCATCCAATATGGCAACCAGAGATACTTCTGGCAAATCTAATCCTTCCCTTAAAAGGTTTATACCAACTAAAACATCATATTTGCCAAGCCTTAAATCCCTGATTATTTCCATTCTTTCGATGGTTTCAACATCAGAATGGAGGTAAGTCACCTTGATTCCTATGTCTTTAAAGTAATTTGTCAAATCTTCTGCCATTTTCTTCGTTAAAGTTGTGATAAGTACACGCTCATCTCTTGCTACTACTTTTTGTATCTCATTAACTAAATCGTCTATTTGATTTTTAGTTGGCCTAACTTCAACCACTGGGTCAAGTAATCCCGTAGGCCTAATAATCTGTTCAACTGTATTTTGTGAGTGTGCTAATTCGTAAGGCCCTGGTGTTGCAGAAACATATATTATCTGATTAACTAATGACTCGAATTCTTCAAACTTAAGAGGCCTATTGTCCAATGCTGAAGGAAGCCTAAAACCGTATTCCACGAGATTTACCTTTCTAGACCTATCGCCCTCATACATGCCCCTTAGCTGAGGTAAGGTAACGTGAGATTCATCTACAATTATCAAGAAATCCTTTGGGAAATAGTCTATTAGAGTATAAGGTCTGCTTCCAGGTGGTCTTCCACTCAAATGCCTAGAATAATTTTCTATTCCCTGACAGTAGCCCATTTCTTGTAACATTTCCAAATCATATCTTGTCCTTTGCTCAAGCCTTTGAGCTTCTAATAGCTTCCCTTGAGCCCTTAACTCTTTTAGTCTCTCTTCCAATTCCTCCTCAATGCTCTTTATTGCCCTCTTTAACTTTTCCTCTGTTGTTGCATAGTGGGAAGCTGGAAATATGGATACATGGTTTCTAAGCCCAATCACTTCTCCTGTCAAGTAATTGACTTCTACTATTCTGTCTATTTCATCACCAAAGAATTCAACTCTAATGGTATGCTCACTAGATGAAGCAGGGAAAATCTCCAATATATCTCCCCTTACTCGAAATGTTCCCCTTACGAAATTTACATCATTTCTAACATATTGAATATCTATTAGCTTTTTCATTATTTCATCTCTATCTTTAACCATCCCTGGCCTTAAGGATATTACCAAGTTTTCATAGTCAATTGGGTCTCCTAATCCATATATACAAGATACTGAAGATACTATTATAACGTCTCTTCTTTCAAATAAAGCTGCTGTAGCAGAGTGTCTTAACTTGTCTATTTCATCATTTATGGATGCATCCTTTTCAATGTATGTATCTGTTTGGGGTACATAAGCTTCAGGTTGGTAATAATCATAATAGCTTACAAAATATTCTACTGCATTGTTTGGAAAGAATTCCTTAAATTCACTGGCTAACTGATAAGCCAAAGTCTTGTTATGTGCTATGACTAATGTGGGTTTTTGAACTCTTTCAATTATATTTGCCATTGTAAAGGTTTTCCCAGAACCAGTAACACCTAGTAGTACTTGATGCTTGAGATTTTTATTTATTCCTTCCACCAGCTTATCAATGGCTTCAGGTTGGTCACCAGTAGGCTTAAAATTAGACACTATTTTAAATTCACCCATATTAACACCTCGTGATTTGAACATTTGTTCATAAGTATATTATATATATTTTATTTCTTTTGTCAAAACAATTATTTTTATCTGATTTTCCAGCAATTTTACATAAAAAAAGCATATTGAAGATTTAACTTCATTATAGTAAACTATTCCTAAGGAGGCGAAACCATGAAACGAACTCTTTTTTTTATCCTTACGATAACGATGCTGCTACTGCTTCTCAGCTGCAGTCGCACCAGCAATGTCCCTATGAAAGTAGAAGATAATATGATTTTAGAAGAAGAGGAAATTGATTATAAAGTTGAGCAGATAATTTTTTCAAAGAGTTTTCAGTCCATAGAGCCCAGCGTTGAAACACTTTCCAGCAAAAACAATGTGAAAATACTTGCTTCGTTAGGCCTCGCTGAATATTCAAATGTAACTATAAATAGTGTAGTTAAAAAGGGCAATATCATAAACATTCATGTTTCCGGCATAAAAGGCGAAAATCCTTCCTTGTCAGTACCTCAAATAATTATGGAATTAAGCGAATTAAACACTATTAAAGATAAATTGAATTTTAATATTGTTTTTGATGATTTCCAAAACTTAAAAATAAAATTTGGCATTAACGATATTATTAACAAGATACAATCTCAATTTAAGATCTCAAGTAATAGATTACCCACTTATACTTTACTTAAAAATGAAAAAAACATTGTTTGGGATATTTTTTACAAGGGTGTTTTCGATAGGGAAAATCCAATAATACCTTTAACTAACTTATCTGTTTTAATAGATGCCAATTCTGGAGAGATTTTAGAATCAGAGAAAGTAGTTGTTTCTTCATCTTTGGATAATGGATATATCTTAGATTTCATCCCAGAAGAGCATATACTATATAAAAAGACCGCTAACAATAATGATTCAGAAAAGTCCATAGAACAATTATGGCTTATAAATCCATTAAACAAAGAAAAAATTCACTTATACACAACAGATTATAAAATTTCAGCAGCCCTATTTAATCCAGACACCAAATACATTTCCTTAATAGAATCTAATGGGGACAAGAGCGATCTATATATAATTTCCATTGAAGACAAGAGAGTGTTTAAGGTCCCATTTAAAACAGCATTTAATCCAAAGAAAATGAGTTGGAAAGACAAAAATACATTATATATAATTGGAAACGATGAATTTACAACTACTATTTTTTCCTATAATATTGAAAGCAATGAAGCAAAGTTGATTTCCAAAGTTAATAAGCTAATAGATGCATTGGCAGTTAATAATAACACATTTATAATAACAGAAAAAGTCGGTGATGAAGCTAACAAAAACATTTATCTTTCAAATGACCTAACTAATTTCAAATTCATAGATAAGGGCTTTAATATAAAATTCTTATCAAATGATTTAGTTGCCTATTTAAAGAAGGATGAAAAAAGCAACAGCAATTTCCTTTACATCTATAACATAAAAAACAGCGATGATATTAAGGTACTAGAAGGAAATATCTCAAATTATAATTTAATCAGTGATGATGAGATAGTTTTTGTAAATCAAAATTCAAATAACTCTGATTATACCATAATTAAATATACATTATCAAATGATACCTCAGAAGAAATAACTACAATTATTGGCAATAAGGTTTATTATGATGATAATAACAATATAATTTATCTTAACATAACGCTTCCTTTTGATGACAACAAGTCAGAGATGATTTATTCAATCTATGTTGATAAGCTTAACAGTACTAAAAATCCCTAGGAACCACTATTAGACCTAGGGATTTTTTTATGCCATGATAATTCTTTTCCATTAAGCCAGATTTTAAATTAAAGTATTCAATTTTTAGCCTATTGAAATCCACTTTCATAAAGTCCCTTAAATCCCTTTCACTGTTAATTTCAACTCCGTTTATTTTTAATACAATGTCCCCAATTTTCAAGCCAACTTTATGGGCTATTGTTCCGGGAATCACTTCTATTACCCTTACTCCCTTATTTAAAGGTATAAATATGGGTTCCCTAATCTCTTCTTTCTTCTTATTAAAGTAAATAATAAACTCATGGCCCACTAATGCAAATATTGGAGCTAATAATAGGTTTTCTACTGTTTTTGAAATGTACAATAAGACAATACTGTAAATAAACAGCAATAGTGAGGTCTCCAAAGCCTTTTTCCTAGGATAAGTAGATATTGAATAATCTCCATAGCTTAATACAGCCATTAAAGTTACTGGATAAATCAAGCCATCTCCAACAAAGATTACAAATGGTACTGGCCAAAACCTGCTCATCTGAAAACCGCCAACAGTCATGTGTTCCCTTACAAAATACATTGGTATCTTGTGCCTCCAACCATCTACAAGGATGAGTAGGCTTTCTACAATGTGAAGTACTGCCACAACTGACATTACTGAAGGAATTTTTATCTCTGGAAATCCTAAAATTAAATTAGATAAGGATACTATTGCACCTCCGTAGGAAAAACACATGAACCTTTGGTCAAAAAAAGACATTATAATTACTACAAACAATATGTAAAGATAATCCATTGGAATTGCAACTACCTCAAGGTAGATGAATGCAACAGTAGTTATTATCCCTCCTAAAATGCCATAAAAGGTTGATATTGCAGCTTTTAATAAAGGAGACCTATTAAATCCCAAATACCTCTTTTCAAGTTTTCTTATTTGATAATATTGAAAATATATAATTAAAAAAACTAGAATAAAAAAAGGAGATTTTAAAGTATTTAAAATATCAATTATGGTAAAGTAAACAATCTGATACAAACCATACATACTTTATATCTCCTTTTTTTACTTACATTATTTAATTTGAGATTTTATTTCTTCTATTGCTCTTCTTAATTGAGTGTCTTCCTTTAAGTTTTCAACTCCTATCTCTTCTACTCCTTCAGGCAATTCAACCACAATGTCTGGTTCTATTCCAACCCCATGAATATTGGTGCCATTTGGAGTGAAGTATTCAGATACAGTAAGCTTCATCCCTGTTCCATCATTTAAATCTATTATCCTTTGTACTATACCTTTGCCAAAAGTCTTAGTTCCAATCAAAAGGCCTCTGTTGTGGTCCTTAATAGCCCCTGCTAGGATTTCCGATGCAGATGCTGAACCTTCGTTTACCAATAGCACTAAAGGATAATCTACCATGGATTTATCCGATTTTAGATATTCACGCTTGCCATCTTTAGTTTGTGTGTATACTATGTCGCCTTCTCCCAAAAGCTCATCAGCTATTTGAGCACATATATCCAACAATCCTCCTGGATTATTTCTTAAATCAATAATTAATCCTTTTATTCCCTTCTTACTCAACTTATTGAGTTCAGTTTTGAAATCATCATAAGTCAATTCATCGAAGGATGTAATATTTATATAGCCTATTTCATCATCTATAATACTAGATTTTACTGTAACAAGCCTTATTATTTCCCTAACAATTTCTACATCAAATATACTCCTGTTGCCTTCCTTATCTGTTCGCATTATAGTTAGGACTACCTTAGTATTAGGCTCACCCTTCATTACCTTTACTGCCTCTTCCATATTTTCGCCATAATATTCTTTGCCATTTACTTTTAAGATTTTATCTCCACTTTTTAGACCAGCTCTTTCTCCTGGCGTCCCTTCTATTGGTGATACAATAGTTATTAGATTATCTTCACCAGGTGTAACTACTATACCAATCCCTGCATAGGTACCACTTGTTTGTTGAAGCAATGAAGCAAACTCATCTTCAGTCATATATACCGAATATGGGTCTCCCAAGGATGCCAACATTCCCTTTAGCTGACCATCTATTAATGTTTTTTCATCTACATCCCTTAAATAATTTTGTTTAATATAATTTTCAACATATAGGACTTTTGAATATTCATTATATACCGATTTAAGCTTTTCATATTCTGACTTTGGTATATATGCCTTATTGTTAAATCTTACACTTAAAAAATTAACTGCAGTAAAAGTAATAGCATTTGTAATTAGGACAACTATTACTAATAGAGTTATATATTTCTTTTTAGACATTTTCTCACCTCTAATTTTAAGGTTATACTGCTATTCTATTTAATTGATATTATGATTATACCACATCAAATAAAAAAAGGGGAAATTATTTCCCCTTCAAATATGGTATTGGATCTACATAAGCTCCATTTACCCTTACTTCAAAATGGCAGTGAGGTCCAGTTGACAACCCTGTACTGCCTACCTTTGCTATGGTATCACCTTTCTTTACTTCTTGTCCCTCTTTTACTAATAATTTCGAGCAATGCCCATAAAGTGTAACAATACCGCCATTATGGTCTATCATTACAGCATTCCCATATCCCCCTAGAGTTCCGGCAAAAATCACCACTCCATCATTGGCAGCAATTATATTTGTACCAGTAGGAGCAGGAATATCTATGCCAGTATGTAATTTCTTAACTTTTAAAATTGGATGAATTCTGTAACCATAGGAAGAGCTGATGCGAGTATATCCAGGAACTGGCCAACTCATTACACCACCTACATAAGGGCCAGTATTCCTTGACATTTTTATAATCTCATCTTTAAGTTTATCTGCAAATTCATTTAAATCATCTAATTCCTTTTCAAAAGCCTTTTTATCTTGTATTAGCCTATTCATGGAATCTTCTTTTGCCCTTGTAACTGAAGCTAATTCCCTTCTTCTATCTTCAAGCTTTGTTTTTGAAGCTTCCAAGGATTTCTTTTGCATTTCTAGTTCTGTTTTCTTTAAAGCGATTAAATCCCTTTGCTCCTTCATGTATTTTAATAGCTCAGTATCATATTTTGCTATAGCCTTCAACATATCGGTCCTTGATAGAAAATCCTTAATATCTGCTGAAGATAGCAATACTTCCAAATAGCCCACAGTTCCAGTTTTATACATAACCCTCAATCTTTTATTAAATATATCCTGTTTCTCTTCGATATTGTTTTCTGCTTGTTCAAGTTCTTTTGTAGTATCTTCTATCTTAATTTCTAAATCTGCTATTTCTTTTTCAGTCTGGTCAATTTCATTTGTTACAGCATTCATCTTTTTGTCCAATTCTTCAATTTCCTTTTTTATATTTTCAGTTTGCTTATCAATTGATTTTATTTGATTTTTTGTATCTTCAATTTTCCTTTCAACTTCCTTTTGCTGCTTTTTTAGGTCATCTAATTTATCAGCATATACATAGATGAAATTAAATACTAATATCAAAGCCAGTACAAGAATAACAGCTCTTTTTCTGCCAGCCATCCCTTTTCCCCCTTATACATTAAGAAATCGTTTAAGTGAAATTATACTACCTAAAGCTCCTATACCAACACCTATAGCTGAAAAGATTATTGCAATGTCTTTAACGAGCAATGATGGTGGGACTAGATATACTGTAAATAGCAAGTAAAGCCTATTATTGACTGATTGGAAAAAATATTCATATCCAAAGTTGATAAGCAAAGTCGATATGGCTGCTCCAATTATGCCATATAATATTCCCTCTATAATAAAAGGTCCTCTTATATATCCATTGGTAGCACCAACATATTTCATTATGTTTATTTCTCGCCTTCTTGCAGCTACAGTGACCTTTATAGTATTAGAAATGATAAAGATTGAGATTACCATTAGTATGCCAATAACAGCGATTCCGCCAAATCTTATGTAATTGGCAACTAACATAAGCTTGTCTATAACATCCTGATAGTATTTCACATCTTCTATGCCTTTTATATTTTTTAACTTGGGAACTATTTCTTCAGCATATTTTATATCAATTAGCTGAATTACATAGGAATCTTGAAGTGGGTTTTCTTCTAGACCTTCTAGAAGGTAAGCATCATCTTCCCAGCTTTCCTTCATCATTTCTAAGCCTTGTTCTTTAGAGATAAATACTAGGGATAGCACCCCATCCATGTTTTTTATTGTATTTTCAATCCTATCATAATCTTCATTAGTTAAGCCATCTTCCAAATATATTTGAATCTCATCAAATTTGGTTCTTGTTTCTAAAACTACATTGTTGATTGTCAATATCAATATCAAAACCACACCTAAAATCAAAAGTACAGCTGATATTGAACTTACTGAAGCCAAACCCATACCACGGTTTCGCCACATCCCTTGGAACCCTTGTTTCATGATATTTCTAAAAATCCGAAATCTCATCGCCATATCCACCCTTCTGTTCGTCCCTAATTATCCTGCCCTCATGGATTTCAACAACTCTTTTCCTCATTTTATTAACTATGTCCTTTGCATGAGTTGCCATAAGAACTGTAGTACCTCTGCCATTTATATCGGATAATACTTTCATTATTTCCCATGCAGTATCTGGATCCAGATTTCCTGTAGGCTCGTCCGCAATTAAGACGGGTGGACTGTTGACTATTGCCCTGGCAATAGATACCCTTTGCCTTTCACCTCCAGATAATTGGTCAGGAAAACATGAAGCTTTTTTACTTAAATCTACCAAACTAAGTACCATTGGCACTTTTCTTCTTATTTCCTTAGGATGGGCACCTATTATCTCCATGGCAAATGCAATATTTTCATATACCGTTTTATTCGGAAGCAATCTAAAATCCTGAAATACTACTCCTATATTTCTCCTTATGTAAGGGATTCTTCTATTTTTAACTTTCGTAATATCCATATTATTAAATATAATCCTACCAGCAGTAGGCTCTTCTTCCTTCAATAAAAGTTTTATCAAGGTTGACTTTCCAGCTCCTGATGCACCAACTAAGAAAACAAATTCGCCTTTATTTATCTTTAAATTTATATTTCTAAGGGCCCTAACATTGTTTTCGTATTCCTTGTCTACATTATGAAACTCAATCATTCAATCACCTCGCCCTTCTATTATAATGCAAATGCCCAAAAGAATAAGAATCTAATATCTCCCATCAATTTCAACCTTATCTTTAGTATATTATAATATAAATTGTGGGATAAATAAATAAAATGAGGTGATTTTTTTGGATAAAAAGACATTAAGGAAAAAAGTCTTAGAAAATAGGGCAAAATTGTCGAAAAATGAGGTTTTAGAATATAGTGAAATCATCGCAAATAAACTGTATGAAACCGATTATTACAAAAATGCAAAGAGAATAATGGCTTTTGTAAGCTTTAGAGATGAAATACATACACATGATATAATAAAAACTTCACTAGAAAAAGGCAAATCCGTTGCAGTACCTGTTACAATTCCTGAAACCAAAGAATTAATAGCATCTGAACTGCATGATTTCTCCGAACTTGAAATAGGCTACTATGATATATTAACTCCAAAAAAGGAATTCATTAGAATAGTGGACCCATCTAACATTGACCTAGTCCTTGTCCCAGGAGTTGTTTTTGCTGAAGATGGATATAGAATCGGATATGGTGGAGGATATTATGACAGGTTCCTTCTAAAAATAAATAATAACGCTGTAAAAATAGGCCTTGCTTTTGATTTGCAGGTTGTAGATAAAGTCCCATATGAAGAATTCGATATTCCAGTTGACTTAATCATCACTGAAAAAAGAATTATAAATTGCACAAAATAAATAATAAAAATTAATAAATCACTTTAACAAGATATGGTATAATACTATTGTGTTTTTTTAATTTAATTTGGGAGGAATTTTTATGATTAGAACCGTAGGTACTGTAGCTAGAGGTATTAGAGCTCCAATAGTAAAAAAGGGAGATGATTTGGTCAACATTGTAGTTGATTCATTAATGAAGGCTTCTGAGGCTGAAAATTTCCAAATCAAAGACAGAGATGTTTTGGCTATTACTGAATCATTAGTAGCTAGAGCACAAGGAAATTACGCTACAGTAGAAGATATAGGCAAAGATATTAGAAATAAATTCCCTTCAACTATTGGATTAGTTTTCCCTATCTTAAGCAGAAACAGATTCTCAGTAATATTGAAGGGTATCATGGCAAGTGGCAGAAAAGTTGTTATGCTTCTTTCCTATCCTTCAGATGAAGTTGGAAACCACCTAATGGATGTAGATAAAATGGATGAATTAAATATAAATCCTTATACTGATGTTTTAACAGAAGCTGATTATAGGAGATTATTTGGAGAAAAAGTAGTACATCCATTTACAAAGGTTGATTATGTTGAAATGTATAAGGAAATTGGGAAAGACAATCTAGAAATAATATTCTCCAATAATCCAAGGACCATATTAAACTATACAAAGGATGTATTAGTAGCAAACATCCATGAAAGGAATAGAACCAAGAGGATCTTGAAAAATGCTGGAGCAAATATAGTTTTAGGATTAGACGATATTCTAACTTCTCCTGTTGATGGCTCTGGCTATAATCCAGACTATGGCCTTCTTGGCTCAAATCTTGCAGGTCCAACAACTTTAAAATTATTCCCAAGGGATTGCCAACCATTTGTTGAAAAGATTCAAGAAAAGATTAGAGAATTGACTGGAAAAACTATAGAAGTCATGGTCTATGGTGATGGTGCATTCAAGGATCCAGTTGGCAAAATCTGGGAATTGGCAGACCCTGTTGTATCTCCAGGGTATACAAAGGGATTGGAAGGTACTCCCCATGAATTGAAATTCAAATATATTATTGATACTGAATTAGACAATTTGCCTAAAGAAGAAGCTACTGAGCTTATGAAGAAGAAGATTAGCAGCAAAACTAACGATGTAATCTACACTGATGATGCATTGGGCACCACTCCAAGAAGGTTGACAGACCTTTTAGGAAGCCTATGCGACCTAGTAAGTGGTAGTGGCGATAAAGGAACTCCTATAGTATACATTCAAGGATATTTTGATAATTATGCTACCAATTAAGGGATGGTTTAACCATCCCTTTCATTTTTTAGATGTTTTCTTGTAATGTAACTATAACAAATTGTAATATAAATAGGAACCACTATAAAAAATGAAATAATATTAGGAACTGTAAAATTTCTTGTATTTGATACTTCTCCAATTACCCCTTTTCAATTACATTGGAAATTAAGGATTACTTTTTAATCACATCAGATTACAATTTTATATTTCTATAAAAATATATTTAATAAATTATAACAATTATCTAATCTTATATCAATAAAGATTATGTCGAAAAATCACCTTTAAAAAATACTTTTCATCTATTTCAATGATTATAGCATTAAATATAACAAAATTTACAAGAAAAGTAGCTCATTTATCTGTAGAATTCCTTTAAATGAGCTACTTTTTATAAACATATATTATACCAAATGCTTCAAATTATCATTCTTCTTCAATAATTTCCTTGCTCAAACTGTAGTAATAAAGCAATTTCTGTTGAATAAGATAATTTATAGTGCCTTCTTCATATTCTCCATTTTCATTTAATTCTCCTGCTTTCATTCCTGTCAAAATTTCCATACCTTCATCTACTGTTTCTACTGCATATATTGTAAATTTCCCTTCCTTAACAGCTTCTATTACTTCATCACTTAACATTAAACTATCTATGTTCTTCTTTGGAATTATGACTCCTTCTCCGCCTTTAAATCCCTTTAGCTTGCATACTTTAAAGAATCCCTCTATTTTTTCGTTTACTCCACCTACTGGTTGAATTATTCCCTTTTGATTAACTGAGCCAGTTACTGCAATCCCTTGTTTTATTGGGACATCTGCAAGGCTAGAAAGTATAGCATAGAGCTCGGTACTGGAGGCACTGTCTCCTTCTACTCCATCATAGGATTGTTCCATAGTAATACTTGCAGTCATATATAAAGGAATATTTTTTCCATATTTTTCTCCTAAATATCCGCTTAAAATTAGTACTCCCTTATCATGAATGTTTCCACTTTGTTCAGATTCTTTTTCCACATTTATTATTCCATCTTTGCCAAAATAGGTATTGGCAGTTATCTTTACAGGTCTTCCAAATGAATACTGTCCTAAATCAATGACTGTAAGCCCATTTATTTCTCCTACCTTTTCTCCCTCTGTATCTATGATAATTTCGCCTTTTTCAATAAGTTCCAAAATCTTTTCTTCGTAGGAATTATTTCTGTATTCCATCTTCCTTATGGCTTTTTCTACATATTCCCTTGTTACTACTGTCTTTCCTTCGCTTCTTGCCCAACCATCTGCTTCAAATATAATTTCAACCAATTTGCTAAATCTAGCAGTAAGTTTATTCCTTTCATCTGCAATCCTGCTGCTTACATCAACAATTGCTGCCAATGCAGTCCTATCAAATGGAAGCAAGTTTTCTTCCTTACATTGATATGCAACAAATGCAGCAGTTTTTAATATATTTTCTTCTGTTCTTTCCATCTCAATATCAAAATCCGCCCTAATCCTAAATAGCTTTCTAAACTCATCGTCAAATGCATATAACAAATGGTATGTGAAATAATCACCAATAATGATTACTTTTAAATCCAAAGGGATAGGTTCTGGATCTAGAGTTTCAGTTGTTAGGTTAGAAAATACTATATTTTCAATTTTTAATTCTTCACTATTAAGTGCTCTCTTTAAGCCATCCCAAGCATACTTGTTTTCCAAAATGTCCTTTGCTTGGATTATTATATATCCGCCATTGGCTTCATGGAAAGAACCAGGCTTTATCCTTGTATGATCTGTTTTGGCAATTCCCATTTCATAGTAATATTCTATTTTCCCAAATAAATTGTAATATGTTGGGTTCATTTCCCTAATGACTGGTGCACCTTTTCTGTTTCTGTTGTCTATAAATAGATTAACAGCATACCTTTTAAAGAATTCAGACCTCTTCCCACCAAGTATGAATATATCTTCAACTGTTAAATCATCTTCCTTCCCCAAGAACATCTCATAGTTTTTAACTATATCCTTTTTCATGTCTATTAAATAATTGGTAATAGCATCATTGCCTTCATATTTTGCTTGCACAGGGTCAAGAAAATTTGAAGCCACTGATAAAACCAGTTCCTCTCTCAATTTCCTAATCTCACTTCTTAACTTATTATCTACTTCTTCTAGCCTCTTTTTATATTGAAAGGATTTTTGATCCAGCTCAATAGAAAGATTGCCCAACCTTTCAATTTCTTCCTCTGGAAGATTGTTTATTTCTGCTTCATTCATTGGCCTATTGTTTACCAAAGGTATTGGTATTAATCCTCTTTCAGTTTGCTTGAAAATAAACCCATATTCCCTAGCAAAACCATTTAATTCAGCAAGTATTCCCTCTGCAAGCTTTTTGTTTTCATTAAATATCTCATTTTTCCTGTCTTCATATTCCTTGGAGTTCAAGATTTTAGGTATTTCCAATCTAATGTTTTTTATGGCTGTTTCTATTTCTTGCTTAAAATTAATCCCTTCTCCTGGGTTGAAACTTAAAGCCTTAGGGCAATTTGGCTTTTGAAAATTATAAACATAGCACCAGTCTTTTGGAACAGGCTTTTTATCTGCAAACTCCTTAGCTACTAAATATGAATAAGAGTTTCTCCCTGTTCCCGTAAAGCCAGAAACATATATATTGTATCCTTTCCTATTTATGGAAAGGCCATATTTCAAAGCTTCCATTGCTCTATCTTGTCCAATCAATTCCCTTTTTACTTCCCATCCTTCAGTAGTATCATAGGGGAATATACTTGGGTCACATTGATTTCTAAGTTTTTCTACTGGTATTTTGTACTTTTCTAACACCATATCACCCCTTTTTTATTTGATATTTCATTTATACCATATTATAATCTAATATATTCTCGATTTTAGAATTTGTTTCCTAAAATAGAAAAGCAAAGGATAACCTTTGCATTTCTATTTTTTCAACAAGCTATTTACAATTTCCTCAGGTACCAAACTTCCTCCAGTAGCCCAGCATAAATGGGTAATATTATCATCATTATATTTTTCCGAAGTTAATATAGGTCCTAAAAATCCCGCTAACGCTGAAGGTTCTAGGAAGATTTTTTCTTCTTCGTACAAAGCCTTCAAAAATTCATATAATCTAAAATCTTCTATTGTATATGAGCCTGTAAGGATTTTATCCATAATCTTTCCAACAAAGGATGATGGCCTACCAACAGCCAATCCGTCTGCATCAGTCTTATTATCCAATCCTATGTCTTCAACGGAAATCTTATCATGTAGCCCTGTAACAAGTCCCAATAACATGGCAGGAGAATGGGTTGGTTCCGCAAAAAAGCATTTTACATTATCCCCGTATACTAGCTTCAATCCAAAGGTTACACCACCAGGACCTCCGCCTACACCACAGGGCAAATATACAAATAAAGGATGTTCCTCATCAACTACAATTCCCATTTCCTCAAGCTGTCTTTTAACCCTCATTCCGCCAACAGCATAGCCTAAAAACAAATCCTTGGAATTTTCATCATCAACAAAGTAAGACTTTGGGTCTTCATTGGACAATCTTCTTCCTTCTTCAACTGCCTTTGAATAATCAGAACTGTACTCAATAACCTTGACGCCTTTTGAACGAAGCAGATTTTTCTTCCATTCTTTTGCATCCTTTGACATGTGAACAATTACCTTAAATCCGATTTTGGCAGACATAATTCCAATGCTCAATCCTAAATTTCCAGTGCTTCCTACTTGAACTGTATAATTTGAAAAGAATTCCTTAAACTCATCATTTGCCAATATACTGTAATCATCGTCGGGTTTTAATAATCCATTTTCAATTGCCAATGTTTCAGCATGTTTTAAAACTTCATATATTCCACCGCGTGCTTTAATAGAACCTGCTATAGGAAGAGAGTCATCCCTTTTTACAAGCAATCTGCCATAAATCTTTTTATTATAATCCTTTTCCATTCGTATTCTCATGTTATCAATAATATTTATAGGAGATTCTATAATCCCATCTTTTACTTCTGGAAAAACCCTCTTAATGTATGATGCAAATCTACTTAGCCTTTCTTCCGCATCTTTAACATCATCTATTGTTATGGGCAATTCATCTTTTACCTTGTCAAATTCAGTATAATTTGGATTATACCACATTACTTCTTCAGCATTTTTTAATTTATCTATTATATCCATTTATATCATCCTCCTTCAATTAATTTTTATTCTATAGCTTATATCTTATCCAGTCAATGAATAAAAGATTTTTTCTCATTGAATACAAAAAAATAAAGAGAGCATAAAGCTCTCCTATTAATCTTTATATTCAACATCTAAATGGATTTCCTGAGGCATAGTCTTTAAATTTGTCTTAACTACTATATATGGATAATCATATTCCTGCTCTACTATCTCATTTATATCTGGGTCCTTAAAAATTGCATAAACTGTTATATCAAAAGTATCCTTCCCATACTTCTCCATAACAATTCTATCTATTTCTACTTCATATCCTTTTGTGCTTTTTTCACCTCTTGTGACTATTACATATATTTCATCTTTATATTTACAAGTCAGTGCCCTTTCTTCCATTAGGTATTTTGGCAATACCTCTTTAATCTTATCCGGGATATCCTCTTCTTTTACAACTTTAAATTTTACTTCTGTAGAATTACCCCTCAACAGCTTTGGTATAAATAGTAGTCCAATGATTATTATAATTACAAAGGCAATTATATAATATTTTTTCACTCCTATCCCTCCAAATCTTTATCTTATATCATTAATATTCTTATAGGGATAGGAATATGTTTATTATTAATCAAAAAAGGATGACAAAAAGTCATCCTACAACTGTCTAGCTTTATTTACTATATTTTCTACACTTAATCCGTATTTATCTAAGAGTTCAAAGCCATCTCCTGATTCTCCAAAAGTATCCATTGTTCCAATTCTTATAACCTTTGTTGGGCAGTATTCAGCAACTACTTCTGCTACTGCTGACCCTAATCCTCCAATTATGCTGTGTTCTTCAGCAGTAATTATTCCCCTTGTTTCTTTAGCTGCCTTAATTATAATATCCTTATCTATTGGCTTTATAGTAGACATATTAATTACCCTTGCTGAAATCCCTTCTTCTTCTAGTTTTTCTGCTGCCTTTAAGGCTCTGTCTACCATAACTCCTGTAGCAATAATTGTTACATCCTTTCCTTCTCTTAACTGTACGCCTTTTCCAATTTCAAATTTATAGTTTTCATCAAATATTACTGGAACCTTAGCTCTTCCAAGTCTAATATACACTGGTCCATAATATTCAGCAGCCTTAAATATGCACTGCTTAGTTTCCACAGCATCTGCTGGACACAAAACTACCATGTTTGGCAGCGACCTCATAACGCTTATATCTTCCAAGGCTTGATGGGATGCACCATCTTCACCTACTGTTAATCCTGCATGGGTTGCAGCAATCTTAACATTTAGCTTTGGATAGCATACTGAATTTCTAATAATCTCAAAAGCCCTACCTGTGGCAAATACAGCAAAGGAACTTGCAAATGGGATTTTGCCTGCTGTGGCTAACCCTGCAGCTGTTCCAATTAGATTTTGTTCAGCTATTCCAACATTAAAAAACCTGTTTGGAAATGCCTTTTGAAAAACAGAAGTCTTTGTAGAACCTGATAAGTCAGCATCCAATACTACTATCTTGTCATTTATTTCTCCCAATTCCTTTAAGGCTTCACCGTATGCATCCCTAGTTGCTACCATCTTAGTCATCTAACTCACCTCCCAATTCAGCTATGGCTTTTGCTGCTTCTTCATGAGATGGAGCCTTTCCATGCCAACTTGCTTGATTTTCCATGAAAGATACACCTTTTCCTTTAACAGTATTGGCAATAATCATTGTAGGCTTGCCTTTAGTCCTTTTAGCTTCATCTATGGCGCTGAATATCTCATCAAAAGAATGTCCGTTGATTTTTATTACATGCCAGCCAAAAGCCTTAAACTTTTCATCTATTGGCTCAATATTCATTACATCTTGAGTTTTACCATCTATTTGAAGACCATTATGGTCTAAGAAAGCAGTAAGGTTATCCAACTTATAATGTGCTGCCAGCATTGCAGCTTCCCAAATCATGCCTTCTTGGCTTTCTCCATCTCCAATCAACACATAAACTCTGTAATCCTTATTATCTAATTTCCCTGCCAATGCCATGCCATTGGCTGCTGATAACCCTTGACCTAGGGACCCTGTAGTCATATCAACTCCAGGAATGTTTTTCATATCAGGATGCCCTTGAAGGATTGAGTTGATTTTTCTAAAGCTGTTCAACTCTTCCTTAGGGAAGAATCCCCTTTCTGCCAAAGTAGCATACAAAACTGGAGTCCCATGGCCTTTTGATAAAACAAATCTGTCTCTGTCTTCCCATTTTGGATTATTAGGGTCTATTCTCATTTCCTTAAAATATAATGCAGTTAATATTTCAACTGCTGATAATGAACCCCCTGGATGCCCAGATTGAGATTTTTCAAGCATCTTAATTATGTTTATTCTAATCTTCTTGGCTATTTTCTCCAATTCCATCTTATCCATTTTATCCCTCCTACACTACATATCTTTAAATCCTTCTCCTAATACTTCATACATTTCAGACACCATAATAAATGCCTTAGGGTCAATTTCCTTTACAATCTTCTTAACTTTAGAAAATTGAGCCCTGTCAACTACGCAAAGGAGAACATCCTTTTCCTCTTTTGTATACATTCCCTTTCCCTTTAGGGAAGTAACTCCCCTTTCTAATTCAAACATAAGCTTTTCACTTATTTCATTAGGCTTATCAGTAATAATTATAAATCCCTTTAAATAGCCTATTCCTTCCAATATGGAATCTGCAACTTTCATAACAACAAACATTGCTACTATGGAATAAAGTGAAGTCTCCACTTTTTTATCAACAATGCCAGCAAAGATAACTACAAATAAATCTATGATGGTCATAAAGGTAACCATGCTTAAATTTGGGAATTTGTTGTTTAATATGGAACCTGCCAAATCAGTTCCACCAGTTGTACCCCCAAATTTAAATACTAATCCCAAACCTAAACCCATCAATACTCCTCCAAAAATAGTAGAAAGGAATATATCGCGGGTTAATACATTGGGAGGTAGAATCTTCAAAAAAAATGACAGCAATAATGTTGAATATACTGTTTTAATGGCAGTAGATTTTCCCAAAGTCTTCAACCCTATCAAAAACAGTGGTATGTTTATTGCTAGGTTGGTTACATATATTGGAATATTTAATAGCTTATTTATGACTACTGCAAAACCTGTTACTCCGCCAGGTGCTATAGTATTTGGCTCAAGGAAGTATTGTAAACTTATTGCCATAATAAGTACGCCAATAGCCAATAGAATATAGGAAAACAAAGTATCAAGCAATTTCTCATTTTCCTTCATACAACCACTTCCTTATTTTACAGCGTCTTTTGAAAATATGACATGAAGCATAAACTTAGGTAGTGCAATTTGCCTTTTTATCCTTGAAGGCTGCCTTATTAACCTATATAGCCACTCAAAACCCATCTTTCTTATGATATTCGGTGCAGCCTTTACATTTCCAGATAATATATCCATTACTCCACCATTTCCGATAATTACTTTCCCCTTTATCTTATTTCTGTTGGTATCTATCCAAATTTCTTGTTTTGGAAAACCTAGCCCTACAAAGATGATATCTGGATTAGTAGAATTTATTTCATCAATTATCTTCTTTTCTTCTTCATGGCCTTGATTGCCATTGTGGCTGCCCTTGAAATACCCATGGTGGTATCCAGCAATTCTTATATTGGGATAATCCTTTTTTATATTCTGAGCAGCTTTTTCTGCAACTCCTTCTTTACCTCCTAATAGATACAGTCCAAATCCATTATCATTGGCTATTTCCAACATTTTTAATGATAAATCATAGCCAGTAACTCGTTCCTTTATAGGCTTCTTTTTAATACGGGATGCATATATAAGGCCAATTCCATCTGGAGTAACTAAATCTCCCTTATTTAACAAATCCCTTAAATTTTCATTATCCTTTGCACCCATGACAATTTCAGGATTTGGAGTGTATATTACCCTTAGGCTGTCTCCCTGCAAGAAAGATTTTATTTCCTCTACAGCCTCTTGAAAAGTTATATTGTGAATTTTGACTCCAAAGATTTCAATATATTCCATCTAATCACCTTGTTTAATTATTTAATTTCATAATCCCCTTTTACTAGCCAAAATGTATTTGTAACAGCATAAGCGCCTCTGCTGTCAGTCCTTGGGATAATAATTAGATGGTTTTCAACTATTTCTTCATCCATCTTTAAATCCCTACCAGCTGTTACATCAGTTATTCCATTTTCAATTCCATTTTTTATTACAGAAATTGCTGTGGCTTTACCTGACCTTAATATGATTTCTGTTCCCCCATAGCATATTAAGGACTTCCCTTTTGGCACTTCCACAACAACCCATACTCCTTCAACAACAGATGAACTGCTTCCTTTTAATTTCTCATCAATATATTTCATAAGTTCCTCTATTCTTTTTTCCACATAGCTTTTCGAAACTAATGGGTCTGCTTCTGAACCTGGTTCTGTAAATGCAACTGTTCCTCCTATAATAATCAGCACTACGAATAATGTAAGGAAAATTATATTAAAAACCTTTTTCATTTCAAGTCCCCCTTATTAAAATAATCTTTTGAGCACATCCTCATTTACATTATTTAATGCAAGAATTTCTTCCACATTCCTTACTAGAATTTCCCTATATTCATCAATGTTACTTTGAACCTTATTAAATCCTTCAACTAATGAGTCCAAAGTTAAATTATTCAAATCATCAAAATATATTTGGCCTACTTTCTTTGCAAAAATGCTTACTTTAGGGTCATAAGACAAACCAATAAAAGGCTTATTAAATATGGAACTGAAAATTAAACCATGGAGCCTCATGCCAATAAATAGCTTGCAAGAAGCAATTTCATTCATGATTTTGTTATAGTCATTTCCATCAATAAATATCACATTAGAAGAATTTAAGTCTTTTTCAATACTTTTTAATATAACATCATCATTTCCCCTTTGAAATGGAAGCAGCACCACTTGATAGCCTTTATTGGATAGGTATTCTATGAATTTCTTTATTGTACTTATGAATTCATCATTGTAAAACCATTTCCTTAAATTTATAACGATTTTCCTTTGTTCTTCCTTTATACTTTTATCTACATCAAGGGTAAATGCTAAGTCATTGCCCAAATATATATTTTCTAAATTGTATGATTTCAAATAATTATATGATTCCTCATCCCTTAAAACTATAGCATCTAAGCTGCTTAAAATCCTCATAGTAAGCTTTATAAACAATTTCCCTCTTAATGGGCCTATGCCATTGCCAAGTAGAACCACTTTTTTACCAAAAATCTTAGCCAAACTTAAAATTGCCAAATAATACATTAAGGACCTATTGCTGGTTATATTTTGCAGCATAGATCCGCCACCGCCTACTACTAAATCTACTCCTTTTATACCCTTAATAATTTGAAAATATTTATTTCTGCTTATTCCATTTATTCCATGGTTTTTTTCTGTATTTTTAACACTATATGTTATTGCAGTGATTTCAGGGTTATCATAGGTTTTCCTAAGCAAATTTATGGTAGCCTTAAGTAGCATTTCATCTCCAATGTTGTCTGACCCATAATAACCTACTACCAATACCTTAATTCTCTTCATATTTAATCCTCCAGATATAGCTTGTAGACTTCTTCATATCTGTCAACCATTTTCTTTACTGAATAGTTTTCTTCAATGTATTTTCTCTCCCATGAAAAATCTAGATTGAAGTTATCGTTAAATATTGAATTCAAGTCCCTACTTAAGGCTTCATAGGTTATTTCACTGGTGTATCTTGCTGAAAAATTGTTTACTGCAGCACTGTCTACATTATCTTCTGTAAGCAGTCCCAAGTAGCCAAAGGTCCCAGCCAAAATAACTGGTAAATTGAAACACATGGCCTCTAATGCAGCTCTCCCTACTCCAACAAAAACCTTTGCTTTTTTTAAATATTCTGTTACATCTGTGGTTTTACCTGGAAGATGTATGTTTTCGTATCCCTTGGCCAAATCCCTTAGATTTTCCAATTCGTTTCCTCCACCAACTATGATAATTTCCCTTTCCCTATTATTTTTCCCATATTCTATTAATAATTTGGCAACTTTTGAAGTATTTTCTTCCAATCTGCTGATATGTACAATTGCATTATTATCTCTAAATGAATTATGATTTTTAAACTTATCCAAGTTAATTCCATTGATATTCCTGTGGATATTCTCTTCCCTTACATCATAATTATCTAGAAGATATTTTTTCACTTCCTCGCTTACTGCAAAAACTTCATCACCCCATCGGGTAATGCGCTTTAACAAAAAGTTTACATGGAATATCCCATGGGCAGTGGTTATCATAGTAAAACCAAGCCTTTTCTGCAATAGAGATAGTACAAATGCTGGAATTCTAGCGTGGGCATGTACAAGTTTTATGTTTTCTTCTTTAATTACTTTTTTTAGTGTCCTAATTGATTTAAAAACTGCCATGGGCTTTTTAGTATGTAGGGGAACCTTTACAGTTTCAACACCATGGTCTTTAAGTACCGACTCATAAACTCCGCCATTAGAAGCAACAATAACCCTATATCCCCTTTCCTTTAGCTCCAAGGATAATTCCACTACATGGGTTTCTGCACCGCCTATGTCTAGCCCCATGAGGGCCTGCAATACAACTTTATTATTCCTTTCCATAAAATCTACTCCTCTATGCTTTCAATTGTAGCAGTAAATAAAAGGCCAATAGTCTTATATCTTGATTTGGAATTTACTTTTATTTCAGTAATCCCTTCCGCAAAATAGCCATTTGGCCTTTCAAGCACATTACATTCTACAACTAAATAGACGTTGTACCTTTCTGGGCTTCTAGCTAGAACAACTTCCCCATTGTCTTTTATAAGTGGCAAATAGGATTCTTCAACTTTAATATCTTTAATCTTTCCAAAATAATAATTAGTATCATCTGAATAGACATTATCCCCTACTTGAAGGGCATTTACAGAATATTCCCTTACGTCTTCTATTTTTAAAACAACATCCTTTTTAGTATTAATCACTTGATTTTCTCCAGATGACTTTGTAAACAAAACGTTTTTAACTTTCAATCCTAAGATAATAACAACTGCAACAACAATTAATATAATGCTGAAATCTATCCAATTTAATTTCCTCTTCATATTCCTTACCTCTCAATACCTATAATATATCCATAGCTTGCGAAGCTTTTACCTTTTATAGGAAGATAGGAACCAACTCTTATTTCTTCCCTGTCTACTTTAATGACATCGTTTTCAATTACTGCATTGGCTTCTATGTCGATTTCGACACAGTATCTATTGGGTATCTCTACTAAGCGAATTTCCCCTTTCTCAGTATCTTCAAACTCTTCTCTATATGGCTTTACTCTAAAGTCTTTAATCTTGCCAAGATAATAATTTTTACTTGAGTTATAGACATCTTTGCCTATTTCTAGCTGATTAATGAATTCTTCCCCTACATCAAGGGTTTCAAAGGTATAAACTATTGGAGTAGCTTTACTCCCTTCATTTACTCTGCTTCTATATGGATTTATTAAAAAAATTATTCCACCTATAATTATCAAGACTATAATAATGTCGATAATCCCAATTTTTTTAAACCACTTCATTTATATACCTCCATAAATGTTTTCGATTTGCTTTACCATTTCTTCAACGGTAAATTTAGACTTTACCTTTTCATAGGCCTTTTCACCTAATCTATGCCTTAATTCACTATCCACCATTAATCTAAGGAGTTTCTCTGCAAAGGCCTCATAATCCTTATAATTTACCAAATATCCATCTATTCCATCTTCAATTACTTCATTTATTCCATCAATATTGAAAGCAACTACAGGTTTTTTATGGGAAAAAGCCTCTAAAGCTGCAAAGGAAAGTGCTTCAGAATTTGATGTATTTACAACTATATCTGATAAACTATATATTTCATCAATTTCACTTACATGGCCTAAAAATATTACTGGTAAAGCCTTTTCTTTTACATAATCCTCCAGCCTTTTACGGTCCCTGCCATCTCCAGCAAAGATTATTTTAAAATTATCAGCTTTTTTCATTAATATTTCAGTTATCTTAAGCAAATGCTCTTGTCCCTTAACAGGGTCTAATCTGCCTACTAATGTAATAATAGTATCATCTTTTGGGATATTGTATTTATCCTTTAGCTCATCAACATCATAGGCTTTTGTTGGAAGCTCAACCCCATTATACACCAAATAGATATCTTGTTCCCTTTCGCCTTCGGAAATCAGGTTATCTCTTACTGCTTTTGATACAGCAATTACCTTACTAGATAAGGCTCTGCTTAAAAGCACTTTTATTATTTTCTTTAATCCCTTAATTTCTGGTAATAAGCTGTGTCTTGTGTAGAAGACTTTTTTGATTCCCATTAAACGTGCTGCTACTCTAGCAGAAAGGCAAGCGTGAGAATGTACAATATCTGGTTTTATTTTTCTCATTAACTTCAAAAGTTCCTTTACTCCCAAAAGGCTAAAGGATTTGGTATTTATCCCATCTATTTCGATTATTTCTATATTTTCTATCTCACCAAGAATAGAAACGAGAAGGCTTCCTTTAGGAACTACTATTATAAGTTTAAACTTATCCTTATCTATGTATTTGCATATCTGAAGCAAATATTTTCCTGCTCCACCAAATTTCGTATCAGTTATAACATGCATAACCTTTGTCCTATTCATTAATCATTTCTCCCTTATTGCCTACAAAATATGCGCTTGAACATCCTAACCCCAGTAGAATGAAATACATTAACATGATATCATAATTATGCCATATATGGTCAACCATTCCTTGTGCTGAACATCCTACTATTCCAGATAAAATACTTACTGCAATAAAGCTAAACCTGTCATCTTTATACTTTATAGTTGTAAATATATCTCTCGCCCATGCTATCATCATTCCAATAAATGAAATAATTCCTAAAATGCCTTCCTCAATAAAAATCATGAGTAGTGTATTGTGAGCATGAAATGATTTTGCTGCACTTAATGAGTATACCTTATATAGTTCCTTAAACTGGCCTAAGCCTGTACCAGTTATAAAATAATCCCCAAGCATATTAACAGAAGCTTGATAGATGGATTTTCTGTAACTTGTAGAAGTATCCCCACCAGAAAATGCTGACAATATCCTTCTAATAATGGTTTCAGGAAGCATTGCTGAACCTACTAATCCCATAGCAATCAAAGCTGGAAAATAAACATGGGCTTTTAATACTACCAGAACAAACATAGCAATGGAAAAACTTAACATGCTTCCTCTGGAATAAGTCATAAAGACATTTCCTGCACCTAAGGCAAATACAAGCAAATAAAAAGCCTTTAATACCTTATTTTTTGTAGTATGGAATAGAGCAAAGATTATTGGAAGTACTAATACCAGATATTCACCATATACATTTGGATTGCCAAAGGCACTGTATACCCTTGTTACATTAGAAGCAAATTCTTTATCCAGCCATGCTTCATCCATGGGGGCACCAAATATAAACTGATAAACACCGTAAATGCACAATAATAAAGTAGTTAAAGTAATTATATTTATAGAAATAACTAACTTTTCCTTGCTGTTTACTATGTAAGGTACAAATATACCAAAAGTAATGAAAACTAAATATAGAATAAATACTTGTAAGCTGTCAGCAGCATGACCTTCATTTAGAATTCCGCCTATAATAATGGATATTAAAAAGAATGCTATAAAAAATAGATATAGCTTTGGATATTTAAATTTACTGCCATTATGTATAATTGTTAGTATAGTCAATACAGTATTCCCAAGGCAGAGTACTAACCCCAATGATGTAGGTATAAAAGGCAGTAGTATCACTGTTAAAGCAAATATTAGATAATTGATTTCCTTTTCCACAAAAAACTTCAATATCAAGCTGCTGTCTATTATCTTAACGATTAAACTTTTAATAGGCATTAATGACTTCTTAAGTTTCTTAAATGACTCAATAATCCTACTATTCTCAACTGCACTTTCTGGTCCAATTTTTGAGGTCAAAAAATTAATAATTAGGCTTTTCTCTAATAGTTTGATAAACCATGTCCATAATTTACCCATTAAATATGAGAAATAGCTTTCCTTATATGCTTTTTTAATTATTATAATAAATTTTAACAATCCTTGAAATATTATAGACTTAAACAACATAGACAATAACCTCTCTATTTTTTGTTATATTATTTCCTAGAATCGCTTCAAACATAATAATCCAATATAATATTAGCACAACTATGTCCTATATGTGTCATATTATATAATATATAATATCTCATTACAAGGATATATAATCCAGATTCAACAAAAATAGACATCTTGCGATGTCTATTTTTGTTGAGAATATGTATTATAAATCCACCAATCCTAAACTTATTTTTAAACACTCATTTACATTTTTCATCATTTCATCGCTAAACTTGCCCACTCTTTCTCTTAGCCTTTTTTTATCAATAGTTCTAATTTGCTCCAGAAGGACTACCGAATCCTTTGGTAGCCCATAATCTGGAGCAGTAATTTCAACATGAGTAGGCAATTTTGCCTTATTAATCTGAGAAGTAATAGCAGCAACAATTATAGTTGGACTATATTTGTTTCCAATATCGTTTTGTATAACGAGTACTGGTCTTACTCCCCCTTGCTCAGATCCTACAACAGGACTTAAATCCGCGTAATAAATTTCCCCTCTTTTAACTATCATAACATCCCAGCCCTCTTAAGATTTGCTTCATAATAGACTAAGTCTATAATATCCTGCTCTAAACCTAGTTCTGCATAATCTAAATTTATCTGACTCATCTCTTCATACCCTACTTTAAGCATTTCAATCAACTTATTTCTTTCATTTACATAAGCTGTAACTGATTCAATAACACTATTAGATTCTACTGGTACCATAAGTTCAACTTCTTTTAGGAGGCCATTAGGTAAACCCGCTAGCACCCTTTTTGTCTCGGCAGCCACATTATGCACCTCCGAATGCCATTGGATTAAACAACTTAAAATAATTATATATTTACTGCATCGCTCCTGTCAACAAATAGATAAGCTTATTCAAATTCCCTTTCTAGCACATAATCTACAACTTTAACTATCTTTCCATTAGAAAAATATACTCTAGGTACCCTTCTGCTTACCATACATACAACTTCATAGTTAATTGTCCCAAGTTTTTCCGCTAATTCATCTACATGTGGATGACCTTCCTCATATCCGAAGATTACAACTTCATCCCCTACTTTTACATCTTCTATATCTGTTACATCTATCATGCATTGGTCCATGCAAATTTTACCAACTATTTTTGCTCTTTTCCCTTTTACAGATACTTCAGCTTTTCCTGTTAAGAGCCTGCAGAATCCATCTGCATATCCAATTGGAATTGTAGCAATCTTTGATTCCCTTTCTGTTACAAAGATTTGTCCATAGCTTATTCCAGTTCCCTTTGGTACAGTCTTAACATGGGATATTCTTGCCTTTAAAGCCATTGCGGGCTTTAGGTCAATTTTATCCAATTGTACTTCATCCGAAGGTTTTAGACCATAGATTATTATTCCAGCTCTTACCATGTCTAAATTTAGCTCTGGCATATCTATTATGGCTGCACTATTGGATACGTGCTTAATAGGGATATTTAATCCTCTTTCTTCCAACTTCTTAGCAACCCATGAAAACCTTTCAAATTGGGTTTTTGTATATGATTTATCCTTATAGTCTGCCTTTGCAAAGTGAGTAAACATACCTTCTACATATATATTGGGGAGCTTGGAGATTTTGATGATTTCTTCAACAGAGTCATCATTTGGCAAAAATCCAATTCTTCCCATTCCACTGTCAATCTTAATATGAATTGTGGCTTTCTTGTTTAATTTCCCTGCTACTTCTGATAATGCCTTCGCATCATTATAGTTATAAATAGTTTGAATTATATCGTATTCTACTACTTTATCAAATAAAGTAGGTGGGGTATATCCTAATATCAAAATAGGTGCAGTAATGCCTGACTTTCTCAATTCGATTGCCTCAGAAAGTACAGCTACTGCTAACCTATCAGCTCCATTTTCCAAGAATGTCTTAGCAATTTCTGGAGCACCATGGCCATATCCGTTAGCTTTAATAACTGCTGTAACCATAGCATCCTTGCGTGTGAGCCTTCTAACTTCACGTATGTTGTGAGCTAAATTGTCTAGGTTGATTTCCGCCCATGCTGGCCTGATTTCATCTAAAGCATTCATTAATATTTCCCCCTTAGTTCTTTACTTCTTTATAAATTTAAAACTTTCATATGTTATTTCTACTATAAGTTTATCACTATCATCATAGATATTCAACTTGTAGGGAACAAATCCTTTCTTTTTAAGCCAAATTTTTGCGGTATCCCTGTATTTATTTTGTTCTTCTAGTTTAAATTCAAAGATTAAATATTCTTTCTCATCAATTCTCTCTGTGCCTACAAATTTCGCTTTATATATATCTTCGAAAAAATCTCCTATGACCAGCTGTTTATTCAAAGATTTTACAGCAATTAATGAAATGGACTGTTCTATGGATGGATGCTCTATATAAATCTTATCGTCAGTATTTAAAATTATTATTCCTTTGCTTTCTTCTGGCTCAAGGATTTCTAACCTGTATTCATTAGAGCTTTTGTATGTTTCTTCTATCAAATACGTTGACTCTTCCTCTCCAGAATATATCTTAATGTTAGCTTTACATTTATAGCCCTTATATTCATCATAAGTGTTTTTAATCTTTGAAAGCAGCTTTTCTTCCTTTGACCAATTACATGATGTTAACAAGACAGAAACAATCAACAAAAGAAACAAAAGCCTCTTCAATACCACCCCAACCTTTACATTTGAACTATTTTAATACTATAAGGGATATTATTAATAATATCTGAAGCTATTAATCCAGGCTCACCTTTATCAAGGCTCCCTATATCACCTGCAAGACCGTGGCAATATACTCCAAGTTTACTTCCATCATAAGGGCTAAGGCCTTGTGCAATGAAACCAGCAATCATCCCCGTTAGTACATCTCCACTTCCTGCAGTTGCCATGCCTGGATTACCTGTTTTATTTACATAAATATTCCCTTCATAATCTGCAACTATAGTGTTAGATCCTTTTAGAACTACTATTATATTATATTTTTGAGAAACATAATTAGAATAATAATTTCTATTATCTTGAATTTCCCTTATAGTTTTGTTTATCAGCCTTGCCAATTCACCGGGGTGTGGTGTTATTATTATTGGATTTTTATGGTTTTCAAGAATATCAGGCTTTAAAGATAAGCAGTTAATACCATCAGCATCAATTATTATAGGGCCATTGAAATTCTTCACTATTTCTTCTACTACATGTATTCTCCCTTCATCTACTCCCATGCCTGGCCCAATGGCAACTACATCCATGTCTTCTAAAATATTTAATATTGAATCTAATGAATTCACTGTAAAATATCCTTTCCCATCATCTTCCACAGGCTTTATGATTGCTTCTGTAAGCTTAATTGACATAATTGTTTCCAGCGATTTTGGAACTACTGTATATACTAATCCAGCACCAGTCCTCAAGGCAGCCATTGATGATAGATATGGTGCTCCTGTCATTCCAAGGCTTCCTCCTATTATGGCTACTCTGCCATATGTCCCTTTGTGGCTATCAGATTTCCTTTTAGGCAATAGATTTTTCATTGATTCATCAATTTTTAAATGGCGTATTATATATTTCTCATAACTCATGTAACCTACTGCACTAGCCAAGGCATAATCCCTTTCATGGGTAATAGATATTTCCATATCTGTAATCCCTACTTCTTCCATTCTTTTTTTAACCTTTTCAGAAATATTTAAATATGGTTTACCCCTGTCATGGAGGATTTCAATATCCCTCCACCCTATGCTTCCAATACCAGTCCCCAATGCCTTGCTAACTGCCTCCTTTGCTGCAAAAATACCTGCTATGGTTTCTTCCCTGTTCCCATTAAAGGATAAATATTCTATTTCTTTATCTGTTAAAACCTTTTTATAAAACTTATCCCTGTTTTTCAACAGGGTATCCTTAATCCTTTCTATTTTCACAATATCTGTTCCAATAGTAAGCTTATTCTCCATCATATTACCCCAATCTTTCTTCATCAATTTTATCTATGGTATCAGACCCAAGTAAGCCATGGAAAAATTTATAAGTCGCATTTATCCATTCTTCATAATCGTATTTTATTTTTATCAGCTCTTTTAACCTTGCCTTTAAAACATCTATTTCATCTAAAGCTTCTTTTAAAACCTTCTCCCTATTGTTTAGCTCCTTGTATCCATAATCCAAAGTTGCATTTAATAATCTTAAATTTGCTTCCTTTATCTTATTTGGCATCATTTCAAGTTGAAAAGTTAGCTCATCAAGTTCTTCATTTATATTCTCCATTTTATACTTATATTCATCCAGTAATTTTACATTTTCAACTTTATTCTCATTATTTATGGAATCGGAAATGCCTAAAATCATCTTCATAGCATGTACTTTTTCTTTTTGCAGTTCTTTTACTCTATTATCAAGCCTTTTATTCTCCTCTAAAAGCTCAATCAGCTCTTCTTTTGCTTTCTGAATGTTTTTATTATCAGCATTGCCAAATAGTTTAATCCATGTAGGTTCATGGCAAAGTATAGGTATTTTATTCTTTTTAATTATGTTTTGATCCAAATCTATACGTTTTTTCAAACTTTTCCCCCCTTTAATTATAATTTTACTTATTTTGATAAAATTTTACAAAGGCGATAATCCTTAATATGAAATTTTAGGTAGTTTTACCTAAAAAAAGAGTTGGAAAACCCAACTCTTACACAACAGCTTTATTTTTAACTACATATACTCTATCATATTTATCCCTATTTTCTTTGAAGATTACATGGCTAACATTGACAACAGTCACATCATCAAGCCCTAATAAAGTCTTTTCTATTTCCTGAGCCACCTTGGCATCTAAACTTGCAAAGGCCTCATCAAGAAAGATAATCTTTGCATTAGCCAAAAGCCCTCTGGCAATTGCAATCCTTGATTTCTCTCCTCCTGATATATTCTTTCCATTATCATAAATCATTGTATCTAATCCATTTGGAAGCCCATTTACAAAATCTTTAAGTCCTGCCCTCTCAATAGCCAAATTTATTTCTTCATCGCTGTAATCCTTATATAATGTTATATTGTTCCTTACAGTGTCTTCAAAAAGGAACACCTGTTGTTCTACATTTGATATATTCTTAAAATAGCTTTCCTTTTTCACATCCTTTAAATCTTTGCCATCAACAAGTATTTCACCTTTAGAAGGATTAAAATATTTTCTTAGTAGCTTCAACAATGTTGATTTTCCACCACCACTAGGACCAACAATTAAATATTTCCCACCTTTCTTGAAAGTTATATTTATATTTTTCAATACCTCATTATCATCATAACTAAACGATACATTCTTAAATTCAATACTGTTACTAAAGTCATCTAATTCTAAGGTTTCCTCATGATTATCATGATTTTTTAAGGTTTCGTCCATTTTGCCAAATAGGGCCTTTGAAGAAATGATTTTAGGAAATATTTCAGTTAAACTCATAAGAGGTGCAAATAACCTTTGCATGTTATTTATTATTAGTATAACCCCACCTGCTGTAAGAGAACCTTTTATTGCCATGTAAACTGATATTATGAAAATTGAGAAAAGAGATATAAATATAATAAGTTGTTGAAGTGCTGAAATATAGGTATATATCTTATCTATAACATAACCTTTATACTGGATATCCCTGCTTTTCTTTGTAAAGTCTTCTTCTACCTTATCATTTAAGTTATTTGCCTTGATTATTTGAAAAGCCCCCAAAAATTCCTTTATATAAGAAGTATAGCCCTCAAATAAATCAGACCTTTGCTTTTCGTGTTTTTGCAGTGGTTTCCCTATTATCATTGTCAATACTGCAGATAGTACAGATATTCCAATTCCTAAAAACAATATAAAGGGATTGACAGTAATCAATACTATAAACGATACAACAAATCTAATGAAATTGGCTCCTACTTCATAAATGCCAACTAAGTAATTTTGTTCTATATTGTTCATATCATTAGTTAAGGCTGATAAATACTTTGCATTGTTTTCCTCTTGAAATTCATTTATGTTCTTTCTGAATAACTTTTCTATATAATAGAATTTAGATTTTACCAAGGATTTGTTAATATATAGCCCTCTAGTAACAGAAGTTAAAATATTTACTGGAATCAAAACAGCAACAAGGATTAATCCTTCTATGGCTTCTTTTTTAAACAGTTCCAAATTCCCGTTCAAAGCAAAATCTATAATCTTCATCATCTTAATAGAAATATAGCCATCTATTCCTGTTGCCACAGCAAATACTACTAGTGCAAGTATTAAGAATGGTATCCCTCTATTTATCGCCTTCTTCATACTGCCACCTCCATAAAGTATTCATCAGCAGCATACTGGTCAACTTTGCCATTGTTGATTTCCAGAACATAATCATAATTTTCAGTTATACCTTCGTAATATCTATGAGAAATGGCTATTACAGTGCAATCCAGCGAAAGTATTGTCTCTTCTATTTTCCTTCCAAGTTCTTCATCAAGGCTTGAAGTAGCTTCATCTACAAACAGTATTTCAGAATTCTTTATTATTGCCCTGGCAATAGAAATTCTCTGTCTTTCGCCACCTGATAAGTTTTTCCCATTTTCTTGAACCATTTCATAAATTCCATTTTCCTTTTTGCTAATCAGTGTTTCTAATCCAGCCTTTCTTGCTGCTTCCATTACCTTTTCCTCAGGATATGGCTTGTATAAAGCTATATTGTTAAATATAGTATCCTCAAATAGAAATACATCCTGATATATGAAAGAGGCCTTATCATTGAAGCTATTTTCTTTTATTTCCTTGTAATCAACACCATCTACTGTAATGCTTCCTGTATAGTCGTCATATATCATAGATAACAATTTTATCAATGTGGATTTCCCAGCTCCACTTGGCCCTTTAATTAAATATTTCTTTCCTTTTTCAATCTTAAAGGAAATACCCTTGAAAATTTCCTTTGTACCATAACTGAATGAAAGGTTTTTCACTTCTATTTCTTTTTCAAACCTGAACTCCTTATTTTTAGTTAAGCTGCTGGAAGTATCTTCTTCATATTTTGTAATTTTATCAAATATCTTTAATGAAGATTTTAATTGATTTAACCTTGGAAAAACTGCAATCATATTCCAAATACATCCGTTGGCAGATTGAATTAAAAAGGTTGCCCTTGTTAAAGACATTCCACTTTTAAGAGAATTAGCCAAATACACTAAGGATACTATGAAAAACACAAAACCAAATAAATCCAAAATTCTACCTTGTCCATCAGTAAAAACATTATAGTATAATTTGTTTTTTTCAAGACCTATCACTGACTTTAAAGCTTTAGTCAAGAACTTATCTTCTATTCTGTTTAGCTTTAATATTTCCAATCCATTGAAAGTATTTGACATGTTAACTGAAAACTTTTCATTTTCTTCCGATACTCTTTCTTGAAGAGATATTGTTTTCTTTTCAAAAAGCTTACTAATAACAAAAAGAATAAAAGAAGCTGAAAATGCCATTAAAGCAAACTTATAATCTAAATAAGCAATTATACCTAAAGATACTATATATACGCCAATATTAAAAATTACATTTAGTAAGGATAAGAAAAAGTCTCTCTCAATTATGTTTATGTCATTAATTAAGTTAGAAATATAAGTATCTTTTGATTTTTGGCTAAACTGTTTATATGAGAGATTGATTATTTTATTAAAAGCCAACATCCTTACATCCAATAAAGTGTCTCTCATAAATGAAATCCTCATAAACCTAGATATAATAAATAAGGTTGGGTTTAATATGATTACACCTACTGTAACTAGGCAGACTTTAATAAAATAATCCATACTTCTAACTTGTATACTGCCTACTAGCATTGAAATAGCTGCATTAGAAAGAACCTGATCTAGTACTGGTAATAGACATGCAATTAGATATAACATGAATCTAGTTTTTCTCTTTAGCAGAAGCTCCTTCAACACTATACCCCCTTAAAATTAGTTCTGTTTCCAATAATTTCTGCTGTTAAAAATATAATATTATTTATCTTTAAATATGTCAATAAATATTTTAATATTTTTAAAGTTATAATTTAAATATTTTAATTTATAAATTAAATATTTTAATTTCATATTAATTAGCAATAAAATAACTATAGTATCCTTGTTATAAATACCAAAGAATAGGCTCAAAAGAAATTAAGCCCTGACTAAGTGTACTTTTTATGCTTAGTCAGGGCTTTTATCTAGCTCATTTGGTTAGAATTAGTTGAACCACTTAATGCAGATTGTAATGAGCTCTTTATTTGATTTATGTCATTTTTGTTAGCTTGTGGTGCAGGAGTATAATACCCTTTTTGCTCTGCTATTTGATATAGCTGATATTGTAGCTGCTCTGCTTCATTTCTTAAAGTTTGAAGTGCTGATCTCAATTGTTGATTTGAACATTCTTGAATCGCAGTTGTATAAGCATTTATACTTGCCTTAGTACCTGCTATTAAATCATTAATAATATCCCTTTCTTGCATTCCATTACCTCCCATTATGATAATGAATTAATTAAATTTGTAGCAGTAGTTTTAGCGTCTTGGCTTTGTTGTTGAAGCATTTGTTTTAAGTGAGGGTCTTGAACTTGATTAGCGTACATAGCGAATTTGCTGCTCATTACTAAATGATTAGACGCAATTTCTTTTACACAATTTAATTCTTGTTGAGTAACATTTGATAAATTTAAGGTATTCTTAAGAGCCACAAAACCTCTCCTTTCTTAAATAATTTTGTTCGTAAATTATTGTTTGTAAAAAACCCTTTTTTATTCTAAGAAAGATATAAATATATCAAAAATAATTGGGAAAAAATAATATAGGAGGTAATGGAGATGAAAAAAATTCCAAATATAAAGACATTTAATGAATGGTATGAATATTATGAATCTGAAAGCCTTCACAATACTGACTTGTCCTATTGGGATAATCTAAATCCAAGAAGGCCAGATGCTTATGTTGACTTAACAAGCAATATATTCCATACACCTCCATACTATTTAAACGATCCCGATGAAATAGGTATAGATTGGTATGATTAAAATAAAAAAGCCTATAGCTTTCATGTATGCTATAGGCTGCATTTTTTCTTTCACCAACTTCAATCTCTAATATATTAAAAAATATATTACACATAAAAAAGCTGCAGAAATTGACATTAAAATTAAAAAAGAATAACTTCCTTCAAGTAATTCCAAATCTCGCTTTATAGCATCTTCTAACTTAATATGGTCTTTACTTATCGCATATCTGCCACGATTCCTTGGATTACTCCTACCTACAACAGATAAAAATCCTAATAATACAAGTATAAATATTGTAAATCCAAGAACTGTATAAAATCTTATCTTAAAAACTAAGCTTATGATAAAATCAACTATTAATGCTAGTACGTCAATAATGACTATTATCTTTAAATATTTAACAAGACTATTTACTATATCATTTTTGAAAATCTTTTTAAATCAAATTTCACAGAAATACCTCCTATTTTATATTTTTTTCACTTTATAGAAGGTAAATAGCTTTTAGATTTAACAATAAAATTCTAATCCTAATATTCAATATATTCAAAAAAATTGTTTTTAATTATTTTATCAACATTATTTCAGATATTCAATAGTTAGTTGCTTTAATTCATAAATCCGTATTTTTAATTCTATATATACTTAAAGACGTATAAGAGAAATGTATATAGCCTATATTTTTTATAGTATTAATAAACCAAGATGCTATAAAACAACCAAATGAATTACTAAATATTCATATAAAAATTTTCCTTTTATCACTTGACAAAGGAAAATCCTATGCTATACTAATGTATTAAATTGATAAATTTTTAAAGGCATTGAAGAGGAGAGTAGGATTGTGAAGACTCTTACAGAGAGCTTCGGTTGGTGAGAAGAAGCAGAGGATAGCAATCTGAAGATGGCCTCGGAGCAGGAGTGTCGAAATTTTTGTAGGCATTCACGTGTGCACACGTTACAGTGCTAGAGTATTAAGGGATTTTGCCCGCGTACTCGATGAGGTACTGTGCTGCGAGGACAGTACGAACTAAGGGTGGTACCACGAAGCTTTCGTCCCTTTGCATTTGCGAAGAGATGAAGGCTTTTTTTATTGAATTGAATAAGGGAGGTATTAAATATGATAGAGCTAGTTAATATAAGTAAAACCTATAATGATGGGAATGGGTCGCTGGAAGCAGTAAAGAATATTTCTTTAAAAATAAACAAAGGAGAAATATTCGGAATTATTGGATTAAGCGGTGCAGGAAAATCTACTTTAATAAGATGCATAAATAGGCTTGAAGAACCTACAGAAGGCAAAATCTTTATAGATGGAGTTGATATAACAAGCTTAGGGAAAAAAGAATTAAGAAGTGCAAGGAAAAATATAGGAATGATATTTCAACATTTTAACCTTTTCAGCCAAAAAACGGTTTATGAAAATATCGCATTTCCTTTACAGCTGGAAAAATTGAGTAAAAGAGAAATAGATATTAGAGTAAATGAACTCCTTGAATATGTGGATTTAAAAGATAAAAAGAATAGCTACCCCAGCCAGTTAAGCGGAGGGCAAAAACAAAGAGTTGCAGTCGCCAGAGCCATAGCAAACAACCCAAAAATTTTACTAAGTGATGAGGGAACATCTGCATTAGACCCTAAAACCACAAAATCCATATTGGAACTGCTTAGGCGAATAAGAGATGAATTAAATATTACCATTGTAATGATTACGCATCAAATGGAAGTTGTAAAGGAAATATGCGACAGAGTTGCAATCATGGAAAATGGTCAAATTGTTGAGATAAATACCGTTGAAAACCTCTTCAAACACCCAAAGACTAATACTGCTAAAAGCTTCATCAATTCTCTACAAGGAAATGTTGAAGAAGAAATAATTGATTCCAAAAATTATAAAGGAAAAATTATTAGATTAAGCTTTTTAGGAGAAAACGCAAAAAAACCAATTGTCTCCAAAGTCATCAAAAATTTCAACATAGATGTCAACATACTTTCAGGCAACATAAACAAGCTGCATTCAACTAATATCGGAAATCTTACTTTGGAACTCATTGGAAGTGATGATGAAATAAATAAGGCAATATTGTTTTTGAAAAATGAAAATGTACATGTGGAGGTAATATGATGAAAGAACTAGTTATACCTGCTTTACTAGAAACTATATACATGGTATCAGTATCAACTGTTTTCTCTATCTTACTAGGCTTCCCCTTAGGTGTGCTTTTAGTAATCACTGAAAAGGGTGGCATCTTGGAAAAACCAATGTTTAACAGGATATTAGGCGGAATAATAAATGTTTTAAGGTCCATTCCATTTATCATACTGATGATTATAGTATTCCCAATATCAAAATTATTGGTTGGAAAAACCATAGGTACAACAGCAACCATAGTACCCCTTTCAATAGCTGCAGCCCCCTTTGTAGCAAGGGTTATGGAAGGAAGCCTTAAAGAGACTTCAAAGGGCGTCATTGAATCAAGCCTTTCAATGGGCGCTACAGTTCCACAAATCGTATTCAAGGTATTATTGCCAGAATCACTGCCATCAATTGTTTCTGGCATTACCCTTACCATAATTAATCTAATAGGATATTCAGCCATGGCTGGAGCAATAGGAGGAGGTGGTTTGGGCAACTTAGCTATCCGCTTTGGGCTATACAGCCGCAAGACAGATTTAATGATAGTATCAATTTTATTAATTATCCTTTTAGTCGAAGGAATTCAATTCCTAGGAAATAAAATTTCAAAATCGATAAACAAAAAATAAAGGAGGAATAGAAATGAAAAAAACATTATCTATTGTACTAATTTTAGTATTGGTATTACTGGTTTCTGGATGCACATCAAAAGAAGGAGATTTGGAAAAGATTAAAATTGGAGTTTCTCCAGAGCCACATGCAAAACTTGTAGAATTGGTAGCAGATGATTTGAAAAAAGAAGGCATTGAAGTTGAAACAGTAATTTTTACTGACTACATGACACCAAATAGAGCCCTTGATAGTGGCGAAATAGACGCTAACTTTTTCCAACATGAGCCATATTTAAATAATCAAATCAAAGAAGAAGGCTTAAATCTAGTTTCCATCGGCAAAGTCCATATAGAGCCAATGGCTTTATATTCAAATAAATACAAATCTATTGATGAATTGCCTAATGGTGCAACAATTGGAATCCCAAATGATACAGTCAATGGTGGAAGAGCCCTTCTGCTTCTAGAAGCTAATGGATTAATTAAACTGAAAGATGGAGTTGGAGTAAATGCTACAGAATTAGATGTTGTGGAAAATCCAAAAAATCTTAAATTTAAAGCCCTTGAAGCAGCTATTTTACCTATAACTTTAGACGATGTAGATGGTGCTATTATCAACGGGAATTATGCTTTAGAATCTGGCTTAAATCCTGTTAAGGATGGGCTTATTATAGAAAGTGGTGAATCGCCATATGCTAATATCGTAGTTGTAAGAAAAGGTGAAGAAAACCAAGAGAAATTCCAAAAATTGTTAAATGTATTACAATCAGAAAAAGTTAAAAAATATATAGAAGAGACTTATGATGGAGCTGTAATACCAGCATTTTAAAAAACTCCTATGGACAAGCCCATAGGAGTTTTACATTTACATATGCTTTTTAGTCAATTTGCTCAAAAGTTTTCCCATTTTAATTGGAAAAAGGTAACAGCCCATAACCTGTACCTTTTGCCAGAAGCTATGGCAAATAATGAAGCTATTTTTGTTAATGTTCTTTGCAAATCCTACCCCCACCTTTTCAGGTGACATCATGACTTCTTTAGGAACAGGAAGTGGTTCCGACGATTTAGTCCTTGTTAGTGGAGGATGAAAGATGTGGAAGCTTATTCCCTTATCTTCATATTCAATATTTAAACATTTTGCAAGAGATTCAATGGCACCTTTACTAGATGCATAGGGGATTATGTTCATGAATCCAGTTACGCCAACTATGGAACTTGCAAAGATGACTTTGCCTTCTTTTTGTTCCAACATAAATGGAATTACTGCCTTTGTCAAATTTAACGCTCCGAAATAGTTTACATCAAATACATCTTTAAATGTTTTTTCATCTGTATTATCCATGGAATCAAAAGTACATAGGCAAGCATTGTGAATGGCACAATCAACACTTCCAAACCTTAACACACTTTCCCTTACACATTCATTTAATCTAACAAAATCTCTAACATCACATACTAAAGGAAGAAGAGATGGCCATTCATCTTTTAAATCCAATAGATTATCAATATTTAAGTCCAAAACTGTAACATTATATTTATCTTCTAATAACTGCCTTACAGCATAATATCCAATTCCTTGATTGGCTCCTGTAATAATTATATTTTTCATCCCAATACCCCTTTTAGTTTTTTGTAATAATTACCCAATATATTTAGCTAATAATAAACATGGATTATCTTCATTCCAATACAAAGGAAAAACTTCTATAGGATAAAAACCATTTTTATAGTAAAATGCCCTTGTTCTTTCATATGGCTCATATTCAACTGATTCATCAAGGGTTTTTACAGTCAAAAATTTATATCCATTTTCTTTTAAGTAATTTTCTGTTTCTAATAACAATTTACTGCCTATGCCATTCCTATGGTATTCCTCTAACACACCAACATTATATATTTCAGCTGTATACTTGTTGTGAATTTTTATTGCTATAAATCCAATAACATCATCATCTTTATAAGCTGCAAAAAATGGCATATCCCTATGTTCAATGGATTTCCTTTGAATATCCTCAATAGGATTAAACCATTTGCGCAAAGAAGTCATGACCTTTAGGGTAATATCTGTCTTTAAATCCTAATCAAATATTTTTTCAACTGTAAACATAAGAACCCCCTTTAAATATTTATATAATTGATTTTATTATATTTATAAGAAAACTATTTTCAATAATATAATTTACCTAATTAACCTTAGGAAATCTCTATGTTAAAATGTTAATGAAAATAATATTCTAAGGAGGATAATATGGACAGCTTTGAAAAAAATTTAGAAAAATACGCTGAACTTGCAGTTAAAGTTGGAATCAACTTAAAAGAAAAAGAAGGGCTCATAATTACAGGCAATGTTGATTCCATTCCACTAGCTAGGCTTATTACTAAAAAAGCCTATGAATTAGGAGCAAAGGATGTGGAATTTCAGCTCCGAGATGATGAAATGAGCCTTATAAGATTTAAATATGGAAAAGACTTTGTCTTTGAAGAATATCCAAAGTGGAGAGTTGATGCCCTAGAAGCCATGTATAAAGATAATTACCATCATCTATTCATCATATCGTCGGACCCAGAGCTATTAAAGGACATTGACGAAGAACTAGTTGCTAAAAACCAAAAGACAGTTTCCCAAGCCATGGCCAATGTTTTGAAATATAGAATGACTGGATTTACTAAATGGACAATAATAGCTATGCCATGTGTTCCATGGGCAAAATCTGTATTTCCTGAGTTAGATGATAATGAAGCTGTAGAAAAACTATGGGAAATGATATTCAAAGCCACAAGAGTTGACCAAGAGGACCCAGTTAAAGCTTGGGAAATTCATGATAAGAATTTAAAGAAGTATAGAAACTATTTAAACGAAAAGCAATTTGAAAAACTTGTATTTAAAGGCCCTGGCACAGACTTAGAAGTATACTTAGCTGAAGACCACTTCTGGATGGGCGGTTCCAAAGAAAGCCAAAAAGGAGACCCTTATGTAGCTAATATACCTACAGAAGAAGTCTTTACTACACCTCACCGCTTAAAGGTAAATGGCACTGTTGGGGCAACTAAGCCATTAAGCGTAAATGGGAAAATAGTAGATGGCTTTGGCTTTACTTTCAAGGATGGAAAAGTAGTAGATTTCTATGCTGAAAAAGGATATGAAGTATTAGAAAAATTGTTGGATAACGACGAAGGTGCAAGATATCTAGGAGAAGTTGCCCTAGTTCCATACGATTCCCCAATATCCAATACAGGAATATTATTTAACGAAACCCTATTTGACGAAAATGCCTCTGTCCACTTTGCCTTAGGCCGTGCCTATGCCTACGCCATGAGAAATGGCTCAAGTATGACTCAAGAAGAACTTGAAAAGAAAGGTGCCAACTTCAGCCTAATCCATGTAGATTTCATGGCAGGTGGACCAGAACTTGATATAGTTGCATACGAAAAAAACGGAAATAAAGTTCAGCTATTCAAAAACGGAAACTGGGCAATTTAGTTAAAAAAATAATCTATAGAAAAAGGGCTGCTTCAATTTGAGAAGCAGCCCTTTAATAGATTTTTTTATGGTGAGTTCACTCAATAACTAAAATCTAATTTACTATCTTGTAATATACCTTAGCTGTCCATTTATATACTATGCCATAGCCAATGGCAAATACTAGAATAACTATGGCTGTTGTACTTAAGAAAAGCTTAGTATTAGTTAAACTCATTAAAGCAAGGATTTTTCTTACCAATGGAAAGGCAAACATTATATGAATAATAGCTGTTATTAAAGGTAAGAAGAATACCAATAATATTTGGCTCTTTATTGCCTTTTTGACTTCCATTTTACTCATGCCTACCTTTTGAAGTATGACAAATCTTTCCCTATCATCATAGCCTTCAGTAATTTGCTTGTAATATATTATTAATACTGTAACTATTACAAATAGAGTGCCTAAGAATATCCCTATGAAGAACAAGCTTCCGTAAATCGATATGAAATCCTGCCTTGTAGTATATCTGTCTTCAATTAGCTCAAAGCCTTCTATAGATGTTTTAAATTGGCTTTTTAAATCCTTTACGAAATTGACCTTATCTTCATAATCTCCCTTTATATCAAATCCATAATCATAGTTGATATTATACATATAATTCATTTTCTTTAATTCATTGGCTTTAGTCATAATCTTTTCTATTTCAACCATATCAGGTACAATTAGAACTATTTGATTAAATACAGACCTAGGTAAAAAATTAATGCTTTCTAATTTTCCTTTTATATCATACTTTTCACCTAAAACCACTATATCATTATAATTATAATTCTTATTGCTATATAAAAGCACTTGGCCCTCGTTTAATTTAAAACTAGTATCCTGATTTCTGTTAAAATCCTCCAATGGAATTAGTTTTAAATAGTAGATATTGTCATCAGATACATTTCCAGTATAATCCATCCTTATTTCATGGCCAACTAGAATTCCATGGATATTTAAATTATAATAGCTTACTATGTTTTCTATTTTAATATTATTGTCCATTTTCTTTTCAAAGACTATTTCTTCAATTTCATATTCTTTTTCATCATCTACATTAAAAGCAAAAGTTGCATTTACATCCCTAAAATATCTTGTGGCCAAAATATCTTCCAATCCTACATATAATGAAACTGTTGTTGAAAGGATTAAAAGCACTGCAGTGCTTAAAATGGCAATATTGGCTAAACCTACTGCGTTTTGCTTCATTCTGTAAATCATATTAGACACAGAGATAAAGTGATTTTTTTGATAATAGAATCTTTTGTTTCTCCTAAGGATTTTTAAGAATATTATGCTTCCAGATGTAAATAGGAAGTACGTTCCAATAGCAACTAGTATAACAGCTATAAAGAACATCAACATAGCCTTTACTGGATTTTCTATGGTAAGGGCCAAATAATATCCTGAACCAAGGGAGATTATACCCAATATGCCAATTAACCACTTTGATTTAGGCTCCCTCTCGCCTTTTTTAGCTCCTGTAATTAAGTCAATAGGATTTAACTTGTGAATTCTTATTGCATTGAAAAAAATTACTGTAAAGAAAATCAATATAAAAAGCACTATAGTAGCAATGATTGAATGCAAAGATATATTCAGGGAAATAGATGTATCTAATTTTAGTAAATTTAAAAGGACTGCGAACATCAGCTTGCTAAATATAATCCCAACAACTATCCCAATGGCTATAGAAAATAAGCTTGAATATAGAATTTCATAGGCAGTAACCCTTGATATATGTCTTTTTTCCATACCCAAGACGCTGTACAATCCCAATTCCTTCGTCCTTCTTTTTAAAAGGAAACTGTTGGTATAAAAAATAAATAAGAAGGAAAACAATCCTATAACAATTACGCCAAAGGTAAGCACATCTGTCATGACCTTGTCTCCAAGAAAGTCTGCTTCCTTAGTCCTATTGGCAATAGTTAATAACATATAAAACATGGAGACCGTTACTACTGAAGAAAATATATAGGGAAAATAAGTATCCCTGTTTCTAATGATATTGCTTCTTGCTAACTTAGAATATAGATTCCTATTCATAACTCTTCCCTCCTGATGCTAGGAGAGTTAAGGTATTGGAAATCTTCTCAAACAAAGCCCTGTTTGATAAGTTTCCTCTATAGATTTGATGGAATATTTCTCCGTCCTTTATAAACAACACCCTAGTAGCGTGGCTGGCAGCAATGACGCTGTGGGTTACCATTAAAATTGTCTGCCCGCTGTCATTTAACTTAGAAAAAATATCTAATAATTCATTTGATGATTTTGAATCTAATGCCCCTGTTGGCTCATCAGCTAATAGCAGCTCAGGATTAGTTATAATAGCCCTTGCAACTGCTGCCCTTTGCTTTTCCCCACCAGAAACTTCATAGGGGAACTTATTCAATAACTTGCTTATGCCAAGCCTTTCAGCAATGGGCATTAACCTTTTTTCCATCTCCTTATATTTCACATCTGATAAAACTAAAGGAAGCAATATGTTATCCTTTAAAGAAAATGTATCCAATAAATTGAAGTCTTGAAAGACAAATCCTAGGTGCTCCCTTCGAAAAGATGCCAGTTGGCTCTCATCCATAGAAAGTAAGCTTTTTCCTCTTAAAAGTATTTCGCCACTGGTAGGCTTATCTAAAGTTGCTATTAGATTTAATAGAGTCGTCTTTCCCGCTCCTGATTCACCCATTATTGCCACAAATTCCCCTTCTTCAATTGAAAAGTTAACATTTGACAATGCTAAAACCTGACTTCCCCCAAATCTAGTCGTATATATCTTTTTTAAGTTTTTTACAGTCAAAAGCTCCATTCCTATTCCTCCATTCATATCATCTATTTTACTTTAAATATAATAAAAAAGGAAATGCTTTGCCTTAAGATTGGCTTACATTTCCTTTCTTAACCTTACTATTTTGTAAGATTATTCTATTTCTAATTTGGTGGAAGATAGGTCTATTTTAACCGCTGTTCCTTTCCCAACTTCAGAAGTTATATATATCTTATGGGACAGCTTATCTAATACCTTTTTGCATAGATATAAACCAATACCTGTAGACTTTTTATTCATCCTTCCATTATAGCCAGTAAATCCCCTTTCAAATACCCTTGGCAAATCTTCTTCACTGATTCCTATTCCAGTATCCTTTATGACAAGGGTCCTTTCCCCTTCTACAAATATGGAGATTTCCCCTCCGCTATTGGTATATTTCAAGGCATTTGATAGAATTTGCTTTATTACAAACAGTAGCCACTTTTCATCGGTCAACACCTTAACATCTATTTCCTTTAAATTTAGTTTTATGTTCTTATAAATAAAAATAGTAGCATAGGACTTAACAGCCTTTTTGACTATATCAATAAGTGGATATTCTTCTATTTTCAAATCTGAATTCATGCTGTCTATCCTTAAAAATTGCAGTGCCATATCAACATATTCTTCTATTTCAAAAAATATTTTTTTGAATTCTTCCTTAGATTCCATATCTGTTGATTGCAGTAGCAAATCTGCAGCAGCAAGAGGGCTCTTAATCTGATGGGTCCAGAGCGTAAAATACTCAATTAATTCCGTATTTTTCTTATCTAACTGAGATGTTAAATTTACCTTATCTTCATATAAAGTAGTTATTAAATCCTGATATGACTTTTCCTTCAAAGCCTTTGGCTCCGGAAGATTGGAAAGGGTAGCAGTTATATTGTGCTTAACATTTAATAAGGTTTTATAGTTCACATAGTATTTATAGAAATCATAAATGCTTAGGATAATTGATACAAATAGGCACAATAAACCTCCATATAGTATAGTTTCTAAGGGTAGAGAATATAGTGCAAAAACTATGATAAATATAATCATAAAAATTATCTGTACCCCTAGAAATCCTATTCTTTCTTTTAAATATGAAGAAAAAACCTTTTTTATTTCTTTCATCTACTTCACCATATATCCTAAACCTTTTTTAGTTATAATAAAATCATAGATGCCTATTTCTTCCAGCTTCTTTCTAAGCCTATTTACATTAACCGTCAAGGTATTGTCATCAATAAAGCTGTCGCTGTCCCACAACCTCATCATTATCTCATTTCTAGATACGACTTTTCCGGGGTTTTCCATTAAAATTTGAAGTATCTTAAAGTCGTTTTTAGTAAGTTCCAATTTCTTATCCTTGTAGATAACACATACGTCATTTAAATTCAGTATGACCCCATTTCTTTCTAATACATTTACCTGCCCTTGAAATGAATAAGTTCTCCTTATTAAGGCATTTACTTTGGCTATTAACACGCTTAAATCAAAGGGCTTTACTATATAATCATCACCGCCAATATCCATAGCCATGATTATATTCATGTTGTCACTGGCAGATGAAATGAATATTATGGGCACCTTTGAAATCTTCCTTATTTCATTACACCAGTGATATCCGTTATAAAATGGCAAAGAGATATCTAAAAAGACTAACTGTGGGTTAAATTCGATAAATTCGTCAATTACTTTCCTAAAATCAAAAACACATTTAACTTCATAATCCCAATTATTTAGGTAATTTGCTATGGACTTGGCGATTATTTCATCATCTTCAACAATTAAAACCTTATACAAATTTCCCCACCAGCCTATTATTAAATCACATTATCCATGGACATTTGCTGCAAATCAGCTATAACTGAAGTTATTGGTGGTACCACCTGCTTCTTTCTAGACAACACTCCTGGTGCATAGAATGAGTTGTTTACAAGCTTCTTGCCAAAGGCATTTGCAATTAATTCCTTATTTTCCCCTACTACTACCATTTCTGAACCTTCATTGAATATGTCTGTTAACATCAATATAAAGGTTGAATATCCCCCAATGCTTCTTTTCTCTTCCATAGCAGAAATTAAAGATTCCTTTAAATCCTTTATACTGTCTAAATCCATGGTGTAAACTTGGGAAATTCCTACTTTATTGTCATTAATGGTAAATACCTTAAAATCTTGATTTAGTATTTCTTCAGGAGTCCTGTCCACTAGTGAAGTCCCTGCTTTAAACATTTCCATTGCAAATTTTTCTACATCTAAATCAGCAATTTTTGCCAATCTTTCTAGCATCATTTTATCAGCATAGGTAGATGTAGGCGATTTAAATAGCAAAGTATCGGATATTATGGCAGCAGCAAGGATTCCTGCAATCTTCTTAGAAGGCCTTCTTCCATTTTCAAACATGATGGAAGCTATTATTGTAGAAGTACTGCCAACTGGCTCGTTTCTAAAGTAAATTGGGTTGCTTGTAAATACATCTGCTACCCTGTGGTGGTCGATGATTTCGAGAATTTCACATTCTTCAAGCCCATCAACAGATTGGCTTCGTTCATTGTGGTCAACTAAAATTACTTTTTTCTTTGTGCTGGATATTAAATGGTATCGTGAAATTAATCCAACAACTTTATCGCTATTATCATCGTCTATTACTGGATAAGACCTGTACCTTGTCTGGGACATCTTTTCCCTTACATTATCAACTAAATCGTCAAGGGTAAAGCTTACTATATTTTCCTTAGTCATTACATGGCTGATAGGTATAGACTGAGTTATTAACCTTGACGCAGTGAATGTATCATGGGGTGTAGATATTAGAGTCACCCCTTTTTCTTCAGCTAGTTTGATGATTTTTTCATCTACCTCTTCATTTCCAGTTACAATCATTAGTGAAATATTGCTGTTAATTGCAATTTCTTGAACATCTCTCCTGTTTCCGCATATAATAATGTCATTATCATCTATATATTTGACTACAGTTTTTGGATCCATGGCTAAAACTAAAACCTTGCCATTTAAGGGCTTCATCTTGTCTGGCTTTACCACAGCTTTTGCTGAAAGGGTATCAATTATATTGTCAATAGTAGCACCGGATTTCCCTAAAAATCCATTATCCCAGACATCAATATATGATGATACAATATCTGAAATAGTTACTATGCCACATAGCTTATCATTTTCATCTACAACTGGAAGGCTGTTTAATTTGTTTTTCTTCATCAGCTCCAGTGCCATCATTATAGATATGTCAGGGCTTACTGGTGCAATCTTGTCAAAATTTAAATCCCTAACACTAAGCCTTACAGTTTCCAAAAGCATTGGAGGTTCAACTCCAAAATAATCCAATATGAATTTTGTCTCTCTATTTATTGGCCCTAACCTTACTGGAATAGCATTTACATCTTCGTTGGCATTTTTAAATTCAGCATAAGCTATAGCAGCACATATAGAATCTGAATCAGGATTTTTGTGCCCTGTTATATAAATTGTCTCCTTCATATGCTACCTCCATTAAATTTCTTCTTTTGTTTTTGAATATAAAAAACTAACAATTACTCATTATAATTAACTATTTCTTTGTAGTCAAAAAGGATTTTTTCTCCATCGTTAATTACGATACATGGTATTCCAACTTTGCCCATTTCCTTTATCTTTTCAAATTCCTTATAGTTATCCCTGTATTTTAAAAACATCTTTAAATTAAGCATGCTTTCTGTAATATCTAAGTATATATATTGGATATTGTGTTCAGAAAGAAACTCTTTCGCTGGGCCACAATCTGGTCAAAGCTTACTTCCAAACATTATAATCTTCTTCATGCTATCTCTCCTCACATACAAATTATTCTTCATATAATTATACTTCATTTTTCTAATTGATAAAATAAATTATTATCATCCATTTGGGTATATCTGTTATATAATAAATAATCATATAAGTAAATAGGAGGTTCCATGTTGGAAGATTATGTAGTTGTTATTGGTGGTGCAAACATAGATATTATAGGTACTCCATATTCAAAACTTATATATAAAAGCTCTAATCCAGGCAAAACAAATTTATCCTTAGGCGGTGTTGCTAGAAATATTGCTGAAAATTTAAGTAGACTTGGGGTAAAAGTCGAATTCATTACAGTTCTAGGAAGCGACTCATACGCAGAAGAAATAAAGAGAAACTGCAATGAGCTCAATATCAGCCTTAAACATTCCCTAATAATAGAAAACGAAAGGACATCTACATACATCTGCATAAATGATGAGACTGGAGAAATGCAGTTAGCCCTCTCAGATATGGAAATATATAAATACATAACTCCTGAATTTTTAAAGGAAAAATTAGAAATCATTAATAACAGCAGAGTTTGCGTCGTAGATACAAATATTCCAACTGAATCTTTAATCTATATAATGGATAACTGCAAAGCCCCTATTTTTCTAGATACTGTCTCAAACAGCAAAACCCAAAAAATAAAGGACTTCATTCACAATATACACACCTTAAAGCCCAATATTATGGAAGCAGAAATCCTTTCTAATATGAGTATTTCAAACCAAGAGGATTTAGATAAGGCAACAGATGTAATAATAAGAAAAGGAGTTAAAAATATATTTGTCTCTTTAGGCTCAAAAGGTGTATATTATACTAATGGAAAAGAAAAAGGATATGTTCCTGTAATGGATAACAACATCGTAAGCACTACAGGTGCGGGGGATAGTTTTTTAGCTGCAGTTGTTTGGTCATATTTAAATGATTACAGCATAGAGAAAGCTGCTAAAGTTGGCATTGCAGCTTCATCCATAACAGTGAAATCTAAACTTACAGTAAGTAAAGACATGTCAGTTGAAAATATAAAAAAATACTTGAAAGAAACTGGAGGTAGAAAATGAATTATTTAGTCATATCACCTGAAATAAAAAAAGCATTGAAAGAAAATAGACCAGTAGTAGCTTTGGAATCAACTATAATATCCCATGGCATGCCTTATCCTCAAAATGTAGAAACTGCTCTTAATGTAGAAAAAATAGTTAGAGATAATGGTGCCATTCCTGCAACAATAGCAATCATAAAAGGAAAATTAACCGTAGGCATTTCGCCAGATGAAATTGAATACTTAGGAAAAAAAGGATTAGCTGTAATAAAAACAAGTAGAAGAGATATACCAATAATAGTTACTAGAGGAGAAGATGGTGCTACTACTGTTGCTGCTACAATGATTATTGCCTCAATGGCTGGGATTAAAATATTTGCCACAGGTGGCATTGGTGGAGTTCACAGAGGTGCAGAAACCACTATGGATATTTCTGCAGACCTTGAAGAATTAGCTAATACAAATGTAGCAGTTGTATGTGCAGGGGCTAAATCAATCCTAGACCTTGGATTGACCTTAGAATACTTAGAAACTAAAGGAGTACCTGTAATTGGATATCAAACAGATGAACTACCTGCATTCTATACTAGGGAAAGCGGTTTTAAAGTAAACTATAGACTAGATACTCCACTTGAAATTGCAAGGGCAATTAAAATAAAAGAAGAATTAAACCTTAAAGGCAGCATGGTAATTGCAAATCCAATACCTGATGAATATTCAATGGACCACAACTTGATTTCTAAGGCAATTGACGATGCAATCCTTGAAGCCAATAGGTTAGGCATCAAGGGTAAAGATACTACTCCTTTCCTTTTAGACAAAGTAAAGAAGATTACTGGAGGAAAGAGCCTAGAAGCAAATATCCAACTTGTATACAATAATGCAAAATTGGCAGCACAAATTGCATGTGAATATTGTAAATTATAACTTAAAAAGGCTGTTTCATAATTCCCTCATAAGGTTATGAAGCAGCCTTTTTTATATCTTTTATAGTTGAAACCATTTAACTTCTCAATGAACTTTTTTCGTTTCTATTTTAGAAATTCCCTAAATGTACTTACTTCCTTCTCTTACGCTTAATTTGGATAATTTATTGTTTTCTATAAAACTTCTTACCCATTCCTTATTAGTCTTTGAATATTCCCTTAAAGCCCATCCTATGGCTTTATTTATAAAAAATTCATTTGTATTTGCATTTTTAAGTATAGCCTTTTTTAAAAATTCTGTATCCGTCTTATCTTTGTATTTTAACTGGAATAATATGGATACTCTCTTTAACCAAATATTATCCGATTCCATCCATTTTGTTAAAATGGTTTCTTTAATTTCTGGATATTTCATAGCAATATGCCCTACAATTGGACTTATGGCATCAACTGTATCCCACCAAGATTTTTTGGTTATTAGCTTTTCTATTTTCTTCATATCATCCGGTTGAAAAAGATTAGCTACCTTACTCATATAATCTATGGCCAAATACTGAAATTCCCTTTCTGGAAGTTCATAGCATCTGAATATAAAATCCCAATCGATTTCTTTATCCTTTTTCTTTTCATTGAGAAATCCCTTTGATAATGCAGTTCTATCAGGTTTCTTTAATCCCAAAAATGGAAATTGATTTTTCATATATTTAGCCATTGGGACTGCATTTTCTTCATTTCTGTTATTATAAAAGATTTGAATAATATCCAAATTATATCTTCCTTTCATCTATTAATTATATTCATCATTAAGTGGTTCTGTAGCTTTAGAACCTTTTATGCATACAACATATTGAAAGAAATCAGTAATTTTTGCTTCTAATTCTTTACCTGATAAAGTGCTATTCATATTGAGCTCATAAAAAGGAGAATCTTTACTATTTAGTTTATAAATATTTATATTGCTTCCCGTTAAATCATTAACCTTCTTAAAGATTTCTGGAATAAAATTTAACTTAATGGAAATATATGCTCTAGTATTGGTTCTGTTCATTTGCATGCAGTTATCATAGAAGTATGCAATGGTTAAAATTTTATCCTTAAAAGCTGAACCTTCCCTGTTCAAATAAGCGCCAAACCACATTACACCATCTTCTTCACTTTGAAAGGCATGATTAAGGCCCCATTGGCCGTAATACTTACCCTTAGGTAGTTCTTCTTGTATTGCTAGGAAATTTTCATATATAAATTTATCCCTTGTATTATTCCAATCATAGTCATTATTATTTTTTTCATAAGCTGCAACAGTATTAAGTATATTTTGATTTACGAACTTAAAACCCTTGAAATTATCACCAAGGTATTCCTTATAGATACTTTCCTTATCAGCTATATCTTTTAACAATTCTCTTGAAAATTCCACTGCTACACCATCATTAAATCTATTATCGATATCTAAAATAGCCTTAATTCCATCTATCTTATCTTTAATTTCAATAGGTGCTTCCACTTCTGGAAGTACATCTGCTAAATACTTATATGCAACATCTATTTGATGTTCAATGTCAACGCCCACAACTTGAATCCTCTTGTCTTCTGGCAAAGTTTTATTGTATTCATATAACATCTTCCAATGACTGTAGTTGCTTTTATTCCATTCAAATGTTCCTTTTAACGGTTTATATAGTTCTTCCAAAATCTTTGTATCTCCAGTATCCAAGTACTTATTTAAAAAATAAGCATGACTATAGCCTAACTCACATAGGTAATATTTAAAATCCGTCTTTTCCTTAAAATATTTTAAAAACTTCATCCTTAAACCTGCATTTGCTTCAACTCCATGTAATTCTCCTGTAAAGAATATCTCTTTACCTTCAAGGTCAGAATCTAAAATTGATAAATCTTCAAAATCTTCATCATTTTTAGGATTTATGGTGCTGTAGTTGTTTAACAAATATTCCTCAATTATTTCTTCATAATCTTCTGAAACTTCTAAATCCAATTTAGAAGTTTGCAATAAACTAACTATTTTATTACCAGCAACATATAGTACTAATAACATTAGTACAATTAATATCCAGAATTTTTTCTTTCCCAATGTCCTCGACTCCTTATTAAAATTTTTATAAAGACTTATTCTATTCAAACCAATCATTAATTATTGGAACAATATTATACACTGGTTCTTCATAGGGGTGGACTTTTCTTATGGCTTTAATTGCATCTTTGACATATTCAATTTTACATCTTGCTTCAACTTTACACTCTTCGCCTTCAAAAACTTCTCCTACTTTCCCCAAATATGGATCAGCACCTTCAAGGGGCCTCCAGTATCCCTTAACTTCCCATACAGATATGCAATTATCATAGTTTCCTACTCTACAAGCATTGGCCTTATTCAACTCTTCCCTTAATGTTTCAACATATTCCTTAGGAATAAATACTTCAATTTTTACTTCTTTAACATCCATAGCAACTCCTCCCTCATAAGATTTTCTAATTGTTTTATCATAAATTTCCCAAGTTGTTTATATCCTGTTATCCCTAATCGTTTTTAAAGAAAACATCATCGCACTTGAAATGCTGCCATTCCTTAATTTCTCTAAAGACTCCTCAGCCCAATCTGGAAATGAATCCCGTTGTGATGCATAGATAAGGTCAATCAATGGAGACATCCATTCATCTGTTACCTTTTCCTTTACATCAAATCCACCATATTCCCTTAAAAAAACTTCTTTCATTTCATCACTTAATGCACTGCATACATTTCGTATATCGCTATATCTATATCCTATGCCTAGCAAGTTATAATCAAACATAAAGGCACTTGTTTTATCTTTAGCTACAATAAAATTAGTATAATAAAAATCATTGTAGTTAAGGCATATTTGATAGTTCTTATATTGATTGAATAGCTTGTCCCCATATATTTCAAGAAGTTTAAAGCATTCATTATCTGAATTAAATTGCTTTATTTTTTCAATATTTTCCATTGTTATTAACTTGGCCTCACAATAGAAATTTTCCTTTTCCCAATCAGTTAATTTAACTGAATGAAAATCCTTATACCATTTTGCTAAAGACTTTATAACTTCTTCATCATGTAAACCATCTTTGATACCCAATCTATATTTCTCACTTGAATCCATATCTTCCATGACAATACATCTGTCTGTTTGATTTAATATTGGAATAGTATCAATATTTGAATTTCTTAACTTATCATAGCATAAAATTTCTCTTTTATATTCATCCTTTTCAAAATATTTTATTACAGCTGTTTTACCACCTAAACAAATTCTATAGACATAAATTCCATCTTTACTCTGCAAGTTTTCAAAATCCTCTGCTTCAATACCCATCTTTTTTAATTCACTTTTTAATGTTTCTATTATCAAATTAGCCCTCCTAAAGAATAATTTTAATGCTTTTTATATTACTTTTTTATTTATTCTCTATATTGTTTTTCTTTTGTTATTCCTTTTTTAAGCAATAGCCTACATTATGCTTGAATATATGTTCGCAGCGATGTATAATGTAAAGGAACTTAGACAACTTTAGTCTTTATTCACCTAGGAGGAAATCATGACAGGAAAAACACACATGGCTATAGGAGTTGCAGCGGGATTAACAGTATCTATCCAGCAGCCTTTGCAAAATCAAATTATTATTGTACTAGCTTCTGTTCTTGGCTCTTTAATACCAGATTTAGACCATCCTAAGTCCAAGCTAAATCAAAAATTATTATTTTTTAAAAATAAGTTTTATAGAGTATTATTTTATTTAGCTTTGGCAGGCGGGCTTATGTATCTATATTTTTTAACTAAATATAATGTATTTGGACTGTTAGGCATAACAAGTTTTCTCATAGGAATATCTAGCCACAGAAGTTTTACCCATAGCATAATAGGATTCCTCGTTATTTCATATATTATAAAATTAATCACTACAAAATATAACCTACCATATGCATATTTAGGATTTATTATTGGCTATGTACTACACTTAGCTGCTGACTTTTTTACAATTAAAGGGATACAACTATTTTATCCTCTAAAATTAAATGTTGCATCTCCAATTATAATCAATACAAAAAGTAGATTTGAAGATGTAATATTTACTCTATTAAGCGTATATATTATGTTTTTGATATTTAATGAATATATTAAGTAATATGTTCCTTATTTCGTATTTTTATCAATATAATCATATATTCGATTTAATTCAGCTTCTACATTTTCTTCTTTTATAAACTTATATTTTGGCATCCAGAAATCTAAAATTTTATCTAACTCATCCTTCCACTCAGGAACTAAATTTAGCAAATATTCATAAGCAAATTTATTGGCATCAACTTCATTGGGGCTCATTAAGTATAATTCTGTACAGTACTCTTCGCTTTCTGGTAATTTGCATTCAATCCAATTACCATCAACTAATTTATACGCATGTCCATCATACATAATGGCATACTGCATACTCCTTACTAATAATGGAGGGAACTTTTCCTTGTATCGATACTGCATAACATGTCGCATCTCATGGACTAATGCAAAAAGTGGCATGATAGTATTGTCTCTTTTAGCTTCTGATAAATTTATATAAACCTTATTTTTAGAAACATCAGTCATGCCATTGGCTGTTTCATAGCCTTCTGGCATAACTGTTTCAAGTTTAACATTTAAATCGTATTCCTGATTGATATTATTAAAAATAGCGTAGATAATTTTTTCTTTTTCATTTTCATTAGCATTATGCCATTTAAGAATTATCTCTCTCACTGCATCACCTCCAATATTAAAGAGAACTGCTCATTGATAATTTAAATAAAAAAATCAAAATATCCAGTCATATTGTTCTTTATAAATTTGAAATTAATTCCTTTATTATCCCTTCCACCTTTAGTGTTGTAGTATTTTACAATAATCAGTTTTTTATTGCCATATCCACTTTGAAAAATACATATTAGTAGAATACATTACATACTGTACACTATCATCATTATAAAACCTATGGAGGGACCCCATCCGATTTTCTTCATCCTCAACAAATCCTAGAGATTTCATGTATTCTTGTAATGAAGTATTTGGTTTAGCAACAATAACCTTTGGACTCCTTTGTACCACCACATAATCCTTTTCCATAAAAATAACTCGAATTAAGCCATAGGCTGTAGAAAATGGATTAATTACATTAAATATTCTATAAGAGATAAAAGAAGATGTAACCAATACAATAAGCAAAGCTATACTTATGCTTACTATTTTTTTCTTTTTACTAGCCATAACATTAATCTCCTTTAAAACTATTAAATAATTCTTCCCTTGTAATCTCATATTCAACAAAACTTCTTAAATTCCCTAATTGGTCCTTCCAAGCATTTTCTTTTATTCCAAGCCTTCTGGCTCCAATTTTATTTTCATAAACATGCTGTGCTCTTTTGTTGTCAAGCATAGTATCCCAAAATATCTTCTCTACTGAAACTAATGAATTTATCTCTTCATCTGTAAAAAGAAACTCAAACAGCATCTTAATAATCTTAGTTCCATAGCCCTTGTTTTCATAGTCAAAATCGCATATCTTCCATCCTGGATATGCTGTATTGTCCTTTATACTAAAGCTTAATTCCCCAACAGCCTTTCCATCGATTTCTATTATGCAAAGTTCTCTAAATCTGTCCCTATTTTTTATATTTTCTATAGTATCTTCTAAGGATTCTCCAATCCCATTGGGGAATCCAGCATGTTCCATTACCTTTCCGTCGTTCCACCACTTATTTAACTGTACAGCATCATCAACCGTTGCACTTCTAATTACAATGTTATCTTTTTCTATTCTCAAATTAATCCTCCTCATTTAAAATAATATAAATTTATAAAGGTTTTAAACGACATTGCCCTCGCAACATACTATCTGCACTGACATAAACTTAGATATCCCCTGTCCTACTTAGTTATGTATTTGCCACTTACTTATGGATGAAGCAGCTAGTGTCCGTATCATTAGCAATCAATTAAAGATAGGAACTGTGAATATAAGATTCTGCTCTCAATATTTAGACTTATTTTCTTCCAATATACAAATAATGCTCACTTGTTCCCATAAGATTTTCATCTTTACCTAATTGATAACATATCTCCAGCCATTTTTGGTATTGGCTTTCATCTAATTTATAAATATCACTTTCCTTGGAAGCTAAAATATTTTCAATTCCAACAAACGCTAACTCTTGTAAACCAAAACTGTTCATTAGATTTCGAGCTTCTTTGTAGTCAAAGAAATAAGCAGTAGTAAATCCACTGTTTTCAGTATTTACGCCATTTTTTAAATATCTCAACAATTTGTCTATTGAGTCTAACTCGTATGGGCCTTTAAGATAATCTATAATAGGAGCATAATTAGATATAAAAGATGCAAAGATTATTCCTCCTGGTTTTAGGAGGTTTAATGCAAATCCTACTGCTTTTTTCCTATCAGATTCATTAATTAAGTGATATAATGGCCCCATAAGTAAAACAACATCGTATTTCTTATCATGTTTGTCCAATTCCAAAACATTTCCATGGATATAGCTTTCTAAAGTAATGCCTCTTTCAGCAGATTTTTCCTTAGCCACTTCTACATTTTTCTTTGACAAATCAAGCAAAGTTACTTTATGGCCTTTTTCCGCTAAATATATGGAGTATCTGCCTGGTCCGCCACCAATATCGAATATCTCCAAATTTTCTCCAACGATATATTCATCTAAATATCTTTTGGTTATATCGAATTCTATCCTATGTCTTTCAAGCCTTTCCCACTCATCATATCTTTCATCATAAAACTTTTCTACACTAATTATGCTTTCATCAATGCTCACCATTATCCCTCCAATGATTTCTGTTTAATTATCACACAATATATTTTTCCAAAGCTTCAAATACAATCTCTTCAAAGCTTTCTGCTGCTCCCCAGTCAAATCTAAAAAGGCCTTCTCCTCCACCACCTGCAACACAATGTACTCTAGTAACACCTGTGAAATCATCAATTAATACTGTAAGAGTTAATCTGTTACCTGCCCTATAATAATGCTTATCAAAGACAAGCATTACGCATTTTTTCTTATCTGAGCTTTCGATTTCATACCTATCAATTAGAGTACCTGTAATACTTCCTTCAACAACCTCTTGTTCAATTATATGAGCAGCAGTGTTGACAGAAACTGAAACATTCATTGTATTTGGCATAGATATTACCTCCTTATTCCCTCTATATCAATAACTACTATCTCTGGTGGATTAAATATCCTTGGCAGAAATAAGCTGTTATATACTCCCCTGCTCACTACAAGGGTGAAATCATCAAACGCATACATTCCTCCAGCATATTTTGGAAATAATCCCTGCTGTGGTGCATACAGCCCATTTAATAAAAATGGAATCCTTATTTGTCCTCCATGGGAATGGCCTGAAAGCACCAAATCAAATGGAAGATTCTTATATAAATCAACCTTTTCAGGTCTATGGGATACTAAGATTTTGTACCCTTCGATTTCCTGAAGATTAGAAAATGAATTATATGCTTCCTTATGCCAATTAGCTCCATGGCCTTCATAGTAAGCAATATTTGGATCATCAACTCCTGAAATAATTAAATTAACCCCTTTTATATTTACCTTCTGTGAAGTTTTTTCTAATACATTTATGCCATAAAGCCTTAATAAATCCTTTATCTTATTTACTTCCCCTCTTCTTATTTCATGGTTGCCTGTTACATAATATATCGGAGCTATATCCTTTATAGCTTTAATAAATAGTTCAGCTCCTTCAATTGGAGCATTATCATCTACAATATCTCCTGCTAGCACAATTATATCTGGATTTTGGGCCTCTATCTTTTTCTTTATGTAGTTTTGATTTTTACCATATATTTTACAATGCAAGTCCGAAACAAGGACAATTCTTATTAAGCTGCCACTTAAAATTTTTTTAGTTTTAATAGTATAGTGCCTAACAACAATTCCATTATAAAAGGCCACAAAAAATAAAACTATTATGAAAATTATTGCAACAAGTTTGTGTAGATTATATGCAAAATGTATCTTAATCATAGGTCCTCCAGTTTATAGTATTATATTATTTATATTCTATCTTTATTAACAAAATCCTTCTTTTATAAGCAATTAGCCATATTAATTTTATCAAACTAATATGGCTAATTTCTTTATTTTGCCCTTGCCATTATAAAACTGTCTATTATTACATTTCCATATTTTTTCCCATTTTTATCTTTTATATTAAAGTACTCTTCTTTATATGATATGCCTTTTGTTGATTCTTGGCTTGACCAATATTTAAATCCAATAATCTTATTCCCTTCCCTTATCCAATTTATAAATACAGCACTATGCCCTGTATTATTTTCCCTGCTGAAGTCAATAAAATCCCCTAGTCTAAGGTCTTCCATATCATATATTCTTTCTCCCAATCCATATCTTTCTAGTGCTATAGCAAGATTGCTTTGGGATTTTTCTTCGCTTGCAGCATACCAAGTTAATATAAAATCATATAATTGTTCTGCATTCATGCCATTGATATCATCTATATTTCTTCCAAGTTCTTCATTTCTTAACCTAAAAGCCTTATAAAAGACTTCAAAAGTGATACCTGAACAGTGGCTGTATTTTACGCCACTTGGATGAGCCTTAAGCAATAGCTGACCTTTATAATATATGTTTTCTGTCACTCCATTATAATTTTCATAATCATTATTTAGCAGATAAGGATATTTACTGCCTCCAGAAGAATAAGATTGTATTACTCTTAAAACATATTCATTTAAATATCCTTTAGGCAATTCATTATTTTCTCTTCTAGTAGATTCAGTATTCCCTCTGCTGGGAGCAGAACTTATTTTTTTCTCCTGAACAGAAGTATTTGGGGTTGAATTATCTTTTATTTCATTATTTGTACTGTTGGTTTTCACTTCTTCTGCCACAGAATTTTCCGCAACTAACATATTATTTTCTTCTTTTTCGTCTACCTTTTCTACATCTTTATTCTTATCATCTATAAATTCATTTACTTCATTATGTAAATCATTCTCATAATCCTTTATAGGATTTTTATCAACATAACCTGTCACACTGGTTATATCCCTAAGTGATAATATCTTTTTAACATCCTTTTTATCTTGTTCATCATAGGTTTTTATATGTATCCATGAAATTGCCAAGAAAGCTCCTATGATTAGTGCTAAAATAACCTTTCTCCTACTCATATGCCTTCCCCCTTATGCAAAAACATTTATGTTAATTATACTAGATAAAGTATCAAGTCTTCACTGGTAATATATGTTTTTACATTCTCTAGAAATTCAACTGCACATTACCAATTCTTAATTATCTTATTATCTCCCAGAACCTAAATCCCCCTTGCTTATAAACCTCTTTTCGTACTTATAAAGCACATTTTTTAGGGAATCCTCTAAGTTGGTTTCAGTTTTATTTGCTATGCAAATTAAAGAAAACAGCACATCTCCAATTTCACAATCCCATTCCTCAGTTTTTTCAAATTCTTTACTGCCATATTTAGTACCCTTTAGAAATTCCTTTGATAATTCCCCTACCTCTGAAGTTAAATCAATAATCCTAGCTCCTAAAGGTGAATCTATGTTTTTATCTTCAGTAAATTTTTTTACTAAACATTGAAGCTCATGTAAGTTCAACTTTCATCCTCCTAATTTAGTATTATGTTTGTTGCATATGTATATTAAATAAATAACATGAATTGGTCATAAACTTATTTTTATTGAATTAATGGTATTTGATTGCTAAATATATGATTGTAAGTATAAAAGCGATAATTACTATCACCAAATCCTTTTTAGTTGATTTAATCCCGCTTTTATAACCAATATAAGCTCTAATTAGACCTGAAACAATTGTTGTAACCAGTGAGGCTGTTGCAATAACAGCCATAGTAATAATCAATGTATTTGACGAATTAAAATAAATAGCCAACCACAATAAAGCCATAAATATAGCATAAAAGATACTGCTTACTATTTGTATCTTATGCCATTTTCTATATCTCCCTTCCATATCTAATTAACCCACCCAAAAACAAAAAATACTCTATTTCACATTAATTTACTGATACCAAGTATATAAAAATGTTGATTAATGAATATCAAGGCTTATCTTTTTCCTTTATCTATAAATAGTCCTACTATAATTGACAGGATAAATATACATCCCTAAATAATCCAAGCATTATCAGTTGTGCCACCACCTTGGTCTACACCATGAGTATGAAATATCATAGCCAAAACAAAACCACCTATATACCCTAAAACAGTCGCTAATGAAAGTATTCGCCTTCCAATTATAGATGCAATAACAATTATAGTTAAACCAACAACAGCCAATATATTAGGCCAATCTTTCATACCATGCATTTTAAAGAATACAAATCTGCACAACAAATATGATAAGGCCAGTAGTCCAGTCATACAAATTCCCCATAGAGCTTTGCTTTTAATATCAGTAGATTTCAACTATATTTTCACTCCCATTTTAAATAATCTCTGACTCATATTTATCTAATGAAACTCAGTATATAAATTATAATACTGCTAAAATCCCAAATAAAGATACAAGTTTTGAAATTAGTTTCTCATAGCATTTGTCTATACTTATTAAAGGATATCCTCATAAAATCACCAATAGAATATTCGCTTTTTATAATACTACCCCTAACTTCCTAACTCATATTGCCTAACAATATGAATCTTTCCATTATTGTCCTGGTATAAAAGAGCAAATCTTCGCAAAGATATAATCTTAGGTAGATTTATCTTATTTAAATATTTGAGAAAATCATTTTCAAAAATACTATTTATCATGCTATGAAAGGTCATTATTGGTTTATTCTTTTTTATCTTTATGAAAACAACATTTTTTGGAGCCTTAAAACAGTCAAATCCATCTATTTCAATATAAAATGGTTTTATATTTGTAAATGCTGTTTGTAACTTATTATTCAATTCCATATAATCATCACAAATTCAGCCTTGAAATGTCAACGATGGTTCAAAAAAGTCTGCACACCTTTAGAGTTATAATTTATCTCAGCAATTTTCATAATTCTAATATTTGAGACCTAAAAGGCTCTTCAAATAATCCATAAAAGGCAATTATTTCCACCTTAATCTCCTCCAAAAAATACAAACAAATCAAATCTATTCCATCAGTAAAATCTCAAAAAATCCCATCATCTCAAACTTATCCATTTGATAACTTGAAAAATTTAAATAAATTTATAATTGTGGCTGAATCATCATTTTAAACACATGATCCAAGATATAATTCACCAGAAAAAATGAATAACATCTCTTTCCCTCCATAAGACTTTCCAAATACTCTTTTGTTGTTGAAATAGCTGGTGATAAATAGCTTATTTCCTTAAATTCATATACACCATAAATATTCTCTTCATTTTTCCAACTGCAAGCTGATAAAAATAGTAAAATTTGTTGGATTAATAATTGCCATCATTGGAGAAATGGCCTCATTAGGAGTATAATGTAAATAATATACATAAAGATTCCAATTCTTTCTCCCATTAAAAGTCAAAAGATAAAAAATAGTTTCTAAAACTTCATAAGCATTAACTACAACTTCTTCATGAATCCAAGGTGCATATAATAATCCTGCATATCTTTTATCGCCCCATTCTAAAGCCAAATTGGCCCAGTATTCTTCTTCCCCCTTAAATTTTTTCTCAAATTCATGAGGATCACACTCCTCATATTCTAAATGGGGAGTATTATATCCTGCTCATTTTCTATAAGGCAAAGTTGCATCAATAAGGACCCAATTATTATCAGCCTTAGCCATTGCACATATATGGTCTTGACTTTGACCATAGCAATCTTTCTTCACCAAAGCATATTTGGCAGGGATTCCTAAATTTAATTAAGGTTGATACTATTAAGTTAGAATAATCTCCACAAGTACCACTTTTCATTCTAAGAGTATCAACATCACTTCTTTGAAGGGGATAGTAAGGTGAATTTAACCTTGAGTATTCTACATTTTCATCAAATCAATTAATAATATTCTTTATTATTTGTTTATCATCTACTGCATTTCTGCTCATTTCTTTTGCAAATTTAGATATTTCCTCCGATTCACTGTGTATGCATCTACATTTGTCCAAGTCTTCTAACACAATATTTTCTCCTTTTAAAAAGCATTAGTTTAAGATGAATTTGATTAGGTACACCATTTTATAAGGAATAAATCTCAATGCTGATTAATCAATAAGATTTTCTTCTTTCATCCTTTTCAAAGAATCATCAATTGACTTTTCAAGTTCTTCTTGTACAGAATAATACACTGCTATTTGCATTAATGCTATAATGGCTTGTCTATATGATGTTAGTGATTACGACCAAATACGCTTTACATCTACCAATACTTCATCTTCAAAACTTAATTCATATATATCTGGCATACTTAAACTTTTCCAAAAATCATAATTATATTTTCTATCATAATAATTCATAATCAAAACCATAATATTTCCATGAGTACCAATAACGATGTTTTCTCCATGACAACTACTTAAAATTCTTTTAATAGCTCGCACACCTCTATTTTGAGCAACATAGCCCGATTCCCCATTAGGAAGTGAAAAATTAAAATCATTCCAGTATCTCAACATTATTTCATTAAAATACAGTTCTGTTACTCTCTTTGCATCTTTGAATCCTTTTTCAGACAGTGGCCTATTCATTTCATCTGGATAATATATTGAACTAGCATGCCTTACAAAATATATGTTAGTAATCATACAATATCCTTCCTTATTCTATTAAACCATTAATACAAATATCATACTCCTTGTTTTTCCACATAATCAATTATTTCCTTTAAAGACTTAATAACCCAAATACCCTTCTTTTTGCTATTTCTATCTAAATGAAATGATGTAAATCCTAAATTTCTCGCTCCATCAGCTTCTATATCATAATCATCAACATAAATGCTTTCTTCTGCTGTTACATTTAAAGACTTTAAAGCTGTGATATATATTAATGGATTGGGTTTCATTACACCTACTAAATCACTGCATGTATAGCTATCTATGTACTTTCCTAGCCCCAAATTTTCTAATGATAGCTGTAAAGATGGAGAGGTATCGCTAATTACTCCTATTTTAAAACCCTTGCTTTTAAAATATTCCATTGTCTCAATTACATCATCATAAAGTTTCTTGTCATTATTACACCATAATTCTGAAAATAACAGCTCCACTTTTTCTTCTATTCCATCATTTATTCCTTCAGCTTTTAATAATTCCCTATAATACCTCTCCCAAAAATCTTTTTCTTCTTCGATGTTCTTTAAGCCATTCTTTGGATAACCTGCCATATCAAACAATCTCATCATCTTATCATAATCCATTTCAAATTTCTTATCAGACCACTCTTCTATGGTTTTTACAAGCCATTTTCTCTTTTCCTCATTGGAATAGGTTAAAGTCCCATCTCTATCGAAAAAAATAGCCTTATATTTCATCAAGTCACCCCCAACAAGATTATATTCTAGTATATATATCCCTTACCTTTAATCCATTTTCTTTAATATTTCTCCTAAAGGACATCTCTGCTGTAATTCTATATAAAAACCCTGGAAAATTTGGTGATATAAAGATATTTTCAGATGAAGATGACTTTAAAATATTACATGCAAGCTGATTTACTGCATAATCTATGTTTTTCTTAGGACCAGAGCCTGCTGGGATATTTCTTAAAAAAGGCATCATGGCACCTGCACCAATTCCAAGTCCTTGACCCCATTTAAGACCTGATTTTTTGCACCAATTTTCCATCATTTCTATGGCTATTTTTGCTTGATGGCCTTCATAAAAGCCACAGTTTACTATGGAATATACCATGATGTCTTTTTCTTTATTTAGACTAAAAAACATCTCTAACTTAATTAGATTATTTAATAAATGGGAAGGAATTCCATCGACATAAAGGGGGAAAGCAAATACTATTGCATCACATTGTATCAGCTCATTCATATATTTTTCTCCTACTTGAGGATTGCTGAAGTGATATTCAGATATTATATTCTGTCCATCATCTATAAGGGATTTTAAATCTTTTAATATATAACTTGATGCGCTTTCTTTTATTCTGGGACTCCCATTAATTAAAGCTATTTTCATATTAATTTCTCCTTTATTTCCATAATATTGTCAGCAAAAGAAACACTATAAGCTTCACAATGAAAATTAAATGAATTTGCCTTTACTAATTTTTCAGCAGTCTGTTTTTCTCTATCAGTTATGTTTTCACCATAGAAAAAAACTCTTAAATTTATTTTATTTTTATATCTCCTCTTATGATGCATTTCTCCGTTTTTTATGACAAAATAAGGAAGAATATAGGAAATGCTTCTATCTAAGACATTTTTCACAAATGGGCTAAACCCTCCGTAACAACATTTACTTATTATAATAAGTTCATTACATTTCGATAAATATTCTCCCATATCCCCATATTTATCTCGTATTACGCAAGCCCCTGGAGTCTTAACCCAGCATCCAAAACATCCTATACAGTGATGAATACTGCCATCATCTGATATAACCATAGTGTCTTCCAATAAGTTAGCTTTCGATAGAAAACAATCATTTTCTAAATCATGGATTATTAATTTCATATTTCCATTCTCCATTCATTTCAAATATTATAAAATTATCCCTAAAATCTTGATATCAAACTTGTTTAAAAAAATATTATCATAGTCATTCATTTCTATAAATACGCTTTTTAAATTAATTCTTTAATGTCGGTTTTCTTAATTGTACATTCACTATTTTCGTAATATTTATAAAAACCTTAATTAGGGACAATAAGTCCCTAATTAAGGTTAAATATAATTATGACACTATTACTACCTCTTCCAAAATTTCTTGGTATCTTGAAAACAGTTCTATTTCCAATTCACCAGAAAAATCCTTATCAACAGGCTGCATTATGCATACTCTTAGCTTATGTCCATTAATTCCCTTTTCTCTATCAGGCTTTGCAATAAATCCAAATCCAACGGACCTACCAATTACTGTTTCATCATATACCTGTACTGCAGGTCTTGAGTCCAAATAATCTTTTAAGTAAAATTCCAACTGAGTACCATCTTCTGTTTCATACTCTATAAAAGCTAAATTTTTATCCCTTGGGCAATAGTTTTCTAATCCTTTTATTAAATCATTAAGTATTCTCTCTCTTTCCTTTACATCTTCAATTATTTTGACTTTATCTTCAATGTCTTTATATATGTCATAATAGCCTACTTTATTAATATAAAAGAATGCTTCCTTCCCTAACTCCTTATCATAATATGCAATCTTTTCTCCAGGACCAAATTCCCCGATTTTAGTTTTAAAAGAATGGAGTATTGGCACTTGCTTAACATCTCTTCCAATATGCAGAGTAATAGATGGATTCTTTGCTTCATCTATATTAGGCGCAGTGTCTCCTTCTTTCTCTTTATATTCAACTATAACTAGATTTTCTAATTCCAAATCATCCCATTCATCTGGAATCAATCCTAATTCTACAAAATGAAGCAATTTTATTATGCTATGAATGTTGTAATCATCAAAATAATAATATGAACAGGAATCAAACTCAATAATCATGCCTTGCATCTCCATCTTATTTATGAAAAATAGAGAATTTCTATTCTTAGATTCAATATGATACAGCATATCATCTCGTCTTGAATTAAACTCTAATTCATATAATGCTTTTTCAGGTAAATCCCTCTTATTTATAACCCATAATGAACCCCTGTTATTTTCCTTAGTGAAACTTAACAGTAAAACTTCATGACCTCGTATATTTACACTTTTGTTTATTATATGCTCTTCATCTGGATGAAAGAGAAATTCTTTCAAAAAACCCAAATACATCTATATCACTCTCCTATTAATTCAACTGATAGTTAACTGCTTGAGAATTAAACAACTTATAATATAAGCTATCTTTCTTTTCCATTAAATTTTTGTGAGTATCAAAATCAGCTACAGTTCCGCTCTCTATGACTAAAATCCTATCGCAGAATACGCTGCTGGACATACGGTGAGAGATGTAAATTGCAGTTTTTCCACCTACTAATGTATTGAAATGTTCATATATTTCAGCTTCAGCCAATGGATCCAATGCAGCAGTTGGCTCATCTAGAATGACCAATGCAGCATCCTTGTATAAGGCCCTTGCTATGGCAATTTTCTGATTTTCTCCGCCTGACAATTCTACTCCATTTTCATCTATTATTTTTAACAAAATTTGACACAAGCCTTTTTTAAAACCCCTTATTTTATCTCCAAGCCCTACTTTATCTAGTACACTCCATACTTTTTCCCTATCTATGTCAGATGATTTACAAGCAACATTTTCCTCAACGGTATATGCTAAGATATTTACATCTTGGAACACTACAGAAAACATGGAATATAATTCTCTCTTATCAAATCTGTCTATTGGGATGCCATTTATCAAAATCTGCCCTTCATCCACCTTATAAAGCCCTGTCATTAGTTTTACTAAAGTAGATTTTCCTGCGCCATTAACGCCTACAATAGCCAGCTTTTGACCTTTAGGAATTTTTAGATTTAAATTTTTGAATATATATTTATCAGTTCTTGGATACTTGAAGCTTACATTTCTGAATTCAATTTCCAATGTATCGTCTTTTATGGCTTTTTCACTTCCGCCCTTGTCCCCTAAATCCTTGTCTAAAAATACAAACAAGTCGTAAACATAAGCAGCTTCCCTATAGATAAAGGATAAATCTTCCCCTAACATGTTTAAAGAAAAAGCTAGCTGTTGAATTAAAGCCAAATACATGGAAAAATCAGCTATGCTCATTCCATTAACAACTTTCAATGCTAAGATTCCATATAATAAGCAGTCACTAACTAATATTGATAAAAGCCCAAAAAAGCCTAATACAAATTCTTTATTAGCAATAAGCTTTTTCAAATAAATGAATTTATTAATCTCTTCCTTATAATTTGCTAAAACCCTGTCTTTTAAATTGTAAATTCTAATATCCTTTCCATAACCAAAATCATAGCTTGTTTCATAATAGTATCTTTTCTTTCTCTCTTGTTTTTGAATATCCCCCTTCATATTGTATTCGTAGAAATTAACCTTTCTTTTTAGCCACATAGAAGTTGCAAGCTTAATTAAAAGTCCTAATAATATCAAAATGCTGACTGAACCAATCCAAATTGACAGTATTAAAACTGTTAATATTACTGCAGGTACGGAAAATAGCTTATGATAAACACCTTCTACACCATTATTATTGCTTTCACAGGACTCTAGAGCTTTACCATTTTCATCTAAAAATTTAGGGTCTTCTACATATTTATAATCCATATTGGCCAATTTAGAAAAAATATCCCTTAAAAAACTCATCCTAAGATAGCATTTTTTCATATAAGTTGTCTGAATTATATATGACTTTATAAATCCCGTTATAGAAGAACCAATAAAATATCCTAGAACTATAAAAAAAATCGATTCAAGCCTTGCTTTTTCTCCTAAAGTCATCTCCATAATCAACAGCTTAGGCAACAGTATGGAAAAGAAAGGGTATACTGTTTCTGCTAATGTATATGTTATAAAATATAAATACAGCTTAGGATTTTGTTCCGTAACGTTATCCAACATCCTCTTAATAGTCTTAAGAAATGGATATGCTTGCTGTCTTTCCATTGAAATCAAACCCCCTTGTCCTTTCATCCCCCAAGTGTTCAATAGTCCTTGCTATTTCTATCAATTTATCTCTGTTTATCTCATAATATATTTTTTTAGCAGAATCCGATTCAACGATGATATTCACTAGCTGTGCCCGAAGAAGGATATTGATATGATGAGAGATAGTAGCAGAAGTCAAATTCAATTCTTCTGCCAACTCCTGTATATACATAGGCCTAATGCTAATTTTATTTAATATGCTAAGCCTTGTTGGATCTGCCAGTGCCTTAAGGCTTGATACAAGCTCTGCTCCTTGAAAACCCTTTTCATCCATCCATTTTTTGAAATAGTGCATGTAGATTCCAATTGTAATAAACATCTCTCCATTATGATGTCTTATGTTTATGGAACTAAAGGGGAAAATGGTATATACTACTTTTCTTTCAGCTTCAATATTTAATCTCAAGGTTATCATTTTTTCTATTAGGGATTCTATACTTTCATACTTGTTAAATTCCGTAACGGATTTATTATATTCATCTTGTATTAAATAAAAATTTTCCTTTAAAATTGGTTCAGCTTCTTTTGAAAATTCAAGCATTTCCCTAATAAATTCATATCTGTTTAGATATAGGGAAATGTAAAACATCTTTTCCTTATCAGGCATATCTATTGGTTCTAATAATGATACTAAATTGGATAATGAATTAATTTCAATTTTCTTGTCTGCTGCTTCAATACTGTTGATTTTTTCTTGTATATAATTTTCTATTAACCTGTCTACATTTTCATCTGTAAGTTGCCCCTTATATCTCTGTTCAATATCAATTATTAGAATTATGCCTAAATCAAGTTCTTCTTTCTCAAGTTTACTTTCCATTTGAAATATTTTATTTAATATTGGATATTTTTCATAAATAGGCATTATTTCAGTTTTTAACTTCTCCTTTAGGACAGTATATGGTTTAAAAAAACTTTCAAGCTCTTCTCTTTTCTTCCCAAAGGCCTCAGCATTTGTGATTACCATTTCTAATCTGTTTTTCATAGCTTCCAAAACAAATCCAATTGCTTCTATACGCCAGTTAGGGTTTTGGGCTACTTTATATTTCCTTCCCATGTTAACTCCTCCTTTAAGGATATTATATGATTATATTAGATGTATGTCAATTATATTTAATATATATCTAATATTTTAAATAGACATTTTTGTTTATTGACAATTACTGCTTAAAAAATCAAAAAAATACCTATTGACATTATCAGTTTAAAGTGTTAATATAACGAATAAATTAAAAAGCGTTGAAGGAGAGAAAGATATCCAACCTTAATCACAGAGAGTTGGGTTTGGTGAGAGCCAACATTAGGGGGATATGTAATATACACTCCTGAGCTGATTTGCTGAACGATTTTTGTCCAGTAGGCAAATCCGAAAGCCCATCGTTACAGGGGATAGGACTGTTAGGTCCGAAAATGAGTGATGACGGTTTCGTCATAATTAGGGTGGTACCGCGGAATAATCTTTCGTCCCTACAATTGCAGCCATTGGCAGATTGTAGGTTCGAAAGATTTTTTTATTACCTTTTTTCTACAATCAATATTAATCATTATGATTTGGAGGGGGATTGAAAATGAAAAGGAATATCATAAAAATCTTATCTGTATTCTTACTGAGCATTATTATTCTTGCTGGGTGTAGTAAAGAAGGCAACATCTCTACATCATCCAATTCAAAGGAAAAAGTATTTAAGATAGGAATACTTCAATATGCAGAACACCCTGCACTAGATGATGCCCGCAGGGGTTTTGAGGATGGATTAAAGGAACTTGGAGTTAATGCAGAAATAGAATATCAAAATGCCCAAGGAGATATTCCGACATCAATAAGCATTGCACAGAAATTTACAAAGGATGGAGTAAATCTAATATATGCCATAGCTACATCTGCTGCCCAATCAGCTAAACAAGTAACTTCCGATATTCCAATTGTATTCAGTGCTGTTACTGATCCTGTTGAGTCAAATTTGGTATTGTCCATGGAAATGCCTAATGGAAATATAACTGGAACCTCAGATATGAGCCCCATGGATAAGCAGCTTAAGCTTTTTAAAGATATTGATGAAAATATCAAAAAGATAGGAATTGTATTCAGCACAAATGAATCCAACTCACAAATACAGGTCGAAAAGGCAAAGGAAATTGGTAAAGATTTGGGATTGGAAATTGTTGCTGTTGGAATATCAAGCATAAATGACATTCCACAGGCTTTAGACTCATTAGTAAATAAAGTAGATGGAATATACACAATTACAGATAACATGGTTGCATCAGCTATATACTTAGTAGCTGAAAAAGCGTTAGAAAACAAAATGATTACAGTGGCAGCAGAGGATTCCCATGTAAAAGCTGGAATCTTAATTACAGATGGAATTAGCTATTATGAATTAGGAAAGCAATCAGCTGAAATGGCTAAGAAAATTTTAGTAGATGGTAAATCTGCTGGTGAAATTCCTTCTGAAACTGCTAAAAATACCAAAAAAGTATTCAACGAAGATACTTTAAATGCTTTGGGATTAGATATAAGCCATCCTGTATTTAAAGATGCTGAAAAAATAGATGCTGAAAATTAACGTTAAACAGATGGGTGGGATAAAATGACATTATTAATAACTTCTCTTGAACAAGGTTTAATCTTTGCAATATTGGCTATGGGAGTGTATATAACATATAAACTGCTAAATATTTCAGATTTGTCCGTAGAAGGTACCTTCCCCTTTGGTGCTTTCGTATTTGCCAAATTTATTTCTTTGGGAATAAACCCTATATTAAGCACTTTAATAGCTTTTTTACTAGGAACTTTGGCAGGGCTATTAACTTCAACACTGTTCACAAAATTAAAGATTAAGCCTCTATTGTCAGGAATATTAACCATGACCATATTATACTCTGTAAACTTGAAGATAAATGGTAAATCCAATATTCCTTTGTTTAGCTACAATTCAATTTTTGACTTTGGATTTACCATATTGATACTTGCCATTATCGTATTTGTTATAAAAATTCTTATGGACTTATTTTTAAAAACAGAAATAGGATACCTCCTAATTGCCACTGGAGACAATGAAACCTTAGTAAAATCCTTAGGAGAAAACAGCAACAAATACAAAGTAATAGGCTTAATGATATCCAACGGATTAGTGGCATTGAGTGGGGCTTTAATGGCTCAGTATCAAGGTTTCGCAGATATTACAATGGGTAGCTCCATCATAGTAGTTGCCTTAGCATCCATAATAATAGGCGACACCATAAAAAAGAACTCAAACGTATTAAAGGGTACAACAAGAGCAATTCTTGGAGCAATCATCTATAAAATAATTGGGGGAATTGCAATAGACCTAGGGCTTAACCCCAATGACCTAAAAGCAGTTAATGCAATTATAGTCATAGCATTTATTTCTTACAACAATTTCGCCATGGATATTTTCAATCTATTTAGGAATAAGGGGGAAAAAGAAAATGTTAAAAATAGCAAACCTGTCAAAGGTTTTCAATAAAAACACTGATAACGAAATAGAAATATTTAATAATTTCAATTTGTCCATAGAAAAAAATAAATGTACTGCCATTATCGGGCCTAATGGATGTGGCAAGTCTACCCTTCTCAATATAATTGCAGGAAGTATCCCAACAGACAGTGGAGAAATAATCTTAAACAACAGAGACATTACACATTTAAAAGAAGAAGAAAGGGCAATGTTCATTGGTAGGGTATATCAGGACCCATCCATGGGAGTTTCCCCTTCCCTTACTATTTTAGAAAACATGGCCTTAGCAGATAAAAAGGGAGAGAAATTTTCTCTGAAAAAACTAATTAAGAAAAGTAATATGGATAAGTATATAACGCTTTTAAAAGATTTAGATTTAGGCCTTGAAAACAAATTAAACACACAAGTAAAATTTTTATCTGGCGGCCAAAGGCAATCATTATCATTAATAATGGCTGCCATGAAGCATCCTGATTTAATGCTTCTTGATGAACATACTGCTGCATTGGACCCAAAGACATCTAACTTAATAATGAAAAAAACTAAGGAACTAATTGAAAAGTACTCCATAACTACCATTATGATTTCACACAACATGAAAGATGCAATAGAATACTCAGACAGGATAATAATGCTAAATAATGGAAAAATAGTATTTGATAAGCCAAGCAGCAGTGTAACAGAGGAAGAACTGATTAACATATATAAAGAAAATCTTGCTCAAGATGTTGCATAAAAACAGCTATTCCATGAGTTTACAATATGCAAATAAAATAGGCAGATAATTTTATCTGCCATATTCCTACTTTATTAAATTTACTCATGGATTTTTGATTCCCTTTTAAGCTCGTTTATAGCTAAGGTAAATCTAATAAAATTGATAAGTAATAATGTCTCTATAATTCCTAGTACCAACAACAAGGCTGTGCTGTTATTGGACAATAAATTAATTTCATACAGTGTCCATTTATATGTTGGGATAAAATCAAACATATTCATTAAGAATAAAAAGCCTATTAAAAACATTAGTACTACTGTTGGTTTTCTCATGTTCTTTAAAGCATAGATTTTATCTCCAATAGTTGTATAAATATCAAATGGTTTCCCATCATTTTCTTTTTCTAAAATTAGAAACTCCCTGTTTATCATGCCATTTGAAGTAGCAATTTTAGCACCTTTGTCTGCGTAAGGCCTCCACCTTATATTCCATAATGAAAATTTTCCTACATTACCGGATTTCTCTATATATTTTATCTTTGATTGCTCCAAAAAATTTTCATACTCCATTAGGTCATCATAAGACTTATTGGCTACATAATCTACTGCATAAACATATTTATTCCTTTCACATCTCTCAAAATAAAAAAATATCTTTCCTGCTTTAACTAATCTGTAGCCTTCACTCGACATTTTATTCAGCCATTTTTCTAATGCTGGTATAGGGCTTATAAACAGCTTAAATTTCTTTATCATAGTTATCAGACCTTTCTCTCAAAATCTCTAGACCTATCTCATAGACTTCATTTAGCCTTTTTAGTTCCTCATTAACCCTTCTTAGTCCCTCATCGGTAATTACATATTCTTTTTTTCTCTCATCAGAATCAACTGAATATAACCTTATCCACCCCTTTTTTTGCAAGTTATTTATTGCCCCATATAAAGTCCCTGGTCCAAATATGACCCTGCCTTTGGTTTTCTCCTCCACAAACTTCATAACTCCATACCCATGGTTGGGCTTTAATAAAGCTAAAAGTATTAAATATGCAGTTTCTGTCAATGGCTCCTGTTTATTTTCTTGTTTTCCAAACATATTATTTCCCCTTCTATTTCATTTGCATCTTTATTATATCGCCTTGCGTAATACGTGTCAAGTAGTATATAGATATGTTATGCTTTAACAATAAAATTTTCAGCATATTTCATTGCTTTATCGTAAATCTCTTGTGGATACCCTAGGTATTTAATTAGTCAATTCCAAATCGTAGGTCGCTGTATATATAGAAAAGGGCAGGGTCAAAATTGATCCCGCCCCAACAATTGACAAATCACCTTATTTTCTTTTTTATTATTTCCAGCAAAGCCATTTCCTTTTCATCATCAAAAACTTTCTAAATAACTTCAATACTTTACCATCGCCTTCCTCTTTTAAACCCATGCCTAGCACTCATGTATACCATAAATAACATAGCAGTTGGCACATTATAAACAAAAAATGTAGATACTCCCAGTGCAATAGTTTGTTTAACAGTCTCCATAGGTTCAACTGTAAAAGCAGCAATTATTGAATAAATAAAAAATAAACCAGGTAAAATAAGTCCATATATTTTCCTCTTCCTCTTTGAAAGGTATGCTTGTAAGAACAAAGCGCTAAATATACCCAAGACAGTAATACCAATTGTAAGCCACTCACCTAACATCCATCTTCTCCTTCCACTTTAATTTATATTCGTATGTTTATATTATCACAGCATAATTCTCTTTACAAATAAAAATGGTTTAAAGGCATAAAAAGAGGCAGATATAATATCTGCCTTAGATAGTCCACTGACCATGTACTATGGCAACCAAATACCATGTATCATTTTCCCTCTCAAATACAAGCTTCAAGCTTCTCCAATCCATTCCCTCATATTTTGGGTCAAGTCCTTTAAAATGCAATTCAATAAAGTAGCTTTCAGGGTATATTTCTTTGATGTTGTCTATAGCGTTTCCATAACTAACTACAACATTGTTTCCTATAATCTGAGGATTAGCAAAATCTGCATCATAGATAAACTTCTCATAATAATCGCTGAAGTTTAATTCAATCGGTTCCCCAGAACCGTCATAATGCCCCCACATGTACACTTTATCATCTTTTAACAAGTTCTTTACTTCATCAGCAGTAAATACATTGCTGGTTTCAATATCTATATTATCATAGGGGCTAAATCTTAGACCTTTTGTTGGATGGACAAAACCAGCTAACTTATTGAAATCCTTAGTTTTAATCGCATTTATGACCTCTACAGTTATATATAATAGGCTTTCTTTTGTTTCATTTGAAACATCAAGCTGGGATTCAAGTTCTTCTATCCTTTTTTCTAATTCTGCAATCCTTTTGTTTTTTTCTTCTAATTCCTTTTGGAGGTTGTCTGATGTATTATTGGTTTGGCAGCCAACCAACAAAATTATAAAAACCAACATTAAAGAAATTACACAAATCCATTTTCTGTTCATATTTACCTAACCTTTCATTCATTTTTTAATAGTATATCCAAAATAAGATTTTATATCCTTTACCTTTAATGATTAATTAATCCCCTATTATATGCATCTTCAATTAGATTGGTTACAAAATTCCATAATTCATCAGATATTTCCTTTACAGGGGCAACTCTTTTATATATTTCTTCTTTAGCTATATTATATTTTTGCCATGTTCCACCGTTGTTATAATAGTTATTTAATATGGGCTGAAGCCTATCCATAGATGCTGCAAACAATGCTTCGGGAGTTCTTTGTTCTTCAAATTCTTCCCATAATGCCCTTAACTCTTTCCCTTTATCTTCATCAAGAATGCTGTAAAGCTTATCTGCTGCCATAATCTCCCTTTCTTTCTTGTTTTCATTGCCTTTTTTATCGTAACAAAAGGTATCTCCTGCATAAATCTCAACTAAATCATGGACTAAAAGCATCTTTATTACCTTGCAGATGTCTAATTTTACATTGGAATACTCTCCTAATACCATTGCCATAACTGCTATATGCCATGAATGTTGTGCATCATCTTCACGCTGGTCTTTCCCTATTAAACTTGTCTGCCTTAGTATTGATTTCATCTTGTCTAATTCTACAATAAACTTTATATCTTTCATAAGCCTTTCATCAGTCAAACATACCATCTCCTATCAAATTGTTGCTATATTTTTACCCTTTTATCTAACTTTTATTATTGTATCATTTAGCATTATTTTATTGCAAACTGATTTGAAGATATGGAACCACATATTCATATAAATCAAATAAAAGCTCTAATTAAGTTAGAGCTTTTATTATACAGATTCCAATAATTCTTTTACATAGGTAGGCAGCATAAAAGCTCCTTTGTGAATTTCCGAATTATAGTATCTTGTGTATATGCCAAGCTTTTCCCATTCCTCCTTTTTATGGTCCTTAATGGGATCAAATTTTTTTGACGCAAACCCAAATAGCCAGTGTCCTGAAGAATATGTTGGCATGTGGAACTGATAAACTTTACAGATTTCAAATATTCTTTTTAACTTGGAATGGGCCTTTAGCATTTCCTTCCTATATTCTTCAAAATAAGGGCTTTCATGTTGATTAATTAAAATTCCATTTTCATTTAAGGCTTCATAACAGTTTTTATAGAATTCAGTAGTAAATAAACCTTCCCCAGGCCCTACTGGATCAGTGGAATCAACTATAATCAAGTCATAAAAGTCCTTCTTATCTTTCACAAAATTTACCCCATCTTCAAAGAATAAAGCCACTCTTTCATCATTTAATTTTGAAGCAGTGGAAGGCAAGTATTTTTGACATAACCTTACTACCCTTTCATCTATTTCTACCATGTGGATTAATTCTATGCTATTATATCTTGTCAATTCCCTTACAGTTCCTCCATCTCCTCCACCAATTACAAGGACCTTTTTGATTTGAGGATTAACAGCCATAGGTACATGGACTATCATTTCATGATAAATAAATTCGTCTTTTTCAGTTACCATTATGGCTCCATCTAATGTAAAAAATACTCCAAAGTCATAGGAATCAAAAAAATCAATTTGCTGATATGGAGTTTTTTCTGAATACAGGTGCTTTTTTACCTTAATAGAAAGATTGCAAGTATCAGTGTTTCTTTCATTAAACCACAATTCCATCTATCCGTCCTCCTCAGTTCCTCTTTGTTCTCTGTTTCTGCCAATATATATTTCATGCATTTCCTTATAAAGTTTATCTAATATTGTTTTTCTTTCCTCTTCAGATAAATCCTCAGCATTCATTTCAAATAAATAATTGTTTAAATCCAATTCTTTCAACATCATCTTTGTGTGGAAGATATTTTCTTCAGGCAAATTAATATCAACGCTTTCATATAAGCTTAAATTCTTTTGGGAAATAAAATCACGTATCGAATTAATTTCATGGTCTATGAAGAGCTTGTTTCCATAAATATCCCTTGTAAATCCCCTAACTCTATAATCACATATAATGATATCCGAGTCAAAGCTTTCAATTAAATAGTCAAGGGCTTTAAGTGGGGATATTCTCCCACAGGTAGAAACATCTATGTCAGCTCTGAATGTCATAATACCTTTATCTGGATGGGCTTCGGGATAAGTATGAACTGTTATATGGCTTTTATCAAGATGGCCAACTATATGATTAGGCGCTGCTATTAAGTCGCCTATATTCCCTAAATTACAAGATGGGTCAACACATACTATAGGAATAGCTTCTTCAGATATAAGAAGTGTAACACTGGCACCTTGAGGTTCATAATCTTGTTTGGCAATATTCAATACATTAGCACCTATTATTTCAGTAACTTCTACTAATATTTCAGTCAATCTTGTTGAATTGTACTGTTCATCAATGTATTCTATATATCTTTTTTTATCTTCTGGCGTAACTGCATAACAAACATCATAAATATTGAAGCTAAGGGTTTTGGTCAAGTTATTAAATCCATATAACTTAATTTTTTCCATCTTCCACCCCTCTTCAACTATATTATTTTAATTAAATTTAAAATTATATAATCCATTTAATTTATTTTAGTTAAAATTTCTCACAATGTCCAGACTATTCACACAATCATATACATTTTCGATATTTGTTTCTAAAAGACAAATATTGTATTTTATTGATATTCTAAAGCTATTTTCAAAATAATGGAACCCGTCTTTAGAATATTTCCTATGTCAACTTAAGAAACTATACATTAACGATATATTAATTTTTTCCGTTGGAGGTTCTTATGAAAAATTTTAAATATACAATCTTTCCAATAATTTTGTCCATTTTTTTATCAGCTCCATCCTACGGAACAGATGAACCACCATATATTAAAGCCTTAAATGAGTATTATGACGAATTAAAAATCATAATAAACAAAAGAAACGATAGATATGATGTGCCAGAAGTATCTGGACAGGTATTTAATATGCCATGGAGAAACGATCCAGATTTCTTAAAAGCAAAGGAAAAATATAATACTCCTTTGCTGATTGCTGGATTTTGTGCTGTTCTCAATGACCCTCTCCCAGGAGAACATCACAACGTTGAACTTGCTAGTAAAAAAATTAAAGGCTATGTAATTAAGCCCTCAAAAATATTTTCATTAAACTCTTCCATAGGTCCTTACACTAAACTTAGAGGGTTTAAAGAAGGTGCATCCTATATAGGAGATAATATTATAATGACAGAGGGCGGAGGAGTATGTAAAGTAGCCACAACATTGTACAACTTAGCAGTCTTATCAAATCTGGAGATTATAGAAAGGCACAATCACTCAATGCCTGTTAACTATGTGCCTTACGGTCAGGACGCCACAGTTTCATACGGAGTAAAGGACCTCAAATTTAAAAACACCACAAGCGGTCCTATACTTATATGGTCGGAAATGATTGGCAATAGATTATATATGGGTTTTTATGGAACAGAAAAGGCTCCAAAGGTCATTTGGAACCATGAAATAAGCAATATTGTCAAACCTTCTATTAAATATATAAAGAATGAAAATTTAGAACCTGGTCAATATAATATTATCATAAAAGGCATGGAAGGTGCAACAGTTAAATCTACAGTTACTGTAATATTCCGAGATGGACACTATATCATCAAAAATATGGGTGTAAGCCACTATAAGCCTTTACCTACTGTAATTGAAATTAACTAAAAATTCTTATAAGGAGTGAAATTATGCAAGAGGATAAAAGAAGCCTAAATACTAAAACCCAAAATAAGCGTCAAATTGGAAGTTATGAAAACCATTTAGATCCTCATTATGGATATTCACCAACAGATATATATTATAACATCGAAAGGAAAATACCAGGCTCCAATGTATCTATCCCTACCCTCGATGCTGTAATAGAGGCAAAAAAATGGGTAGATGACATAAACAGGAAATAGCCCCAGAGGGGCTATTTTTTTTGAAAAATTTTCCTTGACTATGAACATTAGTTCTGATAATATTAAAATTAAACAGGTGTTCTTCTCGGAGGTGTTTCTCTTGAAAGAAAGAGTTATATTTCATATAGATGTAAATTCTGCATATCTTTCCTGGGAAGCAGTTTATAGATTACAACATGGAGAAAAAGTAGACCTTAGAGAAATCCCCTCTGTAGTTGGAGGTGACAGCACAAAAAGGCACGGCATTGTTTTGTCAAAATCAATCCCAGCTAAAAAATACAATATCGCAACTGGTGAAACTATTTATTCAGCATTACAAAAATGCCCAAATTTAGTAGTAGTACAACCTAACTTTGAGTTATATTTAAATGCCAGCAATGCTTTAATAGAACTCCTAAGTGAATACTCTTCCAAGATACAAAGATACTCCATCGATGAAGCTTTTTTAGACTATACTGATGGAGAAAAGCATTGGGAAGATGCAGCTTATGAGATAAAAGAAAGGATAAAAAGGGAACTTGGATTCACTGTAAATATAGGAGTAGGGCCAAATAAATTGCTGGCTAAAATGGCTTCAGATTTTGAAAAGCCTGACAAGATACATACTCTATTTAAAGATGAAATAAAGGATAAGATGTGGCCTTTACCAGTAGAAGACCTATTTATGGTAGGCCCTAGAACTAAAGCAAAGCTAAACAAGAGGGGAATTTTTACTATTGGTGACTTGGCAAACCTCAATAGGGATTACATATATTCATGGTTAAAAAAACCTGGCCTACTTATATGGGAATACGCAAACGGAATAGATAATTCCATAGTAAGAAGCGAACCGCTTCCTGTAAAATCCATAGGCAATTCTACCACAACAGCCTTTGATGTAGACAACAGAAAAGAAGCCCATATGATTTTACTGGCCCTATCAGAAAAGGTCAGCATGAGAATCCGAGCCATAAACCGTGTTGCCTATGTGGTATCAGTAGGAGTGAAAAATAGCAATTTCTTCTCCTATTCTAAGCAGATGAAATTAGATATGCCTACGGACTCCACTAACACCATATATGAAACTGCTAAAAAACTCTTTGATGAAATGTGGCAAGGTGAACCTTTAAGGTTATTATCCGTCTCTTTATCAGAACTATTGGATAACAACTTTTATCAACTGTCCTTTTTTGAAGATGAAAATATAAAGGAAAAGCTATTTGACAGAACCGTAGACAACATAAGAGGCAGATTTGGCCAGAAGTCCATCTTTCGCTCCTGTTTCCTTCACTCTGGCATCGACCCTCTAATAGGCGGCGTAACCATAGAGGAAGAATATCCTATGATGTCCAGTAAAATCTAGAGAGGTGGTCTTAGTTGAAGGTATTGATGAAACCCATAGAAATGATTGCTTGGTTCACTAAAGATGGATACCCTATTCCTTTAAGGTATAGATTAACAGATGAAGATGAGGAAAATGTAGTAATAAAGGTCGATAAAATACTATTTAAAGAGGAACAGAAGATTGCTGGCAATAGGATGATATTATACAGGTGCGAAAGCATTATAAATAACACCCTAAGGGTATTTGAGCTTAAATATGAAATATCCACCTGCAAATGGTTTCTTTTTAAGATGTGATAATTTTCTATATAAAATGCCATACTAATCTTATAAACAAATGGAAAGGATGATGGCATGGAAAATCCCAAAATCATAGATGAAATCCTAAATCAGGCTAAAAAAATAGAAGAAAACAACCTCTCCAATATGGAGCATTTGACAAGCATAAGCATGATGCTAAATTCAAATGATTTAGGCAGACCAAAGGATAAAGAATTAGCTGCAAAATTTGAGGAACTTAATAGGGAAATAGAAGATATAAATAAACGTACTGCCGAATTATTAAAAGATTTAGCTTCCCGCCATAATTAAAAGTGATGGATTTAATCCATCACTTTTAATTTATCATATAATTCCAATGTCTTGTTTGAATCCTTGTAATTTATAATGTAAGTACTATTTTCAGTTTTAATAACAATATAAGGGGGACTGTTTTCATTTATAAAAAGCACAGATTTACCAATATCTTCCAATATAAATCTTCCCTTAAGGATATATACTAAATCAATGCCATTGGTCTTCCTCAAAACCTTAGGTATGGAATCCACAATGCTTACTTCAACTATATCATCTTTATCTATTGTTGTGCCATACATCCCTTTAATAGTAATTCTATCATTTGTGACTTCAATCTCAGGCCCCCTGGCACTATATACTATTATGCCAAATACCAATATACCAATAAAAATCATGATTCCGGCACTTACTTTTGCTTGAGCATTACTTTCTTTGTTTTTATCATATCTTTGAGCTAAAACAATCATAATAATTGCCAGTGGAAAAATTAAAAATAATGGTAAGCTGGAGAGAAGCCTATTATCTATACTGTCACCTATACCGCCAACAAGAAAAAGTATTGCCAGTAAAAAACAGAAATTGCCCATTAGCCTGCTTAATCCATTAATATCTACATTTTTCTTTTTCTCTTCACTCATGGTATTATATCCAGCTATAAGAAAATGCCATTTAAAATATCTAATTCCAATGCCAATTATAAAAAATATTATTGATAATATGTATAAAATAGACACAATATCCCTCCATTTATTAATTATTAAATTAAACCCATAGAATAGTTACCCCTTAAACCATATGTTTAATCTAAGGGATAAGTTTTATAAAACTCTATCCTTTCCTCCAATGTAGGATGGGTATTGTACCATATTTTGTAGATTTTACTTGGCCTAGGCAGACCTAAACTTTGGTCATATAGCTTTTTCATGGCAGATATAGAAGCTTCCCTATCTTCTGTAAGCAATATTTCATATTTATCAGCTTCAACTTCCATATATCTTGATACAAAATTTTGGATGGGTAAGCTCAAAAATAGGTAGAAGTTTAATACTAACAATATAAGTGGCAATGCAGCTATATCATACAGTTTCTTAAATCCAAAACTCCCATTGGAAAGATTAAGTATCCAATTGGAAGTAGCATAAACCAAGAATGACAAGATAATAGTTCCAATACTGCTGAGTATAATATTCTTCCAGATATGCCCCCTTACATAATGGCCAATTTCATGGGCAGTAATGCATAAGATTTCCCTTTCTTCTAAATTGTTTATGGTAGTATCCCACAATACAATCCTCTTTGAATGGAATATTCCAGTCATATATGCATTCATAGTTTTAGTATCCCTGCTTTTATCTACTTTAAATATCCTCGCATCCTCAATACCAGCCTTGTTTAAAAGTACTTTAATTTCCTGTCCTAGCTTCTCATCTTCAATAGAAGTGTATTTGTTAAATATTGGATCTATAAAAAATGGGGAAATGAATACTATAAAAATAATCACAGGAATTATTAAAAGGGATATTTGCAGCCACCAAAATCTAGGGCTTCTATATATTAAACAAAATGGAATGAAAATAAAAAGGGAAAGTGGTAAATTATTTACCAAAAAGCTTTTTATATTAACTTCTAACCACCTTGCAAAGGTTTGATTTGATAAGCCATATTTATGTCCTAAAATAAAGGAACCATAATAATCAAGTGGAAGGCTTATTAAAAACATTATTGTAAAATATATGAGCCCATAAAATAAACCTGTCAAAAATATGGACCTATCCCTCTCTACAAAGAACCTTATCCTGTACGAAAGCCTTGAGGTCAAAAATAGTACAGGTATTAAAAACTTAAGTATTAAACTGATGGCCCATACCTTTAATCTATCCTTTCTAAGGTCATAGGCAGCTTCAGGTAAGTCCGGATACTGAACCCTAAGTTTTTGCATATTTCGATATTCACTAACCAATACTATGAATATAAATCCCAATAAAAACACAAAAAATAACACAAAAACAAGTTTCAACCTATTATCCACTGTATCACCTCATATTAGAACATTATTTTATTATTAATTTACCCATGTAATTTAATATTATAATAACCACGGTTTTATTACAAAGAAATAAGTAAAAATATAAGCAAATTTAATAAAAATATTAGTTTTTATCTATAACAGATTAAAAATTTAATGAAGGTATGAAATATATTTCCCATAGTGAAATGTTTTTCACAGCATTTTATTTCACATTAGACTATTATTCTTATAAATTGAAGTTTTTTTGTGGCACGATTCTTGCACTATATAACCTCGTAGTCATAACTAACTAATAAGGAGGTAAATATATGGAAAACAACTCAAAAAAACTGGAGTTCTACGGTGGTGAATGGGTATCATTTTTACCATTCCTAATTTTCATCGTCCTCATTATCCTTACAACTTTTATTTGGGGTTCAATTTCTGACGGGGCTCTTTGGGTTCCAGCTTTTAGCGCTCTTATAATTGCTTTCTTCTTTGCAAAGGATAAAAAGCTTTATGCAAGTACCATCATAAAAGGTATGGCAAGTGAAGAAGCAATTATCCCAATAGTTTGCTGGATATTCGCTGGAGTTTTCGCAACAATTCTTAAGGCTTCAGGATTGGCAAATGGTATTGCTGGTGTTGCAGCTTCAATAGGAATTAAAGGAACCTTTTTCATTGTAATATCATTCATAGCATGCGCAATATTTGCTACAGCTACTGGTACTGGATTTGGTACAATTGCAATGGGTATGGGAGTATTATATCCCGCTGGCATAGCTTTAGGAGCACATCCTGCATTGTTGGCAGGAGCTATCATATCAGGCGGTGCATTTGGAGATAACTTGGCACCAGTATCTGATACAACTATTTGTTCTGCTACAAGCCAAGGCGTAGACGTTCCTGGCGTTGTAAGGTCAAGGCTTAAATATGCACTTGCAGCAGCAGCATTAGTTATTATTGGTATTATCATAATAGGCTCTGGATACGATGGAAGTGTATCTTCTCAAGTAACTATTGATTACAATCCATTAACACTTACTATGTTAATTCCAGTAGCCATAACCATTTGGATTGCAATTAAAGTAGGAGATATAATTATAGCTACTACCCTAGGTTCAGTTTTAGCAGGTGTTACAGCTGTAATAACTGGATTAATTGATTTCATACAAGTAGATCCTGCTCAAGATGTAGTTAAAAATGCTCTAATTAGAGTTTCTGGTGCAGGTCTTGATAGAACTGTTGATGGTGTTCTTTATTCAGGTATTAGTGGTATGATACAAGTTATTGTATTAGCTCTATTGTTATTCGGTTCTATAGAAATAATGAGAGCTGGTAATGGAGATAAAAGACTACTTGAAGTACTTGGTAAAATTGCAAAATCTCCACGTGGAGCAGAATTCGTAATAAGTGCCATGATTATAATTCTTTCTGCATTAATGGGATTAAACGCTCCAGCAATTTTAACAGTTGGTGCTTCTTTTGCAAAACCACTTAGCCAAAAATATGGCATTAGCCCTTATAGAACAGCGAACCTATTAGACGCCCAATCCAACACATTTGTTTACTCAATGCCATGGACTCCAGCTATTATTTATACTATAAGTTTTGCAAGAGATAGCGCAGTGCCTCTATCAGCAACTCAAGTAACACCATATGTATTGTATGCTTATGCAATGTTAGTAGTAATGTTTGTAACAATAATACTCGGAATTGGCAGATATGACAATATGGAAAAACTAAATAAAAATGCAGCAAGATAGAAAATAAAAATACCTCCAAGTTTCTTGGAGGTATTTTTTTATTAATTAAAAATATTTTATTTTACTTTTACATCAAATGATTTAAGTATTTCTAATACTTTTTCTTCATCTAGTTTTGTTTCATCACATAGGAATTTTACATCTTCTCCTGTTATTTCATATATATCCTTCTTTACTGTTGTATTCCTTATATAGTCGTG